>JGI12635J15846_10001784_pt1 | contig 18702 bp, 20 predicted proteins | sample BlaSpr_A8_OM2_M2_FD_15846 | JGI IMG/M metagenome (IMG submission 15846) | reverse complement strand
ATGCTATTCTCTGTTCAGAGAGTGGGGTGTGCGGACAATGGTGACTGCTGGTGAAACCCAACTGGACCCGGGTGTTCTTGGTCGTTGGCTCGATGCTAACGACGCTCCGGGCAGTGGCGAAGAACCGCTGCTCGAACAGCTGAAGGGCGGTTCTCAGAACACCCTGTATCTGATTCAGCGTGGCCCTGAGCGCATGGTGCTGCGGATGCCCGGCCCCCGCGCGGACGCGGCCCGCGTCGACGGCTTGCTGCGCGAGATCCGGCTGGTACGGGCGCTGTCCGGCACCGACGTGCCGCACGCGGGTCTGATCGCAGCTGACGACACCGCCACGGTACTGGGCATGCCGTTCTACGTGATGCAGGCAATAGACGGGTGGAGCCCGATGGACGGCGGGTGGCAGGCGCCTTTCGACACCGACTTACGGGCGCGGCGCGGGCTGGCATTCGAGCTCGTCGACGGCGCCGCCAAGCTGGGCCGGGTGGATTGGCGCGGTCAAGGCCTCGACGGCTTCGGCCGCCCCGACGGATTCCACGACCGGCAGGTCGATCGCTGGCTGAAGTTTCTCGACGCCTACACAGTGCGCGATCTTCCCGGCCTGGACGAGGCCTCCGACTGGCTGCGCCGCAACCGGCCCGCGCACTACACGCCGGGCATCATGCACGGCGACTACCAGTTCGCCAACGTCATGTTCGCGCATGGGGAACCGGCTCGACTGGCCGCGATCGTGGACTGGGAGATGACAACGGTTGGCGATCCGCTCCTGGATGTCGCCTGGGCGCTGCTGGGCTACGACGGCGAGAATCCCCGCGACGACGGGTTCTATCTGGACATGCACGGCATGCCGACACGCAGCGAATTGCTCGAGCACTACGAGAAAGTCAGCGGGCTGTCCACTGAGAACATCGACTACTACCTGGTCTTGGCCAATTGGAAACTGGGCATCGTGCTGGAGAAGACCTACGCCGCCGGGGTGCGCACCGGGAAAGTCGACCCCAAGATCCAGGACGCCTTCGGGGCGATGATCCCGCAGCTGATCGCCACCGCCGCCGAGCTCGCCCGGTCGCTGCCCACCGAGGCTCACTGAGATGGGCGACGCGACAGGCTATGCAGGAAAGCTTTTCGATCTCACCGACCGAGTGGTGCTGATCACCGGTGGCAGCCGCGGTCTGGGCCGCGAAATGGCATTTGCCGCCGCACGTTGCGGCGCCGACGTGGTGGTCGCCAGCCGCAACATGGTCAACTGCGTGGATACCGCAAAGGAGATCGAGGCTGAGACCGGTCGCTCCGCCCTCGCTTATCAAGTGCACGTGGGGCGGTGGGAGCAACTTGACGGATTGGTTGAGGCAACGTACGACCGGTTCGGCAAGGTCGACACCTTGATCAACAATGCGGGCATGTCACCGCTGTACGACAAGCTGACCGACGTCAGCGAAAAGCTGTTCGACGCCGTGGTCAACCTCAACCTCAAGGGGCCCTTTCGGTTATCGGCCTTGGTTGGCGAGCGCATGGTGGCCGCAGGCACTGGATCCATCATCAACGTCAGTTCCACCGGATCATTGCGCCCCGGCGGCGACATCATTCCCTACGCGGCAGCTAAGGCCGGGCTCAACGCAATGACCGAGGGATTGGCGCGGGCGTTCGGACCGACCGTGCGGGTCAACACGCTAATGGCGGGGCCGTTTTTGACCGATATAAGCAAGGCCTGGAATCTCGAGAACACCAACACCAACATGTTCGGCCACCTCTCGCTGCAGCGTGCTGGGGATCCACCCGAAATCGTTGGCGCCGCGCTGTTCCTGGCGTCTGACGCCTCCAGCTTCACCACCGGTTCGATCCTGCGGGCCGACGGCGGCATTCCCTAAACAGGCCCCATCAGGCCCTAACCGACGGAGTATTCGATGACTTGGGACTTCTCCACCGAACCGGAGTTCGAGAAGAAACTCGACTGGATCCGCGAGTTTGTACGCGAGGAGGTCGAACCCCTCGAAGTGCTGTTCCCGGGCTGCGAGTTCCTGCCGCTGAACGACGAGCGGCGGCGCATCGTCGATCCGCTCAAACAGCAGGTCCGCAACAATGGCTTGTGGGCGCCGCATTTGAGCCCAGAACTCGGCGGGCAAGGCTTCGGGGCGGTCAAGCTGACGTTGATCAACGAAATTCTCGGCCGCAGCCCTTGGGCGCCGATCGTGTTCGGGACCCAGGCGCCTGACACCGGCAACGCCGAGATCATCGCGCGCTTCGGAACCCAGGATCAGAAAGACCGTTATCTGGCCGGGCTCCTGTCGGGCGAGATATTCTCGTGTTTCTCGATGACGGAGCCCCAAGGCGGCGCCGATCCGCGCGTCTTCACCACCCGTGCCGTACGCGATGGCGATGACTGGGTCATCACCGGGCGAAAGTACTTCTCCTCCAATGCTTCCGTCGCCTCGTTTTTCATCGTCGTAGCGATCAACGATCCCGACGTGCCCGTTCACCGCGGCGCCTCTACGTTCCTGATCCCGGCCGGCACCGAAGGACTGACCGTCGAAGCCACCCATCATCTGGTCGGCGCGGACCCCCACGAACCTGGCCATTCGCTGGTGCACTACAACAGTGTGCGGGTGTCTGCGGACGCCTTGCTCGGTGAGCCCGGCCAAGGCTTCCTGATTCTGCAGACTCGATTGGCCGGCGGGCGGCTGCATCACGCGATGCGCTCGATCGGGATGGCGCAGCGCGCCGTCGAGATGATGTCTCGTCGCGCGAAAAGCCGTTTCACGCAGGGTAGCTCGCTCGCCGATAAGCAGTTGGTACAGGAGTTCGTTGCCGACTCTTATACCGATTTGATACCGTTCCGGCTCACTGTGCTGCACGCCGCGTGGCTCATCGACAGCGGCGACGAGCGCGCAGCCCGAGCCGAGATCGCGGCCTGCAAGATCCTGGCGTCGCAGGTGCTCAAATCGATTGCGCTGCGCGCTATCCAGGTACACGGCGCGCTCGGGCTCACGGACCAGCTTCCACTGGTCAACGTACTACTCGGCGGCATCGCGCTCGGGCTGGCCGACGGGCCGACCGAGGCGCATAAGGTCAACCTGGCCCGGATGCTACTCAAGGGCTATGAAGCCGAAGACGCGGAATGGCCCAGCGAAATGTTGGACGTCCGCCGCGAGGCCGCTCGTGCCAAGTACGGTGATCTCTTTGATCATGTGTCGGCACTCGCAGATTTGCCGTGAACAACAGGGTCAGCGCGGCCGTTGAGCGCGCCCTTGACGACCGCCAGCGGGAGGCGACCGAGGAGGTCGAGCGTATCCTGGCCGCCGCGGTGCGGGTGATGGAGCGGGTCGCACCCGAGCCGCCTCGCGTCAGCGATATCGTCGCCGAGGCCGGCTCGTCGAACAAGGCGTTCTACCGCTATTTCGCCGGCAAGGACGATCTCATCCTGGCCGTCATGGAACGAGGGGTGGCAATCGTCGTGTCCTACCTGCAGCATCAGATGGCCAAGGAGTCCAATCCGCAGGACCAGGTTGCGCGCTGGATCGAGGGCACCCTGGCACAGGTCGCCGACCCGCAGCTGATCAGCAAGAGCCGCGCCGCGGCCGGGCAGATGTCGGCTGGGACGAACTGGCGCGCTGCCGATCAGGAAATGATGCGGCCCCTGCACGATCTGCTGATTGAACCGATCGCCGCGCTTGGCAGCGCCGATGTCGATCGTGACGTCGAAGCCGTGTTCTGCTGTACAGCCGCGACCATGCGGCGATATGTGGGTTCGGCCGATCGGCCCCGTCCCGACGACATCGCACACGTGGTGCGGTTCTGTTTACGCGGGCTGGGGGTTAGTTGATGCGGGCAGTGATATGCCGTACCTACGGCACACCGGAAGACCTGGTTATCGAGGATGTCGCCAAGCCCGTCCCAGGCCCCGGCCAGCTGCTGGTACGAGTACACGCCGCGGCGGTCAACTTCCCCGACGTGCTGTTGATAGCGGGGAAGTATCAGGTCAAGATTCCAGTGCCGTTTACGCCGGGCAGCGAGCTCGCCGGCGAGGTAGTGGCCGTCGGCGCCGGCGCGACGTTTCGCCCAGGCCAGCGGGTGTTTGCCAGCACGCCGACCGGGGCGTTCGCCGAGTTAGCGCTCCTCGATTCTAGGGCGGCGCTGGCCATACCCGGCGATGCCGACTTCACTTCGGCCGCCGCCTTTGGCGTCACCTACCGCACGGCTTATCACGCGCTGAGATCGATTGCCCAAGTCGCAGAAGAAGATTGGGTGGTGGTATTGGGCGCGGCGGGCGGTGTCGGACTGGCGGCTGTCGATCTGGCGGTTGCCATGAAGGCGCGGGTGCTGGCCGCGGCGTCCGGACCGGACAAACTCGAGCTGTGCCGGAAGCGTGGTGCCAGCGCCACCGTCGACTATGACCGAGAGGACCTGAAATCCCGTATCCGCGAGCTCACCCAGGACGGTGCCCGGGTGGTCCTGGATCCTGTGGGCGGTTCCTATTCGGAGCCGGCATTGCGCGCGCTTGCCCGCGGTGGAACCTTCATCACCCTGGGCTACGCCGCAGGGTCCATCCCCGCAATCCCGCTCAATCTCGTTCTGCTCAAAGGCATCAGCATCCGCGGCATGGAGATCCGCACCTTTGTCAGCGACCATCCATCGGAGTCCAAGCGCGACCTTCAGGAGTTGGCGCAAATGTTCGCAGCCGGGACGGTCCGACCGTACATCGGTGCGCGATTCCCGTTGACCGAAACCCCCGCGGCATTGCGACATGTGGCCGAACGCAAGGCGCTTGGCAAGGTGATTATCGACGTGGCGTGATCGCAGGGCTAATCACCGCTAAGGCGTGATGATGTTAAAACTCGTGTCCGGTTCGTCCAAGACACCCAAGAACGCCTGCAGCGCCGTCTGGTCGCCAGATATATCGAGACCAGGCGAGGTGAAGTCACCCATCGCCACCGCCAGCAGCCGAAACTTACTGTTCAGCTTGACCGCGACGGTCGCAGTCGCGGAGTCGGCTGCAACTTTGCGATAGACGAGCACCCCGTTGCGCAGGCTGAGCCGGTAGTTGACGGCCAGATCGGCGAACGCGATGTCGATGGCGATGTCGAGGTCCCAGCTGCGCGGTCCGTTGACACGAATGGCAAGGCTGTCGAAGATCTGCTCCGGTGTCAGCTGACTAAGCAGCGACATCGAGGTGGCCGAAAGAGCGGTACCGAAGTTGCCGTTACGCAATTCGGTTGCCCCGCTCATGAAGAAGTTGCGCCAGGTTGCGTTTTCGGCACCGTAGGCCAGCTGCTCCAGCGTGTCGGAGTACAGCGCGCGGGCCGCGGCATGATCGTTGTCAGTGAAGATTGCGTGATCGAGCAGGGTTGCCGCCCAACGGAAGTCACCGGAATCGAATGCTGCTTTGGCAAGTTCTACGACCCGGTCGATGCCGCTCATCGCTTCGACATAACGGGGAGCCAATGCTTCCGGAGGGTGCGGCCACAGCCGGGCCGGGTTGCCGTCGAACCAACCCATATAGCGTTGGTAGACGGCCTTCACGTTGTGGCTGACCGACCCGTAGTAGCCGTGGGTATGCCAGGCCCGCTCGAGGGCGGGCGGCATCTGGAACATTTCGGCGATTTCGACACCCGTGTACCCCTGGTTGAGCAGCCGCAGTGTCTGGTCGTGCAGGTACGAGTACATATCCCGTTGCAGCGACAGGAATTCGACGATGCGCTCGCGTCCCCAGGTCGGCCAGTGGTGCGAGGCGAACACCACATCGGCACGGTCGGCGAAAGTGTCAATCGCCTCGGTGAGGTAGCCCGACCACGCATGTGGGTCCCGCACCAGCGCGCCTCGCAGTGTCAGCAGGTTGTGCAGGTTATGGGTGGCGTTCTCGGCCATGCACAAGGCGCGGAAGCGCGGGAAGTAGAAATGCATTTCCGCGGGGGCCTCGGTGCCCGGCGCCATCTGGAACTCGATCTCTACACCGTCGATGGTGTGTTTTTCACCGGTCGTCCGGACATCAATGGTCGGGACGATGACGGCCACCTCGCCGGTGGACGTGGCCTGGCCGAGCCCGCAGCCCACTTGGTCTTGGGGTCCGCGCGCCAGCAGGGTGCCGTACATGTACGTCGCGCGTCGTGTCATTGCCGGACCCGCGTAGACGTTCTCCTGCACCGCATGCTCGACGAAACCTTCCGGCGCCAGCACGGCCACCGCGCCGGCATCCACGTCCGCCTGCGAGGTGATGCCCAGCACCCCGCCGAAATGATCGACGTGGCTGTGGGTGTAGATCACGGCGACGACGGGGCGGTCGCTGCCCCGATGAGCCCGATACAAGCTGAGTGCCGCAGCCGCTACCTCGGTAGACACCAATGGATCGATGACAATGATGCCGGTGTCGGCTTCGACGAACGTGATGTTCGACAGGTCGAAGCCGCGGACCTGATAGATGCCCGGCACCACTTCGTATAACCCCTGTTTGGCGGCCAAAGTCGATTGTCGCCACAGGCTGGGGTGCACCGAAGTCGGCGCGGGGCCACTGAGGAATGAGTACGAGTCGTTGTCCCACACCACGCGACCGTCGGCCGCTTTAATGACGCATGGGGACAGGGCGGCAATGAATCCACGATCGGCATCGTCGAAATCCGTCGTGTCATGAAACGGCAGCGCATGTTCGCGATGCGCCGACTCGATGACTGCGGTAGGAGGTTTGTGGTCCACCGGAAATACATTGCCATTAATTCGGCCTCCTCCGAAACATCCCGCAAGATCTGGCCCGCCTCATGAACAAGTGGTGGCTTTCGAGTTGCGAAAAGAATTTTCACTGAACCTCTTTTGCGCGGCCTGGCAAACCCGCATACTGCCCTGCAGGTCCTCCATCCTGGCAGGACTGCTAAATCGGGCAAAGGAGCACGGGTGAAGCGTGAACTAGCGATTGCGGTAGCTGGAGCGGCGGTTCTGGTCGCTGGCATTTCGGGCTGTTCGAGCAATAAGCCGGCGACGAGCAGCGGCGGGGCGAGCACGAGTGCTGGCGGAGGCGGCGGGCCGACGGTGATCATCGACGGGAAGAACCAGAATGTGAGCGGCTCGGTCGTGTGCAGCAACGCGGGCGGCAGCATCAACATCGCCATCGGCGGGGCAGCCACTGGCATCGCCGCCGTGCTGAGCGGTGACAACCCTCCCCAGGTCAAGTCCGTTGGGCTCGGCAACGTCAACGGCGTGACGCTGGCGTACGCGCCGGGTAGCGGCCAGGGGAATGCCTCAGCGACCAAGGACGGCAGCGGCTACAAGATCACCGGGACCGCCACTGGGATTGACACGGCCAACCCGATGCAACCAGTGAACAAGTCATTCGAAATCGACGTGACTTGCTCGTCCTAACTCGATGATGCGGGCGGTTGCCACCCGTTGAGTGGCAACCGCACCGTGAACTCGGTATGGCCGGGTGAGCTGTTCACCGTGATCGTCCCGTCGTGCGCCTTGACCACCGCGGAAACGATCGCCAGGCCCAGCCCGGTGCTGCCGCCTTTACGGGAGCGTGAGGAGTCGCCACGGGCGAACCGCTCGAATACTTCTGACTGCAGCCCTGTCGGAATGCCGGGGCCGTTGTCGATCACCTGCAGCACGGTATGAACCGGCTCGGTGATCAATCGCGTTGTCACCACGGTGCCGGCGCCGGTGTGGACGCGCGCGTTGGCCAGCAAGTTGGTCATCACCTGGTGCAAGCGCGCCGCGTCTCCAGCCACTACCACCGGTTCTTCAGGCAGGTCAAGCTCCCACTGGTGATCCGGCCCGGCGACGTGTGCGTCGCTCACCGCGTCGAGCGCCAGCCGCGACAGGTCGACCGGCTCGCGCTCCAGCGGCCGGCCCGAGTCCAGGCGGGCCAGTAGCAGTAGGTCCTCAACCAGGCGTGTCATCCGCTCGGTCTCCGATGCCACCCGGCCCATCGCGTGCGCGACCGCCTCGCGATCGTCGCCCATCCGTTGGGTGAGTTCGGTGTATCCGCGGATCGCGGCAAGTGGGGTGCGCAGTTCGTGACTAGCGTCGGCGACGAACTGACGCACCCGGGTCTCGCTGGCCTGCCGCGCCGACAGCGCGGCCGCGATGTGGTCGAGCATCCGGTTCAGTGCCGACCCAAGTTGGCCCACCTCGGTAGCGGGGTTCGCGTCGGGTTCGGGCACCCGCACCGGCAGTTCGACCTCACCGCGGTCCAATGTCAGGTCCGCAACCTTGCGCGCGGTCTGCGCGACGCGTCGCAGCGGCGCCAGCGCTCGCCTGATGATCACAACGCCGGCGATCGTCGCGGCGGCCAGTGCGATCACGGTGACGATTCCGAGAATGACGAGCATCCGGATCATCGTGGCGTCGACGTTGGACATCGACAGGCCGGTGACAATGAGGTCGCCGCCGCTGCGGCTCGGCGCGGCGACGACGCGGTAGCGCCCAAGGCCGTCGAGATCCAGGGTTACCGGCTTGCGGTTGACGGCGATTGCCGCCAGCTGGGCCTGGGCCTTATCGGTCAACGCGGCACGCGAACCACTGCTGGTCAGGTAGCCGGCGTCAACCGCCTTACCGTCGCTGACCACCGCTGCGACCATGCCTGCCGGCTGGCCCGGGGCGTCGAGGAACCTTGGACCGGGCCCCGGCCTCGGATAGTAGGAGTGCTCGTGCCGCCACCCCGGACGGTTCGGTTCCGGGTACAACAGCGCCGAGCGGTATGAGGTCCCGCCGAGCTGCCCGTCGAGCTGTTTCACCAGGTGGTGGTTCAGCGCGAGTTCGGTTGCCGCGGTGATCCCGATACAGACGAGGGCGAGTACGACAATCTGCCCGACCAGCAGCCGCTGCCGAAGCGACCAGGCTCGCCCTGCGCTAGCGGGCTGGCTTGAGAACATAGCCCGCGCCGCGCAGCGTGTGGATCATGGGATCGCGACCGCTGTCAATCTTCTTGCGCAGGTACGAAATGTAGAGCTCGACGATGTTGGACCGGCCGCCGAAATCATAGCTCCATACCCGGTCCAGGATCTGCGCCTTGCTCAACACTCGCTTGGCGTTTCGCATCATGAACCGCAGCAGTTCGAACTCGGTCGAGGTCAACGAGATCGGTTCGCCGGCGCGCGTCACCTCGTGGCTGTCCTCGTCGAGCACCAAGTCGCCGACGATCAACTGCGCGCCGCTGTCAACCGTGGTTACACCGGTGCGCCGCAACAGCGCCCGCAACCGCAGAACCACTTCTTCGATGCTGAACGGTTTGGTGACATAGTCGTCGCCGCCTGCGGTCAACCCGGCGATGCGGTCTTCCACCGCGTCCTTGGCCGTCAGCAGCAGCACCGGCAGCTGCGGACTCTCTTCGCGCAATTTGTGCAGTACATCGAGCCCGCTCATATCGGGCAGCATTACGTCGAGAACAACCACGTCGGGCCGCTGAGCGCGGGCCAACGCGATGGCCGATGATCCATCGGTGGCGGTGGCGATATTCCAGCCCTCGTACCGCAAGGCCATCGACACCATTTCGGCGAGGACGGCTTCGTCGTCGACGACTAGCACGTTGATCGGGTTGCCGTCGGCGCGGCACATGACAACACGTTCGACCGCGGCTCGGGGGTGCGTCACAAGTTCTAGTATCCGCGCATACGTGGGCCGGCGCTATGCCGCTGCTTTGTGTGTGCTGTGAAAGGTCGCGTGACCGCTGAGCGGTCACGCGACCCGGCACACCGATCGATTGTTAGTAGTAGTGCCGCCTGCCGGCGACTGGTCGGCCCATTGAGCCCAGCGCCCACAACACCGCGCCAATGACCAGCAAGACGACGCCGATCGAGAACAATATATGGACGGTGGGGAACACTAAACCGAGGATGATTAAGACAATTCCGAGGGCGATCATGACATCTTCCTTTACCTGAGGGTTTCTAGGCCACTGGGCATTGAACTCGGTTGCGGTATGTGGCAAGCTCCGACTTTCGGGTTGACACCGGCGTAATTCAACGGCCCGGCAAGTACAGTCAATGCGATGTTTCCTGCGGTAACACAATTTGTTGGCTCGTCCTTGAAGTAATCGCGTTGCCACGCCGCGACGACTCCAATGACCAACCACACCACGGCAATCGCACCAATAAGTCCGCCACCACGCATCGTGACCTCCGTTGTGTTCGAGAAAAAAAGTTTCCCGTTAGTTAGCGGTACCCATTGGACGTGTGTCTAAACCTGGCCGGGATTGATTCGGCGCGGTTTGGCGCTACCCCAAAGTGCACCGGTGGTGCGCTAGGAATGATTGGCGAGCCACGCCGCGGCTCGCTTGGTCGACGCCCGAGACAGCCACGCATCCTGAATCAGCTCGGTCAGCTCGGTCGTGCTGATTTCCGCCAGCCGACTGGCCCGGACCAGTACCGAAGGGTGCCCTTCGAAATGGTCGGTGGTGAAGAACGGCGAGGCGAGATCCTGGACCAGCGCCAGCTTATCGCTCTCTGATCCCACCCAGAGCATGATCACGTCGGCGTAGCGCTCGCCGGAGCCGGGATCGGTCGCGTCGGGCTGCGGAGTGCGGAAGAACACGAACGACTTTCCGCCCACTTGATAAATGGAGTTGCCCTTTGGGCCTTCCAAGCGTTTGACGTGCGGCATCGACGCGGCCAGCTGATGCACATCGCTAACCCGGGCGGGCCGATCAGCCATAGCCGCGACATTACCGATTGCTGCTGAAGTCTCGGAATTCCAAGTGCCCGCGGATGACTCGTACGCCGCAGCGCCCATGAAGACTACGACGACAACTGCTTTCTGGTGTTGGCGCGGCTAGGTAAGATCTTCCCCATCCACGCGATGCCGGTACCACACCCGCATGGCTCTCGAAAACGGCGTCTCGCGCCGCGAGATCGATTCATTACCAACGAATCCGACAACGAGTGGACGGATCGCACTCGTACCCTGCTCACCGCCGCGGACGAGTTGTTCGCCACCAAGAATCTCTCCACGACGACGTACCAGCAGCTGCGCCGTGAGCTCGACAAGAACCAGATTCTCGAATTCTCCATGCTGGTCGGCCATTACGTCATGGGCGCGATGATGCTCGACGGCACCGGGTGCAAGGTCGAACCCGTGTTCAGCCTCGACACCCGCTAGCCGGGCCGTCATCGGCCGAGGAGGTTGCTCAGCAGCACCGTCAGTCGTTTCTGCTCGCTGGAATTCAGCCGATCGGTCAGCGGCGCCATCAGTTCGCCGATGCCGGCGATGACCAGGGTTGCGAGGCTTTGCGCCTCGGTGGTAAGGCTGACGCGTACCGAACGGGCGTCGTCGGGGTGAGTAGTCTTTCGTACCAGCCCGCGCTGGGCAGCACGGTCAATCAGCCCGCTGACGGTAGAGCGCTCCAGCCCCAGGTAGGTCGCGAGTTCGGCCATCGTCGGTTCCCGATCACGCAGTATCCCTAGCACGCGCAGTTGCGTCAGCGACAGATCCTGTTCGGCGGCTACCCGGCTCAGCAGGGCCGTCACCGCGAATGACACCTGCACGAGGCTGTCCCTTAGGTCATCTGCCGTATCCATGGCTCCTATCTTAGCTTGCGTTAGGTCGTATTACCATCTAATATAGTTCGTGTTACCATCTAGTTGTAGAGCCATTTCGTCAGGGAGAATCAAGATGCACGCAGCCGTCGTCACTGCATTCGACACACCACCGACCTACCGCGAATTCCCCACCCCGACTCCACAGTCTCCCGATGAGGTCCTCGTCGACGTCATCGCCGCCGGACTGCATCCGCGGGTACGCTCCCAGGCCGATGGCTCGCACTACACCAGCTCCGGTGACCTCCCGCTGGTACCCGGCATCGACGGAGTAGGCCGCACTCCCGACGGGACTCTGCGCTACTTCTACCTACCAGACACCACGATGGGCGCGATGGCAGAACAAACCATCGTCGACCAACGCCGCAGTGTTGCACTGCCGGACGACGCCGACCCCATCCTGGTGGCCGCGGGGATGAATCCCGCTATGTCCGCATGGGTCGCTCTTCACCGGCGCATCCAATTCGAGCCGGGTCAAACCGTGCTGGTTCTCGGTGCCACCGGCAGCTCGGGTCGCATGGCGGTGCAGGTCGCCAAACGTCTCGGCGCCAGTCGCGTCATCGGCGCCGGACGCAACGCTCAGCAACTCTCAGCCCTCACCTACCTCGGCGCCGACACCACCGTCCAGCTCGACAGTGACGCTGCTGTCGATGATCTCGCTTATGCTGCACGTGACGTCGACGTCGTCATCGACTACCTCTGGGGTCCGATCACAGCCGACGTGATGGCCGGCATCGCCGGCAAGCGTTCCAACCCTGCAGATCCCCTCACCTGGGTCGAGATCGGCTCTATGGCCGGTGCTTCGGCCGCAATCCCATCCGCAGCGTTGCGCGCTGTGCGCCTGCAAATCGTCGGAAGCGGACAGGGGTCGGTCCCAACCCGAGACATCGCCGCCGAACTACCCGCCATTGCCACGGAAATCACCAGTGGCGCTCTACATGTCGACGCTCGTGCCGTTCCGCTTGCCGAGGTAGAAAGCGCATGGAGCGCCACTGACACCGAGCAGCGGATCGTCATCACGCCCTAGATCGTTCAGCCGGCAGGGACGACGCCGCCAGCCATGGTCGTGGCCGGCGCGATGCGCGCCGGCCACGGGGGCGGTTACAGAAGGAACTCGATTGAAGCCGATCCCACAGACGCGGGCAAAGCTTGATCGGCTACCTAGAAGCCGTGCCAGTGACCTTGGTCGCGAGGTTCGCCGTCAAACCAGTGGTCGTCGTGGCAGCGGCCGCCGTCCCAGTTCTGGCCCCAGCCTGGATCCCAGAACTGTCCGGGGCACCAGTGATAGTCCGGGAAGGGTGCGGGTTGGGCTTCGGCGACGGCGGCCGCCCCCAAACCAGCCAGCCCTAGACCGGTGCTCATTACGACTGTCGATGCTGCGACACGCAGAATATTTTTCACGCTTCCCCTGATACCCACGCTGTTTTCGGGCAAAACATGGCGAATCATGTTGTTGCATAACAGATCCACAACGACTTTGCTCGTGTACGGATTTCTGGCTCTCAGCAAAGAAGACGCCGTCTAAGCACCTCCTTCGCCCGCACGCGTACGAGCGGATGCGTTGTCTTATTTCCTGCTCGAGGCAGCGGATCTCGACGTTTGCTACCACTGAGAAGTGGGACGTCGCTCGCATGATCGTGAAGTCTTTGCAGCCGAGTTCTAGCTCACCTCGGGAGGCTAGTCCTCTGGCGCTCTGCCGATCTTGAGCCGCGCGATGTCGTTGCTGTCGAACACTTCTTGCGGCTTCTTGTGGCGACGGCGCTTCACCTACCGGCAGCGCAGGCAGGTCCGACGCGCGCTGCCACTGGCTACTTCCCGGCCCAACTCGATGTTGTAGCCACGGCGCCGCCAACAGGACCGACCTGATCAGGTCGCTCGACGCTGAGCGGATACGTAAAGCGTGGGCGGCATTGACACTTCGGGATCCTGGGGAACCCTGCGGCCATAGCGAGCCATCAGCTCGGGGAAGTTTGCCGCCGACACGTCCCAGCCATGTTCACGCAGCCAGCCGTCGATCGGTGTGCGTTCTTCGGGGTACCAAAGGTCGTCTTCGTCTGCTACCTCGGCGTTGACCAGCTTGGCGGCCGCAGCACGCAAGCGCTGCATGTCCTCACGCTGGCGCCGCACCAGCTCGGGGTCGGTGAAACCCGGGCCGGGCACGTTGGAAGCCAGCCAACTGCCCGCCGCGCTGAGTTCGTGTATGCGCGTGAACAGAAGGTCCTGGGCCTGCGCAGGTAGGTAGCGCACCAGCCCCTCGGCCGACCAGGCGGCTGGCCGGGAAGCATCAAACCCAGCTTCCTGCAGCGCCTTTGGCCAATCCTGACGTAGATCGATCGGGATGGTCACCAATTGCGCCGTCGGATGCGCACCGTGTTCACGCAAGGTGGCCAGCTTGAAATCCAGCACCTTGGGCTGGTCCAGCTCGTACACAACCGTGCCGTCCGGCCACGGTAGCCGCCACGTGCGCGCGTCCAGCCCGGACGCCAAGATCACCACCTGGCGCACACCGGTGTCGGCCGCATTGAGAAAGAACTCGTCAAAGAATGCGGTCCGGGTGGCCATGAAGTCGACCATCAGCTGGATGCGCGTCCGCACATCCGGTTCGAGTTCGATCGCCTTGGCCAACAGCTTGGGATCTGCATAGATGCTCCACATCCCCTCGCCTGCCGCGTTCACGAACACGCGCGCGAACGGGTCATTGATCAGCGGATTTTCACTCTCGGTCTCCACGGCGCGGGCCGCGGCAACACCCAGTGCAGTGGCCCCCACGCTTTGCGTGATGTCCCAAGAATCGTTGTCGGTACGCGGCATCGCGAGTTCCCTTCCAAGCCTGAAAGTAAGTTATGCACACTATTGTTCCAGCCGCCGACGGCCCAAACCGCTCGCCGAGGGTGGCCTACGCTTTTTCCCAGACAGTCGACAGGTTCTGCAGAGGAGTGCTATGAGCGGGACGCGGACACCACAGGAAGTATTCGCCCACCACGGCAAGGCGCTCGCCGCGGGCGACCTCGACGAGATCGCCGCCGACTACGCCGACGATTCCGTCGTCCTCACGGCGGCCGGCGCAGCGCGCGGCANGGACGGCGTCCGGGAGGTGTTTGTCAAATTGCTCGACGATCTGCCCAATGCATCCTGGGACCTGAGGACACAGGTTTTCGACGGCGACATCCTCTTCCTCGAGTGGGCCGCCGACTCGGTGATCAACCGGGTTGACGACGGTGTCGATACCTTCGTGTTCCGGGACGGCATGATCTGGGTCCAGACCGTGCGGTACACCCCGCAGCCAAATGGCTGACGTTCGGCCAGTCCAGCACACCCGCGGAGTAGGTTCTGCCACGTGGATGATGTGGATCTAAAATCCGTAGCCGACTGGATGTCCGACCAGGGACTCGGCCAGGGCCCGCTCGACGAGGTTTCGGCCGTCACCGGCGGAACGCAGAACGTCATGCTGCGATTCACCAGGGCCGGCCGACCCTATGTGCTGCGACGCGGACCGCGGCACCTGCGGCCGCGCAGCAACAGCGTCATCCTGCGGGAAACCCAAGTCCTTGCAGCGCTGGCCGGCTCGGACGTCCCGCATCCCCACCTGATTGCCACGTGCGACGACACCAGTGTGCTCGGTGACGCCGTCTTCTACCTGATGGAACCCGTCGATGGATTCAACGCCGGTGAGGGACTGCCGCAGCTGCATGCGGGCGATCCTGGTATTCGGTTCCAGATGGGGCTCTCGATGGCCGACGCGCTGGCCAGGCTGGGCGCCGTCGACCATGTCGCCGTTGGTCTTGCTGATTTCGGCAAACCGGCCGGCTTCCTGGAACGCCAAGTGCCGCGCTGGCTCTCCGAGCTGAAGTCCTATCAAGAGTACGAGGGTTACCCGGGGCCACAGATCCCGGGCATCGAGCTGGTGTCCACCTGGCTGGAGAGCCATCGACCGAAGAGCTGGACGCCCGGAATCATGCACGGCGACTACCACGCCGCCAACGTGATGTTCTCCCGCACCGGTCCAGACGTGGTCGCCATCGTCGACTGGGAGATGTGCACGATCGGTGATCCGCTGCTCGATCTGGGCTGGCTGCTGGCCACCTGGCGCCAGCCCGACGGGTCCAGCGTGTTCAGCCATGCCCTGGGCGGCCAGGACGGGCTGGCCAGCACCGACGACCTTTTCCAGCGGTACGCCGCCAATACCTCGCGCGACCTTTCGCATATCGCCTGGTACACCGTGTTGGCTTGCTTCAAGCTCGGCATCGTGATCGAGGGCACGCTGGCCCGGGCGTGTGCGGGAAAGGCCGAGAAGGAGGTCGGGGACCAACTCCACGCGGCGACCGTGCACCTGTTCGAGCGGGCACTGACGCTTATCGATGACGAGCACTGATCGGCTTCGAACTCTCCGTAGACCCGCCCGTCCCACCGCGTCGGCCGTTCGAGTAACGCCCATAGCGGCTCAAGACAGTGCGCTAAATGCGCAACGTTCGATAGCCTTCGCCTCGTGAACGTGGGAGATTCCGTCAGAAGCGCGCTGGACAACTGGGATAGGCGGGCTTGGGGGGCAGCCGTGCTGCACGCTGGCAACGCCGTCGATGGAACCGCGAAGAAGCGGTATCCACAGCTAGGAGTCGCGACTCGGTTCAAGCGCACAATCCGAGACTCGCTGGACATCTTCCACATCATGACGGCACCCGGCATCGACTTCGATCAGACGCGCTTCCCCGTGGCGGTGAACTCCGATCTGTCCGACAAACGTCCCGACATCGCCGACGTTTTATACGGCATTCACCGATGTGGCCACGACCACGAAAGCGAACTGCCCAAGGGATTTGAACTGACTCCGCACGGGCCTCGCACCGCAAGCGTGCACATATGGCGTGACGGGAAGATACAACTTCCAGCGTCGGTGGCGCTCGGTCTGGTAGCTGTCGCTGTTTTCGCGACCGAGAACAAAGGCGAAGTCATACCCGGCGACTACCGGCTCAGCTGGTACCAGCACGTCTTTCAGATCAGCGGTTGGTGGGGCTGGCAAGACCACTTTCGCGAGATCATCAGCGTCGCCCAGTTCTCGCAAGTGACGCTCGACTTCACCGAGTCTTGGGAGAGCTGGACCCCACTTTGACGACTTGTTGATCTCACCGAGGGCGGCGCGATTGCACGCGGTGACCGATATCGAAGACCAGCTCACCGTCGCCGCGGGGCGGCCGGTCGGCGAGGTGCCCGCCACGGGCGTGCTGGTGCGCCCTGATGGCTATGTGGCTTGGGCGTCGTCGCAGGCCCGGATCGACCCGGACGAATTGCGCGAACTGCGTGGCGTGCTCACGCATTGGTTCGGGATCTAATAGCTGTTCCCGTCGGCACTCAATTCGTTGACGCGGAGACGGCTTGGCCGGGCCGAAGCGTTCCCCGCCCTAGATTGCGGCCACACTCAGCGCCTCGTCGTCACCGAACAAGGTCATCGGCACCCGGCGCCTGGACAGCAGTGACTCCATGGCGTCGCCTGCCACGGGGCGCGAGAACAGGAAACCCTGCGCCCGGTGACATCCATGCTCTATCAAAGTCTGTGCGGCAGCTGGCGTCTCAACGCCTTCAGCGACCAGTTGCAGGCCGAAGGCCTCAGCGAGCCCGATGATGGCGCGGACTATGGCCAGGTCGCTGGTGTTGGTGCCCAAGTCGCGGACGAACCCGGTGTCGATCTTGAGCATGTCGACCGGAAGGGACTTCAGGTGCGACAGCACCGCATAGCCGGTGCCGAAGTCGTCGATGGCGATCTGGACCCCGACTTCCTTGAGCTGCGAGAGGGTTTTGCGAGTGGTTTCGATGTCGTGCACCACGGCCCGCTCGGTGATCTCTAGGCATACCGATCCGGCATCGATGCCGAACTCCTCGATGGTGTCGGCCACACTACGGACGAAGCCGCGGGTGATTAGTTGAACGGGCGACACATTGATGCGCACTATCGCGCCTAGTCCCACCCCGTTGGATCGCCACCGGCTCAATTCGGCGCAGGCGCTTCGCATCACCCATCGGCCCAACTCTGCGGCGAGGTTGGTCGATTCAGCGACGCCGATGAATGAATCCGGTAGCAGCAGCCCACGCGTCGGGTGCCGCCAACGGACCAGCGCCTCGGCCCCCAGGATCGTGCGGGTCAGCAAGTCGACTTCGGGCAGGTAATGCAGCAGCAGAGCGTCGCTGTCGATGCCCGCTTGCAGATGAAGTTCGATATCGTTGCGGAAGACGATGTTGCGGGAGATGTCATTGGTGCACACTGCGACCTGGTTGCCGCCTGCGCGTTTGGCCGTCAGGGCGGCCTCGTCGGCACGACGAAGTACATCCGCGGCGTTGTCGCGTCCCGGCCTGCCCACCGCCATCCCGATGCTGACGGAGGGAGTGATCACATCGTCGCCGATCTTCAGGGGACCGCGCAACGTCGTCTGAAGGCGGTGCGCGAGTGATTCCGCGGTCCCAGTAAGCATCGCCCGGTCCGAAAAGACCAGGAACTCGTCCCCGCCGATCCGACCGATCGTGCCCAGCCCTTGCATGCTCGCCTGAAGCCGTTCGGCGAATACCCGTAGGTAAAAATCGCCGGCGGCGTGGCCGAAGTAATCGTTGATCGACTTCAGTCGGTCGAGGTCGAGATACAAGACCGCGACGGGCCCGCGGCGTCCCGCCGCGAGTCTTTCGGAAAGGCGCGCAACAATCGATCGACGATTGTGCAGACCGGTCAAATCGTCATGCTCAGCCAGGTAGCGAAGCTTTTCTTCGCTGGCGATGCGGAGCTGGAACCCCGCAAACATAGACGCGATCGCCCCGATCGTGTTCATCAACGTTGGCGTCCACTTGCTGCCGCCGAATTTGATGAAGCCGAGCAAGCCCGTGGTCACCCCCCTCGAAACCAGCGGTGCGGCGGCGACCGAGGGCGATGCGACGCGGCGGCTTTCCGCCATCCGACCCTGGTAAGCCCGGTAAGCATAGTTTGCCGGGTCCAACTGGATCACGATCGGTTCCTTGCCGTGCGCCCAGTAGGCGAAGACGGTGTCGGCGCTGGCGAAATGGACAACATCCAGGGGATCCGGGTCTGGACGCTCGTGTCGCGGTGGCCATTCCGCAACTAACTTCGAGGCCCGGATGTTCCGGTCGTTGTGGCGTAAGAAGGCGGCGTCCACGTCGAACTGCGCCACGAGGTGCGCCAGCACCTGTTGGCTCACTT
>JGI12635J15846_10001782_pt1 | contig 18720 bp, 18 predicted proteins | sample BlaSpr_A8_OM2_M2_FD_15846 | JGI IMG/M metagenome (IMG submission 15846) | reverse complement strand
GGAATACCTGATCCGCCGCCTGCAGCAAGTCAGCCTCACCGGCTTGATGCCCTACGTAGTCGATAGCCAGGGCCGGCTCGTGGCGGCAGCGACCATGCAATACGCGACCGGGCAGGATATGACCCACTTCGAAATCGTCCGCAGCTTTGTCGACGTGGGCTCGAGAGCGCAGCTGGCCGCAACTCGCGAGTTCACCGTCAACGATGGAAAAGAAACGACCGAGATGCTCGGCACCTATAGCCCAGTGACTTCGCTGGAATGGGCCGTGGTCGTGCAAAAGCCGCGCGAAGACGCCTATCGCGGCATCTACGAGATGCAGCGTACGGGACGCCTGCTGGCATGGCTCGCCGTGTTCGTCAGTGTCGGCCTCAGCATTCTTTCCGCGCGGCGGATTACCCATCCCCTGCAGGTGCTGGCGCAATCCAGCCGGGCCATTGCCCGGGGCGATTTCTCGCAGCGCGTACACCTCAAAACCCGCACCGAAATTGGCGAACTGGCGACGACCTTCAACACCATGTCTGACGAACTGGAGCAGTTCGTTGAAGACTTAAGGCGCGCCGCCGATGAAAACAGGAATCTTTTCATGGGGTCGATTCAGATGTTGGCCGGCGCGGTCGACGAAAAGGATCCCTATACAAAAGGCCATTCCGACCGCGTCACCAAATATTCGATGATGATCGCGACCGAGATGGGCCTCGATCCCGATTTCCTCGAGATCCTTCGAATTTCCGCCCAGCTCCACGATGTCGGAAAGATCGGCATTGAAGATCGCATCCTGAAAAAACCAGGCGCTCTGACCCCTGAAGAATTCGAGATCATGAAGACGCACACCACTAAGGGCGCGAACATCCTGCGTCCAGTGCCGCAGCTGCGCGAGATGCTGCCCGGCATTGAATTGCATCACGAGGCCCTCAACGGCCGCGGATACCCTTACGGCCTCAAGGGCGACCAGATCCCGCTCCTGGCAAGGGTTATCGCCGTCGGAGACACGTTCGACGCCCTGACCACCAACCGTCCCTATCAAAAAGCCCACGACCCGGTGGATGCTCTGCGCATCATCGAAAATCTTTCCGGCCAGCGGCTTGACCCGAAAGCGGTAACCGCACTCATGGCAGTGTTTTATCGCGGCGACATTGTTATTCAAAAGCAAGCGGCGCTAACCATCCCGATCGAAGTCCACACAACTGCTCCGGGGCCGATCCACCCCATCGATCCTCTCACCATCGAGATCAGCCGAACGTAAGAGACAATTTTGTGGTTGGTAACCGAATAATTTGGCCGCCTGAACCTGACTGCACTCGGGGGTTGAAATTACCAAGTTGCGCGATTACACAATTACCAAATCTTCCCTCGTCGCTTCTCCTATAATCGTTCTGAATGATTCAAACTCTGTTCGGCAGTCTGGATGAAGTACAGAAGCCCAGCTTTATTGAGCGCATGAAAGAGGCCGTCTCGCGCACGCGCGAGAACTTGGCCGAGCGCATCGAAGACGTTGTCTCCATCGGCAAGGAAATCGACCGCTCCACCCTCGACGATCTCGAAGCTACTCTGATCGGCGCGGACCTCGGCACCACGACCACTCATGAAGTACTCGAGAAGCTGCGCGACAAAGCCGATCGCAAGCAGATTAAAGATGTAAACGAACTCAAGCGCTTGCTCAAAGAAGAGCTGCTGGCAATTCTGACCGCGACCGCCTCTCAGCCCGTGACCAAAGTGGATGGCACGCCAGAAGTGATCATGGTGGTCGGCGTGAACGGCGCGGGCAAAACAACCACCATCGGAAAGTTGGCGCAAGTCTTTCGCGCCCAGGGCAAAACGGTTTTGATGTGCGCCGCCGATACCTTCCGCGCCGCAGCCATCGAGCAGTTAGAGATTTGGGGCCAACGCACGGGAACGGAAGTCATCAAGACGAAGCCAGGAGGCGATCCCTCCGCTGTCTTGTTCGACGCGCTGCAGTCGGCAACATCGCGCAAAACCGATTACGTAATCGTCGACACCGCCGGCCGCCTGCACACCAAACAAAATCTGATGCTGGAACTGGAAAAGATGAAACGTACCGCCCAGCGCATCGTTCCAGGCGCTCCGCACGAAACCTTGCTGGTGATGGACGCCACCACCGGCCAAAATGGACTGCAACAAGCGCGCCAGTTCACGCAATCCTCCGGAGTCACTGGCATCGTCCTGACCAAACTCGATGGCACGGCGAAAGGGGGAGTAGTGGTCGCAATTTCGCGCGAGTTAGGCTTGCCCGTGCGCTACGTGGGCGTCGGAGAAAAAGCAGGCGATCTCCTGCCGTTCGATGCCAAGGATTTTGTGGAATCGCTGTTTTCCTGAAAGACGGCTTTTGGCTTTGGCTTTCAGCTTTTGCGAACAGCGAATGGCGAAGAGCGGGTTCAATGACTATCGACGAACAACACATACAGCGAGCGCTGGGCCTGGCCCGAGCAGGCGTTGGCCTCGTGTCGCCCAACCCCGCCGTGGGCACCATTGTTCTCGATGCCTCAGGCCGCGAAGTCGGAACCGGCACGCACACTTACGACGGGATTCAGCACGCCGAAGTTCTCGCGCTTGAGCAAGCGGGTAATCTCGCGCGCGGCGGCACGCTGTACCTCAACTTTGAGCCGTGCTCGCATCAGGGCCGCACTCCGCCTTGCGCCGACGCGGTAATCGCCGCGGGAATCGCGCGCGTAGTCTGCTCCATGACAGATCCCAATCCGAAAGTTGCCGGTCAAGGATTTGCCAGATTACGCGCCGCCGGAATCAAAGTAGAAGTCGGCCTGTTCGCGGCAGAAGCCAAAAAGCTGAACGAAAGTTTCGCGAAGTACATTCGCCGCGGCAAGCCGCTGGTCACGCTGAAATCGGCCATGACGCTCGACGGAAAAATCGCCGACGCCTCGAAACCCGGCGTCGAGCCTGGAGCAGCCACGCCCGCATCCGAAGGTTCGCGCAGCGGATACCACTGGATCACCGGCGAAGTAGCGCGCGCGCACGTGCAACAACTACGCCATCAAAGCGACGCAATTCTCGCGGGCGTAGGCACCGTTATGGCCGACGATCCCCTGCTCACCGACCGTAGCGGCCTGCCCCGCCGCCGCAAACTGCTGCGCGTCATTCTTGATTCCTACCTGCGCATCCCGCCAACCTCGCGCGTAATTCAGACCGCCGACGCCGACGTTCTGGTGCTCTATTCAACCGCGGAAGAAGCAGCGAAACAGGCGCTCGAAGAAAAAGGAATTCGCGTAAAACAGATAGCCGCAACGCCCGACGGCCGCCCCGACTTCGCGGCCATCATCGAGAGTTTAGGAGAGCTAGAGATCACCAGCCTCCTGATCGAAGGCGGCGCGCTCGTGAATGGCGCTGCGCTGGCCTCAGGCGAGGTCGACAAAGTCTTCCTTTATTACGCACCGAAAATCCTTGGCCAGGGCGCCGTCCCCTTCATCGCCGATGAAACGTTGCGCGGCAAGGCGCAGTGCGTTCCGCGCTACGAGTTGCATCGCTTCGGCGAAGACTTCGCCGTCGAAGGCTATTTGCGCGATCCCTATGCGGCATCATAGAAATAATTTGTCATCCTGAGCGAAGCGAAGGACCTATGCATTCGCTCGCGGCGCTGAAATGCGGCAGCCGCCTCGCCAAGCATGACAATCAGATTTGTTGACTTCAAACTAAATTTAGGAGTCCGCCCATGTTCACCGGAATCATCGAAGAAGTAGGCAGGGTCGCAAAGATCGAGCGGCGCGGCGAAAATCGCCGCCTCACAGTTGAAGCCGCGTATGTTCCAAAAGAATTAGCAACCGGCCACAGCATAGCGGTAAGCGGCGTGTGCCTTACCGCGCTTGACCTTAAATCGAAATCGTTCAGCGCCGATCTTGCGCCGGAAACCTGGACCCGCACTTCGTTCTCGCGCATGCACGAAGGCGCGCTCGTCAACCTCGAACTGCCCATGAAGGCCGATGGCCGTTTCGGCGGCCACATCGTTCAAGGGCACGTCGATGGAGTCGGCAAACTGATTGAACTGGAGCGAATCAAAGATTCTGAAAACTGGTGGCTGCACATCGAAATCCCGTCCGCGATCGAGAAGTACACCGTATTCAAGGGATCGATTTGCATTGAAGGCATCAGCCTTACCGTCGCCAAGCTCGAAGGCAATCGCTGCACCATCGCCATCATCCCGCACACGGTCGAGATGACGAACCTGGGTTCTTTAAAACCCGGCGACCCCGTAAACCTCGAAGCCGATCTGATCGCGAAGTACGTCGAGAAGATGATGAAAGGCGCGCCCGCGCCGAGCGCCTTCACCGTGGAGGAGTTGGTGCAGCAGGGGTTTTAGAAGCCGCTTCGGCGTACTGCGCCTGGCCATTGCCAAACGACCAATTCTCTTTCTGCACCTCGACCAGGTTGATGAACACGTCTTCCTTGCGCAGCTTCAACGTTTCGTGCAATCCATCGGCGACTGCCTTGTAGAAGTGCTGTTTCATTTCGACGGTTCGTCCGGCGTTAAGCGTGATTTGCAAAAATACGCAATCGTCCGAGCGATGAATGCCAAGATAGTCGCGATCGAAGAGCAGGCTCGCCTTCGAATGTTCGGCGATAATTTGAAAGCGATCATCCTTCGGAACGTTCAGTGTCTCCACCATCGCCCGATAAACAACTTGCCCAATTTGCGCGTGATACTCCGGCGTTTTTCCTTCGATTAGGTCAATTCTGACAAGGGGCACAGATTCTCCTTGGAAGAACGGTGGCCAGACTCTACGCTTCCAGCTTCAGCTCATCCAGTTCCAGAAATTCGTGAATGATCGGCTCCGGCGATTTCTCCATATCCTTATAGGGACCAAAGAATATCGCGCGCCCTTCATAGAGAAACACGATCCGGTCAGCCAGCTTCTTCGCCAGGCGCATATCGTGCGTGACCACCACCGAGGTCAGGTGCAGCTGCAATTTGAGCCGGGCAATTAAATCGCCCAGCAAATTCCCCATCATCGGATCGACCATCGTCGTCGGCTCGTCATAAAGCACACACTCCGGCTGGGCGGCGAGCGCCCGCGCGATCGCAACAGAGCGTTTCATGCCCGTCGAAAGGTCGGAGGGCAGCAGATCGCGCATCTCCTTAACTCCCACCATTTCAAGCAGGCCATCCACCACTTGAAGGATCTGATCTTCCGAGAGTTGACGTTTTTCGCGCAGCGGGAACGCAACATTTTCGCCAACGCTCAACGAATCGAAGAGGGCGCCATTTTGAAACACCATCGTGACTTTCTTGCGGATTTCTTCGAGTTGCACTTCGTTATAGTCGGTAATGTCCTGGCCAGCGACAATGATGCGTCCCGAATCCGGCTTCAGAAATCCCATGATGTTATGCAGGGACACCGATTTTCCGACGCCGCTGCGGCCAAGAATGCAGACCATCTCGCCCGGCAGCACGTCGAAATTGACGTCCTTGAGAACAACCCGATCGCCAAACGCCTTGTTGACGTCTTTGAATTGGATGTAGGGAGACAGCGTTTCCGCGGCAGCCATGCCTACCAGCATGGCACGAGAAGGCGCTCCGCTCAAGCGCGGCACGGATTACGAAGGCTGATGCTCGGCGGTGAGCCGTTCTTCCGGTGTATTCACATTAAAAAAACTGCGCGCAGATAATCCCGCCGCCGCCAGTTCGCTCGACTCGATCACACATGTCGACACGCCAGAAAAAACCGCGTCGACCTTGTAGTTCCCTGCCCGCAGCGCCTGCTCGGCAACCGCGGTGAAGTCTCGCCGATAGACGGCACAGAGCGGCTGCAAGCCTTTGCCGGCGCGCGGCACGGTGACGATGGCATCGCTCCTTTCCGCCGCTGCGAGGAGAAACGCAAGCAGTTCCGCCGAGACAAATGGCATATCGACCGCAACCATCAAATTCAACTCGGCAGCGGAATGCGCGAGCGCGGCGTGAATTCCGCCGAGCGGCCCGCAGCCGGGAAAGACATCCGCGACGACCGTCCCATGGTTCGCAAACTTGGCTGGATCGCCCACGATGGTCACCCGCTCGCAAGCCGCCGCCATCACAGCCAGCGCGCGTTCCAGCAATGTTTGCCCACCGAATTCCAAAAAGGCCTTATCCGTGCCCATGCGCGAACTCTTGCCTCCGGCAAGAACAAACCCCGCTCGCGTCTGTAGGCTCGATGGCATATGGAAAAGCAAAAGTCGTAAGCCACGATACACGAAAGTAACCTATTCAGAATGCTCAACCCATCGCAAGATGGAGATGTCCGATTCCTACGGAGCCCTACTCGTCATCATGCCGCAAAAACTCATGGATGTTCTTATGCTGGGTCGCTGTTCACACGAGTTTTCCTGGCCGCGCCGCTCGGCCAACGGAGAGTACTACCAGGTCTGTCTGGTGTGCGCGACTGCCTATCAGTATGACTGGAAGACCATGCGTCGCGGAAGCAAAGTCGACGAGCCGATGGCGGAGACGGCCACCGTTCGCCGCCGCTCCGGTCAAAAGCAAGCAACCTGGATGCCCCGCGCCCGCCGCCTGAAGTCGAACCTTCCGGTGCGCTACCGCGGAAAAAATCTCGCGACCTGGTACGAAGGCATGATCCAGAACATCAGCCAGTCCGGCGTGCTCTTTCACGGACCACAGCAACTGCCAACGAACGCGCTGGTCGAGTTGATTTTTGAAATGCCCGAAGAAATCTCCGGCCAGAAAAACAGCAATGTCCTTTGCCAGGGCAGGCTGATTCGCGCCAAAGGCGCCATCGATAAGGCGGCAGAGCAAACTGAAGACACCTTCGCCTTAGCCGCTTCGATCCTCGACTACAAGTTTCTGCACAAAAACTGATCGGCGATAAGGCTGGCGCGCTCGCTCCTTCGCGGGCCTTTGTGCCTTCGTGGTTCCGAGAGGTCAGCATAAGAAAATTAATTCAACACTTTAGCGAATCTTCGTGCCCTCGGCGGTTCAAGCCCTTTCTCGGTACAACCAATAACTCACTCCAACCTGAACTTGCGGCCGGTTGCCGCCAGCCTCCGCTACTGTTACAGTTCTCCCAGTGAGGACGTCGGACGTAGTCTCGCCCCGGCGGACTCACGCCGCCAACTCCGCAATCGGCGCTGGCGTCGCTCTAGAAAATGTCTGGAATTTGGGTCAATCTGAAGGGTCGGATCGCGCAGAATCGCTATTCGGCGCTAGCACAATATGGAGCTGCCGCTCTCGCGGTCTGGGTAACTCTTAGCCTCTGGACTTTTTCTCCCCTGCTATACCGTCACCTTTTTGTGCTCTTGCTTGCAGCTGTGCTTTTTAGCGCACGCTTTCTCGGCTTTGGCCCCGCCGTTTTCTGCTCCCTGCTATCCACCACTTGCCTGGATTTTTTCGCACTGCCGCCTCACTTCAATTTTCGGATTGGCACCGCCGCCGATCTCGAGCGGCTAATCGCCTTTCTGGCCATTTCCATGTTCGCCAGCAGCCTGGCGCGGCAAAAAACTTTGGCTGAATCGCGCGCCCACCGCACCGTCACTGAGATGGCGGCGATCGTGGAATATTCCTGCGACGCCATTTACAGTACGGATACGCAAGGCAACATCAGCAGTTGGAATCGCGCCGCCGAAAGCCTCTATGGCTACACCGCCGAGGAGGCAGTCGGGCTTCACGTAACCCTACTGGTGCCCCCAGAACGCCGCGACGAACTGGAACGTAACCGCGAGATCATCACCGACCGCAAACCTATTGCCTCTTATCGAACCGAGCGCATGCGCAAGGACGGCACCCGCTGCCCGGTGCTGCTCTCCATCTCGCCCCTGCTAAACACCCGCGGCCAGCTCGTCGGAGCGTCGGCCATCGCCCGCGATCTCTCGGCCGAGAAGACATCCGAAGAAGCCATCCGCCGCAACGAAAAGCTCGCCACCGCGGGCCGTCTCGCTGCTTCGATGGCCCACGAAATCAATAATCCCCTCGAGGCCGTTATCAACCTGCTCTATCTCGCGCGGCATGATTCACGCAATGCCTTGGAGTACCTTACCCAAGCCGAACAAGAGGTCGGCCGCGTCGCGTGCCTCGCCCAACAGACTCTGGGATTTGTCCGCGATAACAGTTCGCCCGCCTTGATGGACCCCGCCGTCATCATGGACGAGATTCTGCTCCTCTATTCCCGCAAGTTGGAAAGCCGTCACATTCGCGTGACGCGGCGCTATCGCAGCTATTACCCGGTCGACGGTTACTCAGGAGAGCTGCGGCAGTTGCTGGCGAATCTTCTGGTCAATGCGGTCGATGCCATGGAAGATGGCGGCACCCTGCAAGTAGGCGTGATGTCTGCGCGCAACTGGTCCGATGATCGCGAAGGAGTTCGCATCACCGTGGCCGACAACGGCAGCGGAATTCCCCGCGAAGATCTCGCCCAGATCTTCGAGCCTTTCTACACCACAAAAAAAGAGACCGGCACCGGCCTCGGCCTCTGGGTCTCGCGCGGCATCGTGCAAAAACACGGAGGCTCGATTCGTGTCCGCAGCCGCTCCGCGAGTAAGCGTACGTCGGTTCGAGGCACAGGGACTGTCTTTTGGATCTTTCTACCTCAGCGCCATGGAATCACACGGGTGGCCTGACCTCGGTTTTCTCCCGTCCCTGCAACAACTTGCGCATCGCAAAAGTACAGTGACTTTCGTACTTGGAACACTCCCGCCGCAGCCGCTTATAATCAACTAAACTCAAGCACACTGGGCACTTAGCCGACATGCAACCGGTAGACATAGAACCGATTCTCGGACCTGCGATCTTCGCTCTGGGACTGTGCTTTGGCAGCTTCCTGAACGTGTGCATCTACAGGCTCCCCCGCGCCCAGTCGGTCGTAACGCCGCGCTCCGCCTGCCCGCACTGCGGAGATCTCATCCCGCTCTACCACAACGTGCCCGTCCTGAGCTGGCTGATTCTGGGGGGAAAATGCCGCGCCTGCAAACAGCCAATATCCCCGCGCTACTTGGTCATCGAATTCCTCACCGGCCTGCTCTTTCTCGGTTGTTACGCGCACTTCGGCCCGACGATCGCGATGTTGAAGTGTACCGTCCTCGGCTATCTGCTGCTCGGCCTCATCTTCACCGACGCCGAAACCAAGCTTCTTCCGGATGCCATGACGCTGCCCGGACTTGCACTCGGAATTTTGTTCAGCCTGGTCGTTCCAGTCAATGACCTCGCTTCCCACATCATCCCCGGCATGGTGTCGACCGCCCTGCGCAGCGAGATTTCCTGGCGCGTCTGGTCGCTGTCAGACTCCTTGCTGGGCGCGGCCGTTGGCGCTTCATTCCTCTATGGCGCTGCTGCCATCTACCTGCGCGCTCGTGGCGTTGAAGGCATGGGATTTGGCGACGTCAAGCTGATGGCGATGATCGGCGCGTTTCTTGGCACCAAGCTGACCGTCCTAACCATCTTTACCGCTTCGCTGGCCGGCTCGCTCTTTGGACTGACCACAGTTCTCGCCGTCTGGATCAAACGCCTGCGCCGGATTCAGGCGCACGCCGCCCTGCGCGCTTCCGCGCCGATTGTTCCTGACATTGCTTCGCCGGACATTGCTTCGGCTTCTGATTCGATCGTCGCAGCGGCCGAGACGCCAATCGCAGTCCGCCTGACGCCGCGCCGCCGCGCCTGGCAATCCGCGCGCCTGGCACTGCGCTTTTACGAGATGCCCTTCGGCGTATTCCTCGGCGGCATGGCCCTCCTCTCATTCGTCTTCGGCAACCGCCTCCTGCACTGGTATTGGAGGGCGCTGTGAGTCCGCTCATCAGTCCAATGGTGTTGCGCATGGCCGCGCTTCTCTTTGCTGCCCTCGCCGCCTTTGGCCTGGGCTTGTTCATAATTCGACGCCTGCGCAAGAATCTCGTCGCCGAAACCGACGAGATCAATCAGGCTCCGCTGGCGGCCGAGGGACTGCCCGTGCACGCCTATCACGCCGTCATTCAGCAACTGAAGCAGCAAAAACATGAGCTCAGCTCCCAACAACTGGCGGAGCGCCGAAAAGCCAAGGCCTCCGACACGCTGAGCTCAACCATCCTTGCAAACCTTTCCTGCGGCGTGCTGTTCCTGAACACCAGCGGTCTGGTCCGCCAGACAAATGCAGCGGCGCGCAAACTGCTTGGCTTTGCCTCGCCCGTCGGCCTCCATTCCTCCGATCTTTTTCGCACGGCCAGACTGCGCCCGGAAAACAATGCTTTGCCTTCGGCGGCGGAAACGAGCATCGAGCAAGCGCTCGCCCCCGCACTCGCCGGCACGTCCGCGGTGCGAGGCCTGCTCCTGAATTACGTCACCCGCGACGGCGAAAACTACGTCATCGAACTGACCGCCTCACCGGTACTTGGCGAAGACGCGAGCCTCATGGGCACAACGCTCGTCCTCACCGATAAGACCGACATCGAACGCATCCGTCACGAGCAAAGGATGCGCCAGGAAATTTCTTCCGAGCTCGCACTCGGCCTGCGCGATTCGTTGACCACCATCGCCGGATACGCGCAACAACTAGCATGTAGCCGCGACGCCGATCTAGCGCGCCAATTGGCCGATAGCATCGCGCAAGAAGCGGCGCAGTTGGATCGCACCATCGGAAGTTTTCTCGGAGGCGCGCGAGCCGTCGCCACCAGTTCTTAAATCGCGGGTTGCCGGATTGGCAACCACTGGCAGATGTTTTTTGAAAAGACGTTTTCGAAAGGACGATCAAATGAAGAAGGCAAATTTCATAACCATCGGCACTCTGCTTCTCTTGAGCTTCAGCGGCGCAAACGCCCAGTCGCTCGGCGACTATGCGCGATCTGTTCGCAAGAATAAACCCGAGCCCGCTTCGACCAGCCGCCATTTCGATAATGACAATCTGCCCACCGGCGAAGCGCTCAGCGTGGTCGGGCCGCCGGCGGATGCCGCCAGTGCCCCGGCCGCGTCCGCCGCGCCTGACGTCACTGCAGCCGCTGGCGAGCGCCAGAGAACCGCTGAAGAGTGGAAGCAAAAACTCGACAAGCAGAAGGAAAAGATCGCCGCCCTAAACCATGAGGTCGACCTCGATCAGCGCGAGCTTCGTCTGCGCACCGCTGCGCTGACCTCCGATCCAGGAGTTGCCGCGCGCAACGTCCAGTTCACCAAGGACGAAGTGCAATACAAATCCGACATGGACGCCAAGCAGAAAGAACTGGAAGCCGCCAAGCAGCAACTCGACGATCTGCAAGATCAGGCCCACAAAGCCGGAGTAGCGGAGACCGAAGCGGCCAGCGACAACGACAACGACAACGACAAGAATAATAACGACAAGAACAAAGACAAGGAAGATAAGCAATAAAAGATTAGCCGAGCAACGGGGCATTCCCCAGGCGCGGACCGCCCCTACAGTTTCCCAACTCGCTCGCGAATCTGCCGCGCGTGATGCCGCCCGTGCACCCAGTGAAACTTCCGCCACTCTTCCGCCGTCAAAGGTCCGAGGAACGGGTGATCGATAATCTTCGCCGCCGCGCCAAACTTGCGCTCGCAATCCTGCAGCCCCGTCTGCATTTTCTGAAGCTCCGGCCCGACTGCCCGCCGCGCCTCTTCCGCCCCCATCCCTCGTGGCAAAGCGCGCTCCGGAGCCTTGCGCCCGCCCGGCATATATCCCAGATTCACCACCACCAGCTTGGCAAGACGATCCTTCAACGTAGCCCGCGTCCCCAGCGGCGCCCCGCGTTCCAGGCATTTTGCGATTCCGTGATTGGTGCCTTTATACGTAAGCAGGAGATGCTCCAGCACCTGCCCCGCGCTCCACTTTCCCTCCGGACCCAGCTCCAGAGCGCTTGCGCCGGCGCCACCTGTTGCATCTTCGAGTTCCCGCCGCAGCCGTTCGAGATAGGAATCCATAGCACCCGTCAGTACAATAATTCGCAACCGACAAACTGATCGGAAACCGTCGACAAAATTATGCCGAAAAAACTATCCATTGGTCTCGCCATTCTAGCAACCGGATTCGTACTCATATCAATGACCGGTTGCTCGTCCGAGCCAACCAAGCCGGCCGCATCAGAGTCCGCCCAGCCCAAGCCTCCCGAAGCGGCCACCGGAAGCAGTGCCTTCTACAAATGCTACATCTCGGCGCGCGGCTGGGCGCAGGACGCTCAACCCTATCGCGCCGAGTCCGCCGCCGGCAAGAGCCATGACGGCAAAGCAACAGAGTGGCGCGTCGGATTCGCCTCCCCGTCGCTGCACACGATGAAGTTCTTTACCTGGTCGAACGGCGATATCTCTCACGGCGTCGATGATACCTACAGCCCGACCAATTCCAGTACCCAGGTTTTCAATGTCCAGTTTCTAAAAACCGATACCGACAAGGCCTTCTCCGTTGCCCAGGAGCACGGCGGAGACAAGCTCCTTGAAAAAGAACCCGATACTCCGATGCTATATGTGCTGGAGTGGAACCGGCAGGATAATGCGCTCTTCTGGCACGTAATCTACGGAGCCGACCGCGAGACCGCAAAGCTCCGCATCGCCGTCAACGCAACCACTGGAGAATTTTCGCGGGTGGAGAAGTAGGGAAACCGTCTTTGGTCTTTGGTCGTTAATCGTCGGTGGTTAGCGAACCCTAACAACCAACGACGAGCGCCCATCGACGAACGACCGCCTCATCGCCTTTTCGCCAACCGGTCCAGCGAAGCCTGCGCGTCCTTGGCCAGCGGACCTTCCGGCAAAACCTTCAGATACTGTGCGTAATACTTCTTTGCTTCGGATTTGTCGCCCAGCTTTTCCTGGCACACGGCAAGCCGGTAGCTCGCGACCGCGTCGCCATCCTTGTAATAGAGAGCTTCCTTATAACGATCGAGCGCGGCCTTGTAATTCTTCCGGTTGAAGTAGTAATTCCCCACTTCAATATCTTTTAACGCCTTCATCGGATTCCAGGGATGGAACTCCTGAACGTCCGACGGCTCAGGGTTGTCGGGAATGTCAGGAAGGCCAAGCTCCTGCAGCTCAGTTTTGCTCCCAGGATGATTCTTCTCGTCGTCCGGCGGCGGGCTGGTATCAATTCGCGTGTCACGGCTCGAGCTTTCCTCGGCCGCAGGACTCTTTCCAGCAGCCTTATCCGCGGCAGCTTTGTCCGAAGCAGCCTTATCCGCAACCGCTTTATCCGGCGCAGCTTTGTCAGGCGTGGCTTTATCCGAAGCCTCCTGCGCCACCGAAAAGGCCGCCAGCAGCATGATGAACGCAATGAGGAACCGGATACGCACGCCTCTATTGTAGCGCTACAGAGCTTGTCTCAACTCCCCGCGCCGCTCTGTCTACTCCAAATAACACGGTCTCTTCCGCAAAAAAAATTCAGGCCGCCCACGAGCGGGACGGCCTGATTTGGCAAATCCTCCGGGGAGGAGGGAAAACTTAATCTTACAGCGACGGCGGAGCCGCGCTCGCCGTAGGAGTCGTATTGCCGCTGCTCGGCACCTGCGCCGGAGTATTATTGTCCGCGCCGGTATTGGTCATCAGGCGGATATCCACGCGGCGGTTCTTCGCGCGCCCGTCTGACGTCTTATTCGAATCGACCGGCTTATCCTTGCCCAGACCGATCAGATAGATCTTGTAAGCCGGAACGTTCTTCTCTGCCGCCAGATACTGAATCACGGCATTGGCCCGGCGCTGGCTCAGGTCATAGTTATAGTCCGAGCTGCCCACCGAGTCGGTCGCGCCCTCGACCGTAATGATGTATCCCTTAGTAGTCGCGACGCTCGCGGCCAGTTGGTCAATGGCCTCCCGCGCCTGCTTCGTCAGATTGTCCTTATCGAACCCGAAATGCACTGCCGTCTCTACCACCGGCCGATAATTATCAAGATTGACGACCGTGTTGGTCAGCATATCGACGCGCTGGGTTGCGGTATTCGCCGCCATCTGCGCCTTGTCGGCATCGCTGCCCGCGGCCAATGCCTTCTGGTCAGCCGCTGCGGCTCGCGTCTGCACATCCTGAATGCCGGCTTGCGCGCGTTGATCGACATCCTTAATGGCCTTCGAATTCTGCGCCGTCATGTCGTCCAGTTCGTTTGTCTTATTGATCAGAGGAGTAGTCTGCTGCCGCACATAATTCTTCGTGGTACATCCAATGGACGCGGCCGCACCGGCAGCCAGCAATAGGGTCAAACTCAATCTCAATGTCAATGTTCTGCGATTCATAAGCTTGTGGCTCCTAAGGCCAAAATAGATGCTTTTCGTTTGAAATCCGTTTTCCAGATCCAGGCAAAAGTGTATGAAATAGGATCCGCACTTACTAAAGCAAGGCAAATGCCAATCCAAACCCCCATCAAAAACCAATAAACCTTTTCATATCAATCGTTTCCAACATCGCGGCGGGAAAGACAATCGCCGCCTATCCAGCAATCGCGATACTGACCGTAAAAATTTTATACGGTTAGCCTAACGAAATCGGGTCGGCGCAAGCACCTTAAGTTTTACCTACCTTCGTTTTCCCCGCCTTTCGCTTTTCCTGCCGTTTGTCTTTCCTGTCCCCTGCCACCTCGTTACATTACCGGAGGCACTGTGATTCCCATTACCCCCAGCGCGCGAATCAGTTCGCGGCGAACGACGGCAGCCGTCGTCAACAAGAACTTCTTTCGCCCCTCATCCGCCTCGCTCAGAATCGGATAGCGATGATAAAAAGTATTGAAAAGCTGCGCCAGTTGAAACGCGTGTTTCGCCACGTAAGCCGGCTCAGTCGTAGCAATGCACTGACCGACAATATAAGAAGTCTTGGACGCCGCCAGCCATAACTCCCAAATATCATCCCCCGCCACGCCGCCCAGATGCTTAGCAAAATCTTCCGCCGACAAGCGAACCGCCTCGTCGCGGCAAAAATCGTCCGCGTCCAATCCGCCTTTGCGAAAAATATTCGATGCCCGCACCACCGCGTACTGCGCGTAAGGCCCAGTGTCACCCTCAAAACTCAACGCTTCTTTAAAATCGAAAGCAATCACCGAAGGCTTCGTAAACTTCAGCATGAAATAACGCAGCGCTCCAATCGCAATCTGCGTGGCGATCCCGCCGCGTTCCGCATCGCTCAACTCAGAATGCCGCGCATCCACTTCTTTGCGGGCCGAAGTAATCAGCGCATCCAAAAGATCATCCGCCTTCACCCCAAACCCCTTGCGCCCCGAAACCTCGATCCACGACCGCCCCTTATCCTCTTCGCTCAGCGTATATCCAAGTTCGGCCGCGCAGCGCGGCGTGAGCGCCACCATCTCATAAGAGAAATGTGTATACCGATCCGCCGCCTCGCCATGCCCCAGCCCGCGCAGAGCCTCGATGACTGTGTTCTGCGCCTCCGACTGCCGCGCATCGATCACGTTATAAATCTCCGCCACATCGCCAAAGTGCGGATGATCCTTTTCTCCGTGCGTAGTCGAGATCCAACACTCGTGTGCATTCGGATAGCGATAAAATTTTCGATATCCAAAATCCCGCCCCAGCAAACCAAACTTCCACATGTGATAAGCAATATCTTTGCCGACGTAACCGACGGTCCCGTTGGAGCGCACAATGACTTTCTGATCTTCCTCGGTTATCTCCGCGCCCTCTGCGCTTTCGGCGGTTAAAGCCTTTGCCGTCCCCGCCCGCCGCATCACCCAGCAACCCGCGTTCTTGCCCTCGGCTTCATAAGTAAGAACGCCCGCTTCCTTAAGCTTGCCAAACGCAGCATCCCAAAAATGCAGATGCAGAATCTCGCTCTCCCGCGGCAAAAAGTCATACTCAATATCCAGCCGATCCATCGTCTCCAGATGCCGCCGCAGCACCGCAACTGAAATCAAGTCCGCAATCCCTGCCGTCTCATTGTTCCCTTCTTCAATCGCACGCAGCGCCGCCGCCCGCGCCTGTAGGTTCGCCTTGTCCAATTCATACCAGTGCGAGACGCGTGCATAGAGATCCCAGCACACATAATCGAATCGCGGAGCCGCCGCCAGCGCCTCAATCTCCGCCCGCGATTTCCGCTCAATATGCAGAAAACCAACCACCACGTCGGCCACCTGCGCGCCCGTGTTGTCGATATAGTTCTGCACATCGACTTCTCTGCCGGCAAAGCGCAGCAGCCGCACAAATGTATCGCCCAGAATGGCATTACGCAGGTGCCCTATATGCGCCGCTTTGTTGGGATTAATACTGGAATGTTCAACCAGAACCTTACCGGACGGAACATCTTCAGCTGGCGATTTATCCGCGGCAAGCGCCGCCGCAAGCTCGGCTCGATTGACGCGGACATTGATATATCCACCGCCCGCCACTTCGAATCTCTCAAAACCGGGAACAGCTCCCACCCCGGCGACGATCTCCTCCGCAATTTTGCGCGGAGCCTTCCGCAGCTTGCGCGCCAACTCAAATGCCAGCGGCAGCGCATACTCGCCAAGTGCAATTTTCGGCGGTTGTTCAACCACAATGTTCGCGGCTTCCATCCCATAAGCGCGCCGCAGAAACTCCCGCAAATGCTCGATCAGCCGCCGTTCCAGATAGCGATACAAGGATGCCCTCTAACTGATTGAAGAAACAGTGATTCTAACAAACCCGCAACGAACGCCACGTTTGACGCAGCTGGTGCGCGTTCCCTATGATAAAAGATCGGTCACTGGTTGATAGTCGTTGATCGTTCCCGAGCTGTGCTCCTCAATTTTGCCGTAGGGGCCATCTGATTTTGCCCATGGCTAACGACTAGCGACCACTGACCGTCCCCCATGCGCATAGCCTACCTCGACTGTTTTTCCGGGATCAGCGGCGACATGTTTCTAGGCGCCCTCGTAGATGTCGGAGTCTCTGCAAAACTTTTGGAAGACACCGTGGCTGCGTTGAACATCGGCGCCCGGCTGGAAATCTCGCGCGTAATGCGCTCCGGAATTTCGGCTACCAAAGTCGACGTCTACGCCAGCAGCGAAAAAGATCTACCCCGGCGAGTCGCCTTGCAGCAGCCCGACCATCAGCACGATCATGCTCACAGCTATTCGCACGACCATCATCCCGAGGCCCACTCCCATGGCCGCAACCTGCCCGAAATCCGCCGCATCATCGACCAAGCAGCGATCAGCGCCAGCGCCCAGCAAACGGCCATCAAAATCTTCGAAGCGCTAGGCCAAGCCGAAGCCGAGATTCACAACACCTCCATCGACCAGGTCCACTTTCACGAAGTAGGAGCCGTCGACGCCATGGTAGACATCGTCTGCGCTGCCGTGGGCGCCCAATCCCTGGCCGTCGATGCCTGGATATGCTCCCCGCTAAACGTAGGCGGGGGCACCGTCAAGTGCGCCCACGGAACCCTCCCCGTCCCCGCCCCAGCCACGCTGAAATTACTGAACAACGCGCCCGCCTATTCCTCCGGACCGGAAGTCGAACTCGTAACCCCCACCGGCGCCGCCATCGTAAAGACGCTAATCGGCCGCTTCGCCCCCTTCCCCGCCATGAAGATCGAAAAAGCAGGATACGGCGCCGGAGCCCGAGATTTCCCCGACCATCCAAACCTGCTGCGCCTGACGATCGGAGCAATAACAATCGGAGAAGCCGCGCAGGCCGATGCCGCGGGCAAACTGCCGGGCATGTCCTCCGGCACAACCAGCGAAACAATCACCGTCCTCGAAGCGAACCTCGACGACCTGAGCCCGCAAGTCCTCGGCTACGCCATGGAGCGCCTGCTGGCCGAAGGCGCGCTCGACGTATTCAGCGTGCCCATCCAAATGAAAAAAAGCCGTCCCGGCTCGCTTTTGACCGTACTCGCAAAAACAGAAGATGCCAATCGCCTGACCAATTTAATTTTCGCCGAGACCACGACTCTAGGCGTCCGCCGCCGCGAAGAACAGCGCCAAACCCTCTCCCGACGCTGGGAAACCGTCACCACTACCTGGGGTCCCGTGCGAATTAAGATCGCGAACAGGAATGGCAGCATCTCTAACTATGCGCCTGAATATGAAGACTGCCGGGCGCTGGCAGAAAAAAATCATGTGCCTCTGAAAAACGTTCTCCAGGAAGCCATGCAAGCCTATGCCAGCACGACAAAGCATGGTTAGAGGTCAGATTGCAGATTTAAACTCTGAATATCGCGCACTTACCTCTGCAATCTAACCTCAAACCTCTAACCTTAATAAGGTCCCAAGTTTGCAAAAGTAGGAGCAAAGATTGATGCCATCCCTCCATCTATTACGCAACCTTATCGAGCGCGTGCCCGCCCGCCTCGAACAGCTTCCGCAGGCCAAAGCCGAGACCAAGCCCGCGCCAACCGCCTGGTCTCCCCAGGAAGAGCTAGGCCACCTGCTCGATTCAGCCGCCAACAATCATCAGCGTGTTGTTCGCGCGCAATCGGAAGACAACCTTGCGTTCCCTGGCTATGACCAAAATCGCTGGGTAGCAATCAATGGCTATCAACGCCGCGACTGGAAAGACCTGATCGAGGTATGGCGGGCCTTCAATCGCCAGCTACTAGCCGCTGCCGAATCCGTACCCGACTCCGCCTGGTCGAATACCCTGACCGTAGCCGCTTCCCAGCCGATGACGCTTGAGTTCGTATTCGACGATTACGTCGCCCACATGTTGCACCACCTCCAGCACATCGGAATCGATGTGAGCGACATCAAATCAAACACCACCAACGCCGCCTGAATTGACAGGTTCAGATATTCTTTTCTATCAGGCAGTTTGAAGGCAAGCGCTGCATCGGCTTGGCCGGCGGCGCTGCCGTCGCTTTTGGGCGGCGCAGCGGCTTACCGCTGCGATAAGTGGCCTATTTGAATCGCGGCTTTAGCCGCTGAGGT
>JGI12635J15846_10001780_pt1 | contig 18744 bp, 17 predicted proteins | sample BlaSpr_A8_OM2_M2_FD_15846 | JGI IMG/M metagenome (IMG submission 15846) | reverse complement strand
GCCGGTGGTCATCACGCCGGCCGGCCGGTCACCGGGGACCAGCCGGGCCGGGCGCGGCCGTTCCCGGCAGCCGGTGGCCAGCAGCACGGCCCGGGCCGACACGGTCTCGATCCCGCTGGAGCTGGTCAGCGTCGCGCGGCCGTTCCCGGCCCAGCCGGTCACCGTGGTGCCGGTCCGGATTTCGGCACCCGCCGCGGCGGCCGCGGCGGCGTAGCGCCGGGCGTAGGCCGGCCCGGTGAGCACCCGGTGCAGGTCGCGCATCCCGTAGCCGGTATGCGCGCTGTGCCGTGGGACCCCGCCCGGCTGCTGCTCCCGGTCTGCCACAAGCACCTGCCCGGCGCCGAGCCGCCGCAGCTCGGCCGCTGCGGCAAGGCCAGCCGGGCCGGCNCCCACGATCAGCACGTCGACGTTCATGCCCGGTTGCCCGCAGTGACCTGCTGCCCGGCGGCAGCGGCCGGGCCTCCCGGTGGCAGCTCGGCCATCAGCGCGGCCACCGTGGCGGCGCAGTAGAACCCCTGGCACCGGCCGTTCTGCGCCCGGGTCCGGCGCCGCAGCCCGTCCAGGTCGGCGGGCGGCACGGTGCTCGCGAGCGCGTCCCTGATCTCGCCCCGGGTGACCCGTTCGCAGTGGCAGACGATCCGGCCGTAGTCGGGGTCGGCCGCGATCATGGCCGCGTTCTGATAGGGCCGGGTGCCTGCCTGGCCGATGTAGGGCATGAGCGGCGGGGCTACCGAGCCGTTGCGCGGGCGCAGCGGCAGCCCGGCGGAGTCCATGAGCCCGGCCAGGTGCTCGGCGATGCCGAGTGACGCAGACAGCCCGGTCGATCTGATGCCGGCCGCGCAGGCGTAGCGGCGGGTGGCATCCACCCGGATCTGGTAGTCCCGGTGCTCGGTCGCGGCGCGCAGGCCCGCGTAGCTCGCGGTGACCTCCTCGTCGACCAGCCGCGGCACGATCCTGCGGCCGGCCTCGGTGAGCGAGGCCAGCCCGTCCGCGGTCGTCGCGGTGTCGCCGCGGTCGTCGATGTCCTGCGCGGTGGGCCCGAGCAGCACGTTGCCGTACACGGTCGGGGCTACCAGCACGCCCTTGCTCTGCGCTGTCGGCACCGGCAGCAGGATCGAGCCGATCAGCGGCCGCGCGAGCTTATCGAACACGACCAGCTCGCCCCGGCGGGGGCGGATCGTGAACCCGCCGTCGCCGCCGAGCATCGCGTCGACCCGGTCGCTGTGCAGGCCGGCCGCGTTGACCACCCACCGGGCCCGTAGCGTGCCGCGCGTGGTCAGCAGGACGTGGCCCGTTTGCGCCCCGCCCGGCCCGCCCCGGGCCTGCGCGCCGGTCACCCGGGTGCCGAGCATCAGCCGTACTCCGGCCTGCACCGCCTCGGTGGCGTAGGCCAGCGGCGTGGTCCACGGGCAGATCACGCTCTCGTCCGGAATCTCCAGGGCGGCCAGCGCGCCGGGTCCTAGATGCGGCTCCCGCTGGTAGAGCTCGGCCACCGGGATCTGGCGGACCGCGCCGTATCCGTTCTTCTCGGCTCGCTCCTTGATCGACGGCAGCGCACGCTTCTGCTCGGCGGTCCAGGCCACCAGCAGCGCTCCGGTGCGCTCGACCGGGATCCCGGCCCGGCGTGCGTAGTCCGTGAGCAGGGCGTTGCCGCGGCGCAGCAGGCGGCTCTCCAGGCTGCCGGGCGTCGCGTCGAACCCGGTGTGCAGGATCGCCGTGTTTGCCTTGGTCGTTCCGGTGCCGACGTCGTTCGCCGCATCGGCCAGGACGACGGTGAGCTGGTACCGCGACAGCTCGCGGGCGATCGCGGCGCCGACCACCCCGGCCCCGATCACGACGACGTCGGCGGGCTCGGGGTCTGGGCCGGCGGTCACCGCGACGCCGCCAGGACCGCTTGCAGCCCGGCGCCGAACGCCGCCAGCCGCTCGGCCGCCTCAGCCGCTCCGATTCGCGGCTCGATCACGGTCTGGGCATCCGCCGGGCCGACCGCCTCGGTCACGCTGGACGCCTCCCCGGTGCCCAGCCGGGCCAGCGCCGCCACACCGAGCGCGGTCGCGTCCGGCACCTCGTAAACCTCCACCGGCAGCTGCAGCAGGTCGGCCTGGGCCTGCAGAAGCACCCGCGACCGGGTCAGCCCGCCGTCCACCCGCAGCGCGGTGAGCGGGCTGCCGAGGTCGGCGGCGACGGTTCCGGCCAGCAGCGCGACCGACGCCGCGAGCCCGTCGATCACGGCGCGGATCAGGTGCGCCCGGGTGGTGCCCAGGCCGAGCCCGAGGAACGCCCCGCGGGCGTCCGGCCGCCACTGCGGCGCGCCGAGCCCGGCCAGCGCGGGCACGAAGAGCACGCCGCCGCTGTCCGGCACCGAGCCGCCCTCCGCATCAAGTTCCGCCGCGCCGGCCAGCAGCCCGACGTCGCCGAGCCAGCGGACGGCGGCACCGGCCGTATAGACCTGCCCGTCCAGGCAGTAGCTCGGCGTTCCGGCAAGTCGCCAGGCAACCGAGGATGACAGTCCGCCCCTGGAGCGGACGGCCCTGGCCCCCGTGGTGGCCAGCAGGAACGCACCGGTTCCGTAGGTGCACTTGGCCTGTCCGGCGTCGAAGCAGCGCTCGGCGAGCAGCGCCGCCTGCTGGTCGACCGCGAGCCCGGCGACGGGCATCGCGGAGCCGAACGCCGTGGTCTCACCCGCGACCCCGGCGCAATCGGCGACCCGGGGCAGCGCGCCGGGATCCACGCCGAACGCGGCGCATGCCTCCGCCGACCACTCGGCCGCGTCCAGGTCGAGCAGCAGCGTCCGGGACGCGGTGGCCGCGTCCGTGACGTAGTCCGCGCCGAGGCGGGCCAGCAGCCAGGTGTCGGTGGTGGTGATCACGCCACCGGGTTCGAGGTTCTCCCGGAGCCAGGTCATCTTCGGCGCCGCGAAGTAGGGGTCCAGCGGCAGCCCGGTGATCTCGGTCAGCCGCTCCGCGGATCCGGCCAGGCGCTGGCACACCCTGGCGGACCGCCGGTCCTGCCAGACGATCGCCTGGGTCAGCGGGCGGCCGGTCCGCCGATCCCAGGCCAGCACGGTCTCGCCCTGGTTGGCGAGCGCGACGGCGTCCGCGCTGGTCCGCGCCGCGGCGAGCGCCTGCTGGCCGGCCGCGACCACCGAGGCGTACAGCTCCTCGGGGTCCGCCTCCACGCCGTCGCCGCCCACCGCGCGTACCCGGACCGGCACCTCGGCGCTGCCGAGGACCTCCTGTCCCGGCCCGACGAGCACCGCCTTGGTCGCCGAGGTGCCCTGGTCGATCGCGAGGATGCGCACCGGCTCAGCGCAGCTCCGCGCCGTGCGCCCCCGGTTCGGTCCGCATCGCCTTCGGCTCCGTGATCCACTGCACGATGTAGAACACCAGGCCGAGGCCCAGGGCGCCGAGCACGTAGTACTGCGCGTGACGGAATTCCGCCGGGCCGATCAGGATGATCAGCTCGTAGGCCAGCCAGATCAGGGCGCCGGCGATGACCGGGATTTCCCAGCGGCCTAGCGAGAAGTGGTCCTCGGCCCCGCGCCGTCGGCGGCCGACGAACACGTACAGCAGGACCGTGGACGCGTACAGCAGGGCCGGCATGATCGTGGACGCGGTGAACAGGGTTTCCAGGGCTGTGGTGTTCGTCCGCAATACCAGCGTGATCAGCGCGCCGAGGACCGCGGCCAGGATCGTCGCCCAGGTCGGGCCGCCGGTCGCCCGGGGCACCTGGCTCCAGAGCTGGTGCCCGGGCAGCCGCTTGTCCCTGGCCATGGACCAGATCATCCGGCTGTTCGTCACCATGATCACCATGCCGCAGGCGAAGATCGAGACGCAGACGAAGATCAGGAAGATCTTCTGCACCACGCCGCCGAGCACGTCGTTGACGATGAACGCGACCGGCGCGCTGCTCGCGCTCGCGGCTTTGACCGAGCTGGTGGCGTAGCTGAGCGCGATCAGGAACACCATCCCGACCGCCCCGGACAGCAGCACGGCGCGGATCATCGCCCGGGGGATCGTCCGGTGCGGCTCTTGCGTCTCCTCGGCCAGGTTGCTGGCGGACTCGAACCCGACGATCGTGTACGCGCCGAGCAGCGTGGCCAGCATGAACGGGCCCAGCCAGTGGTAGTAGCCGACCGACGGCACCACCCCCGTGGAGCCCAGGTTCGACCAGTGTCCGAGCCCGCGTACCGCGGCCACGATGATCAGCAGCACGGTCAGCCCCAAGATCCCGATTACCTCGGTCGCGACCGCGGCGTTGTTGACCCGCGTGGTGATCCTGGTGGACCAGATGATCAGCGCGGCCTGGGCGGCCAGGACCACGAGGGTCTCCAGCGCCGCGCTGGTCGGCGTGTAGACCTCGCCGATCAGCGGCTGGAACGCGACCTGGACGAACCCGTAGTCCACCGACACCGTGACGATGGTCAGGAACGCGAACGACATCCAGCCGAGCCACCAGCCGACATGCGCGTTGGAGAGCCGGGACGCCCACTGATAGGAGTAGCCGGACAGCGGCACCCGGGCGGCCAGCGAGCCGTAGACCAGCGCAACCAGCGACTGGCCCGCAGCGACGATCAGCCAGGTCCAGATCGCCCGCGGCCCTCCGGTCGTCAGCGCGAAGCCGTAGGTCGTGAAGATGCCCGTGGTGATCGAGATGAATGAGAAAGCCACCGCGAAAGACTCGAAGTGGCGGAGCGAGCGGACGAACTGCTGCTTGTAACCGAAATTAGGCAGCAGTTCGTCATCGTCGTGCTGGGTGACCGTTGCCACTTTCGCGTCTCCCCTCGTGGTGTTGGGTTATCCGGCGGCGGGCAGCTGCCGCCCGGCGACGGCGGCCCGCATCAGCGGGACCTCCTCGGCAGCCAGGGCCTCGGCGGCGGCGTGGTTCTCCGCGTCGTCGGTGAGGATGGCCGTGAGCTGGCTGAGCTCGCAGACCCTGCGCACGGCGATCACGCCGAGCTTGCTCGAGTCGGCGAGCACGTAGTTCTTGGCGGTGTGCGCGACGATCGTGCGCCGCACCACGACCTCGGCCGGGTAGTAGTCGGTGAGCCCAGCCACAGGGTGCACGCCGCCCGAGCCGAGGAACGCCCGGTCGGCATAGAACTCGGCGAAGAACGCCTCGGCGTGGGCGCCGGAGCAGGCGCCGTCGCCCGGCCGGACCTGGCCGCCGGACAGCAGCACCTCGATGTCGGCGCGCCCGGACAGCTCCATCGCCGCCGGCACCGAGTTGGTCAGCACCCGTCCGCGGAAGCTGGCCGGCAGTGCGCGCGTCACCTCGAGCGCGGTCGTGCCGATGTCGATGACGATCGTCTCCTCGGGCTCCACCAGCGACGCGGCCAGGGCGGCGATGGCCCGCTTGCGCTCGGTGTGCCGGCCGCTCCTGGCGGCGAAGCTGCCCTCGCTGGACCGGCCCGACGGCCGCGCCGCGCCGCCATAGACGCGCTCCAGCAGCCCGGCGCGCTGCAGCCTGCGCAGATCCCGCCTGATGGTCTCGACGGACACGGCGAACTCCCGGGAAAGGTCCTCGGCCGAGACCGCGGCCTGCTCCCTGACCTGGGCCAGGATGGCCTGGCGGCGCTGCGTGGGCAGCATGTCCCGCTCCGATCCGCCGGGTCCGGAATTCGAACGATGATGACCGTTAATGACTGATGTTGATGCACTGTTGTCGCATTGTCAATGGTTGGCCGATGCCGTTGGGCTCGGTTTAGCCTGGGTGCATGGCTGCAGCGCTCCCCACGTCACGCCACCTCGAGATCAACGGGCTGAAGTTCCACTACCTGGACTGGGGTGGCGACGGCCCGCCGCTGGTCATGCTGCACGGGCTCACCGGCCACGCCCATACCTGGGATCACACGGCGGCCGCGCTCAGTGCCCGCTACCACGTCTACGCCCTGGACCAGCGGGGCCACGGTGACACCGAATGGGCGCCGCGGTACGGCATCCCGGCGATGCTTGGTGACCTGCTCGGCTTCCTTGACGCGCTGCAGCATCCGGTGGTCACCCTGATGGGCCTGTCGATGGGCGGCATCGTGGCGTACCAGTTCACGGCAGCGCATCCGGAGCGGGTCAGCCGCCTGGTCGTGCTCGACATCGGGCCCGAGATCGCCCCGGCCGGCGGCCGGCAGGTCGCGGCGGCCCTCGTTGACAACGACGTCTTCGGGTCCGAGGCCGAGGCCGTCGCTCATGCGCGCGCCGGCAACCCGCGCCCGACGGACGAGTCGCTCCGGCACCGCGTCTCGCACAACCTGCGGCCGCTGCCCGACGGCACGCTCACCTACAAGTGGGACAAGGCGCTGCGCGATCTCGGCGCGATCGGCGACGGCCTCAGCCCGGACCAGCGCTGGGCGGCCTGGAACTCGCTGGGCTGCCCGGTGCTGCTGGTGCGGGGCGACGCGAGCGATATTCTCGCTCCGGAGACCGCCGACCGGATGGTGGTCGGCAACCCGCACGTCAGCCTCGCCGTCGTGCCGGACTGCGGGCACAGCATCACGCTCGACCGGCCCGGGGGTCTCCTCGACGCGGCCGGCCCATGGCTCGCCGCGACCGAGCCCAGCTAGAGCCCGAGCCGGCTGGAGCCCGGGCCCGCTAGAGCCCGGGCCCGGGGCCGCGCGGCTACCAGGAGCCCCACGGCAGGCTCGGTGCGGGCAGCTCCGGCGGGTCCAGGAACGCGGGCGGGCCGTCCAGGTCGAGCGCGGCCAGCGGTGTGGCCGCCGCGGCGTCCCGGCGGGTCAGCGGCGGCAGGTTCCACGTCTCCTCGACGAGCCTCAGCACCGAGGTGTGATCGAGGACCTCGCTGCACACGTAGCCGGGCCTGGCGTGGGGCGAGACGATCACCGCGGGCACCCGGAACCCATAGCGGCCGAAGCCGCGGGGACCGGCGTCGACGGCCTCGATCTCGGCGATGTAGGTGCCGAAGAACGGCCGCAGGCAGGCCCGGAGCCAGGCCGGCATGTACAGGACGCTGCGCCCTTCGATGTCGTCGGGCGGCGGAGCGGCCGGCGGCGGGACGTGGTCGTAGTAGCCGCCGTGCTCGTCGTAGAGCCAGATCAGCAGCGTGTGCTGCCAGCCCTTGCCGTGCATGACGCGCCGGATCACCTCGGCGGCGAAGCTCTCGCCCTTGCGGATGTCCTGCGGGTTCTCCTCGGAGAAGCTGCCAAAGTCGGGATCGACGATGCTGAACGCCGGGAGCGTCCCGTTGTCGGCGTCGGTGAAAACCGCTTGGCCGCCCTGAGGTGGCGCAGGCAGTTCAGCAGCCCGAGCGGGTAGAGGTCGGCGGTGAACGTCTTGTTGCCCTTGACCACGTTCACGAGCGGCGGCACCCACCGGGCGAGCGACAGCAGCCGCCGCGCAGCGACCAGCCCGGGCCTGCCGAGCAGCCGGGTGAGCAGGATCTTGATCGGGGAGACGTTGTGGTAGTTCACCCAGGAGAGGCCGTACTGGTCCAGCAGGTCGAAGATCGTGCCGGCCGGCGGGTAGTCGACCATGCAGAACGGCAGGTCGTCGATCAGCCCGTGCGCGGTGCCGGAGATCAGGAAGCGGCGGTTCGGGAACGTCGGTCCCAGGCAGGAGCAGAACCACCGGTCGGCGACCGGGAACGTCTCGGCCAGGCCGTGGTAGAACGGCAGGTCGGCTCCGGACCAGTAGGCCATCGGCTCGGCGGCGTCGGCCTTGGGCACGGTGACCTGGACGCTGCGCACGAACCCGTCGCAGCGGCCGTCGTCGAACTGGATGTGGCTCGCGTGCCAGCTCTGGGTGGGCGAGTGGCGCTCCTGGACCGGGCCGGAGGCGTGGTGCAGGGCCACCGGCTTCCCGTCGAGGCCGGTGTTGGTCGCGTCCGGCGTGCCGTCCGGGCCCAACGGCAGCCCGTCACCGCGTCCGGCGAGCGTGCCGAGGTAGTTGTCGTAGGAGTGGTTCTCCATCATCAGCACGACGATGTGGCGGATGCTCGGCAGCAGGCTGGTGCCGGCCGGCTTGCCCGGGTCTGGCAGGGCCGATTGGCCCGACGGTGTGGCCATGCCGTGGCACCTCCGCAACGCGGGCCTGGGCGGTCTGGGACCGGAGCGTACCGGAACCCGCGGGCCTGTGGCAGCCGGGCGGGCCTGTGGCAGGCGGCGGGCCTACGGCAGCCGGGCCGGGAGGCCGAACGCCGCGAACAGCCCGGCGTCGATGAAGTTGTGGTGCCCGGTGATCCGGTCCCCGCAGGTCTCGATGATCTGGACCGCCCACGGCTCGTGCCCGCCGCCCGCGGCCGGGACGTAGGACCCGAACGCCGCGCACCCGTTGGCCCCGGTGGCGACCAGGCGCGCGCCACGGCAGTGCTCGCCCGGACCAAGGAAGAACCTTTCCATCTCGGCGGGCCCGCGCAGCCAGAAGTCGTATGGCGGCATGGTCATCACGGCGTCCTCGTGCAGCAGCGACACCAGGGACGTGATGTCGTAGCGCTCGAATGCGTCCACGTAGCGGGCGAGCAGCGCCCGCTGGCCTCCGCTGGCCACGTCGGGGACGGGCTCGTCGATGTCGCGTTCGGACATGGTGGCGCGTGCCCGCTGCAGCGCGCTGTTCACCGAGGCGACGCTGGTGTCGAGCAGGTCGGCGACCTCGGCCGCCTGCCAGCGCAGCACCTCGCGCAGGATCAGCACGGCCCGCTGCCGGGCGGGCAGGTACTGCAGTGCGGCGACGAACGCCAGGCGGACGCTCTCCTTCGACGCCGCGAGCTCGGCCGGGTCGCCGCTTTCCGGCAGCACCCGGGTGTCCGGGACCGGCTGCAGCCAGGTGTGGTCTGGCAGCGTCGCGCCGGTGAACGAGTCGCTGGCCCGGGACGGCCCCATGTCCATCGGCCTGGCCCGGCGCTGGCTGCCGCGCAGCATGTCGAGGCACACGTTGGTCGCGATCCGGTACAGCCACGACCGCGTGGCCGACCGGCCCTCGAAGCCCTCGAAGCCGCGCCAGCCGCGGACCATCGTCTCCTGTACCGCGTCCTCGGCGTCGAACACCGACCCGAGCATCCGGTAGCAGTAGCCGGTCAGTTCACGGCGGTACTGCTCCAGGTCCTCCGCCAGGGCCTGGCCACCGCCAACCGTGCCGGAATGAGGGGTCATGTCACCGACCATACTGGCGGCCGCCGACAGAACGGCCACGGTCCGGCGCGCGGCCGGCCTGGCAGGCTCCCGGCAGCTCCCGGGCGGGCACCCCGTCGGCGGGCGCGCACCGCCGCGCGCAGGCCCAGCCTTTTCCCGGCCTTTTATGTGCGCCGTCCGGGCCGAAGCGTGGTGGTTTGCGATAGCTTGGGCGGCATATCGGCGGGATTCATGTCAATTAGAGGAACGCACGCGAGGAGTCCGGGGTGGGTGCTGGCGGATTTCAGGTAACTCTGACTGAACTGGCCGATACGGCGACGGTCTTCAACAAGCAGTCGGACACGTTCGAGGCGATCATGCCGAACGGGGGTCCTGCCGTGCCGGATGGTGGCGGCGGTGACGTCGACGCGGCCATGGACGCCGCCGTCAAATTGCTGGGCGCCCTGCACCAGCAGATGGCGGCGGTGATCGCCAACCACGGCGCCAAGCTGTCGGCCGCCCACGACAACTATGAGCGCAGCGAGGAAAGCAACATCCAGCTCATCCACGACATCGGCATTCAAGGGCAGGTGTGACCCCGGTGGTTGCCGCTCTCGGGCTCAAGCCGCTCGCTCCGTTCTCCTACAACTGGGTGGGCGGCAACATCCGCGGCCTCGCGGCCCTGGCCGGGACCCTGTACGGGTACGCGCCCAAGATGGACGCGGTGGCGGACGCGCTCGATGGGCAGGTCGGCCAGCTCGTGAACGGGGCGGGCTGGCAGGGCGACGCGGCGTCGTCGTTCAAGGCATCCTGGAGCAAGGATTCGCAGACCTCCCGGGCACTCGGACTGGCCACCGACCAGGTCGGCCAGATCGTGGACTGGCTTGCGGTCAGCCTGTCGATGCTCGAGTCAGAACTCGAAATGGCGGCAAGCGCTGCGAAGCAGCACGGGGTGACGATCGGCGCGAATGGCGCGCCTTCGGTGTTCATTGGCCCGACTACCAGCACCACAGAAAAAGAAGCGCAAGAGTGGGGAAACTGGTACCAGACGTACTACACGGACATCATGCAACAGGCCCAGCAGGCCCGGAGCACGGCCGCGGGCGCCCTTGCGCAGACCGGCGAGCAGATCGTCTCGCCCAAGACCAGCGGCACCAAGAGCGTCCCCGCCGGTGACGGCCCGCAGGGGATGAACCCCGGTGACGACGTCACCGTGGGCGACCTGCTCGGTGACCTCGTGGCGACCCCGGCGGCGTGGTCCAGGGTGGCCGGGGAGAAGCTGGACGACGCCAGAACCTCGCTCTCGTCGGCCAGGGACGCGATCCTCAAGCTGCGCAAGGACCTCGGCGAAAACACCGTGATACCCGACAACCTGCTGAGCGACCTCAAGTCGAACATGTCCTCGGCCATTTCCGACAGCCGGGCTGTGCAGGCGGCTGACAAGATCAACAANGCGGTCTTCTCGGTNCTCGACACGCGCGTCAGCGACGTCACAAAGGTCGTGAACGAGGGCCTNTCCAAGCTCCGGGGCAACAGNGATGCCAAGACGACGACTGTGCCCGATCCCGATGCCGGCGACGGCGCGGATGGCGCGGACGGCATNCTTTCCAAGCTGACCGACTTCGGCAAGGACATCCCGGTACTCGACATACTGGCCACGGCCGGCGGGACATACCTCGGCGTCAAGGGCGCGGAGGCCGACGGCCAGTCGCTGGACGTGGCAATCCCCGAGCAGCTCGCAGCGAACGTCGGTTCGCTCACGGCGGGCGCGTTCGTCGGTGGTGCGGTGGGCGGTGCGCTCGCCGGAACCGAGGTCGTCAGCGGTCTCGCCGTCGGCGGTCTCGCGGTCGGCGGCGCCGTGGCCGCCGCGGGAGGCGTCCTGGCCGGCGGCATCATTGCCGTGGGCGTGGGGGACTTCGCCACCCACCTGTTCCAGGAGAACTGGAGCGCCGACATCCACAAGGACGGCGTCGTCGGCGGCGTGCTCGACGGCATAGGTCACAGTGGGGCCGAGACCGGTCAGGACATCGCGAACGTGGGCAAGGACGTCGGCCACTCCGTCGCGAAGGTGTGGGACAGCATCTTCTGAGCGTCTATCCCGCGCGGATGATCAGGTCGGCGGGGTCGCGGACGCGGAAGCCGAAGATGTCCACGCACACCCCGCCGGTCTCGGCCGCCAGGCCCAGGCCCATGGCCCCCACCGCGCGGGCCACCTCCGGGTCCGCCCCCTGGGCCGCCTGCCCGGCGTCCACGGTGATCAGCGAGGTGTCTTCGAACGTCCAGGACGGGTCCAGCACCTCGGGCGCTCCCGGCCCAAGGGCCAGCGCCGACTTGGGCATCGCCGCCGGAAGCGGCGGCCAGTACCGTACCTGCGCCACCGTGCCGCCGCCGAGCAACGTGATCACGTTGTCGGAGCGCGGGTCTCCCAGCGCCAGCGCTGGCGCGTACCGCGATGCCACGCTGAGCAGGCCGGCCGCGTCTATCTCGCGGACAGTGAACACATAGGCCCGCAGCGGCTGCGTCACCTCGTCCGGGTGCGGGTACCACAATCCGCCGAATCGTGCCGCCAGGCCACCCAGGAGGTACTTCGACCTATCGATGTACTCCCGGTCGATTTGCCGCCTGTCCCGCTGGCTCTTGCCCCACTCCGCTCCGTCCCAGTCGGTGAAGAACGCGCAAGTGATGTCGGCCGGCAGGCCCGCCCGGTTACCTGTTTCCGGGCTGATGGCGGTCGCCGGGTGCAGGCAGAAGTGGCCTCCGTCCGCGTAGATCGTGCCGGGGTTCTTCGGGTGCGGCTTGGCCTCGGGGCGATACTGCCGGCAGGCGTCGAGCATCCGGTCCGGCCCGGGATCGGCGGGCAGGGTCAGCCGTACGCCCTTGGTCAGGCTCACCAGCATGGTGTCATCGCGGGAGCGGAACAACGCCATGACGGACGCCCTTTCAGTATTCAGGATCGCGGGCACCAGGGTAGCGCCCGGCCAGAGGTCAGCCGCCGGCCTGGGCCGCGTGCATCAGGAAGCCCCGGTACGGCGCGCGGCAGCTACGGTCATAGCTCACCTCGGCCCGCGCCGAGAAGAGCGCGAAGAAGATCGTCGCCACGATGAAGCCGTATATCCCGCCGTGGAAGTGCATTGCCTCCCGGACGGTCGCACCCAGGCACACGCCGAGCAGAAGGAACGGTACATAGACGAACACCGCCAGGCCGTTGCCCGGCAGATACCGCTCCGGGCGCACGGTAGCCGCCAGGTCGGGCCGCGCCGCGAGCAGCGCCCTGCGGGCCCGGCGGTTCCCGGCGGCGGCCACGCCCATGACTATTAACCCGACGACCACGAGCACGGCCGCCGTCCTGGCGAACGTGTGAAGACCGGTGGTGACCGCGCCCAGGACCACGAGGATCACCATCGAAGCCAGCCCGTAGCAGCTCAACACCACGGCTCCCTGGCTGAGCCGCCGCAGCGCGGCAGCCGCCGGTTGCTGCATGTACTAGCTCACACCCCGGCGGGCAGGCCGGCCAGCGCCGCCTCGAGCTGCTGCTCCGGGAGCTCGAAGTCCTTCAGCTCGCCGGCCAGGTAGTCGCCGTACGCCTGCAGGTCCAGCAGCCCGTGCCCGCACAGGGCGGTGAGGATGACCTTCTCCTCACCGGTCTCCTTGCAGCGCAGCGCCTCCTCGATGCAGGCCGCCACCGCGTGCGTGGGCTCGGGTGCGGGCACGATCCCCTCGGTCCGCGCGAACCGCAGCCCGGCGGCGAAGCACTCCGACTGCGGCTTGGCCACGGCCTCGATCAGCCCCAGTTCGTAGATGTGCGACAGCAGCGGCGACATGCCGTGGTAGCGCAGCCCGCCCGCGTGGATCGGGTCCGGGATGAACTCGTGCCCGAGCGTGTGCATCTTCAGCAGCGGGGTCATGCCCGCGGTGTCGCCGAAGTCGTAGGCGTACACGCCGCGGGTGAACGACGGGCAGGCCGCAGGCTCGACCGCACGGATCACGGGGTTCATCCGGCCGGCCAGCAGCTTCTCCCGGAGGAACGGGAACGCCAGCCCGCCGAAGTTGGACCCGCCGCCGGTGCAGCCGACGATCACGTCGGGTGTGTCGCCGGCCTGCGCGAGCTGCTTGATCGCTTCCTCGCCGATGACCGTCTGGTGCAGCAGCACGTGGTTGAGCACGCTGCCGAGGGCGTACCTGGTGTCCGGGTCGATGGCGGCCATCTCCACGGCCTCGCTGATCGCGATGCCCAGGCTGCCGGTGGAGTCCGGGTGCGCGGCGAGCACGGCCCGCCCGGCGTTGGTCACCTCGGACGGGCTCGGGTGCACCTTCGCGCCGTAGGTCTCCATCAGCAGCTTGCGGTACGGCTTCTGGTCATAGGAGGCGCGGACCATCCACACCTCGAGGTCCAGGCCGAACAGCGAGGACGCGAACGCCAGCGCGCTGCCCCACTGGCCGGCGCCGGTCTCGGTGGTCAGCTTGGTGACGCCCTCGGCCGCGTTGTAGTAGGCCTGCGGCACCGCGGTNTTGGGCTTGTGCGAGCCTGCCGGGCTGCCGCCCTCGTACTTGTAGTAGATCCGGGCCGGGGTGCCGAGGTCCTTTTCCAGCCGGCGCGCCCGGNACAGCGGCGTGGGCCGCCACAGCCGGTAGACGTCGATNACGTCGTCGGGGATCGCGATGTACCGATCCGGCGACACCTCCTGCGCGATCAGCGCGGCCGGGAACANCGGCGCGAGGTCGTCGGGGCCGACCGGCTCGCGGGTGCCCGGATGCAGCGGCGGCGGCGGGGGTGCGGGCAGGTCGGCGATGACGTTGTACCACTCCCGCGGTATCTCGGATTCCTGCAGCACGTACTTGACCTGACGATCCATGGAGTTCTCCCCCAAGCGTCGCGGAACCGGGACAACGGGCCTTTACGCAACGCTAGCGGAGAGCCTGGTTCCGGAGAAAGTGCCCTGGCCAGCGGGCTGCGAGGGGATCGGGAGATGGGTGGGGCAAGGCAGGGGATTGGAAGGCCGGGCGAGGCTGCGAAGCGGATCGGGAGGGCGAGCGAGGCTGCGAAGCGGATCGGGAGGGCGGGCGAGGCTGCGAAGGGGATAGGCGAGACGCGTTGGGGTCAGCGCGGATTGTCGGGCCAGGACGGCGGTGGCGGGCCCTGGGTCCGCTCGGGGGGCAGGATCCCCTGGGGTGACTGGGCTCTCTCGGGGGGTTGAGTCCGCTGCGGCGACTCGGGGGACTGGGCCCACTGGGATGTCTGGGCGCGCTCGGGTGCCGTCGCGGCAGCGCCGGGCCAGGCCGACTGGGGCGGCGCTTTCGGCATCGCCGCCGCGTAGGCCCCGGCCGCCGGCATCCCCTCGGGCTGCGCCTGGCCCGCCAGCGTCGGCCGGGTGGTCCTGATCGCCCCGCCCACCGCGATGACGAAGGCCGCGAGCCAGCCCACGCCGGTCCAGCCGAGCGCCAGGGACAGCACGGCGATCGGGCCCTGGTGGGGCAGTTTGTACAGCGCCGCAATGATCAGCGGCATGAACCAGGTGCCGAGCAACGCGACGATGAAGATAAAGCGAAGCACGTGCCGAGCGTAAACCCTGCCCATTCAGGGGTCCATGAGCCGCGCAGGAACATCCGTTCCGTATGTTCTTGTTTACCAACGAAACTGGGCGGGGTGTGCGGGAGGAATCCAATGCGCGTGGACGTCTGGAGCGACATCGTGTGCCCGTGGTGTTACATCGGCAACGCCCGCTTTTCCCGCGCCCTTGCCGAATTCGAGCACCGCGACGAGGTCGACGTGGTGTACCGCTCGTTCGAGCTCGATCCTTCGATCCCGGAAGGCCGGGCCACGCCGATCCTGGACGTGCTGGCCAGCAAGTACGGCATGAGCCAGGCTCAAGCGCGGCAGGCCGAGATGCGAGTGGCCGCGCTGGCCGAAGCCGAGGGCCTGGAGTTCACGGTGGACCGGGCCATGGGCAATACCTTCGACGCGCACCGGCTTGTCCATCTCGGCCGCGAGCACGGGATTCAGGAGCGCGTGGCGCAGGAGCTTTATCACGCGTACTTCGGCGAGGGCGGGTCCGTNTTCGACCAGGATTCGCTCGTTGGGCTGGCCGCTGGCGCGGGTCTCGACCCANATGGCGCCAGGCAGGCACTCGAGAACGGCAGCTACGGCGACGACGTGCGNGCCGACGAGGATGAGGCCAGGCGGCTGGGCATCAGCGGGGTCCCGTTCTGCGTGCTGGGCGGGAAGTACGGCGTTTCCGGCGCGCAGCCAACGGAGACGTTTACCCAGGCACTGAGGCAGGCCTGGGACTCCCGTAGCGGCCACTGAGGCGGGCCAGCCTCGCCGCGGTTAATGGCCGGCCTGGGATCAGCCGGCCATTGCCGGGAGCGATTCCTGTGGCAGGAGAGCCCTTTCGGGCCACGACGTATACCGGTACAGATCGGTTGCGGGCCCCTGCCCTGCATGCGATGGTTGGGCGGTGAGGTCGGGCTCGGTGGCTCAGAGACGGATGCGTCTCGTCATGGGCCTGACCGTGGTCGGCGCGGCGTTGCTCGTCTCCGGCTTGCTGCTGACCATTATCGGCTCCGCCCTCCGGCTGAAGTCGCCGCATCACGGCAGCGGGCTCGCTCAGCTGGGCGAGGTGCTCGCGATCTGCGGGCTCGCAGTTGGTGTGGTTCTGATCGTTGTGCTGGCCGCTGACCTGGCCGGACGTCTGGGCGGCCGCGGTGGCGGCGTGGCGGGGGCTATGCCAGCCCGCCCTCTGCAGATTACTGCGGCCTACCGCTCCCCGATCCCGGACGCCGGGTTGCTCAGCCCGCTGCCTTCCCCGGCAACGGCGCCTAACGTGCCGCACGCGTCCAGCCTGCAGCAGCCACCGGTCATGCAGCAGCCGCCTGTGGCGCACCAGCCGCCCGTCATGCAGCCACCTGTCGCTCAGCAGCCATCTGTCGCTCAGCAGCTACCGCCCGTGGCTCCACGGCACGCGCCCATCCATGAGGTAAGGCCGCAACCCGGCCCTCCCCAGCCAGGTCATCCGGGCGAGGGCTGGCGTGCGGACGCCGGCGGCAACTGGAGTCCCATCCCGGCCTACATCTGGACTCCTGGCGCGCGCGACGAGTGGGAGAGCGGGGGTGGCTGGAGTCCCGGCCAGGATGACTGGGCTGCTGACCGCCAGGACGGCTGGGCGCATGCTGGCCAGGACGGCTGGGCTCCCGACGGCCAGGACGGCTGGGCTCCCGACGGCCATAACGGCTGGACGGCCGACCACCAGGACGGCGGGAGCAACGGCGCCCAGCAGCAGTGGGCGCCCCCTGGCCGGGAGGGCTGGCCTCAGTATGCGGAGAACGACTGGGCGCCGCCTGGCCAGGATGGCTGGGCCCCGGCCGGCCAGGACGACTGGTCGCCTGGCCAGGAGGGCTGGGCCCCGGCCGGCCAGGGGGGCTGGGATGCGGCTGGCCAGGGGGGCTGGGATGCGGCTGGCGAGGGCGCATGGGACCCGGCCGGCCAGGGGGACTGGAGCAACGGCGGCCAGCAGCAATGGGCTCCCGCAGGCGAGTACGGCTGGACCACGGACACTCAAGGCGACTGGGCTCCCGATGGCCAGGGCGGCTGGATTCCGGATGGCCAGGGCGGCTGGGCTCCCGCCGACCACGGCGGCCAGGAAGACTTGGCGCACGCTGGGCAGAACGGCTGGGCCGGTCAGGATGGCTGGCCCGACCAGACGGGCTGGGGAACCGAGGAACCGGAAGCCACGACGCCGGCGGCGCCAGCCGAGGAACTGACGGCGCCAGCCAGGCAAATGGCAGTGCCAGCCGAGGAACTGGCGGCGCTGGCCGGGGAACTGGCGGCGCTGGCCGAGGAGCTGGCGGTGCCAACGGAGATACCGGCCGCGCCACCGGAGGTACCGGCGGCGCCAGCCGAGGAGCCGGCACCCGCGGCCAAGGGGAGCGAGCCAGAGCCGGACGCCGCGGCCCTCGTGGCCGGGCAATCCGACGGCGAGGACTACGACACGTCACCGCTGCCGGTGATCCGCGACACGGACCCGCCTCCGCCGGGGATCAAGCCGTTCTCGGTGTGGGAGCCGGTCGTCAAGAAGACGAGCTCAGAGCCCGAAACCAGGCCCGGCGAGGAAACTGGGCCTGCGGAAAACAAGCCCGAGGATGTCGGCCGGCGTGCCGAGGCCGAGCCGCTGTCAGCGGACACCGAGCAGAGGCTGGAGAAGATCAAGGATCTGTACCTGACCGCCGAGGCGATCGGGGAAGAGGCACTGGTCAAGCACTTTGATCAGGTGAGCAAGATGCAGCGTTCCCTGATCAGCGAGTTCTTCGAAGAAGCCGGCCTGGGGCCAAACGGTGCGCCGACGCTGCTCGCCAGTGGCGCGAGCGACCAGAAGGATAACGGCGGGGCCGCGTCCGAGAAGGCCGGTGACGCAGCGGATCGGGGCAAGTCTGGCTGGCGCGCCGCGGTCAGCCGCCGTCGTCCCAGAGCACCCGCCAGCCCGCGGCCAACCGGGCCGCCACCGCCTCGCTGATCTCGACCAGGTCGGCCCCTACCGCGCCGAACTCCCACTCAACGATCGCCGAGTCCGGCTCCCAGGCCAGCTCCCGGCGCAGCGCCTCGTCGACCGGTATCCGGCCGTCCGGGCCCGCATACCTGCGCCGCGCCAGCCCGGACGGGGCCTGGGCCGTCCGGCCGGCGCCCACGATGGCGTAATAAGCGATGTCGCCTGGCACGGCCGCTCAGCCTTCCTTGCGGTAGGCGGGGATGGTGGCGCATCCCCGCGGCACCGGAACCGCGGCGGACATCTCGGCGTAAATCGACCGCAGGCGCGCCCGCTCCTCGGGCGGCGTCGCCGGATCCGTGATCGCCTCGTACAGGCTGTGCGCGCGCTGGCTGACGTCCCAGCTCGCCGCGGTGTGGAACTGCACCTCGAAGACCAGGTCATGCGCTGGGTCTCGCCAGCGGCTGTTGATGCCCTTGTACTCCTGGTTCTGCCAGCAATTGCGCCTGACCTCCAGGTCGAACCCGTTGCCCTTGAACCTGCTGTGAGCCTGCAGGGTCCCGTCGGCGTAGTGCTCGGCATCGAAGATGAAGGCGTAGCGGATGCCGTCATGCACTTCGAGCGCGAGCTCTTCGGCCGACTTGTCCGGGTGCCGCATAATCAGGTCGGCAAGCTTCTGCTTGAAGCTGTCGGCCGGCTTCAGAGCGGAGCTCTCGGTCTCTGCCAGCAGATGTCCATGCTCGAGCTGAGCCTCGATGCGGCGCATCGCGGGCGTGAGGCCGCTGTGGCCGTAGCCGCCGAATACATTCCTGCCCTCGGCGATGCGGCAGCGGCCCAGTGCCTCGTCGGCAATCCGGGACTCATCCGGCGTGAGGTACCTGCCGTTCCACTCCCAGGAGCCATCGGGTCCGGTCAGCGGCTCGTCGGCGGCGCGGCCGGGGTTGGGCTCGATCGTCGCGTGGGTGAGCGTGTCGGCTCCCGGCCCGGGTTCGCTCCAGTCGTGGCTGGCCCCGTTGCTGCTCGCGCCGTTGAGGTCGGGCGCGCTGTCGAGGTCGGGCGCGTCGTCGAGGTCGGGCGCGTCGTCCCAGCTCGGCGCGTCGTCCCAGCCTGGCGTGTTCCAGCTCGCCATGCCGTCCTGGCTGGTCAGGTCGGCCTCGCCGTCCGCGGTGCCCAGGTCGGTGTCGGCCCACGTCGGGGTGCTGAGCCAGCCGG
>JGI12635J15846_10001776_pt1 | contig 18770 bp, 15 predicted proteins | sample BlaSpr_A8_OM2_M2_FD_15846 | JGI IMG/M metagenome (IMG submission 15846) | reverse complement strand
GGAATCCCGCGCGTCGCAGACCTGAACAATCTCGATGAGAACCTTGGCATGGCGCCGAGTCCCGCCAATATCGTGGACGGCATCCGCTGGAACACCGCGTTCGCCTATCTGGATCCGGTCCGCGAACGAGCGAACCTGACGATCGTGGGCAACTCGCCCTGCGATCGCCTCGAAATCAGATCAGGACGCGTGAGTGCGGTAGTCGTCGCCGCGCGCGAGGGTCCGGTTCGCGTCGAAGCCGCACGGATAATCGTGGCCGCGGGCACCTACGGATCGCCCTCGATTCTTTTGCGCTCAGGTATCGGCGATCCATCTGAACTTCGATCCGCCGGCATCGCGCCGGCGCTCGACCTGCCCGGAGTCGGCCGTAACCTGCATGATCATCCGCGGGTCACGCTCAGCTACGCGGGGACGCGCGAGCTCGAACAGATGATGGCGGCGTTTGCGCGCGATCACTGGATGCCCGAGGAGCAGACGATCGCCAAGGCACAATCCTCGCGATGCGTGAGCGCGTTCGATCTGCACATCTATCCTGTCGGCGGACCCGACGCATCGACTCGGATCGGTTGGCGATGGACGCTCGAAGCGGCGTGCATGACGCCGCAGTCTCGCGGCGCGCTCACGATTACGAGCGCCGACAGCAGCGCGCCGCCGCTGATCGATCATCGCTACCTGTCGGATCCTGGGAAGGAAGATTTGCGCGTACTCGCCGACGGAGTCGCTCTTGCCCGCGAGATAGCCGCGAAGCCCGCGCTGTCCCGTCTGATTGGCAGCGAGATTTCACCCGCCAGCGGCATCGTGACTCGCGCCCAGCTCGAGTCGTTCGTCAGGGCAAATTGCTGGCACTACTACCATCCAGTGGGCACGTGCATGATGGGTCCAGCGAGCGATCGAGCCGCAGTCGTCGATTCGCGCGGCAGGATTCATGGGCTCGACAACGCTTACGTCGCTGACGCGTCGATCATGCCCGTGATACCTCGCGCCAACACCAACATTCCGGCGTTGGTGGTCGGCGAGCGAATCGCGCGCTGGCTGCTGTAGCGCCTGAGCGGCTTAGTTCGACTTACCCGATTCAGTCCTAAACCGAGACCGCATCATTTTACTCCCGACAGTTCGGAAAGTCTTATTCGCGGGAATTTTCTCTCGCCTGTCGAGTCCTACCAGTGAAAGCGCTCATCAGCGCGAAAAATGATTCTTGATGGAAAGCAAATTCAATCGCAGATCGTTCCTGAGCTCTCGGGAACCGCGAATAGAAGCTCAAGGTGATGAACGGGTCGAAGGAATCGATGAGCGGAGTAGATTCGACTCGAGGAATCTAACGCCGAAGGAGTTGGCGGGCACCGAAGGAGGGGGGAGTCTCCCAGATGCCCGCCGTTTCACCCATCCCCTCGCGGCGAGCGCCGCTCGGTTGCTGGAAGAATTACGCTTACAAAGCTCCAGAAGTGTTCTGGTAGCTGCCTAGCTGTAACCTGAAGGTCAAAGGCCGCCGCGGCCAAGCAGCAACCAGACCACGACTATGACAAGTACGAGAGGTACCAGGCCGCCGGGAGCACCATAGTTACTGTAGCCGTAGTAACCACCGCCGCCGCCAAAGAGCAGCACCAAGATAATTATTAATAGCAACATGACATTCTCCTTCTACCAGTCTGCAGGCTAATCACGACCTGCTCGAAGCCTCTAATAAGGCGACGCATAGGTGGTTGTGGTTTGCTTCTGCACTGTCCCTTCATCCGGATCGGTCGTTACCGTGGTAGTGCTCTGACTCGGAGACGAATAGGAAGACGAATACGGAGTCACATACGGAGCAGGCTGCGTATAGGTGCGCTGAACGGTGCCGTTGTTGTACTGAGTGGTCGTGGTCGTGTTGGCCTCCGCGACCGGCGCAGCCATAATCGGCGGAGTGGTAGTATCATACGACCTGGTCGTCGTGGTTTCGGTGACGTGAGTGGTAGGCGCGCAAGCGACCATGCATGTCATTGCGATACCAGCATAAATCGCGATGACGGAATTGGCTTTGAATTTCATTGTTCAGTCTCCTGCATACTGTTTTACTCTCTTCTGAATTCATAAACACCGCTGTTAGTTGAACTGCGTCCTTTGAGGAACCAACTTGGAAGAACTAAATGGAATTTACATACTGCAACGTGCTGGAAAGATCTCTCTCAGGCGAATGCAATGTTAGTCTCGCCGAGATGAGCGGGATTTTCCGGTAGAAGCCCTGCCGCTACGGAAGTGCTGCTCTCGCCGGGAAATGAACGTTCAGTATAGTTCCCCGCGTAACGCACCGCCGGTCGCGTCAGCCGCGCATAGTTATTAAAGAGTGATCGTCGGTTCTCCAATCCCTCGCGAGAGCCGAAGGCACGCTTGGACATATGCCCTCATGGTGAAGCCAAAGCGTGCCTTTTTTTGGCTTGCTTTGAGTTGCTGCTGCCCAAGGGCCCTACTGCTTCTGAGCTGCCGCATCCAGTACGGCTTGGACGTCTGTTATCCAGACGAGCTTCTGATTCTTGAAATTTTCCAAAACTCCGCGCAATGCTGCGGCACCGTCCGGGGTCCCGACTACAAAAGGATGGATCCCGATCGCAACCACAGTGGCCTCACGATCAGGGTGAGTCTCAGCCTCTCTTGCCAGTTCGGTTACGTAATCGATCCACAGCTTCGCTATCTGAGCTGGGTCTTTCGAGCGTTCCAAAGATTGCCCCATGTCAACAGTGACTACCGGATAAGGAATCAAGACCAGCGGGCCTGACTGGGTAGTGAGGGTGGACAGTACGTCGGAGTCCATGCTGTCGAGCGTATAGGTGATGCCTTCAGCGGCGGCGGCTCTGAACGTATCGGCGTTGGGGTATACGCTAGGGCTTGACCATCCGCGCGACTTCACGCCGGTCTCTTTCTCGATCAAGTCCAGCGTCCGTCTGATGTAGGCCTCCTGTTGGTTTAGCCCATGGCCAAGTGGAAGCATGTCGGTCGAATTGTTGATGCCGTGCGCAATAATCGGTGCGTCGGGAACGAGAGAATGAAACTCCTTCCATACTTCGGGATGCTGTTCGGGAAACTGAGCATTCAAGGCGAGACTCAACGGGATCCCTTGCTCGTGGAACAGCCTGCCCACCCGAGGAATGCCCCAATTGATCCCGTATTGGCGAAACCCCTCATCAACAAGATCGGGGTCTCGAGCAGCCATATCCGGGCGGAAGTTCGGGCCATGTCCGAAACCCCACACCTCGACATAGAGAACGAAGCATACCGCAACTTTCTTGCCTCGCGGCCATGCGGCTACGTGAATTGGTGCTCGCGGCAATCCTGTAACCCAGTCGTTGGCGCCTCCGCTGGATGCTGGACCGACTGAGATGAGCAATCCGATGAGTGCCAGGAAGACTGTGTGTCCCGTGCAGAACCTTCTTCGATTGCTCTTGCGAATCTTCACTATCCGATCCTGTACTCGGTTAACAGATTGTGAGCGTCTGCCCGTAATTGTACCGAACGTGACAGCATTTTCATGAAAGCCGCCAATCTCCGCAACCCGGATTATTCTCCACGGCTCAGGAACGTGCTAGATTTGCACAGACCTCAGCGAAACTTGACGTAAGCTTTACTGCCGCCTCTTAAGCAACCATCTCTGGCTTAAACCGTACGCTCTNGGGGGGAACTGCGTGGACTTAAACACGATTGGTGAAATTGCGCGTCCTGATGCCCGAGACGCGATTGATTGGCGCGAAGGAGACGCGTGGCTCGCCGGCGGCACCTGGCTTTTCTCGGAACCGCAGCCGCATCTGCGCCGTCTGATCGATCTGCAAGGGCTTGGCTGGGAGCCGTTGACTGTCAGTGAACGAGGCCTCGAAATTGCCGCGACCTGCCAGATTGCCAAGCTGGTCTCGCTGACAGCGCCGCCGGATTGGATTGCTGCGCCGCTGATTGGCGAGTGCTGCCGCGCGTTCCTCTCATCGTTCAAAATCTGGAACACGGCGACCGTCGGCGGCAATGTCTGCATGTCGTTGCCGGCTGGCCCGATGATTTCGCTGACGGTAGCGCTTGAAGGTGTCTGCCGGATCATGAATCGCGATGCTGTCGAGCGGAGGGTGACAGTCGAGGACTTCGTCACCGGCAACCATAAGAATGTATTGCAGCCGGGCGACCTGCTGAGAAGCATCGAATTACCGGCGGCAGCTTTGCGAAAGCGATTCTGCTTTCGCCGGGTGTCTCTGACCCATCTCGGGCGATCCACTGCGCTGCTGGCCGGCACTCTGGATGCGCGGGATGGAGTCTTCATGCTGACGATTTCCGCCTCGACCGAACGGCCCCTTCGGCTGAAGTTTCCCCGTCTTCCTGACGCTGACGATTTGCGCACGCGGATCGAACGCGAAATTCCACAATTCTTCGACGACGTTCATGGCACGCCGGAATATCGCCGCCATATGACGTTTTATTTCGCCGAAGAGATCCGTCGCGAACTATCGGGCGGGGTGCAGGCGTGAGTTATCTCGTCAACGGTAAAACCTTTTCGGAAGAGCCGCATCCCGGACAATGCCTGCGAACTTTTCTGCGCGACATAGGATGGTTCGGCGTCAAAAAAGGTTGCGACGCCGGCGACTGCGGCGCGTGCACCGTGTGGCTCGACGGCGTCCCGGTTCATAGCTGTCTGATTCCCGCCTTTCGCGCCGACGGCCACCAGGTGACCACCATCGAAGGCCTCGCGCAGAATGGCGATCTGCATCCGATGCAGCATGCGTTTATGCAGGCTGCCGGCTTCCAGTGCGGTTTCTGCACGGCGGGCATGGTCATGACCGCCGCTAGTTTGACCGAGGAACAGATCAAGGATCTGCCGCGCTACCTCAAGGGCAATCTCTGTAGATGTACCGGCTATCACTCGATCGAAAACGCGATCCACGGCGTCACGTCTATCGAGGAAGATAAACCCGGCCAATCTTGTGGAGCGGGATTGCTGGCGCCCGCGGCAGAAGCGATCGTCACCGGTAAGGCTCGTTACACCCTCGACACCACGATGGAGGGCTTGCTGCATCTGAAACTGCTGAGATCACCGCATGCGCACGCGCGCATCAAGGCGATCCTCAAGGATGCCGCCCTCGCTGTTCCGGGCGTGCACGGAGTTTACACATGGGAGGATGTGCCGCGCCTGCTGTTCACGTCCGCCACCCACGACGATTATCACGTCGATCCCAATGACACGTACCTGCTCGACAACGTCGTGCGCTTCGTGGGCCAGCGGGTTGCGGCGGTCGTCGCGGAAACCGTGGGCGCGGCGGAAGAAGGATGCCGCAAAATCGAGATCGATTACGAAGTGCTGCCGGCGGTCTTTGATCCGGAAGAAGCGATGAGCAAGGGCGCTCCCGTCATTCACGACAAGGGCGCCGAGTCGCGCATCCGGCGTCCGGGGCAGAATATCCTGCTCGAGATTCACGGCAACGTTGGCGACGTCGCGGCAGGATTCAACGCGGCCGACGTGGTCCACGAGGCCACCTACACTACGCATCGCGTACAGCATGCGCATCTCGAAACGCACTGCTCGATCACCTGGCTCGAGAAAGATCGGCTCAACGTTCGCACCAGCAGCCAAACGCCCCATATCACCAAGCAGAAGCTCTGCTACCTTTTTGACCTGATGCCCGAGAGCGTTCGCGTCTTTTGCGAGCGTGTAGGCGGCGGCTTCGGCGGCAAGCAGGAAGTGCTGACCGAAGATATTTGCTCGTTTGCCACTTTGAAGACCGGCCGTCCGGTCATGCTCGAATTCACGCGCGAAGAGGAATTCATCGCCGCGACCACACGCCATCCGATGAGCGTCAACATGAAAGTCGGCGCAAAGCGCGACGGAACGCTGACGGCGATGGAGGTGCGCGTCGTTTCCAACACCGGCGCCTATGGCAATCACGGCGGCGAAACCCTGTACGCTGCGTGCGGCGAAGCGGTCGCCGTCTACCGATGCGCCAACAAGAAAGTCGACGGCTTCACCGTTTACACCAACATGGTGCCGGCCGGCGCAATTCGCGGCTACGGAATGACGCAGACGATTTTCGCCGTCGAATGCGCGATGGACGAAGTGGCGCGCAGTTTGAAGATGGACCCCTATGAATTTCGGCGCCGCAACGTCGTCGGGCCGGATGACCAGATGATCGCGGAGAGCACCGACGCCACCGACACCGAGTTCGGCAGCTACGGCCTCGACCAATGCATCGACCTGGTCGAAGCGGCAATGAAGCGCGGCAACGGCGTCAAGCGTCCCGCGGGCGCGGACTGGCTCGAGGGCAAGGGCATGGCGATTTCGATGCATGGATCGGTGCCACCGACTGAGCATCGTTCGGAGGCGCGGCTGGGCCTCGGCGAAGACGGCAACTATCACCTCGCGATCGGCACGGCGGAGTTCGGCAACGGAACCACGACGGTTCATCAGCAAATCGTGTCCAGCGTACTCAACAGCACCGCCTCGCGCGTGCGCATCGTGCAGGCCGATACCGATAAAACCGGCTACGACACGGGAGCGTTCGCCAGCGCGGGCACGGTGGTTGCCGGAAACGCGGTGAGGCTCGCGGCCGAAGCACTACGGGACAGGATGCTGACCTTCGCCTCGAAAAATTATGCCGTCGGCCGTGACGCCTGCCGAATCGAGCACGACGCCATCTTCTACAACGACACCCGTGTTTCGCTCGCGGAGTTTTCCGCGGCATCGCGCAAAGCGGGACGTCCGCTGGAGACTGTGCGCAAGGCTTATGGCACTCCGCGCAGCGTCACCTTCCAGGTGCAGGCGTTTCGCATCGCAGTCAATCGCATCACCGGCGAAATCATCATCCTGCAGAGCGTTCATGGCTGCGACGGCGGCGTGATCATCAATCCGATGCAGTGCCGGGCGCAGGTGGAAGGCGCAATCGCGCAAGGTGTCGGCTGGACGCTGCAGGAAAAGATGGTATTCGACGACACCGGCCGCATGATCAATCCGAGTTTTCGCAACTACCGCATACCAGCCTATGCCGACGCACTCGAGCGCACGGAGATCTTTTTCGCCGACACCCACGACGCGTTCGGTCCGCTCGGTGCCAAGTCGATGAGCGAGGCGCCCATCTATCCGATCGCGCCAGCGCTGGCCAACGCGCTGACCGACGCCACCGGAATCCGCTTCCACGACTCGTCGCTGACACCCGATCGCATCTATCGGCGGATTTTCGAGAGCACCGAAAACAAAGGCGCGTGAAATGAGATGAAGCGCGCATTCCACGTCCTGGCCGGGATGCTGTGCGCAATTGGTTTGCAGTCCTCGGTGTCGAGCGACGCGTCGGGCGCCGACGCTATCCCGCAGTCTGCATCGTCATCGACTCCAGCCGCGTCAAGCACGCCGTCAACTTCGATCGCGACGCTACTCGCCAACGCTGACGTCCAGCCGATCAGTGCAAACCCGGGCGCGTCCAACATAATTCCCGGCACGGGTTGGCTAGGCAGTTTGATCGGACTCGACCACATTCCCGGAGTTCGCGTCGGCGGCGCGTGGATCGGCAACGCGGATTATCTGTTCACCGGTGGAGTAAAGCCGCGGACCTGGAGCTTCAACAGCCTGCTCTTCCTGAATTTGAACATCGACCTGGAAAAGCTGGCGAGCATTCCCGGCGCCTCGATCGATGCGGAATTGATGCAATTCAACGGCGAGGACGCCAACGGCAAAGCCGGCGTCCTTACCGGATACGACGGGCTGCCCGGCGGAAAGCCATTCGTGCGCACCGGACTCTGCGAGCTCTGGTGGCGGCAGAGTTTGTTCGACAACAAGATCGTGATTCGAGTCGGCAAGACTATACCGACCTACGACTTCAACAACGTCACGCGGGCGGTCCCTACCTCCGACGCCACTCTCCAAATCCCGGCTGTCTCGGGACTCATCTATACGCCAGTCTTCAAGAATCCGACGCTGATTGGTGCGATGCCGGGATACTACAACTCCGCGTATGGAATCACCGCCGACTTCGCGCCAACCAGGAATTTCTATTTCACGTATGCGTTCTATGACGGCGCAGTCGCGAGCGGGATACAAACGGGGCTGCGTACCGAACCCGTTTTCAACGGACACTATTTCGCAATCGGCGAGGCAGGATACGCATACAGTCTCAGTGATGAAAAGCTAATCGGGAAGATTGCTGCCGGCGGATGGGCGCAAACGGGTGAGTTGTACGCTCCTGNCGGTACCTCGCAGAATGGCTCACAAGGATTCTATACGTTCCTATCGCAGCGTCTATGGAGGCGTCATGTGGGAATCGACAACAGTGGCGTCTCGGGATTTTTGCAGTTCGGCATCAATGACTCCCGCACGATGATCTTCAACCAATATTTCGGGATGGGATTCACTGGTTTCGGTCTGATACCTGACCGTCCGGTGGATTCAATTGGTACCGGCCTCGCCTGGACGTGGTTGAATCGGCGATACGGCCTTCGCAGCAACGAGGCCATCCTGCAAAGTTACTACCAGATGCATCTGGTAGGCACTTCCTTCTTCGAACCAGTATTCAGCTACATTCCCAATCCTGGCAAAAGCAGCCGCACGCAAGGCGCCGTCGCGATGACGGCGCAAGTCACGGTACTGTTCTAATGATCACTAACTGACGTGAAATTGGAGGGCTAGGATGACCCGACTCGTGCGGTCAATCGTAATGGCGGGTGGACTAACCATTGTACTTGCTGTTGTTCCCCCCATTTCTGAATGCGCCGATGACTCAGTCGCTGCGGTTCAAGCTATCATTCAGAAGAAAAGCGTAACCGCGGATGCCGCCCTCGCAATCGCGCGAATCGCTCTGAAGGCGGCCAAGGACAAAGGAAGCCAGGTGGCGGTGGCGGTGGTGGACCAGGCCGGAATACCGCTCGTGTTGCTGCGCACTGACTACGGCACGGAACATTCCGTTGGTGTCGCGACGGACAAAGCCTGGACGGCCGTTAACTACAAGCATTCCACACGCGAAATTTTCGAAAAAGTCCAGCAAGCTAAGGGAGACGACAGCCAGCTGATCCATACGCCGCGATCTGTGTTTCTGTTTGGCGGCGTTCCCCTCAAAGACGGAGACGTGGTGGTCGGCGGCGTCGGAGTATCGGGCTTTCCCAGCGGCTTGGACGACGACGCGGTCGCACACGAAGCAGCGGCAGCATTTGAAGCGATGCTGAAGAAGTAGGATAGGTCAGGCTCGCAATCGTATCGCTCGCCTGATCTCTCGACTTACTTGATATCTTCGATCGTCGCCGGGCCTTCACCCTGGCTGGGATCGATCCTGAAAGGCCATTCGTTGGAATGGAACGGCACCGCGGGCGGCAGGAACGTTGGAATGCCGTACTTCTTATCTTCGGCCTGTATCGCTTTGCGCCCATCACCGCCCATCAGCTCGTAGTCCATCAGGTAATAGTTGCCGAAGAAGACCATGCCGACCGATCGATCGGCGACGGTCCGAATGAGCACATCGAGCATTTGATCGGGAGTGGTGACGAACTGCGAGGTCTCGAACAGAAACAGGCGCGTGTTCATCGCGTCCTTGCCGAAGAATTGTGCGAGCACACTGAAAATAACGTTGTTCTGGCGTGCCACATAGAGTGTGTTGCTCACACCGTAAGTCTTATCCCAATCCGGGCCGAGCATCTCTTTCCAGTCCTTGACGACCTTCATCCAATGTTCCACCTGAGTCGACGCCCCCAGCCAGACATTCTTCGCCAGGTAAGGTTTAATGTTCTGGGCGTACTGCTGAAGGTCGGCGAAGGTGTAGCTGCCTTTGCTCAGGCACGCGTCCATGAACTTGATATTGGCCTCGAGGACTTTGCGCTGGATGTCTCGCGCGTCGGCGCTAAGGTCGAGCGCGTCAAGACTGTCGAGCGCTGTTTGATTCGAAACGCGGAACGCGCGCATCGGACCCATCCACGATTGATCGGAAACAGTGCCTAGATGAGAACCGGCAAGCTCGAACACCGCCAAAGCCGAATGCCCCACCGACTTGTAGAGCTGATAGCGAATCGGAACCTGCGGAGCCTCCAACGGCGCTTTGCCCGGCCGGTAGAGCGTTAGCTTGCCGCCCTGGTTGCTGAACAGGGCCATGATCACAGGATGCTGCGCGAGGAAATTTTTCTGAAATTTAGCCTGCGCGTCGTCGTACAAGCCGAACATGGCTATGTCGAGGGCGAGCACATTCTGCTCGGCGACCGCGGTTTTGGCCGCGGGCGCGCCGTTGCCGACGATCACATCCATGTAGTCGGGCAAGCTTTGATCGGACGCGCTCTGCGCCTTCGCGCTGCCACCCATTGCGAAGACGAGAATCAGTGATAGCGCCAACGCGACGGCGGGACGAAACATCGATTTGTGCATGCGCTGTCAGTCATATCGAGAAACCAGCAGATCTTCAACATCCACGCTGTATGGACGCTGTCACGAACCGAAAAAATTAACAATAAGTCACAACGCACGGAATATGACAACAAACAAAACGAGGCCGACGGCGACCGCGGATAGCCCAAGTGCCTCGTTCTTCCTATCGCGCGTGGGAGCGGTAAGCCAGAAATTGAGAAATTGGCTTACTCGGGGCATCACCAGCCACGTAAGCAAGCTCACGGAAAGAATATTGCTGATAAGCATCTGAACCGCGAGCGACAGGTTATGCGTCAGCGGATTAAGAAACGTCAGGACCATGACCGTGGGATAGAGCGCGAACAATACCGCCAGCGCCTGTTTCCACGACGGCGGTACGCTGACCGTCGCGCCGGGCCCGCGATTCAGCGCGAACCATCCTTCGAGTCCCGTAACCTGATGCGCGTGCACGCTCTCGACGATCGAATCGAGTTCCTTCAGCAGCGCCTGCCGCTCCTTCGACTCCATCCAATGATTGAGATGATCGAGGTTATCGTACCGCACGATGTCGACCCACTCATTCTGAAAGGTCCCGTGCGGCTGGAAGAACTCAGTCGCGAGATAGCCCAAGTAATGCGTCTGCGCGTCAATCGCCTTGCGCCGCCACGCCAGGTAGTCCTTCACTTTGTCTTTCGCGACGCGATGCGTAAAAACCATCGCGACGGGGGGCTCAGCTGTGTCGTCGCTGGCCAGCAGCAGCATGTGCGAGGGCTCCGACAGGCAAGCCTCGATTCGCGTTGCGAGTCGCGCGCGTTCAGGACTCTCCAGCCATCGCTTCATAGCCTGGTTGGATTCGAGACGGAAAATCGCCACCCATTCCTCTTGCATACCGGCAATAGGAGCAAGTACTTCGGTGCCGACGAAGCCGGGAAACTTCCGCGCCGCGTTCGTAATCGCCGTCTGAACGGAGAAGTATTCGTCAGCTTTTTCGGGGCGCACCAAATGAGAGGCGATCGCAGTGGCTGGCTGCGGAATACGCGCTTCGCCCGATTCGTTTGAGTCGTCCATAACAGCTCCCATTGGCGACGCTTGCGCCGTCGAGTATTCCAACACCGTTGTTGCTCATACTGGCACAATCGCCAGCATCGCGCGCGTGGCCAAGATCTTTTGATGACCCGCGGTTATCAGATACTCAAACGCGCCGAGACGTCTGCGAAGGTAGATTGATTTCGGATGGAACTGCTAGACGATGCAGGGTGGGTGACTCGGGAGCTGGAACACATGCCGCCTTGCCGACGCGCAAGGTACCGATCGATGTCATGCGCGCGCTGAGCATGCTCTACATCGTCGGCTTTTGGCATCTACTCGATTATACGAAAGTTGGGATATGGCACTATAACCCTGTCACCTATCGCCTCACGGTTGGAGCGCTTTCCCTCTTCGTCTTGATCTCCGGCTTTCTGACAGGGCGCAAGGACGGTGGTCTGGCCCGAGGCGAACTCTGGAGCTTCTATAAGACACGTTTCTGGCGCATCTATATCCCCTTTGTGATCGCCAGCGGTCTGTTCCTGGCAGCAGGCACGAGCGATGCCCTTTCGCTCGTCAAGGGCGTCACACTCGTCGCCATGCTACTCGCACCGCCGCCTTTCACGCTTTGGTTCGTAAGCATGATCGTTCTCTTCTATCTGATTGCCCCGCTACTCATCGGCTTGCGTGGGAACGAAGTGGCTTACATCGCCTTATGCACCGGAATCATTGGAGCGATGTTCCTGTATCAAGCAGCGACGGGAAGGATAGATATGCGCCTTATCCTTTATTTCCCCTGCTTCGCTGTCGGCATCTTCCTGGCCGCCAGGTCGCTGCCGTCATCGACGCTAAGTCTCATCGGCCTCCTGGTTCTCGCCGCTCTTTCTCTCGTGCCTACGCTGGCACGTTCATCCTATGGATTGGAGGGCGACCCATGGGCGGCGCCTTGGGCGTTCTTCGGCTCTCTCGCAGTCTTTGCTGTCGTACTGCGCGCCGGTCGGAATCTAAAACCGCGCGCGATTCTCACGCAATTCAGCGAAGCGAGCTTCTTCATGTACCTTCTGCATCGCCCCCTCTATTTTTGGATGCAGACCGTCTGGTTTCCGAGCACCGAGAGAGAGCAAGTCATTTATCTGCTGTTCGCGTGTCTGCCGATCATCGCGATCGTGTCATGGCTTTGCCAGAGAGCTTACACAGGATTTTTGCAACGGCGTGAGGTCCTGGTCGCAGTGCCTAACCAGTAGAGAGTGTCAGATCAATTGCGACGGCTCGCGAGCGGCCTCGGACCGAGAAAACTGCCTGGCGGCGAGACTTCTTTCAATTTAATAACTGCATCCGCGAGATCCTTGAGGTCCTGCTTTGCACTGTCCGTAAGCTGGCCATTCACGAAGTCGGCCGACACGAGGTACACACTAGTCGGCACTACCAGCGCTCCAAACCATGCGAGGACCTCGCGCAGATGCCAATCGACGCCGAGAAAATGATGCTGAGTCGCGCCCATCGCGACAATTCCAATCGGCTTTGCGGCCAGCGATTCGATAGGCAGATGATCCAGCAGATTTTTCAGCGCGCCGGTGAAGGATCCGCGATAGACCGGGCTCGCGACGACCACGCCGTCCGCGGCGCGCACGCTTTCGATGATCGCGGCGGTATCATCGTTGTATTGTTCGGGTGGTCGGCCGTCGGCGAACGCAACTGTTTTGTCGGCCAGGTTGATCAGCTCGACCTCGAGGTCTTTCCGCGACGCACTCGCAGAATCGAGAAGCCATCGAGTCGCATTGAGCAGCCTTCCCGGCGGCGTGACGCTTCCAACAATCGCTAGCAGTCTCGTCGGCATGAAGTTCTCTATCCGGCGACCCGCCCGGCTAAGGCAACGCTCTCGTGTCGCTCGCGGCTGGCGATCTTGCTTCGCACGAGCGGGATCAACTCGCGGCCATAGTCGAGTGCGTCTTCGAGCGGATCGAATCCGCGAATCAAAAAAGTCGTGACGCCGACGTCGTAGTAGGCAAGCATCGATTCAGCGACCTGCTCCGGCGTCCCGACCAGCGCGGTCGTATTCCCGCGCGCGCCGGTCGCGGCGGCCACCGCCGTCCACAGTCTCTTGTCGAGCACATCGCCTTCCGCGGCTGCGGCCAGCAATCGCTGCGAACCAACGGCGCCAGGAGTTTTAGCCGGTGCCCCCAACATCGCGTGCCCGCGGGTTTCGCGGATCGTTTCTATGATTCGTCGCGCGCGCGCCCACGCCGCGTCTTCTGTGGATGCCAGTATTGGCCGCGTCGACAAGCTGAATCTCACCGTGCGTCCATGTCGCGCGGCCGACGCACGCACCTGCGCGATCGTTTTCGCGGCTTCCGCCAACGGTTCACCCCACAGCGCGTAAATGTCGGCATGCTTCCCGGCGATTTCGATCGCCGCATCCGAAGAACCACCGAAGTAGATCGGAATGTGCGGCTTCTGCAGCGACTTGATGTCCACGGACGAGCGCACGAACTTGTAGTACTTGCCTTCGTGATCGACGGGCTTGTCCGCCGTCCAGATGCGGCGAAGGATTTCGACGTACTCGTCGGTGCGCTCGTAGCGCTCGTCATGCGTGATGAAGTCGCCGTCCTTTCGCTGTTCGCCGTCGTCGCCGCCGGAGATGATATGAACTGCGAGCCGCCCGCCGCTGAAGATGTCGAGCGTCGCCAGCTTGCGCGCTGCCACGGTCGGCGCGACGAAGCCGGGACGATGCGCCAGCATCAGGCCGAGCTTTTCCGTCACGAACGCGGCATATTGCGCGACGATGAATCCGTCGGCTCCATTCGAGAAATACCCGATGAGTATCCGGTCGAAGCCCGATTGCTCGTGCGCCTGAGCGAAGCGGCGCACGTAGTCGACGTCGACCGCCGGTCCACGCGGTGGGTGAATCTCCGAGGCGGGCTGCGTACCGATCATCCCGATGAACTCGACGCTCATGGACGCTCTCCTCTTTCGTCGTGCGCTTTGAACGCGGCGCGCCCCGCGGCTAGCAGGATGCTATCGTTCTGTGGAGTATGAATCCTCGAACAGAGCACGTCGCGCAAGTGGCGCTCGATTTGATTTGCGCGGCTGAGGCCGGGATTCCCGATGAGCTCGACGGCGCGCTCGACCGCCGCGATCGCATTCGTCGTCACCGTCATCTTGATCAGGCCGCTCTCGGTGGCGGGCGGCGGGCTCCCGTTGTCAGTCCTGAGCGCGGCCGATTCGATCAGCACGCGGTTCGTCAACAGGCGACCGTCAATTTCGCCCACCGCTTCCTGAAATCGCGGGAGTGTCGCGAGCGGTGCGCCCAATGCGGTGGGAGTGCGCTCGGTGAGATATGTCACCAGCCAGTCGCGTGCCGCTCGAGCGACGCCGTTGTACAGCGCTGCGATTGCGATCGTGTACCAAGCGGCCTGCACGTCGTCGCGCACCGCCCAGGCGGACGGCTCGCGAACGTCGACGGCGTAGTCATGCGAAATGAGCGCGCGTTCGAAAATCACGTCGTGGCTGCCGCTCGCACGCATCCCCAGATGGTCCCACGTCTCGACAATCCGTACGCCCGCGGTCTTAGCTGGAACCAGGAACATCCCCACGCGCGGCTCGGCTTCGGCGGTCTTCGCCCAAACCATCAGCCAACTGAGAATCGGAATACCGGTCGAATAGATCTTGTGCCCGGAGACGCGCCATCCGTCAGCGACCTGCTCGGCCGTCGTCGCCGGCATGCCGCCGCGCGCGGGCGTGCCCAGTTCGGGCTCGACGCGCAATGCGTTGATCAGCCCGCCTTGCTCGACCGCGTCGCGCGCGACCATCTCGCGAATATGCGGGGGCCACGTTGGACTTCGCGCGATCGTTGCGTGCATCAGATACTGCATCGCCAGCACCAGCGCGGTGGACGCGTCGCCACTCGCGATCGCACCCAGCACCTCGCACGTCTCCAGCAGTCCGGCGCCCCGGCCACCGTACTCGACGGGGACCGTCAGCCCCAACAATCCCGCGTTTTTCAGTGCTTCGAAACTCTCAAATGGAAACGTGGCATGCCGATCGTGATCGGCCGCTCGGCGCGCAAATTCCCGCGCGAGAATCCCCGCACGTTCGCTGGAACTTGCGCCCTCGGTTTTCATCGGCACGTCGAGTCGAGTCTTTACCCTGCGGCGATCGCTTCCGTCTGGGTAGCTTGCCGCCGCAATGGCAGTTTAGGAAAGAGCAGCTCGGCAACATAGTAGGCTTCCTCGAGGCCCGGGTAGCCCGAGAGCACGAACGTATCGATGCCGATATCGGCGTATTCTTCGAAGCGTCGCGACAGGGTTTTGGGATCGCCGACGAGCGCCGTCCCTGCTCCTCCACGAACCAGACCGATGCCGGCCCACAGATTCGGGCTGATCTCGAGGTCTTCGCGGCGACTGCCATGAAGTTGCGCCATCCGGCTTTGTCCGACCGAGTCCATGCGCGAAAAGGTTTGTTGTGCGATCGCAATCGCGTCGTCGCTGACGTACCTGATCAAATCATTGGCCGCCGCCCACGCCGCGGCGTTGGTTTCGCGCACTATTATATGTAGCCGCATGCCGAACCTGAGCGTGCGGCCCAGTTCCGCCGCGCGGCGGCGCACTCGAGCAATTTTCTCGGCAGCCTGAGCGGGTGGTTCCCCCCAGGTCAGGTAGAGATCAACGTGCTTGGCTGCGACCTCGATCGCCGCATCCGACGATCCGCCGAAATACAGCGGAACATTCGGCCTGCTCTCGCGATCAATGAGCAACTGGCCACCGGCGATCTTCAAATGACGTCCCTCGAAATCGACTTTCCTTCCTTCGAGCAGCGGCTTCCAGACCGTCAGGAATTCGTCGGTTACCTCGTAGCGCGCATCGTGATCGAGATGCAGCCCCTCGCCAGCCAATTCCGTCGGATCACCGCCAGTGACGACGTTGATGAGACATCGCCCACCGGAAATCTTATCCAGCGAAACGGCCATCCGCGCCGAGACCGTGGGCGACACCAACCCCGGCCTCACCGCCACCAGGAACTTCATCCGCCGAGTCACCGCCGCGAGCGAACTGGCGATCACCCATGCGTCCTCGCATGAGCGGCCAGTCGGCAGCAGCGCACCGCCGAAGCCGAGCCCGTCAACCGCCTCGGCGACTTGCCTCATATAAGAGGGTGTCGCGCGGCGACTTCCCTTGTCCGTCGCCAGGTAGCGTCCGTCGCCGTGAGTGGGGATATACCAAAAGACTTCCATAATTGGGTCGCTCTCTTATGGCTTTGAAAATCAAGAGGGCGCGGACGGACGGCTCAGACTTCGCGGCCGTCCGCCCGCGTCGGGGGGACTCCGTTATTCAAACTCGGTCGTCACGACGCGGCCGCCGCCACCGGTTCACGTCGCGCCGACTCCTTCTTGATAGTCCGGCTTCGACGACCGTCGATACTGACCGGCACGTCTCCCGCGACGGTCACGCGTCGATGCAAGCGCGGCTGCTTGCCATAGTCGTCGATCGCAACGTGCTGGGTTGCGCGGTTATCCCAAATCGCAACGTCGCCGACCGACCATCGCCATCGCACCGTGTTCTCAAGCCGCGTCACGTATCCCTGCAGCAATGCGAAGAGCTGTTTCGAGTCGGCTTGCGGCAGATCGATAAAGCGCCGCACGAAAGCTCCCAGCACGAGAGTCCGCTCGCCGGTTCCAGGATGAACGCGGACGACGGGATGCTCAGTCTCATAGACTGTCGAAGCGAAAACCTCGAAGTAGCGTTTCAACTTGTTGGACGTGGCCTTGGTGGGCACCGAATAGTCGTATGTGTTGGAGTGCACCGCCCAGAGGTTGTTGGCGATCTCCTGAAGCTTCGGCGGCAACGATTGATACGCCGCCGCCGTGTTGGCCCAAGACGTATCGCCGCCGTGAGTCGGCACAATGAGCGCGCGCAGTATCGAGGCTTGCGGATACGCGTCGACGAAGGTCACGTCGGTATGCCACGCGGTCGCGCGATTGCCATGAGTGCCGTCGATGTCGAGCACAGTCTCCGTGCCCTTCACCGACGGGACGGTCGGATGCGGCACGATGTCCCCGAGCAGACGTCCGAAGGCTTCGTGACTCGCTTCATCCAGATGCGCCTGTCCCCGGAAGAAAATCACTTTGTATTTGAACAGGGCTTGGCGAATCGACTCGACGATCGCAGGTTCCAACTCGCCCGAAAGCCGCACACCCGCAATCTCAGCGCCGATACGTCCAGCGATGGGCAATATTTCGAGGTTCTCTTTTCCGTTCGTGCTCATTGCTTGCTCCTTTTCTATTTCTGCAGCGCGCGGCGCACTGCGCGTTCCAACTGATCGATCTCGTCATGCGTGTTGTAGAGCGCCAGCGACGGGCGGACCGTCGCTTCCAGTCCGAAGCGATCCATCGTCGGCTGCGCGCAGTGATGACCCGCGCGAACCGCGATACCGTCCTGGTCGAGAATCTTGCCCATCTCCTCGGCAGGAATTTTGTCCGTGACAAAGGAGACGACACCCGCTTTTTCAGGGGCGGTACCTATCAACCTGACGCCCGGAATCCTGGCGAGCGCCTCGGTCGCGTAGCCCAGCAGCGCCCGCTCATGCGTCGCGACATTCTGCATCCCGATGCGATCGAGATAGTCCACCGCGGCGCCCAGACCGACCGCCGGACCGAGTGCCGCGGTGCCGGCTTCGAAGCGCGATGGCGGATCGGCGAAGGTGCTGTGTTCGAAGGTCACGCGCTGAATCATGTTGCCGCCGCCCTGCCATGGCGGCATTTCGTCGAGCAGCGCCTTCTTGCCGTAGAGCACCCCGATTGCGCTGGGGCCGAACAGCTTGTGGCCGGAGAGCGCGTAGAAGTCGGCGTCGAGCCTCTGCACGTTGACGGGGAAATGCGAGACGGCTTGCGCGCCGTCGATGAGGACCTTCGCGCCGCGTCGATGCGCGATGTCGATCATCTCGCGGACCGGAAGAATCGTACCGAGCGCGTTGGATACGTGCGTCAGCGCAACGAATCTTGTCTTGGTCGTGAGCGTTCGTTCGAAATCGCTCAGCAGGACTTCGCCGCGATCGGTCACCGGGACCACGCGGATGACAGCGCCGACCTGCTCGGCCAGGAATTGCCATGGAACGATGTTGGAGTGGTGTTCGAGCGTCGACAGAACGATCTCGTCGCCCTCGCCAATGAACTTGCGGCCGTAGCTGGCGGCGACCAGGTTAACTGCTTCGGTGGTGCCGCGGACGAAGACGATTTCTTCGGGCGAACCGGCGCCGATGAATCGTTGCACCTTCTCGCGGGCGCTTTCGTACGCGTCGGTCGAGCGTGCCGCGAGCTCGTGCGCGGCGCGATGCACGTTCGAGTACTCGTGCGAATAGTACTGGACAAGGCGATCGATGACCGCTTGCGGCTTCTGCGTGGTGGCGGCGTTGTCGAGCCAGACCAGGCGCTTGCCGTGGA
>JGI12635J15846_10001775_pt1 | contig 18776 bp, 15 predicted proteins | sample BlaSpr_A8_OM2_M2_FD_15846 | JGI IMG/M metagenome (IMG submission 15846) | reverse complement strand
GATCAATCGCGGGCCGGCGATCGGTGAGGCCGTGGCCGCCGTTGACGTGGTCGACCTGGCGGGGCGCGAATTGCGAATCGGTGCCGCGAGTGCCGATGGCAGGAGCACCTTGATCCTGTTCGTATCGCCCACCTGTCCGGTATGCAAAACCCTGCTGCCGGTGGTCAGGTCGAGCCGGCAGCAGGAGCGCGACTGGCTCGATGTCGTGCTGGCAAGCGATGGTGACCCGGCGGAACACCGGCAATTCGTGCTTGAAAACCAGCTGGGCGATTTCTCGTACGTGGTGTCGCCGTCGCTCGGACTGAGCTATCAGGTGAACCGGCTGCCGTTCGCTGCGCTGATCGATAACGGCGGCGTATTGCGGGCGCGCGGGCTGGTCAATTCGCGTGAACACCTGGAGAGCCTGTTTGAGGCACAGCGGCTCGGCGTCGCCTCGCTGCAGGAGTACTTTTCGAGCCGGGGGTAGGTGCCCGGCCGAGTGCCGGCCCTGAGGTCACAGGGCTTCCAGGAAATGGTGCAACGCCGGTGCATCGCAGTGTGCGACATTGAATCGCCACTGTGGCGTGGCCCGGCCATCGGGCCGAAACAGCTCGCCCGGCGCGAGCAGTACGCCCTCGCTCAGCGCCCGTCGCCACAGTTTGCCGACGGAATCCTTCGACGGCAGCTTTGCCCACAGAAACAAGCCGGACTGCGGGCGAAATGCGAGTTCAACGCCTTTGGCCTCGAAGGTCTGCGCCACGCGCGCATGCGTGGCGGCCAACCGGTCGTGCAGGCGCTTGAGGTGACGGCGGTAGCGGCCGTGCGTCAGGATCTGCAGCACCATCTGCTCCAGCAGTTCACTTGAGCCGAGCGATGTCATGACCTTGGCGCGTGCCAGTTTCGGCGCCCAGGCGGCGGGCGCGACCAGATAGCCGGCGCGTAGTGCCGGCGACAGCGTCTTGGAGAAACTCGACACATAGATGACCCGCTGCAGTTCATCGAGACTGGCCAGCGTCAGCTGCGCGCGCGGAGCCAGATCCGCAAAAATGTCGTCCTCGATGATGGTCAGATCGTAGCGGTCGGCGAGTTCCAGGATCCGATGTGCGGTGGCCGAGCTGGTGGTGGTCCCGGTGGGGTTATGGAAGGTGGTGTTGGTGAACAGGCAGCGTACGCGCCCGCGCTTCAACAACCGCGCCAGAGCTTCCGCATCCGGTCCGCTGTCGGTGCGCGGCACGGCCAGCATTCGCACGCCGCGATACCTGAGTAACTCGAACAGCGGCGGATAGCCTGGATCCTCCACGACGGCCGCATCGCCCGGCTTCAGGCACTCGCGCACCACCAGATCGAGCGCCTGGCTCGCCCCCTGCGTCAGCACGATCCGATCCTCGCGCGCGCCGATGCCCCGCAATTCAAGCAACTTCGCGATGTGGGTTCGCAGTTCGGCCAGGCCGAGGGAATTGCCGTAACCGTGCAGGCGCAAAGTCGATTGCCGCGCGACCGCACGCATGGCTGCCCGCACGCCATCCTCGTGCAGCCATGCGCCGGGCAGCCAGCCGCAGCCCGCGTCGACCTCGATCTGACGGGCACTCGCCTCGCGCCGCCGCTCCCAGATCGAATCGGTCGGAAATTCGGGTCCCGCGGGGCTTTCGGTGCTGCTTCGAAGATGGCGCGGGACGAAATAGCCTGACCCGGCCCGCGCTTCGACTACGGCGGCCGCGACCAGTGCGTTGTAGATTTCGGCGGCACTGAACGGACTGATCTTGCGCTCGCGGGCGAGCTGCCGTACCGAGGGCAGGCGCGCGCCGGCGGGCAGGCCGCCGGACTGAATCTGCGATCTCAGCTCCTCGGCGATGCGGGACACCAGGCTACGAAGCGATGTCGGGCGACGCAATCCCATCTACCGTACTGCCATAACTGTCAGTACAGTATAGTCCCTTTGGTCCAAGGCCGTGTCTGGCCCGGGGCGGCAGTACGTGCCACCCTGCGCCATGAACCCGAATCTCGCAGTCGCGGGCGCCAGCGATACCTCCGGCGCAATCGATCCACTGCAATCATGGTGGATGCCGTTCACCCACAACCGGCGTTTCAAGGCGAAACCGCGCCTGATCGAGAGCGCGGCCGGCGCTTACTACACACTCACCGGCAAGGGCCGCGTGTTCGACTGCCTTTCCGGAATGTGGTGCACGCCCCTGGGTCACTCGCATCCGGGGATCGTACGTGCGGTAACCGATCAGGTGCAGCGGCTGGACTACAGCCCAGGCTTTCAGTTGGGCCATAAGCCGGCCTTCGAGCTTGCGGCCCGAATCGCCGCGCTCGCGGGGCGACCCAAAGATCGCGTGTTCTTCGTCAATTCCGGTTCCGAGGCGGTGGATACCGCGCTGAAGATTGCCATCGGCTATCACCGCGCGCGCGGCGATGCGACGCGCACCCGAGTGATCGGACGTGAGCGCGGCTATCACGGGGTCGGACTCGGCGGCATATCGGTCGGCGGCATCGGCGTCAACCGCAAGATGTTCGCATCGATGATGATGCCTGGGGTCGATCACCTGCCTCATACCTATTCGCCCAAGCACATGCGCTTCAGCCGCGGCCTGCCGCAGTGGGGCGCGCACCTGGCCGAGGATCTGGAGCGGCTGGTGGCGTTGCACGACGCGTCCACCATTGCCGCCGTCATCGTCGAGCCGGTACAGGGATCCACCGGCCTGATCGTCCCGCCGCGAGGATATCTCGAGCGCCTGCGCGAGATTTGCAGCAAACACGGCATCCTGCTGATCTTCGACGAGGTGATCACGGGTTTCGGTCGATTGGGCAAGCCGTTTGCTTCGCAGTTCTTCGGCGTGCAGCCGGATCTGACCACATTCGCGAAAGCGATCACCAATGGTGTGGTGCCGATGGGTGGCGTGGTGGCGCGAGGCGATATTTACGACGCCTTCATGAACGGGCCGGAGCACGTGATTGAATTTTTTCACGGCTACACTTATTCCGGCCACCCGCTGGCGGTTGCCGCCGGGCACGCCTCGATCGATGCGATGATCAACGAGCGCCTGATCGAGCGTGCGGCCGAACTTTCCGCGGTGCTGGAAGATGCCGTGCATACGCTGCGTGATGAGCCGCACGTCGTGGACATACGTAATATCGGTCTGGCGGCCGCAGTCGAGCTCGAGCCCTGCGCCGGCCAGCCGGGCGTTCGCGGTCACCGCGCGTTCGAGCGCGGTCTGGACGAGGGGATATTGCTGCGCCTGATGGGCGACATCATCGGGCTGGCACCGCCGTTCATTTCGAGCGAGGACGAAGTGCGCGCGATGATCGAGAGTCTGAGGCGGACGCTTCGCGCAATCGCGGCCGACTGACAACAAGGGGATGGCATGAACGCGCCTGCCGGAATAAAGCCGATTACGACGCCGACGACTACGATTTCGCACTGGATCGACGGCAAGCCGGTAGCTGGGAGCGGGCGCGCCGCGCCGGTCTACAACCCGTCGCTCGGGCGCGTGATACGCGAAGTGAGCCTGGGCACGAAGGCTGAAGTCGATCGCGCGGTATCGAGTGCTGTCCGGGCATTTCCCGACTGGTCGCGCCAGACGGCGTTGCGTCGAGCGCGCGTCCTGTTCGGATTCAAGGAACTGCTGGATCGCGATGCCAAGCGCATCGCGCGCGTCATCTCGGAAGAACACGGCAAGACGATCGATGATGCCCTGGGGGAGGTGACCCGCGGCATCGAAGTGGTGGAATTTGCATGCGGCGCGCCGCATCTGCTTAAAGGCGAGTTCAGCGACAATGTCGGCCGGGGCGTGGACAGCTACAGCCTGCGTCAGCCCCTGGGGGTGGTCGCGGGCGTGACGCCGTTCAATTTTCCCGCGATGGTGCCACTGTGGATGTTTCCAATCGCGCTGGTTTGCGGCAACAGCTTCGTGCTCAAACCCTCGGAGCGCGATCCATCCGCCTCATTGCTGCTGGCCGAACTGCTGGCGGAGGCCGGTCTGCCCGACGGCGTGCTGAACGTCATTCACGGCGACAAGGAAGCCGTGGATGCGCTGCTGGATCACCCGCAGGTCGCGGCACTGAGTTTTGTCGGATCGACTCCGGTCGCGCGTTACCTGCAGGGCCGCGGCGTGGCCAACGGCAAGCGCGTGCAGGCTCTGGGGGGCGCCAAGAATCACATGGTGGTGATGCCCGATGCGGACCTAGGCGCAGCGACCGAGGCGCTGATTGGCGCCGCTTACGGTTCGGCCGGCGAGCGCTGCATGGCGATTTCGGTAGCCGTCGCTGTGGGCGATCAGGTCGCCGATGCGCTGCTCGGCAAGCTCAGACACCGGCTGGCGCACCTGCGAATCGGCGCTTCGGATCTTGCGGGCGTGGAAATGGGTCCGCTGGTCACGCCGGCGCACCTGGCGCGGGTGCGCGAGTACATCGACATCGGCGTACGCGAGGGCGCGAAGCTGGTGCTGGATGGACGCACTCACAGCGCCTCATCGCTGGCGGAGGGCTTCTTTCTCGGGCCGTCGCTGTTCGACGCGGTGCGCTCCGACATGCGCATTTATCGGGAGGAGATATTCGGTCCGGTGCTCAGCGTAGTACGCGTCGCCGACTATCGGGCCGCGGTCGAGCTCATCAACGGGCACGAGTATGCCAATGGCACGGCGGTGTTTACCCAAAACGGTGCGATCGCACGCGCCTTCGTCGCCGACGTCGAGGTCGGCATGGTCGGCGTGAATGTGCCGATTCCGGTACCGATGGCTTTCCACAGTTTCGGCGGATGGCGTAATTCGATGTTCGGCGATCATCACGCGTACGGCACCGAAGGGTTCCGCTTCTATACGCGGCTCAAGACCGTAACGCAGCGTTGGCCAGAGGCCGATGCGGTGCGTGCGGATTTTGTCATGCCTACGATGAAGTGACGGCCGCGCGACGCCGGCAGTGTCAACCGGTCCAGTACGCCTCAACCAATTGATGCATCCTGCGCCACAGTGGCCCGGGCTTGCCGTTGCCGACGGGTTCGCCATCCAGCGTCGTTACCGCGATGACACCGCGTGTCGCCGCCGTCAGCCAGACCTCATCGGCCGCCCGCAGCTGCGCTTCGGTCACCGCCGTGACGCGCCGGGCGATGCCATACCGATCGGCGAGTTCCTCGACCAGGCTGCGGGTGGTGCCGGGCAGCAACCGCGGCGAGTTCGGCGGGGTTCGAATCTCACCGTCGATGATGACCTCGACGCTGGAAGCACTGGCCTCGGTCAGATTGCCATCGCGCAGCAGAATGATCTCACCGGCCCCCGCCTCCACCGCCTGCTGCCGCAGCAGCACGTTGGCCAGCAGCGCCACCGATTTGATATCGCAGCGCGCCCAGCGTGTATCGATGGCGGTAATGCAGGCCACTCCGCGCTCGAGCACCGCCGTCGTCGGCAGCGGCAGCGGCGAACAGAATCCGAATACCGTCGGCTCGATGTCCGGCAGCGGCGCGTGGTTGCGACCGTACTCGGCGCCACGCGATACCTGCAAATACACATAGACATCCCCGCCGCCGTTTGAGCTGATCAGCTGCTCCACGATGCGGTTCCATTGCTGCTCGCTGTGCGGGTTGCGGATGCGCAGTTCATGCAGGCTGTGCGACAGCCGCGCCAGATTTGCCGCCAATCGCCGCGCCTTGCCGGCACGTGCCGGAATGACCTCGTAGACCCCGTCACCGAACAGGAAGCTGCGATCCAGCGCTGAGACGCGCGCCTCGCGTAGCGGCATCAGGCTACCGTTCAGATAGCAGGTGGGCAGTGGCTCGGCCATGGCGCCGCTACTTCTGGAACCAGAGCAGAACCGTGTCGCTGAGCCGGCTCCAGAGACCGCCTTCGGGCACGCTCGCGATCGGGTACAGCGGTACCGACGTGGCCAGCTTGCCATTGACGACGACCTGCAGCTCGCCGACCTCGGTGCTGGTCTCGAGCGGCGCGATCAGCCGCCGTTGTACCGTCGCCGTGGTCGTGATGCTGCCGGCTTGGCCGCGCGGCACGACGATGTTGATGTCGGTCGCAGGTCCGACGCTATAAAATTCCTCGGCGGCTTTATAGACGCGCGGCTTGAGCACTGCGGTTCCGCGTCGCTTGACGTTGACCGCCTCATAGAAAGTGAATCCGTAATTAACCAGTGCGGCGCTGGCGTCCTCGCGGCCCTTGATGCTGTTGGAGTTGAGCACCACCGCGACCAGGCGCATGTCCTGCCGCCTTGCCGACGTCACCAGGCAGTAGCCGGCGCTGTCGGTGTGCCCGGTCTTCAAGCCATCGACCGACGAATCGCGCTCCAGCAGACCGTTACGGTTCTGCTGCTTGATGTTGTTCCAGATGAATTCGCGGATCGAGAACCAAGGATAGTACTCGGGAAAATCGCGCACCAGTGCGCTCGCGAGTAGCGCCATGTCGTGCGCGGTGGTGTAGTGAGTCGGCGAGGGCAGTCCGCTGCTATCGTCGAAGTGCGTATTCGTCATGCCCAGTCGCCTGGCATAGTCGTTCATCAGCTGGACAAACGCGCCTTCGGTGCCGCCTATCCGCTCGGCGAGCGCGATGGTGGCATCGTTACCGGACTGCACGATCATGCCTTTGATGAGCACTTCGGCCGGTACCTGGCTGCCGACTTGCACAAAGGTGCGCGAGCCCTCGGCTTTCCAGGCGTGTTCGCTGATGGTGACCTGATCGACAAGTTTCAGCGTTCCGGCCTTAAGCGCTTGAAACACGACATAGCAAGTCATGAGCTTGGTCAGGCTCGCCGGTTCCATGTGGGCGTCGGCGTTGCGCTGCGCCAGGGCTTGACCGCTGGTGTAGTCGATCAAGATGTAGGCGCGCGCATCGACATCCGGCGGACTCGGGATTCCTGAAGTGGCCGCCGGAACGGTGGTGGACGCGGCTGCCGCCGGGGTGCCGGACGGAACCGCTTTCACATGGTGCTTGTGAGGTGCGGCGAGCGCCGTCAGCGGCAGCAACAGCAGTGACAGGCCGGCGGCGGAGAGCAGAGCGGAGAATTTCATGCGCTGGAGGTCCCTCGACGGGCTAAACCGCAAGTGTAGCGGCTGATTTCAATCTTGTGCGAGCCTCGTATTCGGAAATCCGAGCGCGCTCAGACGTTCAATGGTGGCATCGAACTGCTGCACGCTCGCGATCGGACCGATCCGCACCCGCTGCAGCGGCTGATGCGCGTCGGGGGCGAGCGTGAAGACTTTCTCGAGTCCTGCGGCGCGCAGTTTTCGGACCGCAGCACTGGCGTTCTCCGCCTTGGAATAGGCGCCGACCTGAATGTAAAAGCTGCCGGTCGGTGCTGGCGCCGCGGCGGTGGCGGGCGCAGCAGTGCCGGGGGGGCCTGAGGCCGCACCGCTGGTGACACCGGCTCCGGTCGCCGGCGGGCTCGCGGGCGGCGGGTTCATGGCAGGCACGCTGCTGACGCCAATGCTGGCCGCCTGCGCAGCCGGCGTGTTCACCGGCATCGATGCGGTCAGGGGGGGCGCGGCGGGGGTCAGTACTTCGACCTGCACGAATGCCGTGCCGTTGCGAATCATGTCGAGCCGGGCGGCGGCGGAATACGACAGATCGATGATGCGGTTGGCGACAAAAGGCCCACGGTCGTTGATGCGCAGCACGACATTGCGGCCATTCGACAGGTTGGTTACCCGGGCGTAGCACGGCAACGGCAGCGTCTTGTGCGCGGCGGTCATCGCGAACATGTCATACGCTTCGCCGGTCGAGGTGCGCAATCCGTGAAATTCGGTGCCGTACCACGACGCGACACCGCGTTCTACGTATCCCGTGGCGCTCGGCAGCACGACATAGCGGTGGCCAGCCACGTAATAGAACGGCGGGTTGCCGAATGCGCTGCGGGCCTCCTCACGCGGCACGGCGTCCGGGACTTGATTGACGTCCGGAGCGTTGCGCGGCACCACGGTGGCAGGCGGCACCGGGGCTGGCGGGCGTGCGGGCCTGGGATGAGGCGGTGTATGCGCACAGGCATCGAGCAGCAGCAGCAGCACCGCCGGCGTTGCGCATCGCCAGGCGCGCAGGACCCTGCGCTCAAGCGAACTCAAAGCGCGGCCTCCTGCGCGATCTGCTGTTCAATCGCCTGCGCAAGGTCGTGCACTGCCATCGCATACAGCGGGCTGTTGTTGTAGCGCGTGATGACGTAAAAATTCTGAAAGCCGACACGGTAGCCATTGCCATCCGGTTGCGGCGCTGCCAGCAGCAGCGCCGGTGTCTCATCCGGCAGCTCGCTCGCCACCGTCACGCCGCGCGCCCGTAGGGCGCCGAGCGTCTCGTTGAGCGTCATATGCTCGGGCGCTACCATGCCCAGCTCGGCCGGCAGCTGCGCCTCGGCCAGCACCGGCGCGCCGTACTGCCATCCGGCCTGGTGCAGGTAGTTGGCAGTGCTGGCGAAGATGTCACCCCAGTCGCCCCACAGATCGCGATGCGGCGAATGCTGCTCGCTGACCGCAAACTTGCGGTAGCTCGAAGGCATGAATTGCAGTGCTCCCATCGCGCCCGCATATGAGCCGCGGATGCTCAACGGATCAAACTTATCCTCGCGCGCGAGCAGCAGGAACTCGGTCAGCTCCTTGCGGAAATAGCTGGCGCGCGGCGGATAGTCGAAAGCCAGGGTTGCGAGCGCGTCGACAACCCGGTAGCGGCCGGTAACGCGCCCGTATCGCGTCTCAACGCCGAGCACCGCGACCAGGTACTCGGGGGAAACCTGGTATTGCAGCGCCACCTGGTCGAGCAGTTCCTTGTGGTCGTGCCAGAGCTGCACGCCGGCATCGATGCGCTCCTGCGTCAACACCCGGGCGCGATACTCCCACCATTGCAACGTCTTCTCGGCCGGCCGGCTGATGGCATCGATAATCTTCGGCTGCGGCTCGGCAGCGCCGAGCAGCGCCGTGACACGAGCGCGATCGTAGCCCTGCGTCACCAGCTGCTCGATGTAGCTGTGAATCTCGGGTCGGGACAGATCGAAATGCGAGTGGTCGACGATGGCGGCTTCCGCGGCTGACGGCGGCTCATCCGGTGGTTGCGCCGCGGCGGCCAGGTCCGCGCCAGCGCCGAGCGTAATTAGAAGAATCCATGCCTGTTTCATCGAGTTCTTCATCGCATCAGGAGTCGACGAGTTTACGGTGCGAATAAAGTCCCATCACGATTCCGAACCCTGCCAGCAGCGTCACTACCGAGGTGCCGCCGTAACTGACCAGCGGCAGCGGCACTCCTACCACCGGCAGCAGTCCGCTGACCATGCCGGCATTGATGAACACGTACACGAAAAAAGTCAGCGCCAGGCTCAGTGCCAGCAGCCTTGAATACGTGTCATTGGTCTGCATCGCGAGCCAGACCGAACGTGCGACGATGAACAGGTACAAGGCCAGCAGCAGCAGCAGACCGATCAGCCCGAATTCCTCGCCGACCACGGCGAAGATGAAGTCGGTCGAGCGCTCGGGCAGGAACTGCAACTGCGCCTGGCTGCCGTGCATCCAGCCTTTGCCGAACACGCCGCCAGAACCGAGCGCAATCTGGCTCTGGATGATGTGATATCCGGCGCCGAGTGGATCGGTCTCGGGTTTTAGGAACGTCAGGACACGCTCGCGCTGGTAGTCGTGCAGGAAATGCCAGCCGGCGACGGCGCCACCCACCGCCAGCAACAGCAGCACAAGGACGATGCGCAGTGACAATCCGGCCATCAGCACCAGCAACGCCCCGCTGGCGGCGATCAGTGCCGCGGTACCGAGGTCCGGCTGCATCGCAACCAAACCCGCCGGCAGGAAGATGATCACGGCCAGCGTCAGCATGGCTTTCCAGTCCGGCGGCAGCGGGCGGTCATGCAGGTACCAGGCGGCGAGCATCGGCACCGCCAGCTTCATCACCTCGGAGGGTTGAAAGCGAACGATGCCGAGGTTGAGCCATCTCTGCGCTCCCTTGCCAATCACGCCGGTAAGCTCTACGACAAACAACAGCATCACGCCGATGACGTATATCCATGGCGACAGGCGGCGAAGCAGATTTGGATTGGCGTGGGTCAGCGCCAGCATCGCGGCGGTGCCGAGCGCGATGCGGATCAGCGTGCGCAGGATCGTGTCGAGGCTCTGCCCCGAGGCGCTGTAGAGAATCGCCAGGCCGTAGAGTGCGAGCAACCCGAGCCCCACCAGCAGTGGGCCGTCGAGATTGAGCGCCGAGAGCAGTTTCGCGCTTGAGGACAGCGTGCGGCGCGTTCGCGCATAGCCGGTGTCTTCAATCACTGGCCTGGTTCTCGGGCACGGCGATCTCGGCTGCTGGCGAAGTTCTTTCGTGCAACAGATACGCGTCCATGACCTTGCGCGCGATCGGCGCCGCGGCACTGGCGCCGAAGCCGCCGTTCTCCACCAGCACGGCAATCGCAATTCGCGGCGCTTCCGCCGGCGCAAAGGCGATGAACCAGGCGTGGTCGCGCAGCCGCTCAGTCACGTTCTTCTCGACGTATTTTTCGTTCTGACCGACCGTGAACACCTGCGCGGTGCCGGTCTTGCCCGCAATGGTGTAGCTCGCGCCCCTGCTGATCGCAGCGGCGGTGCCGTAAGTCGCCGCCCCCATCATTCCGCGCAGCACCAGATCCCAGGCGTCACTACTGATATTGCCGATTGGCGGCGGCTGTGCCGGCGCAATTGGCTTCGTATTGCCCTCGAGATCGCGCACTCCGGTCACCAACCGCGGGCGAAAGGTCTTGCCGCGTTCGGCCAGTACCGAGGCTACGTGCGCGAGCTGCAGCGGCGTGACCAGCAGATAGCCCTGGCCGACGCCGAAGTTTACGGTCTCGCCCGGAAACCAGATCTGGTCCTGCGGGCGCTTGAAGGCCTTGCGCTTCCACTCGGGGGAGGGCAACAGGCCCGGCTTCTCGCCTCCGATGTCGATGCCGGTCAGCTGTCCGTAGCCGAACGGGCTCATGAATTCGGCGATATGTTCAACGCCGATAGTCGAAGCGAGGCCGTAGAAATAGACGTCGCAGGACTTGGCGATCGAACGNTCCAGGTCGACGTAGCCGTGCTTGCCACCCTTGCCTTCGCGGTACAGATGGCTGCTNCCCGGCAGGTGGAACACCCCAGCGCAGAATTCCTGCCGGTTCGGATCCACCACGTGGTAGGTCAAGNCCGCCAGCGCAATCACCGGCTTGATGGTTGAGCCGGACGGGTAGGTGCCACGCAATGCCCGGTTGAACAATGGCTTGTCGATATCGTCGGACAGCTTTGCGTATTCGGCGCGCGACAGTCCGCGGGCGAACGCCGCCGGGTCAAAGCCGGGCTTGCTGGCGAGCGCCAGCACNTCGCCATTGGCGGGATCGATCGCGACCACCGCACCGCGGTGATCGCCGAGTGCTTCCTCCGCGGCCTGTTGCGTCCCCAAGTCGATCGACAGCACCAGATCGTCGCCGGGGATCGGTGCCCGGGAATGCAGTTCCGGGGCAAATGCGCCCTCGCGCTGCACCGAGCGACCCTGCGCATTGACCAGGATTTCGCGAAAACCATTCTTGCCGTGCAGCGGCCGCTCGTAGGTGCTCTCGATCCCGAGCTTGCCGATCAGCGTGGTGCCGGCGTAGGTGACGCGGTCGATATGCTCGAGATCCTGAACGCTGATGGCGCTGACATAGCCCAGGGCATGCACGCCGAGCTGGCCATAGGGATAGTGCCGGGTCTGGCGAGTAGCCAGATCGACGCCGGGGAACTGGTAACGGTGTACCGCGAAGCGGCCGATCTCCTCGTCAGTGAGCCGCAGCCGTACCGGCACGCTGTCGAACGCGCGGCGCGAGAAAATAACGCGGCGCGTGTCTTCGAGTTCATCGCGGTCGATGAGCCCGAGTGCGGTCAGGCGCTTGAGCGTGTTGTTGAGATCCGGCACCTGCTCGCGGATCAGCTCGAGCTGGTAGGCCGGCTCGTTATCGGCCAGTACCTTGCCATTGCGGTCGAAGATCAGGCCGCGGCTCGCGGGGATCGGATCCAGACGCACGCGATTGCCCTGCGATAGCCCGGTGTAATAGTCGTGGCGCCATACCTGCAGGTAAGTCAGGCGGCCGATCAGCGTCAGAAGCATGGCGATGATGACAATCACCGCCCCGAGCGTGCGCTGCGTGAAGATACGCTGCTCGTTCCAGTGGTCTTTGATGCGAACGCGTGAATCCACGAGGTGTTCGGTGCTGGCGTCTTCAGGTGACTACGAATGATGTCGAATAAGCACTTTAGCGCGTCGCACGGAAGCGACCGAGGATGCCGACCACGAGCGGCCAGATCAGGCCGCCGGTGGCGGCATGTACCCAGCGCGCCGGCGTGGACAGAGGATGGCCGCTCCAGCCATCGATCACCCACAACACAAACTCATAAACCATCAGCGCTGCAAACACAAACAGCGACTGCTCAAATAGCGGCTTGGCTCGCATCAGCAGGTTCAGGCGGATGGCCAGATAGGTCACGAAGGCCAGCGCCAGCGCGTGCTCGCCGAGCAGCGAGCCCTGAAACACATCGAGCGCCAGTCCGCTGGCATAGCCCAGCAGCATACCGCCGGCGCGAGGAATCATGATCGACCAGTAGAGCACGGTGAGCACCAGGAATGCCGGGCGCACGATGGCGAGCCAGGTGGGTAGCGGCACGACCGTGAATACCATGGCGATGATCGTGGTTGTGAGGACGATCAGACGCGGATGGCGCTCGCTCATGGCGGGCGGCGCTGCGGTGCCGTAGTCATTCGTCCGGATCCGAAATCTTCGGCGCCGGTTTCGGCGCCGGTTTCGCTTCGGGTGCGATCGGCGGGGTGGGCGCCGGCGCGGCCGGGTGCGATGGCTCGATCTGCAGCAATACCACCTCGCGGTCGCGTTCGACATGGGCCAATGGCTGCGCCCGCACCTGTGCCAGCAGCTGATTGGGCTCACGCCGCACGCCGCTGATGCGGCCGACCGGAAGACCCGAGGGAAATACCCCGCCCAGCCCTGAGCTCACCAGCAGATCGCCGCCTTTGACATCGGAATTGACCGCCAGGTACGGCAGCAGCAGCTCACCGGTATTGCCGGAGCCCACCGCAATGGAGCGCAGGCTGTTGCGGGTCACTTCGACCGGGATCGCGTGCTCCGGATCGGTGACCAGGATCACCTCGGCGCTCCAGGGGCCGACACGGGCGACCTGACCCAGAATGCCACTGCCGTCGACGACGGCCTGATTCACCACCACGCCGTCGGCGGTGCCTTTGTTGATCACGACGCGCTGACGCAGCGGATTGGTCTCGACGCTGATGATTTCAGCCAATTGCCACTTCTTGATGAATGGCGGCAGCGAGGCGCGCAGGCCGCGCAGCTCGGCATTTTCCTGCTCGAGTGCGTCTTGCCGCACGACACTCATCTCAAGTGCCAGNAGCTGATCATGCAAGCGCTTGTTCTCGGCACGCAGCGCNTCGCTAGTCTGGAAGCTTTGCGTGANCCAGTTCCACGCAGCGCGCGGNGAGCTGACCGCGACCTGCACCGGATAGGCTGCCGCGTCGAGCGCGTAGTGCAGCCGCTGCACCCAGTGGCCGTGCTGGTCGTAGTACATCAGCACGATCGACAGGGTGGCATAGACGCTGAAGCGCAGTCCGACCGACGGCCCACGACCGTACAGGGGTCGATCGACGTCGGTGCCGAAGACCGCCATGGCGGAGGGCCTAGCGGCCTGCGCGGCTACTGCGCATGGGCGGCGACGCGTCCGGCAAGCGGTCGAATGCCGTGCATTGGCCCGCGCTGCGCTCGAGCGGTGTTATTCCAAGCCGAAATGTCCGGGCCCCATCTGGTCCATCAGCTCGAGGATGCGGCCGCCGCCCCGCGCGACGCAGGTCAGCGGATCGTCGGCTACCATGACCGGTAGCCCGGTCTCTTCCATCAGCAGCTTGTCGATATCGCGAAGCAGCGCGCCGCCGCCGGTGAGCACGATGCCACGCTCGGCCACATCGGCGCCGAGTTCGGGCGGGGTTTGCTCCAGCGCCTGCTTGACGGCGCTCACGATGCCCTGCAGCGGCTCCTGCAGCGCTTCGAGAATCTCGTTACTGTTGAGCGTGAAGCTTCGCGGCACGCCCTCGGACAGGTTACGGCCCTTGACCGACAGCTCGCGCACGTGCTGGCCGGGATAGGCCGAGCCGATCTCGATTTTGATGCGCTCGGCCGTGGCCTCCCCGATCAGAATGCCGTAGTTACGGCGCACGTAGTTCATGATCGCATCGTCGAAGCGGTCACCGCCGATTCGGGCTGAATTGGCGTAGACGATGCCGTTGAGCGAAATCACCGCGACTTCGCTGGTGCCCCCGCCAATGTCGAGCACCATCGAACCGCGCGCCTCCTGCACCGGCAGGCCCGCGCCCACCGCGGCCGCCATCGGTTCGCTCACGATGCCGACGTTGCGCGCGCCCGCGCCCTCGGCCGACTCGCGGATCGCGCGGCGCTCGACCTGGGTCGAGCCGAAGGGCACGCACACCAACACACGCGGCGAGGGTTTGAGGAACCGATTGCCGTGTACTTTGTTGATGAAATACTGCAGCATCTTCTCGGTGTAGGTGAAGTCGGCGATGACGCCGTCCTTCATCGGCCGAACGGCGGTAATGTGGCCGGGGGTGCGGCCTATCATGGCTTTGGCATCCTGGCCGACGGCGACGATGACCTTGCCGCCGCGCGAAGGCTCGTCCTGCACCGCCACCACCGAGGGCTCGTTGAGGACAATGCCTTTGTCCCGCACGTAGATCAGCGTATTGGCGGTGCCCAGATCGATCGACAGATCGCTGGAGAAATAGCCGCGCAGGCGTTTGAACATGAGAGCGGCCGACCTTTTTGGGCGTTAAAGAGGCGTCTTAAAAGCGGGCGCTAATCTAGCAACCGACAGGACATTCCACAAGGCGAGGTGTATGATTTCGCGCTGTTTTTTCTGCGAAATTCGAACCTTCATCACATGAGCCTCACCCGCAGCGACATCGAGAACATCGCCCGCCTGGCGCGTCTTGCGCTGACCGAGCAGGAGATTCCGGTCTACGTGGAGGGGCTGTCGCGCATCATGGGGCTGGTCGGCGAGCTCGAGCGTGCCGATACCAGCCAGGTCGAGCCCATGGCGCACCCGCTGCCAGGGCAGCGCCAGCGCCTGCGAGCCGATGTCATCACCGAGACCGACCGGCATGAGCTCTACCAGCGCAATGCCCCCCAGGTCGAAGCCGGCCTGTACCTGGTTCCCCGAGTGATCGAATGAGCGCTCTACATGACAAGAGCGTCGCCGAGCTGTCCGCGGCGCTGCGGGCGCGCCAGGTCTCGAGTGTCGAGGTCACGCAAGCCTTCCTCGAGCGCGTGACGCGTCATCAGGCCGATCTCAATGCGTTCATCAGCATTACCGCCGAGGCGGCGCTGGCCGAGGCGGCACAGGCCGATGCAAGGCTGCGCTCGCAGGACGCCGGCCCGCTGACCGGCGTGCCCATTGCCCACAAGGACATCTTCTGCACCCGGGGCGAGAAGACTACCTGCGGTTCGCGCATGCTGGCGAATTTCGTCTCGCCCTACGATGCCACGGTGGTCGAGCGCCTGCGGGCGGCCGGCGTGGTCATGCTGGGCAAGACCAATATGGATGAGTTCGCGATGGGCTCGTCCAATGAGACCAGCTTCTTCGGCCCGGTGCGCAATCCGTGGGACGTGGCGCGCGTGCCCGGGGGCTCCTCCGGCGGCTCGGCGGTGGCCGTCGCCGCCCGACTGGCCCCGGCGGCGACCGCGACCGACACTGGTGGTTCAATCCGCCAGCCGGCGGCGCTGTGCGGGGTCACCGGGCTGAAGCCCACCTATGGCCGCGTGTCGCGCTTTGGAATGATCGCGTTTGCCTCGAGCCTGGATCAGGGCGGCCTGATCACGCGCAGCGCCGAGGATGCGGCGCTGCTGCTGGGAGCGATGGCCGGCTTCGATGAGCGCGATTCCACCAGCGTCGAGTTGCCGGTGCCTGATTACAGCGGCGCGCTCGGGCAANCGCTCAAGGGACTGAAGATCGGTGTGCTGAAGGAATTCTTCGATAACGGGCTGGATCCTGCGATCGAGCAGCACATCCGCGCNGCGCTCGATCTGCTGCACNCCCAGGGCGCTGTGATCAAGGATGTCAGCCTGCCGCATCTGCCGTTATCGGTGCCGACCTATTACGTGGTGGCGCCCGCCGAATGTTCGTCGAATCTTGCGCGTTTCGATGGCGTGCGCTATGGCCATCGCTGCGATAAGCCGCGTGACCTGCTGGACCTGTATCAGCGCTCGCGCGGCGAGGGCTTCGGCGCCGAGGTCAAGCGCCGCATCATGACCGGCACCTACGTGCTCTCGGCCGGCTACTACGACGCCTTCTATCTCAAGGCGCAGCGCGTGCGGCAGCTGATCAGCAACGATTTCGAGCGAGCTTTCCACGAAGTCGATGTGGTGATCGGCCCGACCACGCCGACCGCCGCGTTCGAGCTCGGAGCCAAGACCAGCGATCCAGTGACCATGTACCTGAACGACATCTATACGATCGGCGCGAACCTCGCGGGCTTGCCGGCGATCTCGGTGCCGTGCGGACTGGCGCAGGGTCTGCCGACAGGCATGCAGATCATCGGCCCGCATTTTGGCGAGGAGCGGCTGCTGAATGTCGCGCATCGCTACCAGCTCGAAACCGATTGGCATCGCCGCACGCCGCCGGGGTTTGCCTGATGGAATGGGAAACCGTCATCGGGCTGGAGATTCACGCCCAGCTGGCGACGCAGTCGAAGATCTTCTCCGGCTCCGCCACCGCCTATGGCGCGCCGCCAAACGCGCAGGCCAACCTGGTCGATCTGGCCTATCCCGGCGTGCTGCCGGTACTCAATGCCGAGGCGGTACGCATGGCGGTGAAATTCGGGCTGGCGATCAATGCGCGCGTGACGCGACGCTCGATCTTCGCGCGCAAGAACTACTTCTATCCCGACCTGCCGAAGGGCTACCAGATCAGCCAATACGAACTGCCGATCGCCTGTGGCGGCGCCGTCGACATCATGCTCGACGACGGCACCGTCAAGCGCATCGACGTCACGCGCGCGCACCTGGAAGAGGATGCCGGCAAGTCGCTGCATGAGGGCCTTGCGGGCATGACCGGCGTCGATTTGAATCGCGCCGGTACGCCGCTGATCGAGATCGTCTCCGAGCCGGAGATGCGCTCTGCCAGGGAAGCGGTGGCCTACATGAAGAAGATCCATACGCTGGTGCGCTATCTCGAGATCTGCGACGGCAATATGCAGGAGGGCTCGTTCCGCTGCGACGCCAACGTCTCCGTGCGTCAGCGCGGGGCGGAGAAGCTTGGCACACGGGCCGAGATCAAGAACCTCAACTCATTCCGCTTCGTAGAGAAGGCGATCAACTACGAAGTCGCGCGCCAGATCGAGCTGCTCGAGGGCGGTGGCCAGGTGGTGCAGGAGACGCGGCTGTACGACGCCGAACGCGGCGAAACGCGCTCGATGCGCTCCAAGGAAGAAGCCAACGACTACCGCTATTTCCCGGATCCCGACCTGCTGCCGGTCGAGATCGATCAACTCTATATCGATACCGTGTGTGCCAGCCTGCCGGAGCTGCCCGATCAGAAGGCGCAGCGCCTGCGCAAGGACTATGGACTGTCGGCCTACGATGCCGGGGTACTCACCGCCAGTGCCGAGCTGGCCGACTACTATGAGACCGTGCTCGAGAAGGCGGCGAGTTTCCCCGATATCGTGATCAGCCCGAAACTTGCGGCCAATACGGTGATGGGCGAACTCGGGGGCCTGCTCAACCGCGACGGAGTCGAGATCAGCGACAGCCGCGTCGCGCCGGCTGCTCTCACGAAGCTACTGGCGCGAGTTGCCGACAACACCATCTCGGGGAAGATGGCCAAGGACGTCCTCGAGGCGATGTGGGACGAAGGCAAGGAAGCCGATGCGATCATCGAGGCGCGCGGCTGGCGCCAGATCACCGATGAATCCGCGATCGAAGCGGCGATTGATGCCGTGATAGCAGCCAACCCGTCGCAGCTTGCGCAGTATCGCTCCGGCAAGGACAAGCTGTTCGGGTTCTTCGTCGGACAGACGATGAAGGCCACCCAGGGAAAAGCTAATCCGGCGCGCCTCAACGAGTTGCTGAAAAAGAAGCTCAGTGGCTGAAGCGCTGGTAAGCAGTGACGGCGAGCTGCGGCGCTTCATACTCGAACGTCACCCGGTGCGCGGCTTCTGGATCCGGCTCGATGGCGCCTGGCGCGAGCTGCGCAGCCACCAGCGCTACCCGCCGGCGGTCGAGGCACTGCTGGGTGAAGCCGTAACGGCATCGCTGCTGCTTGCCGCCACACTCAAGTTCCAGGGTACGCTGACGCTGCAGCTCGCCGGCGACGGCCTGGTGAATCTGCTGGTGGCGCAATGCACGCATGAATTCGCCATCCGCGCGGTCGCCCGTTTTGATGATGCCGTCGATGCGTCGGTAGCCTTTCGGCAATTGGCGGGTGACGGCCGGCTCACCGTCACCATCGAGGCCGAGGAACGCTCCGCCCGCTATCAGGGCATCGTCGCGCTGGAAGGCGCAACGCTTGCAGCCTGCCTGGAAAACTATTTCGCCACCTCGGAGCAGTTGCCGACATGCATTGCGCTGGCCGCGGACAGTGTCAGCACCGGCGGCGTACTGTTGCAAAAGCTCCCCGCGGCCGCTGGCGCCCAGGGTGAAGCGCTCGCCGCCGTGTCGCAGGATGTGTGGGAAGATCTGCAGCCGCGCGTGGCGACGCTCGATGCGTCGTTGCTGCGGCTGGCGTCGGCAGAGGAGGTGCTGCGGCGCATCTG
>JGI12635J15846_10001773_pt1 | contig 18792 bp, 20 predicted proteins | sample BlaSpr_A8_OM2_M2_FD_15846 | JGI IMG/M metagenome (IMG submission 15846) | reverse complement strand
CAGGCGGTGAAGAACAGCCTGTCGCGGGCGGCCAAGGCGGTGCGGCAGTTGCGGGCGGGGCACCGGGTGGCGCTGACCGGGACGCCGATGGAGAACCGGCTCACCGAGCTGTGGTCGATCATGGACTTCCTCAACCCCGGCCTGCTCGGATCCTCCGAACGGTTCCGCACCCGCTACGCGATCCCAATCGAACGGCACGGGCAGACCGAGCCGGCCGAGCGGCTGCGCGCGGTTACCCGGCCCTATATCCTGCGCCGGGTCAAGACCGACCCGTCGATCATCGACGACCTGCCCGACAAGATCGAGATCAAGCAGTACTGTCAGCTCACCACCGAGCAGGCCTCGCTGTATCAGGCGGTCGTGACCGACATGATGGACAAGATCGAGAACACCGAGGGGATCGAGCGGCGCGGCAACGTGCTGGCCGCGATGGCCAAGCTCAAGCAGGTGTGCAACCACCCGGCGCAGCTGCTGCACGACCACTCGCCCGTCGGACGGCGGTCGGGGAAGGTGATCCGGCTTGAGGAGATCCTGGAAGAGATCCTGGCCGAGGGCGACCGGGTGCTGTGCTTCACCCAGTTCACCGAATTCGCCGAACTGCTGGTGCCGCACCTGGCCCGGCGCTTCGGCCGTGCCGCCCGAGACATTGCCTACCTGCACGGCGGCACCCCGAAGAAGCGGCGCGACGAGCTGGTGGCCCGGTTCCAGTCCGGGGACGGGCCACCGATCTTCCTGCTGTCGTTGAAGGCGGGCGGCACCGGGCTGAACCTGACCGCGGCCAATCATGTTGTGCACCTGGACCGGTGGTGGAACCCGGCGGTGGAGAACCAGGCCACAGACCGGGCGTTCCGGATCGGCCAACAGCGCACGGTGCAGGTGCGCAAGTTCGTCTGTACCGGCACCCTCGAGGAGAGGATCGACGACATGATCGAGGAGAAGAAGGCGCTGGCCGACCTGGTGGTCACCGACGGCGAAGGCTGGCTGACCGAACTGTCCACCCGCGACCTCCGCGAGATGTTTGCCCTGTCCGACGGGGCCGTCGGTGAGTAGTGCCAGCCGGGGGACACCCCCGAACCCCCGAGGCTGGTACCCACCGCCGTCGCGGCCCCGCCCCGTCGAGGGCGGACTCAAGGCCCGCAGCACCCGCGGCGCAATCGCGCGGACCTGGTGGTCGGAGCGGTTCATCGCGGTGCTGGAGGACATCGGCCTCGGCAACCGGCTCCAGCGCGGCCGCACCTACGCGCGCAAGGGACAGGTGATCTCGCTCGAGGTAGATCCGGGTTCGGTCACCGCCGAGGTGCAGGGCAGCAGGGCACGGCCGTACCGGATCCGGATAGGGATCCCCGCGTTCGGCAAGTCCGAATGGGCTCAAGTTGAGCGGAGCTTGGCTGAAAATGCTTGGTACACCGCCAAACTGCTGTCCGGCGAGATGCCCGACGACATCGAGGACGTCTTCGCCGGGCTCGGCCTGTCGCTGTTCCCCGTCACCGCGCGGGAGCTGTCGCTGGACTGCTCCTGTCCCGATCACGCTGTCCCGTGCAAGCACCTTGCCGCCACCTTCTATCTGCTCGCCGAGGCCTTCGACGACGACCCGTTCGCCATCCTGGCGTGGCGCGGCCGCGATCGCGAGGATCTGCTGGCCAACCTGGCCGCCGCCCGCACCGAAGGACCTCCGGCCGTCGACCGCGCCGAACAAGCAGCTCGACCGCTTGTCGACTGCCTTGATACCTATTACGCATGGCAAACCGACGTCAGAGTCTCGAGCCCGCCGCAGACGCCATCGACGGCGCTGCTCGACCAGCTCCCCGACACCGGCGTCGCCGTCCGCGGACGGCCGCTGACCGAACTGCTGCGACCGGCCTATCACGCCCTCGGATTAAAGCCGCGAGAATGAGGCGCGTCGGCGCCAGCGCCAACGGTGTCTATAATATAGAACGAAGTATAGAATATCGACTATGGCGCTTAGCATCAAAGACCCCGAGGCCGACCGGCTTGCCCGGGAACTCGCGGCCCGGACTGGCGAGACATTGACAGAAGCAGTCGTGGTCGCATTGCGGGAACGACTCGCCCGCGAGACCGGGCGCACTAGGTCTATTCCGCTGCGCGAGGAGCTGGCGGTGATCCGTCGCCGCTGCGCAGCCTTGCCGATGCTCGACACCCGAACCGCGGACGAGATTCTCGGTTACGACGAGCGCGGGTTGCCGGCCTGATGGTGATCGACACATCTGCATTGGTCGCGATGCTCAACGATGAGCCTGGGGCCGAACGGATCGAGACTGCTGTGGAAGCAGACCCTGTTCGGCTGATGTCGACGGTGTCGTACGTGGAGACGGCCATCGTGATCGACACGCGCTTCGGGGAACCGGGAGGACGCGAGTTAGATCTGTGGCTGCATCGCGCCGCAGTGGACCTTGTCAGCGTCGATTCCGACCAAGCAGATGCCGCACGAGTCGCCTACCGCATGTATGGCAAGGGACGGCATCGCGCCGGCCTGAACTATGGCGACTGCTTCTCGTACGCCCTCGCCAAGGTCAGCGGCCAGCCTCTCCTCTTTAAAGGGGATGACTTCGCACGCACCGACATTCGCGCGGTCCTCACTGGTTGAAACGCTGGCCTGTACGACTGGTTGGCCAGACCCGAAGCGCGAGCGCATTGGCTGCTGGCGCATGGTTCCTGAAGTGCATACCAAACTGGTACCATCTAGGAAGTGAGTACACAGATTGCGATCCGCTTACCCGACGAGATCGTCGCCTTTATCGATGATGAAGTCCAGGGACGGCATGCCCGCAGCCGTGCGGCTGTCGTGCTGCGGGCGCTGGAACGGGAACGTCGCCGTCGTTTCGCCGAACGCGACGCGGAGATCCTCGCGGCCAGCGTGTCAGCGCCGAGTGATTTGGATGAGCTGGCCGGCCACTCTGCACGTACCGCCCTCGACATCGACTGATGCGACCTATCCACATCGCCCAGCTTGACAAGGCTAGACCCGTCCTGATTCTCACCCGCGAGGTTGTGCGTCCGCACCTCACCAACCTCACCGTCGCCCCGATCACGACGACCGTCCGTGGACTGGCCACCGAAGTCCCGGTAGGCCCGGTGAACGGACTGAATCAACCGTCGGTCGTCAGTTGCGACAACATCCAAACGATCCCGGTGTCTGACCTTGGTCGTCAAATCGGCTACCTGTTTGCGTCGCAGGAGCCGGCTCTAGCCGACGCCATCGGCAACGCGTTCGACCTCGATTAGGTCGTGTCATAGGGGGTCGGCAAGGCGATCTTCGACAAGGCGGCCAAGGTCTACGAGGCGCCCGCAATGCGGTCTGGCGATCAGTCAGGGGGCTCTTCGATCTTGATCGGGCAGATGCGATTCGCCCTCATGGGGCGCGTCACTAGCGTGTCGTTGCGGACGCCACCACTTGAAATCGGCAAGCCGCCCCACTGATGTGCGTCACCTCAGATGTTGCAAAAAACACCCCGGGCCCCCATCGGTGGCTTTTACCAGCCATTTTGCTAATGACTCATGATCAAAACGACAGAGCCATCAGAGGTTGGTGATAAGTCCCTAATATGCCCGCCGTTAGCCGGCACCATCCGACAGTTTCAGCGGTCTGACCACTTCGAGGAGACCATCTTCGGCCCAGGAGAATGCCGTTTCCTTCGAAGATGAAGTCGACGGCTTCGGCGATTTGTGTGTCTGACTGGCCTTCATAGGCTCGGTCGCCCAGGAATAGCGGGTCTGCGAACGGAGGGGCAGGATGCGGCCCCATATTCACAACGCTCGCGAAACATACTTTGTCAGCAACGAAATGGCGACGATGGCTAGGTCGCTGACCCGGCGGACACCGGAGCCTCACCCCGGACTGACGGTCAAGCCGGTGATGATCGGCATCAAGGTCAGGCGCAACGACGGCGGGCTGTTCACCCCTCAGGAGAACTGATAACGGCAGCGCAGACCCGACGGCGATCTCGATAGACTGGATACGCCAGTCGGTTCGGAAAAAGGGGGTGTGACCATGGATCGTCAGACACAGAAGCAATCTGTGAAGCAGGCTTCCGCCAAGAAGGTGGCGGTACGCCAGTCAGTGATCAAGAAGGTCGCCGCCCGGGCCACCAAAGCTTCAGCCAAGCTGGAGAACCGACAGGTTCCGGCCGGCCATGTGCGCAGCGCTGAGGTGAAACGCCTTCTTTCTGAACGGCAGGGCCGGGCACACTGACCCCTCTGACCCCCGGATACGGTGAGACACCGCTTCCCGCTGATGAACTGGCCGCCCTGCTTCCCCATGTCGTCGAGACGCTCGGTCAGCCAATCAGCCGGGCCGACGTTTATGACCTCGAGCAAGGCATGCAGCAGCAGGTCGCCGAGGAACTGTTGACGTCTGTTCTCGCAGGAGCGGTGCCGCTCGACGTTCTGCTGAACGACAACTTCCTGCGCGACCTGCACCACCGGATGTACGGCGAGATCTGGTCGTGGGCGGGCCGGTGGCGGCAGCGTGACGTCAACATCGGAGTGTCACCCGATCAGATCGCGGTCCAACTGCGCATCACGTTCGACAACATCCGGTATCGCTGGGCGCACACCGATGACTGGACGGCTCGCCAGTTGGGCATCGCTGTGCACGCCGAGACCGTGCGCATCCATCCCTTCACGGATGGGAATGGTCGCAGCACAAGGCTTCTCGCGGACTTGGTGTTCATCGCTGCGCAGGATCCTGTGGCCATGCAATACGACTGGAACCTCGACAAGCGCCGTTACGTCGATCTCCTGCGCGAGTTCGATGCGCATCGCGACCCTCAAAAGCTCGCGGGATTCATCGAGGTGCAGCCGATCGACGAGTAGCCAGTAGGCACACCTCTCGGACTTCCGCTGCTGGATGGGCTTATTCGTTGTCACAGCTTCTCAAGGCCGATTCTGACAGCGTCATCGCTGGCCTGGCCACTTTGTCGGAGACCGTAGTTACGCTGCGGTCATGAATGTTGTTGAGGTCGTTCGGGACGCTGCTGCGGACCTCTGGTCGATCGCGGGCCATCATGTGCCTGAAGCGAGTTTGGCGTTGGGCCTGTTCACATTGGTGCTGACGCAGGTGCAAACCTTCCGTTTCCGCCGAAAGGCAGCCATCGAAACTAGGGCCAAGGCGGTAGCCGAGGTTAAGGCTCAGGAGATTGACAGGTCGGCCAAACTCGTTGCAGCCCTCCGCGATATCGGAGAAGCGAAGGACTCGGTCGTGTTGGGGCAGGCGGTTGCCATTGGGCGGACCCTCGCTAACAAGCCGGCGCCGGTCGACTACCAGATGAGTCTCTTCAGCCTTGACCGTGGGTCGTCAAAGGTTCCAGTCATCGATAAGGACGAAGAGCGGTTCCGGGTAGAGAGAAAATACTATGGGAACCCATGCGCGGAGATCCCCCGTGCCCCGCGCACGTTCTCTCAGACTGATAGTTTCCCGCGCGATATTCCAAAAGAATGGTATCCGAGCCTTGTAGATGCGATCATTGAGACACTGCCCGCCCGATTCCCATCCTATTACAGCATTGCCGAGGCGGAAAGTTACGGCATGCGAAGCCCAAAGGCGGTTATTCGGCGGATCGCCCGCTTGTCCGAGGCGGTCGAGCAGCAGTATCTGCGGGTCTCTCAACGGGAGATAACGGAATTTCTCGTTCATATCTTCGCAGATCACTGGTCAAAACTCGCAGACACGATCCGATCTGTGTTAATGGATCGAGAACAAGAGTTTCTCGACCTGGGTTCGGACTTTTTGCATTTTGCGGCGGGCAGGACCATTCACGCGTACCGGCCGCAGCTCGTGCGCCTTGCAATCGTGCAGGGTGTCTCCGAAGCCGTCTACTACATGCGGGAGCGTATCAGCGTCGAACAGAAGGAGAGCCTTGCCTCCGCATATACGTCACTTCTCCAATACAACTATCTAAATAGCCTGGGCCTGCATCGTTTCTGGCATGAAAGCGCCTATTGCGCCGCCACGTCATGGGAAGTCGAAGAATGTGACGACAACGTTGCCGAGGTGGGGCGATTCGAAGTTGTCGAAGATCACGTCAAAGGCTATATTTCCATCGACCGAGTGCTCACATCGGCAGTATTGGCAATGGGTATCGTAAGTCCCGATTCGCCGCCCAATCCGCACGGCGGCCCTGGCCACCTAACCATGCGCATAGTGGAGCATCTGCCCAAAGTGTTCGAGTCCTACCGCGAAGATCCACGCATGAAACGCCGGCTCAAGGATTCCGGAAGCGAGATACCGTGGGAAAGCGAACTCGACCATACGCACGTAGGTGATTTCGTGGAAGGGATCTATCAACTCACCCAGAAGCGGAATTACAGGCCGGAAGTCTATCGTCTCATCGAGAGCGCCAGTATCTTGGTGCCGGATATCCCCGCAAGGATTGACAAGATGAACGGTGAGGAAGCGACGATTGATGGCTAGGTCGGATGCTCTGCCGTCCGAGGAGGGACTGGCGGGTGTATTCCGCTGAACAGTCGGTTGGGCAATGTCGCCGATCCGCGGCAGAAAAGTCGCTGATTCGCGAACCTTTGCTCACCGATTCGCGACATACGGCTGAACCGGTGCTGTCGGCTACAGATGTCAGGGCAGGCCAGCTCGGTCGAACTCGCGCTGCAGCCGCGGCCTGCGGCGGTGCTGTTCGCGCAAGTCGGCGACGAACGTGTCGACCTCGACGGCGCTGTCGTTGTCGATGGCGGCGAGACGACGCATAATCTTCAGTCGCCGGGCGGCGGCCTGGTAGTGGCGCGCCCCGGTCGCCGTGAGTTCGTTCTCGACGAGTCGCCGGTAGACGGGTAGTACGGCGGGTGGGTCGGTCTTCTGGTAGGCCTTTGCGAGTTGCTCCCATACGTCGGCGCCGTCGAGGTGCAGGGTGTGGGCGAGTTCCCATGCCTGCCGGACGTCGTCGAGGTGACCGAGCACGAACAGCACGGCGTCCCGAGGAGAGTGGGACAGGGTGGTCAGTACCGTGTCCCGGTAGGTCGGCCAGGCGTCGCCCGCGTCCTGGTAGAGGGCGGCCGCGGTGCTCGATGACGGCCAGCGCCGAAACATCTCGACTCGCGCCTCCACCAACTCCGTCGGGCGGTGTTCGTCTAGCAGCTCACACCAGTAGCTCGCGGCCTTCAGTGATTGATGGCCGCGGCCGAAGTCGGTGGCATGTTTGGCCCACTCGATGGCGAGGGCGATCTCGCCGATTTCCTCGAACGCCCTGGCGGTGTCTTCGAACCAGGCGGCGACCTTCCGATCTTTCGCATGAGTCCGGATGATCGCGTCGATATCGCGGTCGAGCACCGCGAGACGTTGGGCGTTCCACTGCAGAACGAACCACTCGTGCGAGTGCGGCGACGACCAGCGCTCCTCCGGCTCGGGACCCAACCGTGCGCGGGTTTCATCCAGCCTCGCCCGATACGCCGCCAGGCCTTTGTCGCCGAGCGCCGGGGCGTAGGCGACCGGGTCGAGTTCGAAGTAATCGACTTCGCCGTCGAACTGGAACTTCATCATCCACTCGACCAGCCGGCCTGCCGGCGCACCGGCGCGAGCGGCCACCTGCGGATGCAGGCCGAGCAATCGCCGGCACGCGTCGCCGATGATCCCGCTGGAGTCGTCGGCCCGCGCGATCACCTTGATCGCGGCGGCAAGCGCCTTGTGCGTGACGGACCACACCTCACGCACCTCGGGGGCGTCGGTCGCGGTGGCTGCAGCTTCCTCCAAGGCATCGACCGCTTCGTGCATCCGGGACCCATGCTCATTCGACACGTTCCACCGGTACAGATCGGTGCGGCGAGTACGGATCAGCGGCAACACCGAATCGGCGAGAACAGGCACAGCGACCATCCTCCGAAGCATCCAATCGAACAATGCATACCGTGCCATCCGGCCCGGAAATGCGGGTGGACAATCATGAGCAACCTCACGTTCTCTTAAATACAGATTTCTGCGCGAATACCCGCGTGACCAGCATCGATGGCGTTGTTCGTGTGGTGATCCGCACAGACATACGAGATTGGTTACAAGCCGTTGACCTACCCCCTGCTTGCCACCCCTTTCGTGGAATGTGGCTCTCAGCATGTACTGACCTGATCGGTCGTAAGGCGACGGGGGTCCAGTGACGGTCACAGGCGGGAGGCGCACGCCGGCTAGCGGCGGATCAGGCGCCGCCGCCGCAGCCGGCATGGCTCTACCCCCGAAAGCCGGAGTAATTACGGTATGATTTCTATACATGCTTGAGTTTGAGTTTGATCCTGCCAAGAGCGCGGCAAACCTGGTCAAGCATGGCATCGACTTCGATGCGGCACAGTCCATCTGGCGGGATCCGCGCCGCATCGAGGTGCCGGCACGCACGACGGATGAGCCGAGGTGGATGGTGATCGGTCAGATCGACGGCCGATGCTGGTCAGCAGTAGTGACCTACCGAGACGACCTCGTCCGAATCATCTCCGTACGCCGCTCACGGGAAGGAGAGGTAACGATCTATGAAAGCTAACGAGTTCGACGAACGGTTCGACAACGGCCAGGACATGGCCGCCGCCCTCGACATGGCACGGGCACGGCGGCCCGGAGAGGAACACCGGCGCGTCAACGTCGACTTCCCGGTCTGGATGATCGCCGAACTCGACCGCGAAGCAACCCGTCTCGGAGTCACCCGCCAATCACTCATCAAGGTCTGGATCGCCGAGAAGCTTGACCACGGCGGTCACACCGCAGCCTGACCGTTGCTTGGTAGATAGCGGGTGCTCCGAGTTCAGGAGCCTGTCGGCTTCGCGACTGCCGGCTCGGGTACCGAGCACCCGTCGACCCGCTGCCCGCCCTTGAAATCGCGATCAGCCCTACTCATGAGGGCTACCTCACATGCCTTAAACAACACCCGGTAACCTCATCAGTGGCGTTTACCAGGCTATTTTGTTGGCGACCATGACTGGAACGGCGGAGCAATCTGACGTTAGTCGGCCGAGTCGGGCGCTGTGGTCCCTTCGCGCCATGCGCCCAATACATGCTCGACACGTTGGCGCACCTGGCGTCGGGCCGTTGTCCGGTCGACACCCGCCATCAGCAGCTCGTCGTAGTCGGTGTCGACGTGCCGCACCGATGCCGCAACGGCGAGATGAATGGTGTCGGGGTGAAGGGTTCGCGCGGCCGCGCTTCGTCCGATCCGGCCACTGCCGCGCGTTGCTGCGTGACGCGCCATCGCTTCGGCCCTGTCGGGGGGACAGCCCGGAAACAGGTCGCGGATTGCGGCGGCAAACTCTGCTTGGAACCGCACGTCGTCTGAGGCACGCCGTGCCGTTTCCCGCTCCCGGCGGCGGGCGCGGGCCTCAGCATCGGATAGGCACTCCTGTTCGGCACGCTCGATCGCCACCGCCTCGGCCAGGATCCCTTGGCGCTCATAGCGCTTGCGCGTGCGGCTCCACCGCACTACCACCGCCGAAAGCCCACTCGTTCCTTTTGCCCGCCGAGTCAGTGCTGCATCACCCGCCGGTAGGAAGACGAGGTGACCGAGGTCCGCGCAGTCGACGCACAGTGGGCCGTTGTCTTCCATTTTCAGCAGGTCGCCGGTGCCTCCGCATGTTGTGCACGTCCACTTTTTGACGGGCATGACCACCACGAGATCTGACGAGCGGGTGTGCGGCTTAGCCACGGGGTTCTCCCAGCGGCCTTCTGTCGCACGGTCGGTCAGTTGGCAACGGCTGGCTCGGGGGCAGGCTCGTCGGGATGTGACGTGTTGCGATGGCGCCGAAAGTGACCGATCTCGACGATCAGCCCCGTCAGTCCCAGCGCGCCTGTGCACACCGACGCCACGAACAGCATCGGACTGGGATGACCGGCGAGCGCGTCGCCGAGGATCACCACGGCGGCGGTGCCGGGGACCACACCGGCCAGCGTGGCCAGCGTGAAGGGCAGCAGCCGCACTCGTGATGCGCCGGCGGCGTAATTGATCGCCGAAAACGGCACGAGGGGAATCAACCGCAGCGACAAGATGGCCGGCCAGCCCCGCTCCCGCAGACGCTCGTCCACCCTGTCGATCGCCCGGTGACGAACCAGGCGATTCAGCTGCCACCCCGCCGCGCGCACCAGCAGCAGCGCCAGCACAGCGCTCCCGGTACTGGCGAGGACCGCGATCAACACACCGAACACTTGGCCGAACAGCAGTCCGGCGGCCAGGGTGAACGCGGTGCGGGGGACTGGCACCACGGTGACGATGATGTGCGCGACCAAGAATGCCAAGGGGAACCACGGGCCCACCGATTCCGCCCAGTCCCTTAACTGCACCGGCGCGGGCAGCGGGACCCACGTCGCCGCCGCAAGCAGGACTGTGATTACGACCACTGTCACGACGAACCGCGGCCGTGAGATCAGACGCCCGGCCGTACCGAACACGCCGGCAAGATTGCGCAGGGTGTTGGTGGGTTTGCGGGTGGCGGCATCCGTCACGGGCCTTAAGGCTACGGGGCTGAAATAAATAACTCATCTCCCATGGCCGGCGTTTCATCGCCGAGCCGGCGCCGGTCGGGTCAGCCGCCGCTTTTTCGCGGCGCTTGATCAATTAGCCTGATCAGTAAGTTGCTTGACCCGAGCAACCTGAAGCAACCCTGCCAATTGCTGCGAAACAGGAGCAGTCGGTGTCCATAGACGCACCCGAGCTAGAACAGGTTCGCGACCGTTGGCGTGCTGCCGTCGCCGGTGTGCTTTCCAAGAGCACCCGGAAGGACCCCGCCGAGTTAGGCGAACAGCCCGAGCATCTGCTGGATACCCCAACCTATGACGGGCTCGCTGTTCGGCCGCTCTACACCGCCTTCGACGAGCTGCCGGAGCCACCGCTGCCGGGCGAGTGGCCCTACCTGCGTGGCGGCGACGCATTGCGTGACGTCAAGTCCGGCTGGAAGGTTGCCGAGGCGTTTCCGGCCGCTGGAGCTGCAGCTGGTGACGCCAACGCGGCGGTGCTGGCCGCGCTGGGCGACGGGGTCAGCGCGCTCTTGGTCCGGGTAGGGGAGTCCCGTGTGGGAGAGTCCGCCGTGGCACCGGACCAGCTCGAGGGGCTGCTCGCGGGTGTGTACTTGAGCATGGCGCCGGTGATCCTCGATGCCGGCGCCGACTACTCCGCGGCCTGCGATGCCATGCTGGCGCTGGTATCCGAGGTGGAACCCGACCAGCGCGCCACNCTGTCGATAGACCTGGGTGCCGACCCGCTGACCGCCGCGCTGAGCGAGCGTCCCGCCCCGGCGATCGAGGAGGTCGTCGCCGTCGCCTCGCGAGTGGCCGGCGATAGCGGCGTCCGGGCGATCACCGTCGACGGACCCGCTTTCCACAATCTGGGCGCCAACGCGACGTGGGAACTCGCCGGCAGCGTCGCGGCCGCGGTGGCCTATCTTCGGGTGCTCACCGAATCGGGGATGTCGGTCGGCCGGGCGTTGCGGCAGATCAGTTTCCGGCTCGCCGCCGATGACGACCAGTTCATGACGCTCGCCAAGATGCGGGCCGTGCGTCAGCTGTGGGCGCGGGTCGCCGAGGTCGTCGGCGAACCGGAGGGTAGCGGCGCCGTCGTGCACGCGGAGACGTCGCTGCCGATGATGACCCAGCGCGACCCCTGGGTGAACATGCTGCGCACCACGCTGGCCGCCTTCGGCGCGGGCGTCGGCGGCGCCGACACCGTGCTGGTGTTCCCGTTCGACGTGGCCATCCCGGGAGGCTTTCCCGGTACGGCGAGAAGCTTCGCGCGCCGGATCGCCCGCAACACCCAGCTGCTGCTCCTGGAAGAGTCGCACGTTGGCCGGGTGCTGGACCCCGCCGGTGGATCGTGGTTCGTCGAAGACCTCACCAAACAGCTGGCCGAGCGGGCTTGGCAACACTTCCAGGCCATCGAGGCCCGCGGCGGGTTCGTCGACGCTCGTGCCTACGTTGCCGACCAGATCGCCGAAATAGCTGCGCGACGCACCGACGACATCGCGCATCGTCGGACCGCGATCACCGGCGTCAACGAATTTCCCAACCTCGCTGAACCTGCTCTGTCGCAAAGTAATTCGCCTAGCACAGACGGGAACTTGCAACGCTACGCCGCCGGGTTCGAAGCGCTGCGCGATCGCTCGGATGTGTTTCTGGCCCGCACCGGTTCACGGCCGCAGGCGCTGTTGCTGCCGTTGGGCCCGTTGGCCGAGCACAACATCCGGACCACGTTCGCCGCGAACCTGCTGGCGTCGGGCGGCGTCGAGGCGATCAATCCGGGAACAGTCGATGCCGACGGTGTGGCTGCGGCCGTTTCGACCGCGGGGTCGCCGACCGCGGCCGTGATCTGCGGCACCGACACCCGCTATGGCACCGAGGCGGCCGGGGTCGTCGAGGCGGCACGCCGTGCCGGGGTGTCGCGCGTCTACCTGGCCGGGCCGGAGAAGGCGGTGGCAGACGCAGATCCGCAGCACCGGCCCGACGAGTTCCTGACCGCGAAAATCGATGCGGTCGAGGCCCTGTCGAATCTGCTCACCCGGTTGGGGGCATAGCCACGATGACTGTTGATAATGTCGCCGGCCGTGCGGCTCCGGCCACCACCGCTGTCATAGGCAACTTCTCCGACATTCCGCTGCACAGTGATCGTCACGTGCAGCCGCCCACCGAAGCCACGGTGGAAAAGCATGTCGCCGCAGCCGCGTCAGCCCAGGGGTATACGCCTGATCAGCTGGAGTGGCATACGCCGGAAGGCATTGACGTCAAACCGGTCTACATTGCCGCCGACCGTGCCGCCGCTGAGGCGCAGGGCTACCCGCTGAACAGTTTCCCGGGTGAGCCGCCGTTTGTGCGCGGGCCTTACCCGACGATGTATGTCAACCAGCCGTGGACCATTCGCCAATACGCCGGGTTCTCCACTGCCGCGGATTCCAATGCGTTTTACCGCCGCAACCTGGCCGCCGGTCAGAAGGGCCTGTCGGTGGCCTTCGATCTGGCCACCCACCGCGGCTACGATTCCGACCATCCCCGCGTGCAGGGTGACGTCGGGATGGCTGGTGTGGCAATCGATTCCATCCTGGACATGCGACAGCTGTTCGACGGGATCGACTTGTCGGCGGTGTCGGTGTCGATGACGATGAACGGTGCCGTGCTGCCGATTCTGGCGCTGTACGTGGTGGCCGCGGAGGAGCAGGGGGTGCCGCCGGAGAAGCTGGCCGGTACCATCCAGAACGACATCCTCAAAGAGTTCATGGTGCGCAACACCTACATCTACCCGCCTAAGCCGTCGATGCGCATCATCTCCGACATCTTCGGCTACACCAGCGTCAAGATGCCGAAGTTCAACTCCATCTCAATCTCCGGCTACCACATCCAAGAAGCCGGTGCCACAGCGGATTTGGAGTTGGCTTACACCCTGGCCGACGGCGTCGACTACATCAAGGCGGGCCTGGACGCCGACCTGGACATCGACAAGTTCGCGCCGCGGTTGTCGTTCTTCTGGGGCATCGGGATGAACTTCTTCATGGAGGTCGCCAAACTGCGGGCGGGCCGGTTGCTGTGGAGCGAACTGGTCGCCAAGTTCGACCCGAAGAGCGCCAAATCGTTGTCGCTGCGCACACATTCGCAGACCTCAGGCTGGTCGCTGACCGCCCAGGACGCCTTCAACAACGTGGCGCGCACCTGCATCGAGGCGATGGCCGCGACCCAGGGCCACACCCAGTCCCTGCACACCAACGCGCTGGACGAGGCGCTGGCGCTGCCCACCGAGTTTTCCGCCCGGATCGCCCGTAACACCCAGCTGGTATTGCAGCAGGAGTCGGGCACGACGCGGCCGATCGACCCGTGGGCGGGCTCCTATTACGTGGAGTGGCTGACACATCAGCTCGCGCAGCGGGCGCGCGGCCACATCGCCGANGTNGCCGAGCACGGCGGCATGGCTGCGGCCATCAGCGACGGCATCCCCAAGCTGCGCATCGAGGAGGCGGCCGCGCGCACCCAGGCGCGTATCGACTCGGGCATTCAGCCGGTGGTCGGGGTCAACAAATACGAGGTCGACGAGGACCAAGAAGTCGAGGTACTCAAGGTCGAGAACAGCCGGGTGCGTACCGAACAGCTGGCCAAACTGCAAGAGCTGCGGGCAAGCCGAGACAACTCGGCGGTCGAGGCCGCCCTCGCCGAGCTAACCCGGGCAGCCGCCGCCCACGGCCGCGCCGGGGGAGATGGGCTGGGCAATAACTTGCTCGCTTTGGCCATCGACGCGGCCCGGGCCAAGGCCACGGTCGGGGAGATCTCCGACGCGCTGGAAAAGGTATACGGCCGGCACCAGGCGGAGATCCGCACGATCGCCGGGGTCTACCGCGACGAAGCNGGAAAGGCCACCAACATCGCAAATGCCAGCCAACTAGTCGAGAAGTTCGCCGAGGCCGATGGCCGTCGTCCCAGGATTCTGGTGGCCAAGATGGGCCAGGACGGCCACGACCGCGGTCAGAAGGTGATCGCAACGGCATTCGCCGACATCGGGTTCGACGTCGACGTCGGATCGCTGTTCTCCACGCCCGAAGAGGTGGCCCGTCAGGCCGCTGACAACGACGTGCATGTGGTCGGTGTGTCCTCGCTGGCCGCCGGCCACCTGACCTTGGTGCCCGCACTTCGCGACGCGATGGCCGAGGTGGGCCGGCCCGACATCATGATCGTGGTCGGCGGCGTCATTCCGCCCGGTGACTTCGACGAGCTCTACGCTGCCGGAGCCGCCGCCATCTTCCCGCCCGGGACGGTGATCGCCGACGCCGCGATCGGCTTGCTGAAAAAGCTCGCCGAGCGGCTTGGTTACACGCTGGACTAAGCAACGGGAATCAGCCCTCGATGCCCAAAATCATGGCGAGGGCGCGTTCGACTTGGCGCATTGTGTCGGGCGTCAGCTTTCCCAGTCGTTCCAGCAGGCGGCTGCGGGCGACGGCGCGCACGCTGCGGCAGACGGCGACGCCGGGGGTGTCCACGCCTTCGTCCGGTGAGACGACCGGCCGTAGCGGCGCCGCCGGCGCCGGTGGTGGCGCCACCGGCGTCCGCGCCAGCGCTCAGCGCTTGTAGGCAGTCAGGGCCGGACCGGCTGAATCGTCACAGCTTTGGGTGGGGAGCCGCATCAGCGCAGAGCGTGCGACGGGGCAGGTTTGGGCGACGACATCGAGCAGCGCGGTCAGACTCGGAGAGTGGTGCTCGGAGCGGAATGCCAACGTCAGGCTGGGCAGGGCGACCCGCGGACGAATATCGACCATCCAGGTATCCGGGCGTGCGGTGGTGCGCATGTCCTGCGCGCCCAGACCGACGCCGAACCCGCACGCTGCGAGGCCCATGATGGTCTGCGCGTTAGCTGCGTGGGTGACGCAGGGCCATGCACCTAAGTCCGGAAGCACGTCGCGCAACGTCTTGATGACGGCCGGTTCATCCTCAGGCCGTGCGATGACGAGCGGCTGGCTCCGTAGCTGATCGAGGCTGATCCGTTGCTGGCCGGCGAACGGGTGGCTGGTGCTCACGACGCCGATCATGTAGTCGCGGCTGACCGCCACGCTGACCAGCTGCTGGACTCCACGCCCGCGTGGCGTGCCGCGGCAGATGATGACATCGAGTTCACCGGCCACCAGGGCCCGGCTGCCTTCCACCGTCACCATTTCCTGCAGCTGTAGCCGCACCTCGGGGTGTTCGGCCCGGAATCTGCGCAGCACCGGCGGGAGCATCGACAGCAGCGCGGAGCTGATGAAACCGATCCGCAGGCTGCCGGTTTCTCCGCGTGCGGCGCGTTGGGCGTCGTGGGCGGCCGCGGTGAGTTCCTGGTCGATGCGACGCGCCCGGGCCAGCAGAGCCTCGCCGGCCGCGGTGGGAAACACGCCTTGTCTGGTGCGATCAAACAGCCTGGCGCCGACCTCGCCTTCCAGCTGAGCGATCGCCTTGGACAACGGCGGCTGAGCGATGCCGACCGCCGCGGCCGCCCGGCCGAAATGCTGGTGTTCTGCCAGAGCCAAGGCGTACCGCAGCTGCCGGACATCCACACCACCACGATATCCAAAAGATATGGCCGTGACCCAATCACGGTATGGCCGCTATCAGCGTGCCGGCGGGCGCGTTGACTTCAACACATGAGCAGCAACGTGGAGAACGGAGGCGATCACGTGACCGGGAATTCGACGGCCGACAACAACAACCAGCACAACCTAGATAAGGAGCAGCGACGATGACCAAGCCAAGCCAAACCCTGGGCGGGCGGCTACCGCTTGCCGATCCGACAACACTGACCGGCGCACAGCGCGACCTGTTCGAGGCGCTGAAGGCCACGTGGGAGCCGTTGAGCAACAAGGCGGGGGTCCAGATGACGACCGCCGACGGGCGGCTGATCGGCCCGTACAACACCTTCCTTCTGCACCCCGAGGTGGCGGCGAAGTTCTCGGAGTTCCAGGCCGCCGAGGCGACCTACACGACGCTTTCGCCGCGGGTGCGCGAAGCGGTGATCATCGCGGTGGCCGCCGTGTGGGGTGCCGACTATGCGCTCTACGCGCACTGTGCCCTGGCGCGCAAAGCCGGCCTCTCCGACGTTGCCGTCACGACACTTGCCAACGCCGGTATACCTGACGAGCTGAGCGAACACGAGAAGATCGCAGCGCGCCTGGCGCACCAACTGTCAACCAGCCACCGCGTCGACGACGAGCTGTATCGCGAGGCCGAACACGCCTTCGGCACAACGGGTTTATTCGACATCGCCGCCCTGATGGGCCAGTACCACACGGTGTGCGCGGCGCTCACCCTGTTCGCGGTGCCCGCGCCGAACTAGGTCACATGCCATCACAGCCGATCAGACCATCACGACCAGAAAGAAGACCACCATGACAACCGCCGCACCTGCCGGCATCGGTCCAATCGCCAGCTTTCCGCCGCACTTCTTCCTGGAGAACCTTGCGGTGCGCGCCGACGGGTCGATCCTGGTGACCGTGCTCAACCACAAGCAACTCTGGTATGTGCCCACCCCCAGTGGCGGCCCGCCCGTCACCCCGGTACTGGTGCATACCGTCGATGGTTTTGCGATGGGCATCGTGGAAACCGAGCCCGACATTTTCTACGTCAGCACGGTCGACCAGGCCACCCTTGAGCGATTCGATATGCGCGGCTGGGTCCCCGTGGCACCCGTGACGCCGACCCGGGTCCTGACCTTCGATCAGCCCGCCGGTCTTAACGGCGCGTGTCTGCTCGCCCCCCGCGTGATCCTGCTGGCCGACTCGCTGGCAGGCGTAATCTGGCGAGTGGACCTGGCCGACGATGGCCTGACCGCGACCGCCTCGGTGTGGCTGCACCACCACAGCATGGCGCCCGATCCCGACAACGGACTCACCTCGCCGCTCGGCCCGCAGCCCGGAATCAACGGCATCCGTCACGCGGCACGGACCAACGTCGTGTACTACACCTCCACGGGGCAAAAGGTCTTCATGCGGGTGGCCGTCGACCCCGCTACACACACGCCGGTTGGCCAGCCCGAAGTCGTGGCCGCCGACATCACAGCCGACGACTTCTGCATCGATGAAAACGCCGGCGTGGCCTACCTGACCACCCACACCGACAACAGCATCGTGCGCGTGCCGATCGGCGCCGGCGCCGAAGGCGCCACAACCTGCGTCGTGGCGGGGGATCCCTTCAACGAACAACTTGTCGGACCCTCAAGCGCGGTCTGGGGGCGCGGGCCCGCAGACTACGGCCACATCGCCTACGTGACCACCGACGGCGGCCATACGGCCATCGCGTATCACCGCCCGGGCAGCGACGAAATCATCCGCCCCGCACGCGTTGTGCGGGTGCAGTTCGACCCAGAAAGGCCCGCACGATGAGTGCCGGCTGACTGCCCGTCAGCGAACCGGCCTTCATCGGTTCACGCCGCTGACACCCCCGCCAACGAACGCCTTTCCACCTACAGGAGCAGCTCATGGCCACCACCATCCGCGCCGTCAAAACCGGCACCATCCGCATCCGCCCGTCCCACCGCGCCACCGACATGAGCAAACCCAGGTGGCGTCGCCGGCTGGCGATAATCCTCGACCGGGACTGGACCCAGCCGCTGCCGATCTACACCTACCTGATCGAACACGACGAAGGGCTGCTGCTGCTCGATTCCGGCGAGAGCGCCCGCAGCACCAAGCCCGGCTGGTTCCCATGGTGGAACCCTTTCTTCAGCTGCGCGGTAGACATCCACGTCGAACCCAACGATGAGATCGGCCCCCGGCTGCGCTCTCTGGGTGTCGACCCGACCAAGGACCTCAAATCGCTGGTGCTGTCCCACCTGCACCACGATCATGCCGACGGCCTGGGCCACTTCCAGGGCACCGACATCGTCGTCTCCGACGAGAACTTCAAAGCCGCCCGCCCGCGCATCACCGGTTCCTTACTCGGCGCCGTCCCCGGACAGTGGCCATCCTGGTTCGCACCCCGCCGCGTCACCCTCGACGGGGCGCCCGCGCAGTCATTCGACCGCAGCCACCCGCTGACCGCCGACGGGACGGTCTTCGCCGTCCCCACCCCGGGTCACATGGCCGGCCACATGTCGGTGGTGGTCCGCACCCCCGGGGCGACCTACTTCCTCACTGGCGACGCGACCTACGACGAGGAACTGCTCAAGCAGCGCATCGTCGACGGATTCTCCGAGAACATCGGGGTGTCGCTGAACACCCTCGACCGCATCGCCGCATTCGCCCGGTCCGAACCGACCGTGCTGCTGCCCGCGCACGATCCGCTCGCCGAACAGCGATTGGCGGAACGCATCACACTCACCGACGATTAAGCACCGCGCCGGTGGCGGGGTCGGCGTCGGCGTCGGTGCT
>JGI12635J15846_10001772_pt1 | contig 18802 bp, 19 predicted proteins | sample BlaSpr_A8_OM2_M2_FD_15846 | JGI IMG/M metagenome (IMG submission 15846) | reverse complement strand
TCGGAAATTTGAGCGTGATCTCGCTCTATATGCCCTCGGGCTCGAGTTCTCCAGAGCGGCAGGCGGTAAAATTCAGTTTCTTGGAGCGGTTTTTGCCAGTCCTGGTGGAACTTGCACAGTGCGGCCGAGAAATCATCATCTGCGGCGACTGGAACATGGCCCACAAGGAAATCGACCTGAAGAATTGGCGCTCGAACCAAAAGAACCCCGGCTTTCTACCGCAAGAGCGGGCTTGGCTGAGCAGAGTGTTTGATGAAATCGGAATGGTTGACGTTTTCCGGCAGGTCGACCAACGCGCCGAGCAATACACGTGGTGGTCAAATCGCGGTCAGGCCTGGGCGAAGAACGTCGGCTGGCGCATCGACCACCAAATCGCCACGCCGGGAATCGCTCGGCTAGCCAGGGCAGTATCGATCTATAAGGACGAGCGCTTCAGTGATCATGCGCCGCTAACCATTGATTACGACTACTCGTTCTAGAGGGCAATACGCGCGAAGCGCGTCAGCCCGATCACCGTAGGTCGCCATCTATCGGCACTTCTAGCCTGCTCGGGATGAATCCGCTCCATTCCAGGGAGCTATTTTGAAGAGCAGCAACATTCCCGGCAATGCGAGTAGCGCGCAAAGCAGGAAAAAATTGAACCACCCCGTCTGCTCGACGATCCAGCCGGTCGCTGAATTGACGATTGTGCGCGGCACCGCAGCGAGGCTCGTGAATAGCGCGAATTGAGTGGCGGTGTAGAGCGGATTGGTCGTGCGGGCGATGTAGGCAACAAACGCGGCACTACCCAATCCGACGCCGAGCGCTTCAAAGGAAATCACCGCCGCCAACATCCACTTGTCCTGCGGAAAATGAGTGAGCGACGCGAAACCCAGGATCGCTAATACTTGCACCACGCCGAAAATCCACAATCCTCGGTTGATACCGATCCTCAGCATCCACACTCCGCCCAGCAACCCGCCTATAACGGCCGGCCACAGGGCAGCGTGCTTCGCGATCAAGCCGATTTCCGACATGCTGAAGCCCATGTCCAAATAGAACGGAGTGGCAAGCGCAGTCGCCATACTGTCTCCGAGTTTGTAGAGGAAGATGAAGGCAAGCACCAACAACGCCCATTTCCATCCTGACCGCTCGAGGAATTCGTGAAACGGCTCAACGACTGCCTCGCGCAACGTCCTCGGGGTAGCGCCGGGGATGACGGGCTCACGCACCGCCAAAGTCATGACCAGGCCCGGAATCATGAACATGGCGGTGATCGTGAACACACTGCTCCACGACAGGTGATCGGCCAGTATTAACGACAGCGATCCGGGCACCAGGCCGGAGATGCGATAGGCGTTGACATGCACCGAGGTGCCCAGGCCCAGTTCCGCGTCGGCGAGTATTTCGCGTCGGTAGGCGTCCAGCACGATATCCTGACTTGCGCTGAAGAACGCCACCACTGCCGAGAGATAAGCGATCGCCCAGAGATCCATTGTCGGCGTAAACATGCCATACAAAGGAATGGCAACGAGCAATAGCAGCTGCGTGCTTAGCATCCATCCCCGCCGGCGGCCGAGAAGCGGGAAAGAGAAGCGGTCAAGCAGCGGTGCCCAGAGGAACTTCCAGGTAAACGGCAATTGGATTAGCGCGAACAGACCGATTGATTTGAGGTCAACGTGTTCCGAGCGCAGCCAGGCCGGGATCAGCGTAATCAGGATGAACAGCGGCAGGCCGGAACTGAAACCGGTAAAGACGCAAATCAGCATGCGGCGGCTGAATAGCGCTTGGCGCCACGTTAGCTTGGACACGGAGGGCATCGCGCACGGAAGGATCGGGGTGGCGCAATTATGTCATGCGCCGGCGGCCAACCACGGCCGGAGTGAAGCGGCTCGGGGTCCGTCATGCTGGGCCGCCAAGCGTAGGAATGCAGGCGCAAAGATACGAGCTGATCAGGGAAAGAACGTTTTCTTGAATTCGAAAATCTGCGCCTCTGCACCGTCAAGGATGATTTGTACCTTGAAGGTGAGCGTTTCTCCGTCCGCGACGCCGAACGTGGCGATGTAATAGACCACCGTATTTTCCTGGATCTCCCGTATCGCCAGCGGCGTCACTGCGCCGACCGCGGTCACGGCACTCACCTCAAGCAAAGCCTTGATCGGTCGAACCACGCCTGCCGCATCCTTCCGCAGCACGGCGAGCGTGGCAATGCCGCGGCTTTTGCTGCGCTCGATTCCATAGGTGCGCGCTACCTCAGGCTGCAACTCGGCCGTCAGCATGGCGCCGTAGTGGATATCGATATCGCCGAAGCGCATCGCCTGTTCGGCCGGGGCGGCAAACGGGGTGAGCAGCGTTAGTAGCAGAGCGACCCGCAACAGTCGTTTCACGCGTGCTTCCCAGGGTGGAAATGGGGGCGACGCATGGTTCGCGTAATCGAGCTTACGGAAGCCCGCCTGCGGTTTCCTTGATGCTGCCTAGGCCGATTCAAAACGGTAAATGGCAAGACTACCCCGCAGATTCGGAAGGACGCGCACATCGTGCCCGTCATCCAGTACCAATCGCTCGAGGATGCGCACGCCGAGCTTCGCGCAAAATACTTCAAAGTCGGTCAACGTGCAAAGATGGATGTTCGGTGTGTCGAACCATTGGTAAGGCAGCCGATTCGATACTGGCATATGGCCCGATAGGATCTGCAGGCGATGCTTCCAGTACCCGAAATTCGGAAAGGTCACGATGCCCTGCCGACCCACGCGGAGCATCTCCCGCATCATCAGTTCGGTGTGGTGCATGGCCTGCAAGGTCTGGGAAAGTATGACGCAATCGAAGGCATTGTCGGCAAAACCGGAGAGTCCCGCTTCCAGGTCCATCTGGATGACGTTTACGCCATTTCTCAGGCAGGCGACCACGTTGGCAGGCGCGATCTCGATGCCGTAACCACTCGCACTACGTTGCTCTCGCAGTTGCCTGAGCAGCGTACCGTCACCGCAACCCAAGTCGAGCACCCGCGCTCCCTGGGCTACCCAATGCGCGATGGCGGCATAGTCCTGGCGCACGGTGCTGCTCATGCCACGCTTCTCCGTGTGCCTATACCAGGAAAAGGACGACTTCGAGTCGCCGTCCACGAACGCTGCGAATCACCCGGGCGGAGTCTGCGACTGCAGCAGTTTGTCATACGCCCGCCTCTCGTCCTACGCTATCCATATAAGCCGCCACACAGGCGTGATAATCCGCATTGTCCATGAGAAAGGCGTCATGTCCGTGCCTTGCCTCAATCTCGACGTAGCTTACGTCGAGCAGATTATCGGTCAACGCTTCGACGATCTCGCGCGAGCGCGCGGGCGAAAAACGCCAGTCGGAGGTAAATGCAACCACCAGATAGCCGGCCTTTGCCTTGGCGAGCGCCGCACTCAAATCCCCGCCATAGTCGCGCGCCGGGTCGAAGTAATCGAGCGCCTTGGTGATGCGCAGGTAAGTATTGGCATCGAACGACTCAGAAAACTTATCGCCTTGGTAGCGCAGATAGGACTCGACTTCGAAATCCACCTCAAAATTGAAGTTGAGGGCGCCGGATCGCAGAGCGCGGCCGAACTTCTCCATCATCGCATCATCGGACAGATAGGTGATATGCCCAAGCATTCGCGCGAGCCTCAGTCCGCGCGTCGGCACTACTCCATGGGCGTAGTAATCACCGCCATGGAAGTCTGGATCGGTCGTGATGGCCTGACGCGCTACCTCGTTGAAGGCGATGTTCTGCGCCGACAGTCTCGGCGCGGCGGCGATCACTAGTGCATGTCTGATGCGATCTGGATAACTGATGGTCCACTGCAGGGCCTGCATGCCGCCAAGGCTGCCGCCCATGACGGCGGCCCAGCGATCGATGCCCAGGTGATCGGCGAGCAATGCCTGTGCGGCGATCCAATCTTCCACCGTCACGACAGGAAAGGCTGCGCCAAAGGGCTTGCCGGTATCGGGGTCGATACTGGCCGGCCCGCTTGAGCCATGACAGCCACCGAGGTTATTCACGCCGACCACGAACAGACGGTTGGTATCCACCGGCTTGCCTGGGCCGATCATGTTGTTCCACCAGCCCTCGCTACCCGGATCGTTGCCATAAAACCCGGCTACGTGATGCGAGGCGTTGAGCGCGTGACATACCAACACCGCGTTGGAGCGCTGTGCATTGAGCTCACCATAGGCCTCATAACGCAGATGAAAGCCGTCGAGAGACGCGCCGCTTTTGAAGGTGAACCGGCCCTCGAGGCGCACCGTGTGCGGCGCGACGATATCGATGGAATTTAAAGATTGCTGCTGAGAAAGCATGAACAGAAAAACCCGTTTGCGTACGGGCTAAACGGGCTTCCCTCGCTTTGTCCGGGGAGGATGGATCCATCGCTGGATCATTCTCCCCTCAGAACCGGGGCGCGGGTTCCCCGCACCCGGCTCAAGCCTCTACAAAACCCCGGTCAATGGGGCCGGCTTTCCAACGTCGAACCATTCGCGTGAAGTTGACGGTGGCCATTCGGATGCAGCAGGACCAGATTAGCCGCTAGTTTGAACCGCCTTCACCCCTTGGCATCCGCTGGTGAATTCCACCCCGTCTCCCTGGTGATCAGCTGAGCGCACAGTGTACAACGCTTATTCTGCTTCCACCAAAGGCACAGCGGCTTCACCTTCCCCCTGCTGCACCGCTATCTCCGGCCCGAGCTGGTCCGCGAAGCAAGGCTCCCGCCGGGGATGCGCGATCCGCGGACGGAAGGAGCGCACTCTGCGGGTGGGGCGATGTTGCACCCCTATTCGCCCCGTTACAGCGCGGCATTCGCTTTAGCGCCCTCCTTTACCTGTGATGCCCATCCGCCTTCCTTGCGGAGGAGCCGGGAGACGCACAATGAGCCCGGACTACGAATTCAGCTTGTCCACCAGCGCCTGAATCTTCTCCGAATCCTCCGCGCGCAAAATCTTCTGCGCGAGCGGCATCACTTCGGGCAGATTGGTCTTCAGTACCTGCTGCTTCACCGGGAGCAACCGGGACGGATGCATCGACAACTGGCGAATACCCAGTGCAAGCAACAGGCGCGTTAAATGCACTTCGCCGGCAATCTCCCCGCATACGCCGAGCGGCTTACCGGCTCTCTCGGCCACGCGCACCGTATGGGCCAGAAGCATGAGTACCGCCGGGTGGAGCGGGTTGTAGAGATATGCGACCGCATCGTCGGCGCGGTCGATGGCGAGCGTGTACTGGATAAGATCATTGCTGCCGATGGATAGAAAATCGAGTTTATCGACGAACATCTGCAAAGCCAACGCGGCAGCCGGTATCTCCACCATGCCACCTAGGGGTACCTTTTCCCAGAAAGGCACACGCTCCTCGCGCAGTTGCTGCTTGGCTAGCTCGATCAGTGCGCGCGCCTGATTGAGCTCCGACATCGTCGAAAGCATCGGCAGCAAGATGCACACTCTTCCGTAGTGGGATGCACGCAGGATGGCACGCAGCTGGGTGAGAAACAGCTGCGGTTCGGCTAGACAATAGCGTATGGCACGCAGCCCCAATGCAGGGTTCTGAGCCACCGGATGTTCGCCGGCAAGGTTCTTGTCCGCGCCAAGGTCAAGGGTGCGGATGGTCACCGGCAGCTTCCCCATTTTCTTCGCTATAGACCGATAGGCCTCGAACTGCTCATCTTCAGAGGGCAGTTCCAGGCGATTGAGGAAGATAAATTCGCTACGGAATAGCCCTATCCCCGCCGCACCGGCATCTTTCACTTCATCGATGTCAGAGGGCAATTCGATATTGGCGAAGAGGCGAACTTCGGTGCCATCCAGCGTGGTCGGTTTCGTGGTGCGCAGACGCTTGAGTTTTTGCCGCTCCAGGTCCCATTGGCTCTGGCGCAGCTTGTATTCTGCGAGAACGCCTTTGTCCGGGCCGACGATTACCACGCCTTGGGCACCATCGACGATCAGCATCTCGTTCTCTTGGATCAACTCCCGCGCCAAGTGCAGCGCCACAACGGATGGGATGTTGATCGAGCGGGCGAGGATAGCCATATGGGAAGTCGCGCCGCCCAAATCGGTGATGAAACCCGCGTAGTTGTGCTCCTTGAAGAGAATCATGTCCGCCGGAGACAGATCGTGCGCGACCAGGATGCTGTTTGCTTCCCGTGCGGGGGGCACCGGCGATTGGCTCGGGTGGCCCATCAAGGCCTTGAGCAGCCGTTCGACTACCTGCCGGACATCCACTTTTCTTTCGCGCATGTAGGGGTCGTCGATGCTTTCGAACTGCTCGACCAGGGTGTCCATCTGCGACTTGAGCGCCCACTCCGCATTGCAGTGTTGGCTTTCGATCATTTGCCGCACGGCCACGGTCAGCATGTGGTCTTCCAAAATCATGCCGTGCAAATCGACGAAAGCGGTGAATTCTGCCGGTGCCCCGGCCGGGGCGGTGCGCAGTAGTTCTGAAAGTTCATAGCGCACCGCCATGACTGCGGTGTTGAACCGTTCCACTTCCCGGGCAACGAATTTCGGCGGAACAGTGTAATGGGCTACTTCGAGCGAGGTGTGGGAGACGAGGTGCGCGTAACCGATGGCGATGCCACCCGAAACAGCAATGCCCTGCATGGCAACGCTCACCGCCGCATTCCTTTCAAATTCAGAGGCGATCTGAACATGTCGCGGCCGTATCTCGAACACGCTGCAAAGCGGGCGCACAAGTGCGCCGCGGGCAGCCGAGTCAAGCGGCGCCATCGCCCTGCTCGTGCCATGCCTTCGGCTATCAAAACCCGCTCCTTGTACGCGCTCGCCGATTGAGACGCGGCACGTCCGCTATCTGTGCGGACGGTTCGTTCCATCGCGCACGGCTGCCGTCAATTGCGATTTCGCCGCTTTTTCGCCTCTGCGAGGACGGTACGGCTCAGTCATGTAGCCTGTTGGGAATGCCCGACCCTCACATTGGTCCAGCCCTGGGAGGTCGAGAGAATAGCTCAATCGATCACTCGCCCTCACCGAACTTGTCGGCGATTAGTTTGGTGATCGCCTCCAGAGCGGCTCCCTCGTCGGTGCCATCCACTTCGATCTGCACTGCCGTGCCTTTGCTTGCTGCCAGCATCATCACGCCCATGATGCTCTTCGCGTTGACGCGCCGGCCGTTGCGCGCCAGCCAGACTTCCGAGCTGAACTCCGCCGCCATCTTGGTCAGCTTGGCCGAAGCACGAGCGTGCAGTCCAAGCTTGTTCATGATCTCGACCTGGCGCGTCAGCATCTATCCTTCTCCATGATTAGAGCGCCGGCCAGGCATCCCGATACCGCCTTTTGCGCGACCGTCGCCAGCGCCTCATTGCGGTAATTCAGTGCCCGCACGATCATTGGCAAATTGGCGCCTGCCAAGGCCTCGACCCGTCCTGGCTCGAGCAATTGCCGAGCCACATTGGCCGGTGTCGCACCGAACATGTCGGTCAGCACCAGCACGCCGTCACCCTGATCGAGCAACTTGATCAGCTCTCGCGCCTGGGCGAGAACCTGGTCGGGGTTGTCATTGGGCTTGACCGCCAAAGACGTGGTGAACTGCGGGCGGGAGCCCAGCACATGAGTCGCGCATTCGATGAGGCAATTACCCAGCCCGATGTGGGTGATGACCAGAATTCCGACCATAGATATGTGGGACCTAGGCTAAGGCACTGGATGATATCGTCAGGCGCGCGGCGCAACGATCCACAATATCGTAAAGGATGCTGCGATTGCAGCGGAACCGCTATTTTAAAGCAAATCGGCCCACACCGCCCGTTGCAGCGGAAGGATTCTCAGGCGTGGGCCGTATCGGCAGGCAGGCTGCGCGGCAATGCTGGCGCGGCGAGGCGTCCGGGCGGGAATACGGCGGAGAAAGTGCTGCCCTTGCCTAGTTCGCTTTGCACTTCCAAGCGGGCCTGGTGACGGGATAGCACGTGTTTGACTATGGCGAGCCCCAGACCCGTACCCCCCGTTTCGCGGGAACGGCTTCGGTCGATGCGATAAAAGCGCTCGGTGAGCCGTGGGATATGCTCAGGCGCAATGCCCACGCCGGCATCGGTTACGGAGAAAATGCCCTCGCCATTGACGACGCGCCAGCGCACCTGAATGTTGCCACCCTCGGGGGTGTAACGCACGGCGTTGGACAGCAGGTTTCCGAAGGCGCTGCGCAGTTCATCCTCCGCGCCAATCAGGCACTCCGCGCTGTTTTCCTTAAGGGCAATCTGATGCCGCCCCCGGCTCAAGTGCTGTGCGTCCGCGACCAGAGACTGGGCAAGCAGCGGCATCTTGATCTGCTCTTCGGCGGGCGGGCGCTGATTGCTCTCCAAACGTGTGAGCGCGAGCAGGTCTTCCACGAGGCGTTGCATGCGTTGCGTTTGCTCGGTCATCAGTTGCAGCGAGCGCCGCACCACTGCCGGCTCCGCACCTTCCAGGTCGGTGAGGGTCTCCAGAAAACCGCCCACCACGGTAAGCGGCGTACGCAGTTCGTGCGAGACATTGGCGACGAAATCCCGGCGCATCATTTCAATACGCTCCCAGCGCGATACGTCGCGGCTCATAACGAGTTTCTGCTCGTCGCCGTACGGCACGAGTTGCACCGAGAGCGTCTGTTCGGACGAGCGATAACCCTTGAGGACAAACGGCTCGCGATAGTTGGGTGTGGTCAGGAAAGCTGCAAAGTCGGGTTGGCGCACGAGATAGGTAATCTGCTGCCCGATATCGTGTTGCGGATCCAGCCCGAAATGCTTCTCTGCCATGGGGTTGCACCACTGGATGACCCCCCGGGGATCCAGTATCACCACGCCATCCGGCATGGCGGCGGCTGCCTGACGGAAACGTTCCAGCCGCTCGGTAAGATCTGCTTCGCTCTTGCGCTGGCGCTTTACCATGCGGTAAAGGGCTGCAAAAGTCTCCTCCCAAACACCGCCGCCTTGAGGCATGCGCGCACGGTCCGGGTCACGCAGCCAGCGGCTCAGCATAGCGTGCCGCATAAGGTGTGCGATCAAGAGCGCCAACAACGCCGCGCCCAGTGCCGCGAGCGCCGCTTCAGTGCCCAAGATGAGCTGTATCACGAGCGCGGCGAAACCAGTTAGCGCGAGGCTGGTGAGGGGACCTTGCCAGAATGAACGCATGGATGGCTCTACCCGTGGGGAGTCGTGCGAGTGGCCATTATCGCACCAGCCGCCCGGTTCGCCCCTGCGGCGCGGGGGAAATGCAATGAGTGAGGCAGCTCAGTTCTTGGAGAAACGGTAACCGGCCCCGCGCACCGTATGGATGTACTGGTGGTGGCCGCTCGACACCAGGACGGCGCGCAAGCGGCGGATATGAACATCAACGGTTCGCTCCTCGATGAATACATGGTCACCCCACACCTGGTCGAGCAATTGACTGCGCGAATAGACCCGGTCTGTATGGGTCATGAAGAAATGCAGTAGGCGAAACTCCGTCGGTCCCAACTCCAGGGACTTGCCCTTGGCGGCGACCCGGTGGGCCACAGGATCAAGATTGAGACCCATGAACTCCACCATGTCTTCGGTCGCCTGGGGTGCGCGCCGACGCAGCACCGCCTTGATGCGAGCGTTCAACTCGCGCGGGCTGAACGGCTTCACCACATAGTCATCAGCCCCGCCTTCCAAGCCATCGAGCTTGTCCTGCTCCTCGCTCTTGGCGGTAAGCATGATGATCGGCACTTGGCGAGTGCGCTCGTTGGCGCGCAGCCGCCGGGCAAAGTCGAGCCCGGAGGCGCCGGGCAGCATCCAGTCGAGGAGAATCAAATCAGGCAACTCCCGCGTCACAACGGCCATCGCTTCCTCGGCGCTTTCCACCAGTTGAACGTTACTGCCCTGGGCCTGCAGGTTGATGGCAATGAGTTCGCGGATGGCGGGTTCATCTTCGACGACTAGAATGCTGGCTGGCATGGATTTTCGTCTTCTCATTTGGTNTAGGTAGCGGGGGATTTTATGAAACTACCATGACAGTTTCTTTACACGCAGCGCCATTCCCCGAGCGAAGCGCGAAACGGTATGATGCGCATTGTTTATCGGGCAAGCGAACTATGGCTGGACTCACCAAGAATACGCCGGTCCCCACCGAGATCAAACTGCACCAGAAGTCGCGAGTGCTTGAACTCACTTTCTCCGATCAGGCGCACTTTCGCCTCTCGTGCGAGTATCTGCGCGCCTATTCGCCGTCCGCGGAGGTGCGTGGCCACGGTCCGGGGCAGGAGATACTGCAGGTGGGCAAGAAAGAGGTCGCCATTGTTGCCATCGATCCGGTCGGCAACTATGCGGTCAGGCTGCGTTTTGGCGATGGGCACGACACGGGCATCTACTCCTGGGACTACCTGTACGATCTCGGTGCCAGCCAGGATCGGTTGTGGGCGGAGTACTTGGCACGCCTGGCGGCGGCAGGAGCACGTCGTGAGCCAAATCCTTGATCACTCAGACGAGCCAGGTCTTGGCTGCGCCGAACCGGATGAATACCTCATCATGAGGGGCAGGGTGAGCGCCTTGCCGGTCTACGCGTTCGCCAAGTCGGTCCGTGTCATCGCCCATTCCCCCTTCGAGAATCAGCAGTGAGCGAAAAAACCCATTTCGGATTCCTGCGGGTCGAGGAGACCGAGAAGGCCGGGATGGTCGGCCAGGTGTTTAGTTCGGTCGCCTCCAAATACGATGTCATGAACGACCTGATGAGCGCTGGACTGCACCGACTGTGGAAAGCATTCACCGTTCAGATGAGTGGCGTGAAGCCGGGGTCGAAGGTCCTCGATGTGGCTGCAGGCAGCGGTGACCTCACGTTGCTGTTCGCCAAGAAGGTCGGGCCGCAAGGTTGTGTGTGGATGACCGATATCAACAGCGCAATGCTCGGTGTGGGCCGCGATCGCCTGCTTGACCGTGGCCTCATCATCCCTGCGGCACTTTGCGACGCAGAAAGACTGCCCTTTCCCACCAGTTACTTCGACTGCGTAAGCGTCGCCTTTGGGTTACGCAACATGACTCACAAGGACCAGGCGCTGAGCGAAATGCGCCGCGTCCTAAAACCCGGCGGCCGCCTGCTGGTGCTGGAATTTTCCAGGATATGGAAACCGCTCGAGCCGCTTTACGACGTCTACTCGTTCAAGGTTCTCCCGTTCATGGGCAAATTGGTGGCCAACGACGCGCAAAGCTACCAGTACCTCGCCGAGTCGATTCGCATGCATCCGAACCAAGAGGAACTGAAGGCAATGATGCAGACGGCCGGGTTTGCCCGGGTTGATTATTTCAATCTCGCAGCGGGAGTCGTGGCACTCCATCGGGGTTACAAGCTTGCCTAGGGAGCGCCTGTCGTTGCCACGATAAGGGCGAAGCAAAGGCTCCTTTATTCACTTTGAGGGAGGCATCTCGCCACGCCCGTCGACATCCGCCCAATCGTTGTAAAGTTCCACCGCCGTGACTTGGGATGTCCCCGCCGCCCGCAGCGGAGCAATGGGTCGCCCGATGCTATCATGATCATCCGACAAGCATCTCGCTCCCCATGTTTGCCACCTTAAGCAGCGCGGTTTTGCTTCCCCTCAATCATGTACTCGCTCAGTCGGCCTGGGCGCGCGCGCGTTTGGCTGCCTTTGCCGGTAAATGTGCGACCATTGCCGTCTTTCCGCTGCAACTGCGTTTGCTCATCACTTCAGAAGGCTGTGTCGAGGCCGCAAGCGGCGGAAGCAACACCGATGTCACCATCGTAATGAGCCCCGCGTGCGCGGTTCGCGTCCTCCTCCGGGACCCGACTGCGCAGGGAGAAGCAAAGATTGAAGGCGATACCGCCTTTGCTGGAGAGATCGTCTTTCTTGCCCAGCATTTGGGCTGGGACTATGAAGAGGATCTGAGTCAGGTCGTTGGCGACGTGGTAGCTCATCGGGTGGGTGAGACGGCACGCAGAGTGGCGGCCTGGCAAGTGGAAGCAGCGGAAAATCTGGCGGAGAATTTTCGCGACTATTGGGTGCAGGAACGACCACTGATCGCTTCCCGTACAGCGATCGAGCGCTTCAATCACGAAGTCGATCAGCTGCGCGACAGCACTGAGCGATTGGCCAAGCGAGTAGAGTCGCAACGCAAGCGCTGAGCCGAAAACACCGGCCCTTGGGCTGGCCATTCGTGGGCTCTCCAGCCGGGAGAACGCTTGCCGTTCCCTTTTCCCTTGACGCTATTGTCGGAAGCTCTTGAGCCGGTAGAATCCTCGCGATGCGCGCTTTTAGACTAGCAAAAATCCTCCTCGTCATCTTTCGCTTCGGGCTCGATGAATTTCTACTTGGCCACGAACGGGTACGCGGGTTGCGCCTACTCGTGCGTGCAATGTTCTTTTGGCGCCGGCTCGCCGCGCCGCGCGCCGTGCGGCTGCGCCGCGCCCTCGAGGCATTGGGGCCAATCTTCGTCAAGTTCGGCCAGATGCTGTCTACCCGCCGCGACCTCCTGCCCATGGACATTGCCGATGAGTTGGCACGCCTGCAGGACCGAGTCCCACCGTTCAGTTCCGAGATCGTATTGGCTACTTTGCAACGCGTGTATGGCAAGCCGGTAGAAACGATATTCCGCGAATTCGAGCGCACACCGGTGGCGAGCGCCTCCGTGGCGCAAGTGCATCTTGCGATATTGCACGATGGGCGCGAGGCCGCGGTCAAAGTGCTGCGCCCGGGCATTCAGCCGGTGATTGAACGTGACATCGCGCTACTCGAGGCCGGGGCGAGTTTGGTGGAATTTTTGTTCGCCGAAGGGCGCCGGCTGAGACCGAAGGATGTCGTTGCCGAATTCGAAAAAACCATCCACGACGAGCTCGATCTCATCCGCGAAGCGTCCAACGCGAGCCAGTTGCGGCGCAACTTTCTGGGCAGCCCGCTATTGAGAGTCCCTGAGATATTTTGGGACTACTGCCAGTTTGAAGTGATGGTTATGGAGCGCATGCATGGCACACCGATCTCGCAGCTCGAGTCCCTGAAGGCGCAGGGTATCGATCTCAAGCAATTGTCGCGTAATGGTGTTGAAATTTTCTTTACCCAAGTGTTCCGAGATGGCTTCTTTCACGCCGACATGCACCCAGGCAATATTTTCGTCGATGCGAATGGACGATACATCGCGCTGGATTTCGGCATCATGGGTACGCTCACCGATAGCGACAAAGACTACCTGGCGCAGAATTTTGTGGCGTTTTTCCGCCGGGACTATAAACGTGTGGCCGTTGCGCATATAGAAGCCGGATGGGTACCCGCGGGGACACGGGTCGATGAATTTGAATCCGCGGTTCGCGCCGTCTGCGAGCCTATCTTCGATAAACCGCTCAGGGAAATCTCGTTCGGCAAAGTACTGCTTCGGTTATTTCAGACTTCGCGTCGCTTCAATATGGAGGTTCAACCACAGCTTATGCTGCTGCAGAAAACACTGCTCAACGTGGAAGGGCTGGGGCGCGATCTCGATCCCGATCTCGATTTATGGAAAACCGCTCGACCGCACCTGGAGCAGTGGATGAAAGAGCAGATAGGCTGGCAGGGGCTGGTCCGGCAAATACGAGAAGAGGCGCCGTTGTGGGCGCGCATGCTGCCGCAAATCCCGCGCCTCGTCCATCGTGAGCTGAATCACGATCACAACCGAATAATCACGATGCGGCTAGCAGAGATTGCGGAGCAGCAAAAGGGCCGTAACGTCTGGCTTGGCCTCATCGCATTACTGCTCTCTGGTCTCCTGGCGTGGGAAGTCTATCTGCGGCTGACGTGATCCGCCGTTGTGCCCGGTCGGCAGAGCACCGTTTCGTCGGGCGAAGCCGGCACGAAAGAGAAGAAGCGGTGTAGGGTTAGAAGAACGAAGGGAGGGGCGGAATGCCCCGAACCGACCGGGGCAACACAATCGACGCCGGTGGAGACTTTGCTAAGACGCGAGGATGGCAACAATGCGTGCCGTTCAGGTCCTCGAAGCGAGAATCCCCTGAGCGACAAGCCCGCTGCAGCTTTAGCAGTGGGAGAATTTACGCGCCGTTTCTTATCCGGATTTGTGCCGTGCAGCGGTTGGCCACGCGTTACGGCACACCCGGTCTGAAAAGAGAAAATCGCCCTGGTCAGCGGCACCGACTGGGACGATTGTCTTGAGGCGTCGGCTTACGCTGCCGGCCGCGGGCCTATCGCACCTAGAACTGGGCGGGCAGCGGCTCGGCCTCGGTGGCCCGTAAAGCGAGACGCGACGGCAAATAGTCGGGTGCCTGAGCAATGGCGCGACCGGACAGCAGTACCGTTTGCGCTGAATTGTCATTGACGGCGAGCGCGTCATTGGCGTGATAAAGCAGTTCAGCTGAACCGGCCATTGCAACGACCGTGACAGCTACAAGAGTCCAGGGCTGAAAGGATTTGAAAGCCATTTGTTTCTCCTTGTTGGTTCGCTATTAATCAGTGCTGTTCAGAGTGCAAAGAGTGCTGTTGCGCAAGTACACTTTAGGCGTCCGCACTGAAAAAAAATGTTAGGCGGTATACAAGCGGCGGAAATTCTTTGCTTTGAACGCGGTTTGCGCCTTGCCTGACGAGCTTCTGGATCATCCATTTAGACCTGTTAGTGCAGTACTTCACCGGTTCAAAGTCTTCCGCTCCGATCGCCGGCAAACGAAGGCCGTGGCTGCGCAACGGCGCATCTTTGTTACAATGATCACTACTTTCGACGGGCAGCGGGGACGTATGCCGGAAGTATTCGCGTGAGGACACTCTCATGTTGCTCTGGTTCGTTATCATCTACTGGATCATCTCCGTCGCAATCGGCCTATACGCCGCGTTACGTGTCCGCAACACCAAGGATTTTGCTATTGCGGGCAGGCATCTTCCCTTTTACATGGTGACCGCCACGGTCTTTGCGACGTGGTTCGGCTCGGAAACGGTGCTGGGCATTCCCGCCACCTTCCTGAAAGAGAACTTACACGGCGTGGTCGCCGATCCGTTCGGGGCGTCGTTGTGCCTGATCCTGGTCGGCCTGTTCTTCGCCGCGCCGCTCTATCGAATGAACCTGTTGACCATCGGCGATTTCTACAAAAAACGCTTTGGTCGCGGTGTCGAAGTGCTGACCACCATCGCCATCGTCATTTCCTACCTAGGCTGGGTCGGCGCCCAGATTACGGCATTGGGTCTGGTATTCAATGTGGTTTCCGACGGTGCGATCAGCAAGCTGGCTGGGATGTGGATCGGTTCCAGCACCATCCTGATTTACACCTTCTTCGGCGGTATGTGGGCGGTCGCCGTTACCGATTTACTGCAGATGATCATCATCGTGTTGGGCATGCTCTACATCGGCGGTGAGGTGAGCGGCATGGTCGGCGGTGTGGGAGTGGTGGTGGACCATGCGAGGGCAAACGGCAAGTTCGACTTCTGGCCGCCGCTCGATCTGAAGCAGATGATCGGCTTCTTTGCCGCGTGGATTACGATGATGCTGGGCTCGATCCCGCAACAAGACGTTTTCCAGCGGGTGCAATCGTCGAGGACCGAGAGGATCGCGGTATGGGGTTCGGTCACGGGCGGCTGCCTGTACTTTTGTTTCGCCTTCGTACCCATGTTCCTGGCCTACTCCGCTACCCTGCTTGATCCCAAGTTGGTGGCAGACCTCGTCGACAAGGACCCGCAGCTCATCCTCCCTCGCTTGGTGCTCGACAAAGCCCCCCTGTTCGCCCAAGTGATGTTTTTCGGCGCGCTGCTCTCTGCCATCAAGAGCTGCGCCTCGGCTACCCTGCTCGCCCCTTCGGTCACGTTCACGGAAAACATCTTGAAACCGATGATGGGTCAGGTAAGCGACCGCAAGCTGCTGTTATCCATGCGGGTGGTTACGCTGGTGTTCACGTTTCTGGTAACGCTCTACGCCGTTAACTCCAAGGCGAGCATCTTTAAGATGGTCGAGAGCGCCTATCAGATCACTCTGGTCATGGCTTTCATACCGCTCGCCTGCGGAGTCTACTGGAAGCGCGCCACGACCCAGGGCGCCTTACTCTCGATTTTCTTCGGCCTCGTCGTGTGGCTTGGAACCCATTTGTTGGGACCAGAAGATCCTTTCCTACCCGCTCAGTTCGCCGGGCTTATCGCGAGCGCAGTGGGTATGGTTGTCGGATCCCTGCTGCCGGCGCTGAAGGGCGTGACGTGGCTGCACACTCCGGCTTTCGAGGTTGCCCACCCTACCCGGCACGCGAGCACCGCGCCGAGCGAACGGGCGTGAAGGAAATTTGACGCATGCTCGACTTTGCGCCCCCCGAATCGTGATTTACGCTCTCGGCGACAGCGAACCGCGCTTTCTCGGCGATTACTACGTTGCGCAAAATGCCGTGGTGGCGGGTAATGTGCTTCTGCACAACAACGCGAGCATCTGGTTCAATGTGGTGATCCGCGGTGACAACGAGCTGATTACCATCGGCGAAAACTCGAATGTGCAGGACGGCTCGGTTCTGCATACCGACCCTGGCTACCCACTCACGATCGGCAAGGATGTCAGCATCGGCCACATGGTGATGTTGCATGGCTGCACCATTGGCGACGAGTGCTTGATAGGCATCAAGGCCGTGCTCATGAATGGGGCAGTCGTTGGGAAAAATTGCCTGATCGGTGCCAATACCCTGATCCCGGAACGCAAGGTCATTCCCGAGGGTTCGCTGGTGCTCGGCTCTCCCGGACGCATCATTCGTCAACTCACGGACGCCGATATTGCCACCATTCGGGCAAACACCTGGCATTACGTGGACAACTTCAAGCGCTACCGCGCGGAATTTAAGCCCGTCAGTTGATCTTCCGAGCGCGGAATGGCCCCGCTTTCCGACGCTTCAATCCTCTCGTTCCGCAGTTCGTCGCCTGCGCCTTGAGTCGTTTTCAGCCGGCTCCTATCCTCGCTCCATACGCCGATCGGAACGAACTGCCACATGAGGACGACGACATGAAAGCAAACCGTTTTGTCACTTTTGCCATTGCCATAGTCACCGTGTTACTGATCGGCGGGGGTGTTGCGAGCCAAGTGCTGATCGTCGCGGAGGCCCTCGGCACTCGCGTAATGCCGCAGGTCGATCCTGTAATCCAGGAGGCAATGGCGGGGCGGGACGCGCCGGGCCAAACCGGCGCCAGGATCATGGTGGCGGCGTGTCGAGACCATACGCCGCTCCAACGCTAGTCTGCACGAGAACCGCCAATATCGTTCGGGTCGCCGCAAATCCTGCGCGCTGGTTGGCGGAGGACGGGGGGCGGCCAACGGCAGGCGGCGCCACGCGATTACCGCTCCCCCACGATAGCCCGTAGCACGGGTATGATAATCGCCAGTTGATGCTCCGTTCCCCGCGTGGTCGATTGAACAATTTGCAGGCCCCTCATCGTGATGCTTCTGCAGGCGGCGGACTGAGTCGCTGGACTGCGCTGTTCCGCGGCCTGACGTGGAAGACAGCAGCCATGGTCTTCTGCAGTAACATGGCCATCGCCGCCTTGCAGTATTGGCAGTGTTGGGATTGCGACGAGGCCAACTACGACTATTTCATTTTCTGGAATATCGTCGGCTTTGCGCTGATGCTTGCCTTGCAGGCGGGCGCGAATTGGCAGACGCGCCGGTTGCCGCGCTGGCTGGTGATGGCGCTCTCGGTGATGGCGGGTACTGTGCTCGGCACGTTCATCTGGTGGATCTTCAAGGGGCGCGATTTTACCCTCATCTTTACCGAACACGATCTGCGTTGGCGGCTCGTCAACAACCTCGCTTCCGGGGTGTTTATGGGAACCATCGGCGCGATCGTCTTCAGCGCACGCATTCGAGTGGCCTTCGCCGAGAGCGAGCGTCATCGAGCCGACGCGGAGCGCCAGGCCCTGACCCGGCAAATGATGGAAGCACGGCTGAAGCTGTTGCAGGCTCAGGTCGAGCCGCATTTTTTGTACAACACGCTAGCTAACGTACAGGCATTGATCGAAGTCGATCCCCCAAAGGCGGCGCAGATGATCGAACACCTGATCCAATACCTGCGCGCCGCACTGCCACAGATGCGCGAGAACGGCAGCACCTTGGGCCGCGAATTGGACCTGGCGCACGCCTATCTAAGCATTATGAAAATCCGCATGGGAGAGCGTTTGCACTTCGAGGTCCAGGTCTCCGACGCTTTGCGTGACTTGTCTTTCCCACCCATGATGCTTGCCTCTGTGGTCGAAAACGCAGTGCGGCATGGCCTCTGCGGCTCGGCGCCAGGCGGCCAAGTCAGGATCCGTGCTGAACAAACTGCCGACCGCCTCAGAGTTTCGATCATTGATGATGGTGAGGGCTTTCAAGCCGACGCCAAGGAAGGGGTTGGCCTGTCGAACATTCGCGAACGCCTGCAAGCCCTGTACGGTGGCGCCGCGCGGCTGCTGATCGAAAAAAACGCCGACGACGCTCCGCCGCATGGGGTTAAAGCCACGATAGAGGTCGCTATCGCGCACGCGTAGGATTCCTCTGCCGGCTGCTCTTCGGGCTGCGCTCGCGTCGGATGGCGCTGCAAGACACTCCGACGCGCCGCGGTACCTCGGATGGGCGCGTTGCGGGTGCTGTGCGGGGGGAGTTGCAGAAGTTCATCGCGGCACGACACCGCAACTTTTATCGCTCGCTTTGGAACTGTCGCCATCGTAAATAGCGTGAACTCGCAGCCCTCCGCGATCCTTGCCGAAGATGAACCTTTGCTGCGCGCACAGTTTGTGAAGCGGCTGAGTGACGCTTGGCCCGAATTGCAGTTGTTAGCCCAGGTGTCCAATGGCACCGCAGCTTTGCAGGCGATCAGGGAGCATCGGCCGGACGTGGCGTTTCTCGATATTCAGATGCCGGGAATGACCGGCTTGGAAGTGGCCCGAGCGGCGAAG
>JGI12635J15846_10001771_pt1 | contig 18805 bp, 12 predicted proteins | sample BlaSpr_A8_OM2_M2_FD_15846 | JGI IMG/M metagenome (IMG submission 15846) | reverse complement strand
CAGATTTTTACTCGCGGAGTGGAGGATTCAGTGGAGGTAGGACTCATGAGTTCTTCTTGACTCTACTGTAGAGACGCGGCTTGCCGCGTCTCCCACCACAGAGTGAGACGGGGCAAACCCCGTCTCTACGGGATCTCTAATCGAAGCCGCCTACTCGCCATAAGGAACCCAGATGTTTTTCACCTGCGTGGCGTGCTCCAGAAACCAGCGCCCCTCAGCCTGTTTGGGATTGAACCAGTCGATGGCTCGTCCTTCGTTTGTCCAAACTTGTTTCAGATTGCCGATCGACATAGCCTTTGCTGCGGCAGCGTCGGACTCGTCGCCGAAGCACCACAGGGCATCCACGTCGTCATGTTCAGCCAGCGTCTTCAGAAGTTGCGACGAGTATCCAGTGACGATATTCAGCGCGCCGCCCGGCAGATCACTGGTATCGAAAAGCTGGTAGAGATCGCTCGTGATCAGGGGATATGCCTCTGAGGGAATCGCGATTACGGTGTTGCCCATAGCAAGCGCTGGCATCGTGAGCGAAAGAAAGCCAAGGAGCGGAGCTTCACGTGGACAGATGATACCGGCCGTTCCAATCGCTTCATTCATGGCGAGAGCAACGTTTCGAAATGGCGGATTGTGCACCGCGCCTTCAAACTTATCGGCCCAAGCCGCATACGAAAAGATGCGCTCGATGCCGAGATCGACCTCAGCGGCCGCTTGCTTCTCACCGACTACCGCAGCCAGTCGGCGCGCAATTTCGTCGCCGCGCAGCGAAAGATTCTCCGCGAAGTAGTAAAGAACCTGGGCCCGGTTGTGCGCGGTTGCCTTGGCCCATGATGCAGCTTTGCGCGCCGCTTCGACTGCGTTACGAATATCCTTGCGATTGCCAAGTGGAGCTTCGCCGAGCAATCGCCCATCGGTCGCGTGGACTTCAAAACTGTAGCCAGAATCGGGCCGAGCCTGCTTGCCACCGATGTAAAGTTTCACGGTGCGGTCGATTGCTGGAGAATTACCGTCGCCACCCTGAGGGCCCGCGGAAGAATTGGAATCGCTTTCTTCCAATTCCGCATGCGGCCGTTGTGACTTCCTTCCCGGCGGAAGCAGCGGCGCATTCTTAAACCATGCCGGCTCCATGTATTCGAGCAGTCCTTCGCGTCCGCCCTCACGGCCAAAGCCGCTTTCGCGATAGCCGCCAAATCCACACGATGCGTCAAATAAGTTGGTGCAGTTAATCCAGACCACTCCCGCTTTAATTTGCGCCGCCACATGCAGTGCCACGTTGACGCTCTCGCTCCACACGCACGCCGCCAATCCGTAAGCCGTGTTGTTCGCCAGTTCCACGGCTTCGGTCGGCGTGCGGAAGGTCATCGCCGCCAGCACCGGACCAAAAATTTCCTGCTGCGCGACGATCGAAGTCGGATGCACGTTGCTCAAAAGCGTTGGAGGATAATAAAAGCCGCGCGCGGGAAGAGTCATTTGCGGCTGCCAGCAGGTCGCGCCATCGGCTACGCCTTGGTCAACTAATTTGCGGATGCGGTCGAGTTGCACCTGCGCCACGATCGCGCCAATATCGATTGCCTTATCGAGCGGCGCGCCAATACGTAGCGTGCTCATGCGATCTTGAATCTTAGCGATCAGAACTTCGGCGATGCTCTCCTGCATCAACAGACGCGAGCCGGCGCAACAGACCTGACCTTGATTGAACCAGATGCCGTCCACCAAGCCCTCGACCGTGCTGTCGAGGTCGGCATCTTCAAAAACTATGAAGGGAGATTTGCCGCCAAGCTCCAGCGAAAGCCGCTTGTGACTTTTCGCAGTGGCGGCCCGAATCGCGCGTCCCACTTCGGTCGATCCGGTGAAGGCAATCTTATCGACATCCGGATGATTCACCAGCGCCTCGCCAGTTGAGCCATCTCCGGTGACGATATTGACCACTCCGGCAGGCAAGCCAGCCTCCTCGCAAATTCCGGCGAAGGCGAGCGCGGTGAGTGGCGTGAATTCCGCCGGCTTCAATACGACCGTGTTTCCAGTTGCCAAAGCCGGGGCAATTTTCCACGCCAGCATCAGGAGGGGGAAATTCCACGGAATGATTTGTCCGACGACTCCGCAGGGGACATACTCGGGAAATTCCTGCTCCAGAAGTTGTGCCCAACCGGCATGGTAATAAAAATGCCGTGCGACTAGAGGAATATCAATGTCGCGACTTTCGCGAATGGGCTTGCCGTTGTCGATTGTTTCAAGAACCGCCAGCAGGCGCGAATGTTTCTGAACGAGCCGAGCGATGGCGTATAGGTAGCGCGCCCGAGAATGAGGAGTGAGCGCTTGCCATCCCGCAGATGCCGCTCGGGCAGCCTTAACTGCAGCGTCGACGTCGGCTGCGGAGCCTTGTGCAACCGAGGCGATCTTCTCGCCGCTGGACGGATCGACGGTGTCAAAATATTGTCCCGCCCTTGGCGACTTCCATTCACCGCCGATGAAATGCTGGAAGCGGTAGCCGCGCCGCTCCAGCCAACTACGCGCTTCTTTCGAATCTTCTGGAGCCGGCCCGTATTCCATGCTCACGAATTTTTCGGCGATGCTCATTGGCGTTTACTCGATTCTTAATACGGCGTCAATTCTTACTTAAGCGAATGGAGAGCCGGGCGTCCCCGCCCGGCAGGTACTTCGCTGGACGGGCGAGAGCCTGCCCTGAGCGCGTCGAAGGGACGCCCGTCGCTCCACTCTCTGCTTACGCAATCGGATGGCGATACTCCGCCGAATAACGCCCCGTGGCATAGTGCTCCAACTGCCGCTCGATGTCGCCGAGCAAGCCGCTTGCTCCAAACCGGAACATCTCTGACCGCAGCCACGATTCGCCGAGCTCTTCCTTAATCATGGCCAGCCACTCGATGGATTGCTTTGCCGTGCGGATGCCGCCCGCGGGCTTAAATCCGACCGCCATTCCAGTCTGCTGCGCGTACTCGCGGATGGCGCGAGTCATCACGAGGCCAACCGGCATCGTCGCATTCGTCGCTTCTTTTCCAGTCGACGTTTTAATGAAGTCGGCGCCCGCCATCATAGCAACCACGCTCGCTCGCGCTACATTGCGCAGAGTTAGCAAATCGCCGGTTCCCAAAATAACTTTCATGTGAGCTGATCCGCAGGCTTGTTTGAACGACGCAACTTCATCGTAGAGCGCCTGCCATCGCCCGCCGAAAACGTGCGCTCGTGTGATCACGACATCGATCTCATGCGCTCCGGCCTCGACCGATCGCCGGATCTCGTTGACGCGCTCCGCCAGCGGAGATAATCCGGCAGGGAAGCCGGTCGATACTGCGGCAACATGAATGCCGCTGCCTTCGAGAGCGCGCAACGCGGTTTCCACAAATTTGTGATACACGCAGATCGCGGCGACTTTGATTTGCAACTCTTCGATGCCAAGATTTTTTTCAAGCTCTAGTTGGATGGGATGCCGGCCCTTGGCGCAGAGCCGCCGGACGCGTTCGTCGGTGTCGTCGCCAGATAGAGTTGTCAGGTCCATGCAGGTGATTGCCCGCAGAAGCCACGCCGCCTGCCATTCTTTTTTCACCGTTCGCCGCGCGACGTGAGATTGAGCGCGGCGCTCCACAGCACTGGTATTGACGCGCACATCGCGCACCCAATCGAGATTCAGAGGGATACCCCGATTCGGTAGAAGTGGGTGGCCAAAAAGTCGAGCGATCTCCCCGTCAACGTGCGACGCCCTAATCGCTACCTTGGAAGATTCCTTATATTCCATAACTACTCTATCTGTAGAGACGGGGCTTGCCCCGTCTCACTCTGTATGATCGGCAGACGGGCCAAACCCCGTCTCTAAATAGATTCATTGCAGCTTACAACGACTCCAGCAAGTCGCACATCGCTGACAATTGTACGGCAGCGCTGACGGAAAACGAATTCTGCTTTCGCCTTGACACTGCGCCCTCGTCAGACTAGCCTACGGCCCGATTCCAACTTTTTTTAAGATGTCATTTTTTTAAGATGTTATTTTTTTAAGATGTTATTTTTTAATGTCATTCGGAGGCCCTTTGATTAACCCGCTTACTTATTTTCGAATTCCCCGCAATTCTTGCCTCGCCACTCTTCTCTCAGCTTCCATCGTAATGTTGTTAGCCATCCCCGCTTTCAGCGCGGGGAAAAAAATCATCATCGACACTGACCCCGGCACCGACGATGCCATGGCCATCATGCTGGCTCTGAACTCGCCAGAGTTAGACGTGCGCGCCCTGACGGTTGTGCCGGGCAATGTGACGGCGAAACAGGGTCTGGAAAATGCCCTGCGTATGTTGTCGCTCGCCAACCGATGCGACATTCCGGTTGCCGCCGGAGCGCAGCACCCGCTTTTTCAGAAGCTGATCACGGCGGAATTCTGGCATGGCAAGAACGGACTGGCCAATATCGAATTGCCTCCGGGCAAATGCAAAGTTGATTCTCGTTTTGGCCCCGACCTTATTATCGAGATGGTGCATGCCGCTCCGCATGAGATTACGCTCGTCCCGATTGGGCCGCTTACGAACATAGCGCTCGCGATCGAGAAAGACCCATCGATCGTCCCGCTCGTGAAAGAAGTTATTATCATGGGAGGCTCGATCAACGGCGGCAATTCCACGGCTGCCGCCGAAGCCAATATCTACAATGACCCGGAAGCCGCTCAAATCGTATTTCAGGCTGGCTGGCCGCTCACGATGGTTGGGATGGACATCGGTGACAAAACATTGCTGTCGTCGAAATATTTGGAGCAGCTAGGCCGCACGCACGGCCCGGTCAACGATTTTATCTACAAGGTGGCACACTTCCTGGTGGATCTTTCGGCGCAGTTCGGCTCGGATGGCACTCCAATGTATGATCCTCTGGCGGTTGGAGTCGCGATCGACGCCAGCCTCGTAAAAGCGCCGCCGATGCACGTCGATGTCGAAACACGAGGAGAATTCTCGCGCGGCGAGACGGTGGCTAATCGACGCAATGCGATCGAGCGCAACGTGCCGCACGGCGACCGCTATGTTGTGGAAGGCGTCGACAAAGTTCAGCCCAACGCCAAGGTCTGCGTCGAGGTTGAAGCTGACCGTTTTCTGCAACTGTTCGTTTCCAGAATTCGTGGAAAATAGTATGCGCCTGGAAAATCGCCGGATCGTTTGAATGCTTGGACAGGATGCTCGAACACAACGCTTGAACGCGATGCACGCTTCAGGGGTTCGGATCAGGGTATCGCTCCAGCGATACCCTGAAGTTCCGCACCACGCTGCCCCTTCAGGGGCCGCACAATTTTAGGAGATTGAATGTTTACACCCCACAGTCTGGGCATCGCACTTTTCATGATGATTACGAGCGCCATCTGCTGGGGCTCATGGGCCAATACCTACAAGGGCGTCAAGAATTACCGATTCGAATTATTTTATTGGGACTACGCAGTCGGCATTTTTCTCATATCGCTGATTCTTGCGCTGACCATGGGAAGCACGGGCCCCAGCAATAGTAATGACCCCGCCCGTTTTCTCAACAACGTTCACTCCGCCGACACTCAAAATATTGTGTCAACCATGGTCGGCGGCGGCATCTTCAATCTCGCCAATCTCCTTCTGGTAGCGGCGATTGACATGGCCGGCCTCGCGATCGCCTTCCCTGTATCCATCGGCATCGCGCTCGTCGTCGGCGTCATTTCCAGTTACGCCTTGCAACCAAAAGGCAACGGGCCACTCTTGGCCGCAGGCGTAGTCTGCGCCCTGATCGCCGTCATCATGGACGGCAAAGCCTACGGCAGCCTGGTCATCGCCGGACGTTCAATCTCGAAAAAGAGCATCACCGTCTGCATTGTCTCAGGCGTCCTTATGGGGCTTTGGGCGCCCTTTGTCGCGCGCGCCATGACCAAGGGCAACACCCTCGGTCCTTACAGTATTGCCGTGTTCCTCACGCTCGGCGCGCTTCTTTCCTGCCTGATCTGGAATATTTATTTCATGAGAAAGCCGTTGGTAGGCGAGCCTGTGAGTTTTGCCGGATACTTCAGCGGACCAATCTCCGGCCATGCCCTAGGTTTGCTTGGCGGATTTATCTGGGGTATTGGCATGGTGTTCAATCTGGTGGCTGCGAGCTTTACGGGCGTGGCAATTTCTTACGCTATTGGGCAATCCGCTCCGATGGTGGCCGCGTTGTGGGGAGTTCTCGCCTGGAAAGAATTCGCCGGCGCGCCATCCAAAGCAAAAATGTATTTGGGACTGATGTTCGTTTTCTACTGTGTGGGAATTTTGCTGGTGGCGAAAGCCAACGGTTGAAGCCATAAATTTCCATTCGTAGAGACGGGGCTTGCCCCGTCTCACACCACCTCTTTCCGCATCGTAGTTTCGCCTCGTTCCGGAATTGGAGCAAGACGCGGCAAGCCGCGTCTCTACAGAAAAACGGAACGACTTTACGTTTCCAACCTCGTGAAAATTCTATTGAAATTGGAAGACTCGAAGTCGATCGCTGCGTCGCGCCGCATTGCCTATTAGGCTTCACGGGAATATGCGAAAGCATAGCCCTTATGGAAAACTGAATCCCGTTTCTGAGCTCCCTTCTTCCTATCCAAAACCCCTACAAAACTCTTGACTTTACGCACCTAATCTATTTATATGGCCCATTCGTAAAAATTCCCGTTTCCCTGTCCGTGGCGGGTTCAACGTACGGGGACGAGTCCCGAATATCAACTCCTCACTGGGAAAAATGGTCGCAAAGGTGGAATCGATGCTAAGAAGAAGAGCGCTGCTCGTTGCGGTCGTGGGTTCCGTATTGTCTTTGTGTCCACTTCTGTATAGTCAGTCGAACGGTAGTCTGTCGGGAACAGTAGCCGACAAAACCGGCTCAGTCATTTCCGGTGCGACGGTGAAAATCACCTCGCAAGGGACAGGTCTCGCGCGCGAGGTTAAGACTGATGACTCGGGACACTATCTCGCGCCACTTTTGCCGGTAGCGTTTTACACCATTCGAGTGGAGGCCCCAGGTTTTCAGACCACCGAGCAAAAAGACATTCGTCTGCAAGTCGACGAACAGCGCGAAGTAAATTTCACCGTAAATCCCGCATCGGTGTCATCCACCGTTGAGGTCACCGCCACCGAAGTGGCGGTGGAGACTACGAATCCAACTCTTGGCCAAGTGATTACCTCAGAAGAAGTAGCAGACCTTCCGCTGAATGGCCGCAACTTCGTGCAACTAGCCACGTTGACTCCAGGGACGACTCAGGAAACAAATCCCAATAGCTTTTTCAACGGCGCTGCCAGCAGCGAAGTTTCCACTCGCGGGACCTTCTCGCTTTCAGTCGGTGGTTCGCGCGCCCAGAGTACCGATTGGCTGCTCGATAACAATGCCAACGGCGAGCTTACCTCGGGCGCTCTCGCGATTGTGCCGTCAATTGATTCGATCCAGGAATTTAAGGTTCTGACCTATAACTACTCCGCGGAATACGGAACACGCGCGGGTCCAACTGTGTTAGTGACGACAAAATCGGGAAGCAATCAATTTCACGGAGCACTTTACGAGTACCTGCGGAATACCAAGTTTGACGCCAAGAGTTATTTTGCTGCCTTCAAGGAGCAATTCAATCTCAATCAGTTTGGCGGCGCACTCGGCGGACCGATTCAGAAGGACAAGACATTCTTCTTCGTAAACTACGAAGCCAAGCGCCAACGCCACGGCATTCCGTTTATCGGATTAGAACCGACGGCGGCGGAGATGGGCGTTAACGGGCAGTATGCGGACTTCAGCAACGATCCATTCGCTACAACCCTTGTTAATCCTTATAGCCATTTGCCGTTTCAGTGCGATGCTTCGGGGAACCCTACTGCTGTAACCGCCGGCGGAATTCAAGTGCTAGGCGTCAACCCGACTATTGGATGCAGCAAGATCCCGATCACAGGCGGTCCCACGGGCTTTGGGCTAGTCGATCCCATTGGGCTGGCGATGATAAATTTGTATCCGGTTGGCAGCCCCACCTATACCAATATAGGAACCAATTATGCCAACGTTCCGGTCAGAAGACTGAATGAAGGCAACGCCACCATCCGGGTGGATCACAATTTCTCGAGCAGAGATTCCGCATTCGCCCGCTTCAGTTACGACCAGGCGAACTCTTATGTCCCCGGCGGTTCCCCTACATGGGCTGAGGCGAATCCGTTTGGCAGTAACCAGCTCATCAACAATCATGGTCGTAACGTTGTAATATCCGAAACCCACATTTTCTCCCCCAATAACATCAACCAGGCCTATGCCGGCTTCAACCGGATCTTCAACCACATCAGCTCGTTTGGCGAGTTTGGTGGGCAGATCTGCAAGTCAGCTACCCTCGGAATCGTGGGCGCGGATCTAAACAGCAATTGTCCTAATGCTCCGGCGGGACTGACGCAATCCTTCAAAGATTGTTTGAGCTGCGGCCTTAGTTCTACGCAAATGAGTACGTATTGGTCTTTGGGTGACCGTGGTTTCGCGCCTTTTCAAGGCGGCACCAATGTATTTTCGTTCAGCGATACGTTAGACATGATTCGTGGACGGCATGACATTCGCGTAGGTTTAGGAATCCGCCTGAATCAGATGAATGTGATGACCAGCGCGTTCCAGGATGGATTTTTCATCATGGGCAGCGGATTTACAGGGAATAACGCCGCTGACCTGCTGCTTGGACAGCCATTCGGCGCGCTTCACGACCAGACGTTCTACGGGGCTACCACGGGCCGGCGCTGGAAGATGTTCCGTCCATTTGTACAGGACGACTGGCGAGTGACACCGAACCTGACCTTGAATTTGGGAGTGGCATGGGCTTTGGTAACTCCTATCACGGAAGCGCATAACCGGCAGGCAAATTTCGATTGGCCAACCAAACAATTCCTGGTCGCGGGGATCGCTCCATTCAATGGCTGCACCAATTGCATCCGCACTGACGGAAACGTGGGACTTCAGTTCGACAAGACCGCTTTCGAGCCGCGCATCGGCATAGCGTGGAAGCCGTTTGGCAGCCAGACCACTTCCATACGTGCCGGTTATTCGATCTATCACGACTCAGGCTGGAGTCAGGGCGCCCAAGGCCTTTGGCAGAATCCGCCCTACTTTGCCGAGATCGATACCTTTCCGTTTGCGACTTGTCCATTCGGCAACTGGGCTCAGCCTCAAACGGCAGCTTTCAGCTGCGGACTCAAATACAGTTTCACGCTTGGCCCGTCCCCGCAACCTGGGATTTCGCCGGGGCCGGTGAGTGTCCTCACTGCGCCTCCGAATCCAGACAGCTTTACAGGCGGCCTGCTTTCTCAAAACCGGAATTTCAAACAAGGCATGGTGCAACAGTTCAACTTGAACATCGAGCACCAGCTTCCCGGAAATATTGTTGTTACTGCCGGCTATGCTGGCACGCGAAGCACACATATTCTGTTCTATGGACTGAATCTGAATATAAACTCTCCGTCGGCCTGCGGCGTTGTTGCCGGCTACACTCTGGGCTGCGGTCCGGGCGGAGCGGGATTTGTTGCTCCCTATCAGAGCCAATTTACCAATGTTCAGAACATCACCGACGGTGGTAGGGCACAATATGACGGCCTTCTCGTCAAGGCCGAGACAAAGAGTTCACGCCACGGCCTCTATGCGCTGGTGAGCTATACCTGGTCGCGTACGTTCGACAGCGGCATGCCCGATGGAGACGGTACCTTCCCCGGAGCCAAATACTGGCCGCTGCCCGGTACGAAGAGGTTGGATTGGGGGCTTTCTCAACTCAATCTGAACGATCAGTTCACCGCCAGCGTTTTGTACGAACTGCCGTTTGGTAAGGGCAAGAGCTATGGTGGGGATTGGGGCGGTGTCACGAACGCCGTTCTCGGCGGCTGGCAAGTTAATGTGATTGAAAAAGCGACGTCCGGTTTTCCATTATTTTTAACCGATAGCGCTAACAACACAGGAGTAAATTTCCAGTGGAATGGAAGCAGTCTGAATCGTCCGATCCAGATATCGGATCCTTATAGGGCCGGGATTGTAGCGAGTAATTCGAATCCCTTGTGCCATTCTCTTGTGTCTCAAGGTGGAATCGCCCCAGACTCGGTTCGCAATAAGGCTGTATGGTTCAACCCGTGCGCTTACGATCATGCACCGGCCGGCGAACTTTCAACCCTGCCGCGAGCGCCACTCTATGGCCCACGTTTCGTGAACACGGATTTCTCGGCCTTTAAGAACTTCCGTGTTCATGAAGGAATTAATCTCCAGTTCCGTGCTGAATTCTTCAACCTGTTCAATCACGCGCAGTTCTATCTCGGCGGCGGACCAACCGGAATGCAAGACATCAGTAGTCCTTCAAGCTTCGGAGTGGTCAACGGGACAGTGAATAACCCGCGCGTGATACAACTCGCTTTGAGACTTGATTTCTAGCGCTTTTGAGCGTGTGCGGGAATTTCGAGCTGAGGCAAAATCGATTTGCCTCAGCTTTCTTTCTTAGTGGCAAGATCAATATTAAGATGCTCGATTTCGGAGCTCGATAAAGTTCGGAATTAAGGATTCATGAAACAAAGTGTGGTTGCTTTTGGGATTTTCGTCGTTACAGCTCTTCTTTACATCAACATCCTTTCATTTGCCGACGAATGGAAACCACGGCACGATCTCGTCTCTCACACCGGTGTCATGAATCTGACCGAGCCCCCGCCGCCGAGCGAAGTATTTTTCTCGGGACCAGCGTCTCCGCAGGACCAACCGGGCTGGTTAGAAGGCTTGAAAGCCTGGCGCCGCGACCGCCGCACTCTCCTGCGCTATGACGGCGCGCAATTCGACCGCCTGGACTTGCAGTGGACGCAACACATCTTCTCTCAGGTACAGCTGCTTATCTGGGACCGCAGCCTTTACGATCCGGAGAAGGGCGAATACACCGTCGACCGCTTCCTTTCTGAGACCGAGAGCCGCATCGGCCCGATCGACGCCGTCCTTATCTGGCATGTTTATCCCAACCTTGGCGTTGACGATCGAAATCAATTTGATATGCTGCGCGATCTTCCCGGCGGCGTTGCCGGCGTGCGCGGCATGGTCGAACAGTTTCACGCTCACCACGTAAAAGTATTCTTTCCACTGCTCGCCTGGGATGCAGGCACGAGGAACGAAGGAGTAGATGCCGCAACCGTCATGGCACAGCTCCTCAAGGACGTCGATGCCGACGGAATTAATTTCGACACGCTCGAGAGTGTACCTCCTGGCTTTCGCGAGGCTTCCGATGCAATCGGCCATCCTCTCGCGCTCGAACCCCAGTTCCAACCTCGCGATGCTTCGCTGGCGTGGACCAATCTCAGCTGGAATGACTGGGTGACTTGGGAAGGGAAGCAGTACCCCTTTATTCCGATGGTCAGCAAGAACAAATGGATGGAGCCGCGCCACACCGTAAATGTCACCGATCGTTACACGCGCGATAAAACCGACAGCTTGCAGCACGCATTCTTCAACGGTCAGGGATATGCGACCCTCGAAAATCTCTGGGGTTTCTGGTATGGAAACACTCCGCGTGATGCCGAAACGCTACTGCGCTTTACGCGTATTGAGCGGACCATGGCCGACTATCTGATAAGTCCTGGCTGGGAGCCGCACGCGCCCGTCTTGCAAAGCGGCGTGTTTGCCAGTCGGTTTCCGCTAGCCAGCGGAACGCCCGCTAAGACGGGGCAAAGTCCCGTCACCACACAATCGGTTCTTTGGACGATTGTCAATCGAAACGAATACGACGTCTCCGGCGCAGAGCTTGAAGTTCCAAACGAACCGGGGATGCATTACTACGATCTTTGGCACGGAAAGGAATTGACGCCCTCGGCTGAAAGAAGCACTGCGAACGGCAAGTACACGCTGAGCTTCAATCTCGAAGGCTTGGGCTCCGGAGCAATCCTCGCAACAAAGGAGAAGCTGGACGATAGCCTGCGGAATTTGCTGTCGTATATGGCCGAGCGCTCCAAGCGCCCGCTGGCCAGCTATTCGCGAGAATGGAAGGCGGTGCCGCAGACGGTGGTCGAAATTGCCGCGACCGAGCCGGCACAGTCAGCACCCGCAGGCATGGTGCGCATTCCAGAGGGCGATTACGACTTCCGGGTCAGCGGCATTGAAATTGAGGGCGGCAACGATCCTGGAGTCGATGTGCAGTATCCATGGGAAGATAGCGCGCGTCGTTTTCATCGCCATCGAATGCATCTGCGCAGTTTTTACATCGATCGCACGCCGGTGACGAATGCAGAGTTCAAGAAATTTTTAGATGCAACGCACTATCATCCCCAGGACGATCACAACTTTCTGCGCCCATGGATAGGTGGACAGAATGGGCAGAAAACCAATTATCCCGAAGGTTGGGGCAACAAGCCCGTAACCTGGGTTTCAATGGAAGACGCCCGCGCCTATGCAGCCTGGGCCCGCAAGCGCCTCCCGCATGAATGGGAGTGGCAATACGCCGCGCAATCCACCGACGGCCGCGCATATCCGTGGGGGAATGAGTGGACAGCGAAGAATGTTTCTCCGGTAGATTCCGGCCCCACAATGCATCCGCTGGATGACGTTTCCGCCTTTCCTCACGGCGCAAGCCCTTTTGGCGTGCTCGATCTAATCGGCAGCGTCTCGCAATGGACCGATGAATATCGTGACCCGCATACCCGGGCCGCAATTCTTCGCGGTGGTGCGGCGTATCAGCCCCTCGGTTCGATCTGGTACTTTCCGCAAACATACCGGTTGGATGAACATCAGAAATATCTATTGATGTCTCCCGGACATGATCGCGCCGGAACGATCGGATTTCGCTGCGTGGTTGATGGCCCATAGTTGACGCACCTATTGGCGATTCTCATAATAGTCGGTGTTACCTTGATATTCGTTGGATCCGCTAGAGGAAGGATAAGTAAATGGGTTTTGTTGTTCCATTCGCGATGTTTGGAGTTGCTGTCGGTGTCATTTTTGTTTGGGGATTGCGGGATAAGCGTAGTCGCCAAGCAGACAAGGGTGCGGTCGGTCCTCGGAAGACAGCATAGCGCCCGTGGAGAAAGAGCCAGAATTGGCTCACCGCTAAGCTGCCGCTCGATCCGCTCCCATTGATTGTTGTACGAGTTCTTCGATCCCCCACACATGATCGGAAATTCCTGCCTCCACCGCATCATAGATCGCAACCATGTGGCAGTGATTCTCGACATTCTTTGAAAAGGCGTTCGTCAGCCGCGCGAAACGCCTTCCAATCTCATTTGATCGTCGACGCTTTCGCGCTTTCGAATCACGCGGACTCTTGCGCCATCCACTAACACTTCCGCCGCCCGTCCCCGAGTGTTGTAGTTCGATCCCAGCACCGATCCGTAGGCGCCGACATCAAGAATTGCCAGAAGATCGCCTTCGCTGGCCAAGGATAGTTTTCTGTCCCGGGCAAAGAAGTCCCCGGTCTCACAGATAGGCCCAACTACATCGGTAATCTCGATTTCGCGCGACCCGCGCACCACTGCAACAATTTCGTGATAGGCGCCATACAGCGAAGGGCGCACCATGTCGTTCATCGCCGCATCGACAATCAAAAAACGTTTTCGATTATTAGTTTTGCGATAAAGAACCCGAGTCAGGAGCACGCCAGAAGGCCCGACGATAGAGCGTCCTGGCTCCAGCAGCAAGTGCAGCCTCAATCCACGAAGAGGTGCGGTGACTGCCCGCGCGTATGCCCCGATTTGTTTTTCAAAACTTCCTTGCGCTCCTTCGTAAGAAATTCCCAAGCCGCCGCCGGCGTCGATATATCGAATATCATGGTCCCGCGCCCGGAGAGCGCGAACCAAATCGGCCACTCGTTCCATCGCCTCTTGAAATGACCCGACGTCTGTAATCTGCGAACCGATGTGGACACTCACTCCCGCAACTTGCAGGGTAGGCAGTTTCGCGGCTCGCTCATAAAGTGTTTGCGCCTCAAGAATTGGCACACCGAATTTATGTTGATGCAGCCCGGTGGAAATATAAGGATGGGTTTTTGCCGAGACGTCAGGGTTCACGCGGATCGCAATCGAAGCGGGTTTCTTAAAACGCGCCGCAGTTGCGGCGAGCAAAGTTAGTTCTGAAGCGCTCTCGACGTTGAACAACATTATTCCTGAGCGCAACGCCAACTCCATTTCCGCCGCCGTCTTGCCTACGCCCGAAAACACAACCTTCTCCGCTGCTTTTCGATTTACGCGCAGAACTCGTTGCAACTCTCCGCCAGAAACCACGTCGAAGCCTGCGCCTTCGCCAGCCACCAGGCGCAGAATCCCGAGCGTCGAGTTTGCCTTTACCGAATAACAAAGGGTGTGGGGCACGCCACGAAAGGCGCGGGCGAATGCATTCAAACGCGCGCGAATCATCGCGGCGGAATAGACGTAAAGCGGAGTGCCATGGCGAGTGGCAAGGCTCCGCAGAGCAACCTTTTCGCAATAGAGTTCTTCTTTGGGAGTAGTGCCCGGAGTCGCGCCCCGATATGCGAGTGCCGGGGACCGCAGAGTTTGCGAGTGGCGCGCCGGTTTCACTTGCGCTTGCCCGGATCGGCTTTCACTTTGATTGCGACCACAGTTTGATCGTCGAAGGTTTCGACGCCAGCGGCATGCGCAGTAACCGCCTTAAAGATCTCCCGCACTACGCAATCCGCGGACTTCGTTGCGCAGTCCGCAACGATCGCCGCCACGCGATCCGTCCCAAAAGAATGTCCGTCGCGGTTTCGGGCATCGAGAATGCCGTCGCTGTGGAATACGAACATGTCACCGGGCTTTGCCTTAAAACTGAACTCGTCGTAATCCGCCTCGTCGAATAGTCCAAGCGGAAGTCCCGTAGCCTCGATAAACTCAACCGTTCCCTCATGGCAATAGATAGGACGCGGCAATCCCGAATTCGCGACCGTTAGCGCCCGCCTCTCATCGTCCCAAACGGCGTAGATGATGGAGACGAATTGAGCGGCGATCCGGCGCTCTGCCAATGACAAATTTACCGCCGAAAGCATCTCGGCCGGCCCTGGTTCGATCGGAGCGTGCGAGCGCATGATGCCGCTGACCAGAGCGGCATAGATGGCGGCGGGCGCGCCCTTACCGCTCACGTCGCCAATCGCAATGCCGAGCCGGGAGAGCGAATAGGGAACGAAATCATAGAGATCGCCTCCAATCGCGCGCGCCGGAACAAATTTTGCCGCGACCTCCAGATTGCGCATCTGCGGCAGGGAAGGGGGAAGCAGGCGAAATTGTAGTTCGCGCGCCAGAGCCAAATCCCTCTCCAGGCGCTTCTCTTGCCGCTCGATTTGCTCGTACAGCCGTGCGTTTTCGATGGCGATTGCAAGTTGCGCCGCCAGCGTCGTGAGTACCCGCTTGTGATCCTCGGTGAAATAATCCCGCTTGGTGTGCTCCAGATCCAGAACGCCGATTACTTTTTCCTGATAAATCAAAGGTACCGCCAGCTCCGATTTGGTCTCCGGATTTACCGCGATGTAACGCGAATTCTTGGCAACGTCAGGAACGAGAACGCCCTCCTTCATTTGCGCCGCGTACCCCACCACGCCCTCGCCCAGCGGGATATCGTGCTTCACGTGCAGCCGTTCCTCAAAACGCTGTGCGAAGCGGTGCTGCAATTTCTCGCCCGTCGCATCCATCAGGAGAATGCTGAACATCTGATAGTCGATCAGGCGGTTCAGCAACTCGGCAATGCGTTTGAGCAACTCATCAAGATTCAGAATCGACGTGAGCTCGCGGGCAATCTCGTTCAACAGAAGCAGAGTGCGAGCTTGCCGCGTCACGCGCGTATGCAGACGCGCATTCTCTATGCCGACCGCCATGCGCGACCCAATCAGGGTCAGCAGGCGTTTGTGCTCCTCGGTGAAGTAACCTTTCTCGCGCGCCTCTATATCGATCACGCCGATCACCCGGTTTTTTACGATCAGCGGGATGGCCAGTTCTGAGTGAACGTTCGGGATGGCCGCGAGGTAGAAACTTTCCTGGGTCGTATCGTTCACCAGGACCGCCTGCCGAGTCTCCGCCGCGCGTCCGGTCACGCCCTCACCCATTTTCACCCGCAAGCGGTCCGCGATTTCGGGCGGATACCCTACGTGGAAACGAAGATACAACTCCTGACGCTGCTCATTCAGCAGTAGGATGGCAAAAATTTCGTAGTCGATGACTTTACGCACGAGTTCCGCCACCCGCTTCAGTGTGGTTTCTAGATCGAGCGTGGTATTGACCACGTCGGCGACTTCAAGCAGAAGGGGTTCCACCTCCGAGGCGAGTTCAGTTTTCGAGGCGGAAGTCGTCACAAGCTTCATCATAGCAGCCGCTCAGAGCGGCCTTCCACAGGCACTCTGCACTCGCAATTACAAATTGTTAAGCACGCAAACGTCCGGAAGATTGCGGTAACGCTCCGCGTAGTCGAGGCCATACCCGACGACGTAAGCGTCTGGGATTGTGAATCCAATGTATTGGGCTTCGATCGGCTGCTTGCGGCGCGAAGGCTTATCCAGCAAAGCCGCTATGCGAAGTGACTTTGGCCGATGCGCCTGAACGAGTTTAGAAATGTAGTTCAGCGTCAGTCCGGTATCGAGAATATCTTCCACCAGAATCACGTTGCGATCGGTCATGGAACTATCCATGTCCTTCGTCAAGCGGACCTCGCCGAGAGAGTCCCACGCGGCGTGCCCCGCTGGATCATCTTTGACAGTAGGGCGGTTCCCGTAGCTTGAAACTCCAATGAAGTCAAACGTGGTATCGAGTGGAATCTGGCGCGCCAGGTCGCTGAGAAAAATGGCCGCGCCCTTGAGAACGCCAACCAAAATAATCGGCTGGCCGCTAAAATCGCGCGCAATCTCCTGTCCCATTTCGGCGATTCTTTTCGCAATGGTTTCGCGTGACAACAATACTTTTAGTTCAGGCATTGAGCACATCTTTATACACGAGTTTGCGGGTAACCGAAATGTCTAAAAGCGAACAATTTGAAGCGAACAGTAAAGATGCGCGGATTCCGCCGGATTGCGCTCTTCTCCCCGCGTAATTAGAATGCGAGTTCGCACATCATCCTTAGGAGTAATTTGTGAATCTTAAAGGAATCGAACTTACGTGGCTTGGCCATGCTACTTTTCGCGTGCAGACGCCGGAAGGGAAGACGCTCTACATCGACCCGTGGATCGCCCACAATCCCATGTGTCCCGAAAGCGAGAAGAACGTCAAGAAAGCTGACGTAATGCTCTGCACGCACGGCCATGGCGATCACATCGGCGACGCCGTGGATGTTGGCAAAAAATTTAATCCCACTGCTGTAGGCATCTTCGAACTATGTCTTTGGCTGCAGAAAAAGGGCGTCAAACAAATTTCGCCTATGAATAAAGGAGGCACGCAAACCGTTGCCAATGTGAAAATTACCATGGTGCACGCAGTGCATTCCTGTGGAATTCAGGATGGCGATGAGATTATTTACGGCGGCGAGGCCTGCGGCTACGTCCTCGAGTTCTCGAACGGAGTCAAACTCTACCACGCTGGCGACACCAACGTGTTCAGCGATATGGCGATCATTCGCGATCTTTACGCGCCGAAGATTGTGATGCTGCCGATAGGCGATCACTTCACCATGTCTCCGCGCGAAGCCGCCTATGCCTGCAAACTGCTGCAGCCGGAAACTGTAATTCCCATGCATTTCGGCACCTTTCCTCAGTTGACGGGAACGCCTGCAGAATTGCAGAAGCTGGTGCCTAATGTAAAAGTGCTGGAGATGAAACCGGGCCAGACAATTTCGTAGCTTGCAAATCTCCAGTGGAGAGCCGAGCGTCCCCGCCCGGCCAAACGAAATTCGACTGCACCAAATGACGGGGGCGGACGGCCGTCTCTCCAGCGTTTCAAAGGAGCATCATGACAAAGCAAGTCGCACAACCAGACTGGCGAATGGGCGGAATTACCCAGCCCGAAGTCGAAGATTATCTCTATGAGACGCTGCCTCCCCGCGATGAAGTGCTTACGGAAATGGAGGCCGATGCCACCAAGAACGATTACGCCATCGTCGGCCCGGTCGTCGCTCGCGTGCTTTATCAGCTGGCGGTAATCAGCGGCGCGAAGAAGATTTTTGAGATGGGCTCAGCCATTGGATATTCCACCATCTGGTGGGCACGCGCTGTGGGCGAGGGTGGACGCGTCATCTATACCGACGGCGATCCCAAGCGCGCCGAAAAAGCGCGCCGTTATTTCGACCGGGCCGGCGTCACCAAGCGCATTAAAGTTCGCGTAGGCGATGCGCTCGAATTTCTGTCCGAAGAAAAAGAGCAGTACGACATAATTTTCAACGACGTCGACAAGATTGACTACCCCCGCGTGTTTCGTCTAGCGCTTCCGCGCCTCAAGAGCGGCGGTCTCTTCATCACCGACAACGTTCTTTGGAGCGGCAAGCTGCGAAAACCCAATCCCGACGCCCCCACCAAGGCGATTCTGGAATTCAACAAACTTATTTTCGAATCGCCAGATCTATTCACGACCATCTTGCCCATTCGCGACGGGGTCGCGGTCTGCATTAAGAAGTAAAGCCACGATCCCCAGCGACCTCCGTACCCCTGTGTCCTCTGTGGTTGAGATTCTGATTTTCCCGCCGCATCTGTCCGGTCGGCTTCTATCCGCCATCGCAGATGCTAGAATTGTCGTTTTCCCATCCCAACATTACCAATGATGAAGTCCCCGGAATTCACAAACTTATTTTCGAATCGCCAGATCTATTCACGACCATCTTGCCGACTCGCGATGGGGTCGCGGTCTGCATTAAGAAGTAAAGCCACGATCCCCAGCGACCTCCGTACCCCTGTGTCCTCTGTGGTTGAGATTCTGATTTTCCCGCCGCATCTGTC
>JGI12635J15846_10001766_pt1 | contig 18847 bp, 19 predicted proteins | sample BlaSpr_A8_OM2_M2_FD_15846 | JGI IMG/M metagenome (IMG submission 15846) | reverse complement strand
TATGCTCGGCGAGTTCGGTCCACATGATTGCATAACAACGTCGGCTCCTCAGACCCGAGTAGACTCTGGTTGTTGACGACCAAGGCTCGGGAGAAAGGAGCCGAATATGGTGATTATAGGCGTATGACTACGAACCCACGCACGCCCCAGCCCTTCGTCCGCAAAGCCACCCTTCTCTCCTTCGTCTTCGTAATGTACTCTTACACCACCGGCGGCCCCTTCGGCCTCGAAGAACAAGTCAGCAGCTCCGGCCCCGGAATGACCCTGCTCTACCACCTGCTGATTCCCTTCCTCTGGTGCATCCCGATCTCTCTCGTCGCCGCCGAACTCACCACCGCCATGCCCGTGCAAGGCGGCTTCTACCGCTGGGTGCGCGCCGCCTTTGGCGACTTCTGGGGATTCCTCGCCGGCTGGTGGAACTGGACCGCTTCCTTCCTACTCGGCAGCGCCTACGCCGTCCTCTTCGCCGACTACCTCGGCTTCTACTTCCCGCAGCTTACGGGACGCAACCATTACCTAGTAGCCGCTACGCTAATCGCCGTAATCACCTACATCAACGTCCGCGGCATCCAGATGGTTGGCCGCATTTCCACGCTGCTCGAAATTTTCGTCCTGCTGCCCATCGCTGTAATGACCGTGATGGGCCTCATGCAATGGAAGCACAACCCCTTCGTCCCGTTAGTCCCCCCGCACAAACCACTCTTCCAGGTCTTCGGCGTAGGCCTCGCCCTCGGTGTCTGGCTGTATTCCGGCTACGAACAGCTCTCCACCGTCGCCGAAGAAGTAGAAAATCCTCGGCGCACATTTCCACGCGGACTAGCCCTTGTCGTGCCGCTCTCCATCGCCACGTATTTCCTGCCGACCTTCGCCTCGCTGGCCGCGCTAGACAACTGGCAGCAGTGGCACGGCGACTATTTCTCCGTAGCCGCCAAGCTGATCGGTGGCCCGCTACTCGGCGCCTGGGTCGCGCTCGCCGCCATGGTCACCAACGCCGCCCTGCTAAACAGTACAGTGCTCGCCACCACGCGCATGCCTTACGCGCTAGCCGAAGACAAGTTCCTTCCGAGCTTTCTCACCCGCGTGCATCCTCGTTTCGGCACGCCCGCCGTGTCCATCATCGTCTCCGGCGCAGTCTACGTCGCGTTCGCCATGTTCACGCTGACGCAGCTAATCGCCGTTTACGCCTGGCTCCGCGTAGCAACGTCCGTGATGACGGTGCTCGCCGCATGGAAGCTGCGCCAGGTAAAACCAGAAATGCCGCGCCCCTTCGTAATCCCCGGCGGCCGCAAAGGCTTGCTCTACGGCGTAGCCGCCCCCGTGCTGCTCGGCATCATCGCCACAGCGGGCAGCGTAGCCGACAGCGTCCAGCGCAACGATCGCCTCGTCCTGCTCTGCGCCCCAGGAGCAATCCTCCTAGGCCCACTGGCCTACGCCGTTTCACAGTGGTCGCGCCGCCGCTCTTCCGCGTAAACTTCCTCAACCAATTCCATGACCATCAACGAAAAAACCTTTTGGCTCGAAACCGTCGAAATCCCAACCCCCGTCGCACGCGATTTTCCCCAACAAGCGGACGTCGCCATAATCGGCGCCGGCTTCACCGGCCTCTCCGCCGCCAGAACCCTCGCAAAATCCGGCGCATCCGTCGCCGTCTTCGACGCCCAAACCATCGGCTGGGGCGCCAGCTCCCGCAACGGCGGCATGGTCCTCACCGGACTCAAGCTCCCCGCAAGCACCCTGATCGCACGCTACGGCAAAGAGGCTACCGCACGCATGTACGCCGCGTCGCTCGAATCTATCGATTTCGTGGAAAAATTAGTGCGCGAAGAAAATATCGCCTGCGATTTCGCCCGCTGCGGCCACCTCGAAGTAGCCTGTAAACCAAAACACTTCGATGACTTCCGCCGCAGCGCGGACGAAACCGCACGCCACTTCAACCATCGCCAGCGCCTGATTCCAAGAGACCAACTGCAATCCGAAATCGGCTCAGCGATCTATCATGGCGGCTTGGTCGACGAATCCAGCGCCGGAGTAAACCCTGCTCGCCTCGTCGCTGGTCTGGCAAGCGCTGCGGAACGCGCCGGAGCCGCCATCTTCGAGCACTCTCACGTCGAAGAAATTCAGCGAGAAGGCGCCCGCGGCTGGAAAATCGCCACGCAACGCGGAACCCTCCGCGCGCAAAACGTATTCGTAGCCACCAGCGGCTACACCAGCCGCGTCACTCCCACTCTACAAAAGAAAATCATTCCCATCGGCTCGTACATCATCGTCACCGAAGTCTTGCCGGAAAAACTAGCCGCCGAGCTAAGTCCCCGCAATCGCATGATCTTCGACTCCAAAAATTATCTCTACTATTACCGCCTAACGCCCGATCGTCGCATGCTCTTCGGAGGCCGCGCCGCCTTCTTCCCCGAAACCAGCAGCACCATCCGACGCAGCGCCGAAATCCTCCGCCGCGGCATGCTCACCGTCTACCCACAATTGCGCGACGCAAAAATCGAATACGTGTGGGGCGGCACACTCGACTTCGCGTTCGACATAATGCCCCACGCCGGCCAACTAGACGGCCTGCACTTTTCGCTAGGCTACGCCGGCCACGGAGTAGCCATGTCCACCTACCTAGGCGACAAAATCGCTCACTCAATTCTGCACGGCCGCGAAGGAAATTCGGGTGGCAACGAAAATCCCTTCGCGCAAATCCCCTTCCCCAAGCCCCGCTAGGCCTCTACAACGGCCGCCCCTGGTTCCTCCCCGTGGCGGGAGTTTGGTACAAAATCTTGGACTGGCTCACATGAAACGTGGCACAGCCAATCTTGGCTGTGCTTCAACCGCAAAAGCGGCGGCAAGACCACCGCACCAAACATGCCCGCAAGCTGCGACGAGAGATAATGAGAACTCCAGTTCAGCGGGAAGCTCTTCACAGTATGTAACACAACTTCTGGCGAGGCCCGAAGTGGACAGTGTGCGGCTGCGTTCCCATACTCTCTAGAGGGCTCTCAATATTTTGGATGACCGTTGTGCCTCGCCGGAATTAAGAGCACATTTGAAATGAATACCATACAGAGAGGGCATGTAACATGTTACATGGAGGACATTTGACTGTTGCGGAGTTTTGGCGAGGGACAGGCCTGCAGGCGAAGCAGCTGCAATTTGTGTATGTAATCCAAGAACGCCTGCATTCCTTCACCAGTCTTTGCGGATAGCTTTAAGATCTGCATGCCCGGTCGAACCGCTTCGATGTTTCGATCAAGGGCTTGCTCGTTAAAATCCACAGCAGCTGCGAGATCCATCTTGGTGATCACCGCGACGTCCGCGCTATTAAATATTGTTGGATATTTTAACGGCTTGTCCTCTCCCTCTGTAACCGATAGAAGCACGAGCCGCAGATCTTCTCCCAAATCGTAAGACGACGGACAAACGAGATTGCCCACATTTTCAACGAACAGCAAATCCATCTTCCCCACATCCCATCCGTCCAACGCTTTTTGAATCATGCTTGCTTCCAGATGGCAGAGAGTGCCTGTGGTGATCTGTTTGACCGGAGCGCCGCTGCGCGCGAGCCTCCGCGCATCATTTTCTGTTGCCAGGTCGCCTACCAGCGCCGCTACACGATAGTGCGGTCGAAGCAACCTCAACGTGCTCTCGAGGAACGTTGTCTTACCTGAGCCAGGGCTGGAAACCAGACTCACCGCCAGGATTCCTTCCTCACGGAATCGCTCGCGCAGCGCACGAGCGACCACATCATTTTGCTTTAAACATTTTTTCTGACTTCTACCATACGAGGTTCGGGGCTCATTCTCTGATCTCCAGCGCAAACACTTCCAATTCTTTTCCGCGCGTTACCTCAGCGCTAGGCGTCCCGCACTCCGCGCAACAAAAATGCTGAATGGAGTGAACGGGACGCTGCGTTTGGCAATTGGAGCAATAAATCTCCACCGGGATTTCTTCGATAATCAATCGCGACCCTTCCAGCGGCGTAGTTTCGCAGGCCATTTCATACGAAGAGAGCAGCGCGTCCTTCGCCACACCTGACAACAGTCCCAGCCGCAAATGTACGGCTTGAATCTGCACGTTGCCGCGGAGCTCCGCTTCTTCCTGGGCCATCTCCACGATGCTCAAGGCTATCGACAGTTCATGCATTTTCTAAATCCCGCCGACAAACATGAGATCACCTGTGTCTGTCACGCAGCCCGCTCCGCGCATTTGGAATCCTCTTCTCCTAAAAAGCCAAATACTTCCGGAGTGTCAAATGCCGCGAGAGCAGCTTGCCCCAGACTGATCCCGCCATCATTGGCAGGAACCGTATGATTCGTCCATATCACGAAGGAGTCGCGCTCCAATAAAGTTTTCAAATCGCTCAGGAGCATTTCATTTTGAAACACGCCTCCCGACAACACGATCGTGTCCGTATCACATGTTGAACACAATTGCGTCACAGCATCGCGAACTCCTAAAGCAATTCCGCGATGAAAGGCGCGCGCAATCTCGCAGATATCCCGCCCACGTGCTCGATCGCCAACAATGGCGCTCAGCAACGGGCGAAAATCCAATTCGCCACACGAGTACGGGAACGGATAACCATCGGTTTCAGGTGATTTTCGCGCAAGGCCCTCTAGCCATATGGCCGCTTGCCCTTCAAAAGTCGTCTCGCGGGTGAAGCCCGCCAAGGCGGCGGCCGTATCAAAAAGCCTCCCCATCGAACTGGTAGGGAAAGTGCGCATATTTTGCTGTACTAAGCGTTTAGCGTCACGATAACGGGCACCAAACGAAAATGGTTGAGCCATGATGTCCGGTACATCATCCAATTGCTCGAGGAAACCCGCGGCCGCCTGGACTGGATAAGATGACGCCGCGTCTCCACCGGGCAACACCGCGCTGCGCAAATGAGCGATGCGTTCGAATCCCGATCGGACGCTGCCGGCAAAAATCTCGCCGCCCCAGATGCTGTGGTCGTCACCGTACCCTGTGCCATCAAAGCTCACGCCGATTACACGCTTGTCCCAAGCGCCGCGTTCAGCGGCCACGGAAGCAACGTGTGCCCGATGATGTTGCACCGCTCGTTTCTCGGAGGCCTCAAGTTCCAGGGCATGCAAGGTCGATACGTACTGAGGATGTGCATCATGCACGATCAATAATTTGTCTGGCTGAATTTCGTACATTGCGAGCAGGTCATGCACGGTAGCTTGAAACGCCCGAAAGGCCTGGTAATGATCGAGGTCGCCAATATGTTGGCTTACGAATGCCTGGCCGTCGACGACCAACGTGATGGTGTTCTTTAGATCAGCCCCCAATGCAAGGATTGGGCGCTCCGACGGAAGAGCAGCAACCGCGCCAGGGGCGTAGCCGCGGGCACGCCGAAGAATTGCGGGACCAAAAACACCGGCGCGAACGACGGAATCGTCCACGCGCCGCGCGATGCCGCGCTCGCCAATCAAGAATCCATCCGCGATGCCAGAAAGCTGCTCTATGGCTTGGTCGTCGTCATAAGCAATCGGCTCGCTTGAGCGATTCGCGCTGGTCATCACCAGGACTCCTGGCGCGCCGGCTTCAAATAGCAGGTGGTGCAGCGGAGTGTAAGGCAGCATCACTCCGAGCTCGTCATTATCTGGAGCAACTTCAGATAACTCAACTTTCGAAGCAGCAAGCACGATCGGCCGGGCGACAGATGTCATCAATTGTTCTGCTTCCGGTGTAAGTTCCACCAAGCGGCGAACAATCTCGATATCCGCGGCCATCAAAGCAAACGGTTTTTCCTTCCGATATTTCCGCGTTCGCAGGGCCGCGACAGATTTCGTATTCCCCGCATCGCAGACTAGGTGATAACCGCCCAAGCCTTTTATCGCCAAAATATCGCCGGCCTTAAGCCGTTGCACCGCCAAGGGAACAACTTTAGAATCTCCCCGCACAATTTGGTCGCCTGACCGAAAATAATAATGAGGTCCGCACTCCGTGCACGCAACCGGCTGCGCGTGAAAACGTCTATTTGCGGGATCGCCATATTCCGCGGCGCAGTAGCTATCGAGGGCCCATTTGGCCATCGTCGTATTGCAGCGATCGTACGGCAAACTTTCGATGACCGTGTAGCGCGGCCCGCAATTAGTGCAGTTTATATATGGATAGCGATAGCGGCGATTCTGCGGATCGAAAACTTCGCGCAAGCAATCTTCACAGACCGGCAAATCTGGAGACACACGAACAGTCGGTTTACGCTGCCGTTGGCTGGTAAGAATTAAAAACTCTGTACATCCAGCAGGCTCCGCGGGCATCACTCGCAGCGTCACAATCGAAGCAGCAGCCGGTGGCTGAGTTTTCAGCTCTTCAATAAATATTCGCAGCGTCTTTTCTTCACCTTCGAGGTGAATCTCAACACCTTCTTCCTCGTTCAACACCCAGCCCGTGAGTCCGTTTGTGCGCGCCAAGCGATAAACGAAGGGACGAAACCCCACGCCCTGCACCACGCCGCGCACTTTGATGGAATATGCGTTCAACATAGCGTCACTCTGCGGCTACGATGCAGCCCCTACCCTGCCATCCCACGCGGACGACCTTTCCATCCTCCACAAGAATCGGCACTGTGTAAGGTGCCGAAGCGATTTCTTGCATGCGAGCCAAGGCCTTCTGGTCGGATTCCACGTCAAACTCCTGAAAATCCTTCCCCGACCATTCCAGCCATTCGCGCATCTCGCTGGTGTACGGGCAAGTCGCTGTTCCGTACAGCTCCAGGTTAGGCATTTACGAATCCCTCCATCGCATCGCGAAGAGTGTGATAAATCGACGCCTGAACTTCCTGAATGCGAGGAATGTAATCGGAGCGCACGATCAGCGGAAAATCCGCGAGACCACGACGAACAATTTCTCCGCCGTCATAGCCCAGCAGCGCAACAGTGAGCATTCCGCGCTTGCGGGCCTCCTCCAGCGCCATAACAATATTTCGGGAACCGCCGCTCGTGGAAATCGCCACTGCGACGTCATTCACTTGAGCGTGAGCGATGAGCTGTCGCAAAAAAATCAGTTCGGTTCCCACATCGTTGGCGATGGCGGAGATATTTGCTGGCTCCATCGAGAGAGAAACCGCGGGTATCGGCCGGTACCCTGCAGGTGGCATTACACAATCGAGCGCCCAATCGTTGGCGTCCGTTGCGGAACCGCCGTTGCCAAAAATGATCAGTTTGCCCCCGCGCTGGATTCGCTCGGTCATGGCGATCGCCGCGTTACCGATAGTTTCTGCCTCTTCGTGTGCGACGCGCTCGCGCAAACGCGCATCATCGCGCGCCTTCATCTGAATCGATGCGGCGACTTCGGCCACCGCGTCAACGGTCTGTTGCTTGTCTTTGCCGAGGAAGGGATACAAAAATCCCGCGTCGCCCACCTCATGACCCATTTCGCGATGCTCGAAAAAGACGTGCACGCTCTCCCAGAGCGTGTGATACAGAATCTCGATCATTTCTTGATGTATGAAGGGATCCTGTTTGCTCGGCGCTACCGAGTAAAAGCCTTGCGGACCCGGCAGGGCAAATGTCATTGCCTGGCGTTTCTGCGCGCTTTCTAGTGCTGCCCAGACTTCGGGATCGCCTTCTGGCGGACCAAAACCCATGACCATGTCGTCGGGTTGGACGAGCACTTCAAGCCAGGGCCGGAAGAGAAGCGAAAGATCAAGAGCGGGGAGGGCCCGTTTGCCAACGATGACGGGATGCACAAACTCCACGGAAACGTGTTGCGCGTCGGTAGCGTAAGGTCCGCGCCCGAAAGCGAGCAAGCGGCCTCCGCGAAGAAATCGCTCGGACATTTCGCGGCAAGCTTCGGCAAGCCGGTAAGCCTCTTGCGCGAAAAACTTTTCAAAGATTACGTTGCGCGCGAGCAGCTTTTGCTCGATTTGCGTTCCCATTTCGCAGCGCATAGCCATAGAACTTTTCCTAGCAAATTCGGGGCAGCGGATCGCCGACAAGCATATCCACCAGCCGCACGCCCCCATAAAGAGTGGTGACGAGAACGGCGCTAGCGGGCTGTTCCCTGACCTCACCAATTATTACCGCCTCGTTTCCGCCGGGCGCTTCGTGTAATGCCTGCAACGCGGTCTCCGCAAGCTCAGCCGAAACAATCGCGAGAAATTGGCCTTCATTGGCAATGTGCAAAGGGTCTAGTCCTAAAAGTTCGCAAGCTCCACGTACCGTATCTCGCAGAGGAACTTTTTCTTCGAACAAAACAATTCCGTGACCACAGTCCCTGGCAAGTTCGTTCAGTGAAGTAGCCACGCCCCCACGCGTCGGATCACGCATCCACCGCACTCCGGGACCCGCGGCACGCACGAGAGCTTGAACCAGCGGAAGCACCGACCGGGTATCCGAACGGAGCTCCGCTTCCAGATCGAGTTCGCCCCGGGCCAACAGAATGGTTATGCCGTGGTCTCCAATTGGCCCCGACAGCAGTACCTTATCTCCCGGTTGCACGGAGCTCGCGGAAATTGTAACTCCCGGAATCAGCCGTCCAATTCCTGTTGTGGTGATATACATATGATCGGCCTTGCCGTTCTCGACGACTTTGGTGTCACCGCCGGCGATCACCACGTCTGCTTGATGCGCGGCTTTCCCCATCGCGCGCACTTCCGCCTCAAGAATCTCAGTGGGTAATCCCGCTTCGAGTACAAAGGTGACAACAATCGCTTCCGCTTTTGCGCCCGATACGGCCAAGTCATTCACCGTGCCGTTTATCGCCAACTCCCCAATAGAACCGCCGGGAAAACTCAGCGGCTTCACCACGAAGCTGTCCGTGGTCATGGCGATTCGTGTGCCATTAATTTGGATATGAGCCGCATCGCCCAACGGCCCTGAGTCGGAGCCAAAGAGTAGTGGAGCAAAGAGTCCTTCCACTAATCTCCGGCTTGCTTTTCCGCCGGCGCCATGCGCCATTTCGATCTGCGGTTCGCGGAACCTTATCTTGCCGGCAAAGTTTTCCATTTTCTTTTCACACACTCACACTACGCTGGCAAGAGTTGCGTTCGAAATCGCGACCGGCTTGCGGTGCTGGTAATTGTAAAACGCGGCACATGAACCTTCCGAGGACACCATCAACGCCCCAACCGGGCTTTCAGGTGTGCATTCCTGCGCGAATAGCTTGCATTGCGCAGGTTTGAGAACGCCCTTCAACACTTCGCCGCATTGAGCGGCCTTAGGATCGGTGATGCGGATGCCTGGAACATTGAATCGACGCTCGGCATCCCACTGCGCGTAGGAATCTCTTATGCGTAGCGCGGATTGCGAAATGAATCCCAGCCCGCGCCATTCGAAATACGGGCGCAGTTGAAACACTTCTTTCATGGCTTTCAACGCCGCGCGGTTCCCTTCCCAAGGAACGACGCGCTTGTATTGATTCTCAACCTTGGCTTCGCCGTTTTTCAGTTGCCGCAGCAGCATCACGATGGATTGCAAAAGATCCAGCGGCTCAAATCCGCACACCACGATGGGCTTGCCTTCATCGCTGGCAATCCATTCGTATGGCCTGCAACCAATCACCGTCGAACAGTGGCCAGGTCCGATGAAACCATCGAGCCGCATATCCGGCGAATCCAGAATCGCGCGGATGGCAGGAATAATCGTCACATGATTGCAGAACACGGAGAAATTCTGCAACCCTTCGGCCTTGGCTCTCTGCAACGTTAAGGCGGTCGAAGGCGCGGTCGTTTCAAAACCGATGGCAAAAAACATCACATGCTTGTCAGGATTCGCCTTAGCGAGCTTGATGGCGTCCGTCGGCGAATACACAATACGCACATCGGCGCCGCGCGCTTTATGTTTCAGCGGACTTCCGTGCGCGCCGGGCACCCGCATCATGTCGCCAAAGGCCGCAAAGATTACATTCGGCTGAGCCGCGATAGACAGTCCATCGTCGATGCGTCCCATGGGCAACACGCACACCGGACAACCCGGACCGTGAATGAGATCGATATTCTCGGGCAGCACATCCTTCAATCCAAAACGATAGATTGCGTGCGTGTGGCCGCCGCAAACCTCCATCAGCCGGTAATGCCGCTGTGGATCAGTGAGCCGGCGGATTTCTTCCGCCGTCTTCATGATCAGCTCTGGATTTCGGAATTCGTCTACAAATTTCATGTTGGCTCCCCAGAGCTAGGTGATTCGTTTCTCTTCCACATCTTCTACGCCATAGCCACGAACCTCTTCCATCGCTGCTTCGCTTTCTCCCAACATCTGCAGGGTATGCATCTGGTCGAGAGCTTCTGCTTCGCTGATTTTGCTCATGGCGAAGCCAACGTGGATGAGCACCCAATCGCCCGTCTTGGGCTTATCCTCCTGCAGCAGTCCCAAATCCACTCTTCGCCGCACGCCCATCACATCAACCAGCGCGGAGTGCGTGGCGTCGGAAGTAATCTCTATAATCTTCCCCGGTATTGCCAGGCACATTCTGCACCCTCCCGTCGCTTCTAATTGTTCGTCCCGATGATCCATGCTAAATCCCGCCGAGCTCAAAAATCTTTTTTCGCGATGATATCGAACGCCAGTTTAAGCTCATCCTTCACCTTGAGCGCTCCGCCTGCAACAGAAACAAGCTTGATCCTGAAATCTGACTGCTTGATCGAGAATTCACCGTAAGCACGAAGCTTATCGTCTCCGGGAACCACATTCGCCGACATAGTCTGCGGCCGGGTAACACCGTGAAGAAATAAATCGCCTTCAATCTTCAGGGCGTAGAGCGATTCACCAAGCTTCATTCCCGAAACTTGCCTGCACTCAAAGGCAATTTCCGGGAATCGTTTTACCTCCAGCACCTGGTCATTCATGGTGCGGGTAATTTCGGCGCGATCTTTCTCGCTAACATCGTTCTGCACTTCGAACGAACCCGCGTTGATAGTAATCCCCACGGAGCTCGCCGCCAGGTTGTCGGGCGAAAAGTTCACCTCGCCAGAGAAATCTCGAATCCCGATCACCGGATTATGGCCAAATCCCGACAACAGGCCTGCGGCAAAAGCGCGCACCGTGAAGCGACTGGCCGCTGGATCAATCGTGTAATGCAGGGCCGAAGTCTCTGGCGACATTTTTACCCCGGTAGCTGAATCCATAGTGCCCTACCTGTTCGAACAGCACTCACATCGCGCGCAATTTGAAATACCGCTCCACATCCGGAATCAAATTGCCAAGCACATTTTTGAGCGGACTTTGTTCCACATATCTCCGTACCGCTGGATTGGACAGAATGATTCCAGCGCCGATCACGAGAAGCGCTACGCCGCCCAGCATGACTAGCGTGTCTCGTTCATTCGACGGCCGGGCTTCGTGATGTCCCACATTTCTAGTGCTCAGTTTCATCGCAATTACCTATCCTTTCTGAGATTTTTTTCCTTCGCGTTCGTCGCCAACCAATGGCCATTCGCCGTTGAGAATTCTCGTTACCAGCGACTCCGTCAACGTGACGGCGCGTTCCACGGCGTTCTCCACTAGTTCGCTGAGGCCCATTTGTCCTTCTTCTGGTCCCAGCGTGGCGGGCTCGCAACCTACCAGGAGAATCCGCTGGAGTGGCGCGCCCATGGACTTGGCCATGGACAAAACATTCAGAGGATTCATGGCGTGGGCATCGACGGCGATTTGCGAACCATTCAGCGAATTAACTGAAGTTAAATCTGGTTCGACTACATACAACGTGCCCGGAGCAGCTCCGCGCGGGCACGCATCGATGAGAATCGTCACTTGCGGACAGTCGGTCAGGGCATACGCAAGGTCTAGTCCGCGAATGCCGAAATCAACAATGCGTACACCTTCCGGGAAGGTCCGCTGAGACAGACGTTGCGCGACTTCCACGCCAAATCCGTCGTCGCCCAAAAAAATGTTTCCGATGCCGGCTACGAGTATCGCGGGAGCCGACACGTTCGTTGAAGCGATGGGCTCTTCCGGACCGAGGGGCTCCACCTCTTCCGGAAAAAAGAAAAAACGATGCCCCGGCTGGCGCATCATTCCAATGTCACGCCCAGGATCATCGTCGGCAACAACGCAGATGTGAAACTTACCTTCGTAATCTTGTTCGATAGACTCAATGACCGCGATCTTGCCTGCCAGCGCCATGTCAAAAATGTCCGCGCGCTTGCCGGGACGCAGCCGCACGCGATTCCCGACTTTCACGTCAGCTTCCCCAATCCGCAAAGTATCGAGCGGACTTTTAGCCTCGAGAAGATTCCATTCCCACTCGTTCATTGCTGGTCCTCTGACGTGGGGCGCATCCCGCGCAACACACCGTGAAGTTTTAGAAATTGTTCCTCGGGCAAAGCCTCGGTTCTTTCCAGGATTTGCCGGGCGCGTTCGTCGCCGTGGCGCATCTCGTGTTTTTCATCTTCCGTCAAAGTCAGAATCCGCAGAGCGAGGATCTCGTCAATCTCCGTGCCATCGAACAAATCGCCCGCGCTTTCGGGAGCAATTTGTGGATAGTCGTACAAGATGATCGGCGACGACAGCATTGCGTCGCGATGATTCTCTTCCCCTACGAGAACAGGCCAGGTCCCCACATTCTTGCACTGAGCGGCGAATTGTTTTAATTCTTCAGGCGTATCCAAAAGTGAAACAAACTCGCCACGCTCAACGCTGATTATGCTGTGCGCGGAAAGCAAACAACGCATCAGCGCACTATCGCGGGTGGCGGACTCGGGATCAGCGACACTGCCCTCATTCGCAACTTCAACTGTAATTTTGTACAGCTCCACGTTAAAACGTGAGGCGCTCAAAGTGATTCGTCCAAGGATAGGTTCCTGCGTTCGCAGGATCAATTGGGTGATTCGGCCGTCCGCGTCGCACACGGACTCCGCGGATTCGCTAGGTGGCAACTCGATCATGCGGCTTACTGGCGCGTACACTAATTCATCCAGGCGAGGCGCTTCGACAATTACGTCACGCTCGGCGGCTTCCTGCCATGCCTGGGACGGTTGCTCTGCCGTTTGTGAGCTTTGCGTTCGACGCGCAGTTCTTGATATGGCCTGAAGGAACCGGACTTTCACAGTGATCCCAGTCTGGGCGCCGCCCTTCACCAGGCATTCCGTTCGCGTGAACCAGGGATCGCTTCTCTTTTGCGCTTCGGTGTAATTCCTCGGATATACAACGCCAAAATTCCAGCGCTGACGATTTTTCACCGACGAAGGGCGATAGGGATACAACATGTAGCCCTCATACAGAACGGCGTTCGCAATTTCTTCAATTAATTTCAAGTTCACGATCGCACCGGTTCATCGACATTCTGAAACAGGCGCTCGATAACTTCCTCCCATGTCGGGATACCGTTGCGCACTTTGTACTCATATAGCCGTTCGAAAGCATCCCGCCGAAGGCATAGCCACGCCGTGTTGGGATAATATTCGTCGATCATCTGCTTCCAAATCTTCAGCGGCAATCTGAACTTGGCCTCTTTTTCCCATGAAATCGGCGCAACCTGCAGTCCGTCTTGTTCACTCTGATAAAACACTGTTCCGCTGAAAAGAAAATTCAACGGGAGCTCACCTTCGCTCAGACCGTGAAAATATTTTGTGGTCGCCACGTTAAAATCAAACGTGCACGGCACCGGGATATCAACGGTGGTCTCCCCCTGAAATGGTGGGACATTCACGGCTACGTGCGTCCACAACATGGTTTTTAGTGTCTGACCCCAGCGCCCTGGTTCTCCAAACAAATCACTCAAGCGAGCCTGCTCTTCGGCGGAATAGTGCCGCCGCGTGACCTCTATTTGAATTTGCGCGCGCAGCGCCATCGCATGGATGACCTCTTCGCGATTCCCATTTGTGATCCGTAACCGAAACGCAAGCGTAGGTGCAGCCGCGTAAGGAATAGCACCAACACTCTCGACACGGAAATCTAGTTCAGGCATGCGGCTCACCCACTGTTGCGCCGGACTTAACTTTCAATTCCTTGAAGAAGTTGCCCACTTCGCGCCACACTTCAGTACCGCCCGACAAACCGCGCCAGTGCATGCGAATCAATCCCACAAGCTTGTAACACTCATCGATGGGAACGACAAAATACTCCGGTTTCACGCCGCGCGTCGCGCCAACGCGATTGACAAGTAGCGCTTCGACGTCAGATCGCATTTCATTCAGAATCGCATTTTCCTGCACCACATCATTCCAGGTATCCAATGACAGCAGCGATTCCGTAGGCCCTGCGGGACTCGGATAATACGCCATAACTTTTCCGTGTGGAGTGCTGTAAAAGAGGAAGGCCATCTCAATGGGGATCATCAAGCTGTCCCACTGTGCGTCTGTCAAACGGAAATCACTGAGAAAGCGCACATCGCGCGGAACGCGTTTGAATTTTAGATTCTGATTTCCACTGAATAAGATTGCGCATGCTTCGCACGCACAAATTAATTNTCGGCTGGCAGTTTCCAGTAAGTGAGCATGTTCGGCCGCGAGCTCGCGACTGCACATCTCACAAGTTTCTACGTTCTCATTCCGCTTCCGCGCAAATTGGCGGACTGTCGCGAAGGCTGATGCCTTTGGCAGTAGGTTTGAAGAAGCCACGATTACTCAAACAACTCCGTTTCTAGGCCACAGGGACGTTAGGCGCTCTCTGGAATAGCTTGTTGTGCAGTCGCCACCAAGCTGGCCAGTGGAACAAATCCGGTGGTGGAAGTTTTCTCGACAAAGCCTTCCATGACGATTCCTGAAATGTCTGGAGCCGCTTCGTAGATAGCCTGCTCCACGGCTTGTTTCAGGGCCGAATCCGACGACCCGCAGCCTTCACTCTTGCCTTCCATACGGAACGTGACCATTCCGGCGTCGTCGATACCCACAAAACTCACAGTGTGCGTTTTCGAACGCATGGAAGATCGCATTTTCTCGAGCGCTTGCAGAACCCTGGTCTTAATGTCGATCGGATGGAGCCCATAAAGAAGCAACACACTCTTTACCACTCCATCGCGCGCGAATGTATCGATGATGGATTTGCCCGACTCGCCACTCTGACCAACGACTTCCAACATGCGTTCCAGGCATGCTCCATGCAAACTCATCAGGGCCTGTACCAACTCCTTAGCATTTGCGCGCAGAACTGGGTCCTTCGCCTCCTCTAAAGCGCGTACCATCGTGTCGATCGATCCGATCTGGCTCTCAACTTCCTTTTGTTTCGCCATTCACGCCTTTCCGATAGCAGAACTCTTGGAACGAAAGCGGCGAGAACGGAAGAGCTAGCCCTCCGAACTCACCGCTTGGCGACACTGCGGAGATGCATCCTTCTAAGGTTGCAAACCAAACATCGGTGAATGGTGAGTCTCCAGGGTCTTACCATCACCGAGATACATGTGCACCCCACAAGGCAGGCACGGATCGAAGCTACGGACCGTTCTCATGATGTCGATACCTTTGAACTTGTCTGGGCCGTTGTCTTCGAAGATCGGCGTGTTCTGCACGGCGTCTTCATAAGGTCCAGGCGTTCCGTAGATATCACGCGGGTTCGCGTTCCAAGGAGTCGGCGGATACGGATGGTAATTTGCAATTTTGCCGTCACGAATCACCACGTGATGCGAAAGCACTCCGCGAACCGCTTCGTGGAAGCCGCATCCGATGGCGTCTTGCGGCACTTTGAAGTCCGACCAGGTTTTGGTATTGCCTTTGTGAAGCTCCGCCAGCGCCTGTTCGGCAAAATACAAAGCGGCGCAGGCGGCGTAAACCTGGAAGTAAGTTCGCGCACGGTCGCGCTCGATGGCGTTGCTCCACTTTGGAACCTTCCATTCGAACTCGACTTCAGGAAGCGACATGGTCTTGGGCAAATACATTTTTACGCTGTTCCCAGTCGCCTTGATGTACCCAATGTCGACAAGCCCGGCTAGAGCCGTCGCCCAGAGTCGTGCAATAGGTCCGCCGCCCGTGTCAAGCGCCAGGTGGTCGCCAGTGCGCTTATCGAGCCAGCGCGGAGACATCACCCAGGTGTATTTGTCTTTGAAGTTGCGCTTTTGCGGCTTCGGAATGGTGGTCTGATTCCACGGGTGATTTTTATCCACGGGATTGCCGAGAGGGTCGGTCCTTACGAACGTCTCGGAGTTTTCCCACCCGTCGTAATAAGAACTGCCCAGCAAAATGCGGATATTCAGATTGATGTCCACCAGGTCGGTAGTCACAAGCTTGCCGTCGACGACGATGCCCGGAGTGACGTACATCTTGCGGCCCCAGTGAGTCATGTTCTTGTACTGGTAATCGCATTCGTACGGATTGTTAAATGAGCCCCAGCAGGCCAGCAAAATGCGCCGCTTCCCGACTTCTTCATAACCAGGAAGCGCTTCATAGAAGAAATTAAACAGGTCGTCATGCAGAGGCACGACTTTCTTCATGAATTCCACATACTTCATCAACCGCACAATGTAATCGGTGAAAAGTTGCACGGTGGCGACGGTGCCCACTCCGCCCGGATAAAGCGTCGACGGATGAACGTGCCGCCCTTCCATCAAGCAGAACATTTCCCGGGTCATGCGGCTCATCTGCAGCGCTTCCCGATAAAATGCGCCGGTGAACGGGTTCAGAGCGCGCATGATATCGGCGATGGTGCGGTAGCCGTGCAAGTTCGAACCCGCGGCGAGCTTTTTTTCCGCCTTCGCCAGAACGGCGGGGTTCGTTTCCTTCACCATCTGTTCGCAGAAATCCACGCCGACCAGGTTGTCCTGAAATATGTTGTGGTCGAACATGTATTCGGCGGCCTCGCCAAGGTTGACAATCCATTCGGCGATGTTTGGCGGGCGCACGCCAAACGCCATGTTTTGCGCGTAGGTGGCACAAGTGGCATGGTTGTCCCCGCAAATTCCGCAGATACGGCTGGTGATGAAATGCGCGTCGCGCGGATCCTTGCCCTTCATGAAAATGCTATAGCCGCGAAAAATCGACGACGTGCTGTAGCATTCCGCCACGCGCCGATTATCAAAATCGATCTTGGTGAAAATTCCCAGGCTTCCCACTATCCTGGTAATTGGATCCCAATTCATGTCCACCAATTTGCCAGACTTGCTGGACGAATCTCGTAGCGGAGTGGTGATGGTGCTCATGTTTCGTGTGCTCCTTTTCCTGGAATAATTTCTTTAATAATTTCGTTGTACGTTTTAATAATTTCTCGGTGTATAGCCAGTGGTTAGTTCCGGACGCGGATGGCGCCACTTCGGTTCTTTATTCACGGTGTCATTTGTAAAGTGGCGAAGCGCCCGAATTGCTTTGCCATAAACAGTGATCGTTGAAGAAGACACTCTGGCGCCGGGCGGCTCGTCCATGAACGGCATAAACTTGTCCGGAAATCCCGGCATGGTGCAACCAATGCAAATTCCGCCCACGTTCGGGCATCCGCCAATTCCCGCCATCCAGCCCCGCTTCGGCACGTTGCAATTCACAACGGGACCCCAACAGCCCAACTTCACGATGCATTTGAGCGACCCGTACTCTGTCGCGAAATCGCCCTGCTCGTAGTAACCCGCCCGGTCACAGCCTTCGTGCACCGTCTGGCCAAAGAGCCACATGGGCCGCAACTGCTCATCGAGAGGAATCATGGGCGCCAAGCCGGCGACCTGATAAAGCAGATACAACAGCGTTTCCATGAAATTGTCGGGTTGCACCGGACAGCCGGGCACATTCACGATGGGAAGGCCCGCGACCGATTTCCAATCCCAACCGAGGTAATCTGCCAAGCCCATGGCGCCGGTCGGATTTCCGGCCATGGCGTGAATCCCGCCGTAGGTCGCGCACGTGCCGCACGCCACCACCGCCAACGCCTTCGGCGCTAATCTATCGATCCATTCATTCGTCGTTATCGGCTGGCCGGTTTTGGAATCTGTTCCCATCGCCGCCCAATAACCCTCGGACTTGATGTTTTCATTGGGAATGGAGCCTTCGACGACCAATACGAACGGATTCAGCCGACCGGCTTCCGCTTCATACCAGAATTTCATGAAATCGTCGCCAACTTCGTAAGCGAGCACCGGATTGTGCAGATGAACTTTCGGAAGACCGGGAATGGCCCCCAGCAGCACGTCTTCAATGCTGGGTTGCTCGGCGGCGGTGATGGAGACGGAGTCGCCGTCGCAGCCAAGCCCCGCGGTCATCCAGATAATGTGAATGTCAGAGACTGGCGATTTTTTTTGAGTTACGCGACCGTACGGAACTGCGTCTGCGGCCATGATGGCTTTCTCCTTTTCTTGGTGGGGTTCGATGAATCGAGCGGTGGGCGCACAAACATGAGAGACAAGATATATTCGTCGTGTCCGGGTAGCCACAAGTAGGCGGCGGCTAATTTCCGCTTAGGGGTTTTGCTAAGACGTGCCTCAGGGATTTCCTGATGGCATCTAAGCGTCTCTATTTATTGGTGATAGAAGAGCCATCTCGAACGCATACATTAACTTCACAAATTTATTTGATGCTCGTAAGAAATAATTTTCTGAGCTGATATTTGCGGCAGAGATAAAAACACTTCTGTGTTGTCTGTTCAGTCGGCTGCGCCAAAGGCGCTTTTCTCGCTGAGGCTGGATTCAATTGCGTGTTGAACTAACTCCCTGGCATTTCGCAACGAGAGCTTTTCCTTGATATGCGCCTGGTAAGATTCCACGGTCTTGACGCTAACGTGCAACTCGTCCGCGATTTGGCGCGTGCCGTGACCAGCTCCAATGAGCCGGTACACTTCCAGCTCCCGATCGCTCAAGGTCGTCAGCGGATTATTTTTCGAAGATCCTGCTCCGTGCACAAATTGCTCCAACATCTTGTTGGTCAATCTTTCGCTGAGGTAGACCTTGCCTTCCAAAATCCTTCGGATTGCCACCAATACGCGTTCCGTGGCCTCCTGCTTCATGATGTAGCCGTTAGCGCCGGCGCGTAGCGAACGCTCGGCATAGGTGGATTCTT
>JGI12635J15846_10001764_pt1 | contig 18860 bp, 16 predicted proteins | sample BlaSpr_A8_OM2_M2_FD_15846 | JGI IMG/M metagenome (IMG submission 15846) | reverse complement strand
GCGTACCATCAAGTCCGCCATGAATTCCGCGAAGGCCCCATGGGGGGCAGCCATAATGCGCGCAACGGCGACACCAGAACGTGATTCAAGGTCTGAGATTCGGCGGAGACCAGTTGCGAGAAGACTCAATGCGTCCTGCTCCTCGTAGGATCTCGCCAGCTCGTCAGCCACGTGATTGACCCCGTGCATCATCAGCGAAATGTATTTTTTGTGGCCCTGAAAGAGATTAGCCACCTTGCGATCAAAATACCAGGCATCCAGCGGAACTGTAGCTATAGTCGCGTGGTAGTTGTGAGCTGCGGCGTGATTCGCCAATTTTTCGAAATCGATATAGCCGTAACTTCGATAATGAAGATTCGGGTCGTCAATGATGAAACTGGCACGTGGTTCAGGAGCCGGCCAGCCGTCCGGTCCAAGCAGCATCCGCAAAAAATGTAACAACGGGACCATGGAAAACCAGCGTAGCTCGCGAAAGTAGCTATGAAAAAATTCGCCTTGCTTAAACGCCGGTACATCCACCCCAACGCAGTGATGCTCGTAGTTACCATGCTGTTCCACCGCCCACACCGGCTGTCCCCCCACATTGGCCAGACATTCGAACGAATCAGGAACACGCGAGGAATTTACTAAGCTGGAATCGGCCAGCGTCTTAGTGCGAAACGCGCCGTGTACCGCGGTTGACGAGCTAAATGTGATCGTCGATTGTGCTGCGAAGGGAATTGGCTGCGAAAGGTTAACTTCATAGGAACTTATACCGCGCTCGGACGCGCCCGGGACTGTATCGGCACCGCCAGACAATGCAATCAGCCCTCGCAGCCCTTCATAGTCGCCCGGCATGTGCGGTTGGAACGAGAGGTCAAGGTTGGAGGTCAACATGTCAAAAAGACCACGACGAAGTTCGTATTCCGCCGCCGGCGCTACGGCGACTCTCATTTTAGATTGGAGCAGCACGATCAGGTTTTTCCGAGAGGTCGAAGTTTTTTGGAAAATTCTCGCAACGAAATATTCATCTTTAATGGAACACCAACGCGAGCAATAGGTTCCGCAGGATTACCCTGGACCACCGTCATTGGGGGAACAGATTTTGTCACCACGCTGCCGGCAGTGACGACCGATCCTCTGCCTATTGTAACATTCGGCATAATAATCGCGCCCGGCCCGACCGAGGCGTCTTCTTCAATGACCACGCCGTGCAGTTCGCGGAAGTGTGCGATGATCACCGCCCGTATTCCGATCGACGCTCCCGCCCTTATGGTGACGTAATCAGGATGAGCCGTTTCTATGATCGCGTCGTATCCGATCCACACCCCTTCTTCAATGTGCACGCCCCGCCATCGGTGCAAGGTTACGCGAAGTCCCGTGGCCCCAGGCGCGCTGCGAGCAATATTTTGCAGTACCCGGTTCTTGAATCCCGAGATCAACCCATCTTTGCTCATACTGTGAGTGTCCCCGATTCGTCCCNATATTGCTTTATCTCAATTTTCCATCTTTGACGGCCATGAAGTAACCGGGCGGCAGTTTGTAGTTTCTTCACCGAGCAGATATCTGAAAGTCAGAAGTTCGATCGATAGTCGACGGCAAAACTTCTCGTTTCACTTCCGGATATTGAAGAATAGCCTCTATTTCTGAGCAATGACCAGGCTGTGAGGCGTTAGTCAGTAATAAAAAGGTTGATTAAGACACATCAAACACGCGAGGCTTTCAACAAGACTTATCACCACGATCGCTCACTGGAGGCTCTACTCAATTGGTGGGGAACAAAATGAGTTCGCAGCGAGCCGCTTCCAATCTCCATGATTGCCTCCACGCTAGCGCAACCGGCAACACCTAGTAGCTACCTCCAAATGGTCTCTCTACCTGTAAGGCGCGCCAGTTGTTGCTTTCGGAGATATTTGATGGTCTCGGGTTCATCCACCTGCGGTATTCGTTGCGTATATCCCGAAAGAAAACCGTACAGCAATGCGGCTGATCCTACGATGTAAGGTTTAAAACCCAAGCGGCGAAGGCATTTCAATAACATGAAGACGGGATGATAGCCACACACGTAGTTGGCTCGCCCATTCTTCACCAAATTGGCCCATGTGCCATCAGCGGCCCCGGTGTAGCGGTGATGCAACAAATGTAACTCCGGGAAACTCCTGGTGGTCCATCCCAGCATGCTGGCTTTCACTTCGTCCATGGTGTCCCAGCCGGGAGCAGGCCAAAATCCTCCAATAGCATCCCAGCATGCCCGTCTATAAATCTTGGTGGCACCACGTACGTGAAAGGCCGGATTGGCTTCGAACGATTTTTTCCCGTTCTGGATATAGCACATGACACCGCCGCCGACGCCTAGCCGAGTTTCGTCCGCGAAGTGATTGAAACACTTTTCGAAATAATCGGGTTCGAAGGACAAATCTCCGTCTAATTTAACGATGTAATCCGAATCTTTGGTCGTCAACTGGCGATACCCATCGTTGAAGGCATCTACGACACCCCCGCCAGCCTTTCGAAAGCCCCGGTTCGCGCGGTGAATGGCACGGATCCAGGGATAGCGCGCAGAATATTCGTCGATGATTTCCCCGGTCCTGTCCGTAGAACCGTCGTTGACAATCAACCATTCGATGGGGCGAATGGTTTGCGCCACTACACTTTCGATAGTTTGTTGCAGGTGTGCTTCTTCATCACGCGCGGGCGTAATGATTACGTATTTGATGGCCGAGAGATTCATAGAATGATAGAAAGGTTAAGGAGCATTTCGTAAAATGAATTTATCCGCCGAGGAATAGGTTACTCTATGTGTCGCACTGGAACTTTTGGAGTGCTCAATCCGATGAATACCAGCGTTACTTTTATGATTGCGGCAATGCGTGTCTCGCGTGCTGTCTTTTTCGACCGAGCATGCTTTGCATAACAGCATTGTTGAGTACTTTCCGTTTGAGTTCGAATGCCCAGGCCAACCAGCGATAAGCGCCAGCTAATTTGAGCCGGAACTCGAGCGGCCAGTCGGTTGGATCGACGCGCACACGACCAGTAACGAACTCATTCGGTTCTTTAAAAGCACAGTACGGGAGTGTCGAAAAAACCCTTTGATACCCCGCCGCCTGGCATATTTCGACCAGTTTTTGATTAAACCCACCGTATGGAAAACTAAACAATACGATACTCCTATGGAGTTGTTCTTCGAGCTTCACCCGCGACAAAGCAATTTCTCGCTTAGCTTGGTCTAAATTTATCGACGGCAGCAACGGGTGGGTCATCGTGTGAGACCCGATGGTTACCAGATTTTCTGGCAAAGTTCGAATCTGTTCCAGCGACATTACCTGTTCTGGATAATCCTCCGGCCCAAAAGTTTTCCCGATGGCATCTGAAATTACAAACATGGTCACGGGAATTCCGCGTTTTACCAGCTCCGGGAGTGCGCACTCGTAAAAATTCCTAAATCCGTCGTCAAAAGTCACCGCTACATAGCGTGTGCCCGGCACTAACTCGGCGGTTTCAGCCGTGGCGATTGGTTTTGCGTAGCTGAGCAGTTGATCCATTTGTTTTGCGAAACGGATCCGTTCCCCAACGTCGACGGAATGATAGTAAACGACGACGCATGAACTGCGAGCGGTCTGGCCAGCTAGCTGGTTCACAAATGCACCAACGCTGTCGGTCGCGTGCAGTGCCAGACTTGTTCCTAATTTCACAATGCGCGTTAGCGAAATGTGGTATCGATTTTCCATGAATTCCGTCGGCAGTGCCGCCGTCATTTATGCCGCAAGCAGTATTCAGCGCTTCCTGTTACTCCTCAACTCACCTTCCGAGTTTGAAGATAATCAAGAATCGAATCGAACGAGCTCAATTCTCCAAGAGCGTTCACATCCAGTTCGGTGCCAAACTCTTCTTCCACCAAAGCAAACAGCGTTACGCTCGCCAGGGAATCCCATTCAGCGGTATTCGAAGTATTCGCGTTTGCAAGAGTGCCGTTGGGAAGCCCAGGGAATACCGTAGAAAGGCATCTCATCAGGCGACTTCGCATATCGTCCATTTGTGTTCTCCCTGTTCCTTCGTGACTCATTCCCCGCGTACCACCCATCGCGCACCTCTGTTTGTTCGTCGCCAGGTGTTCAAGGCCACAGCGTTGCATCACCATCAAAGGGGCACGCATACCAAGCATTCTCGTTCGCGAGCTTCTGATGCAGCACCGGATCACGCGCCTTGTAAAAGTACGGACACGCCGGATAATTTCGCGAATAAGGCTTCCACTGCAGGAACTTTTGGCGGACTTCCTTAGGAAAGCCCACTACCTCAAGAACGTGACTCCCCGCGTCCTTGGCAGATTTAAGGATTGCCGCCAAAAGGTGGTCCATGACCTGCGGAGCACTGTCATCAATCATAAGGTCCGCAACGACAGAACGCCTAAGCCCATCGCTTACTTGCTGGTCGTGTCGGACAACCCCGTATCCAACCAAGCGGCTGCCCTCATAACAACCCAGCACCCTTGTCACTCTCCTGCTGCCCGGTGGATCAAAATGCCAGCGCATTATGGATGTAGTGCGCTTGGCGCGCAGGCGCGACACGTCATGCGATTTCTCGGACCAAAATTGTCGAAATTCGTCACCTAAGTCGTTCACGCTGGTGTCAGCGATAGTGTAACGCTCGGATCTTGCGCCGCGCGGGCGCCGGCGAAGCCCGATATCAGCCCGCACGGCCACTGAAGCCAAAGCACTTCCGATTCCTTTCAGAGACGAGTGTATTCCCAATCTCTTGAACACTGATTTGGTGAAAAAACCCGGATCAAGAATCCAGAATAAGACGTTGCCGTAATCCTTCTGCGGAAGTTCCACGGCCTTGAACGCCATCATTATTTTCCCGGCGGAAACAGTTGCGGTGGTGTCCAGGAAAAGATCCAACTTCTGGCGAAAAAAAGATGTTACTAAAAGATGCGTGAACGCCCGATAGTCAGGCTCGACCGCCAGACGGCACGTAGCACCCGCCCTAAGGGTTTGCCCTTCATATTCGTAGAGCATCGGAATGCTCCCCAAAAAACCCACGATTTCATCCGACGCTACGAGTACCCATCCGATGACGGGCTTCTCTCCATCACCAATCGCAGGATTGTCCAACCACAAACGCTTCCAATTTTCCGAAGAATCCGGACCTAATCCCAACTTGCTATTCAAAGCGCAAACTCGCTCGCAATCTGAAAAGCGTGCCACGCGCACAGTAACCTTTTTCGCGATTTTCAACCCCGAACCAGGAAACCTGCTTTCCTCTTCTTTCGATCGCACCTCTCGAACCCGCCTTAAAACCAGGTCGGCGAGCTTTTTTTCGATGACTGACATCTAGTTGTTCCCCGGATGTGGAACTACTTGTCACTGAATACCACTTCGAGATAAACCCGAAAACTCACACCGCTACTGGCAGAGCCAAAGGAAGGATTCGCTAAATTATGTCAGACTCATCTTGAGCGTGAGGTTTTTCAACGCTGCTATCGGTTTCCTAGCGCCACGTCTTGTCGCCCAAGAGCCCAGTTTAAAACCGCTTTCCACTTTGCCGTGGAAGCCTTAAGTGACTTCCTTTCCCACACAATATTCCCGAGGGGAAACATCAAGATCAGAATCATGAGGCGCACGGCGGCTGCGCAACCAATTGCGGCCCGATACATCGATTTGTAAACTAGGCCGCGAGTCTTCCGGTAGTACTCGAGCATCGCCTGGTGCCTCATAATGATGGCCCATTGACTTACCTTCTGTTGCGCGCTGCTTCGTCCGCCATGGTGAACTATGGCCGACTGCCCAACGTAATAATTATTGTATTTCGCACGTTTCAGCTTGTAGTTCAGATCCAAATCTTCCGCGTACATGAAGTAATCTTCGCTCAGCATGCCGACTTTTTCGAAAACGTCCCGCTTGAGTAACATACATGCTCCAGGGATGACTTCGACTTTTATAACCTTTACGTTGCCTTGAAATAGAGGCTGAATATCCCAGAGTGGACAGTGTGGCCACCGCAGCAGGAGATATTCGGCATCCAGAACGCTGGTTAGAATCGTCGGGAACTTCTGGATCGATTGCAGTTGCACCGATCGGTCCGTATTTAATAATTTGCAGCCGACTATCCCAGCGTCAGGGCGTAACCTAGACTGCTCAAGCATAACCTGAATCGCATCATCAACAATTTCTGTATCGGGGTTCAAGAACAAGACGTACTTCCCGGTTGACCGCTTGAACCCGAGATTGTTCGCTCCGGCGAAGCCCAGGTTCACATCGCTTTTGATCAGCACCATATCCGGGAATTCGGACCTGAGGCTATCCATGCCTCCCTCAGGGGAAGCGTTATCCACCACGATGACTTCAAACGACAATCCGTGAACCTGTTGGTACACACTCGTCAGGCAAACTCGCAGGTAAGCGAGTGAATTCCAATTTACGATAATGATAGACAGTTCCATAAACTTAGACAGAATGTAATCTCGAAACTACACTCACCAAATCATCGAGAGCGCGAGCGACTGCCTACCGGCAGGCCCGCCACTAGGGCGCTTTGATCGCCAACTTTCGCAATCCTCGGAGCCGGTAGGGGCCGCTTAAGCGGAATCGGATATTGCTGGAACGCCGGTGACGTCTCTTTCTGGGTGGCAAGGATCGGTGCGGTAGCAGCAGCGATGATGGCTAGCAGTGTGAACCACATGATTTTGGTATGGTCGAAATAACTGATGCCAAAAAAGCAAACACAGTTTGTAAGAAGCGCCACAGCCAGGGACCACATCAACTGTTCCTGCTGTCGGTCGTTTTGGATTATTTCCCGCGCCTTGCCCAGCTTGTTAAAAGAACGAGCAATGATCATGATGAAACAAATAAACGTCACTAATCCGCCGCTCTCTGCTTCTTGTACGAACTGATTGCTCGTATCCCACATGTCCCAACCCCAGGTCCCCGCGGCGTTTGTCCCGATTAGCCACCAGTCGCTGAAGTGTCTGATGCACTGATCGATAAGCATTGCACGCTGGTAGCCGGAACTGCCGGCGATAAGATCTACACGCGCGATTAACATCCAAACTGGCGCTTTCATCACCAGATGCAGCGCTATAAGGATCACAACAAAGCCCCATCGCACGATGCGCATTTTGCTGCGAATTGACCATGCGGCCCAACCAGCTAAGGCGGCCAAGAAAGCCATCAATGGCGTGCTTGATGCGCTGGTTAACATCATTCCGAGCGAGCCGCAGAAACCAATCACTCCGGCGACCTTAGCTTTTCCACTATTCCAGAGCCACCAAAACAGAGGCATAAGAGCTACACCGAACACCCCTGCTAGGATGGGGTGTGCAAAAGCGCCGGTCGCGCGGATCGCCCCTTCCCGTACGAGAGGAACAATGGGCAGAGCTCCCAAATAACCAAACACATTCTGATTGTGAAATTTTTCGTCAATCATGGAGACCGCGAGGGTGCAGGTCAGCAGCGCAAAGATTTTAATAACTCGCACGATATCTTCTTCGTCTCTGATAGCAAAGCGCATTAGCAAAAATGCGCCGATGGCATCAATCATGAAGCCAGCCTGATACGTTATTGCACCTGTGGCGGCGTCGTTGAGCACTATGTTCGTAACGCAGCGAAAAAAAACCCAGGCCACGAAAAGCTTATCAACAATATTCAGCCCCCCGGCTAGAAGCGGTCCCGGAGTAACAAATTTTGAGACGAGCAGGCGCAAAAGGGCGGCCATAACCAGGATGCGTGCCACATAAAAATGAAATCCGCCCACATAGATCTGTTGTCCAATTGAACCCAGAAACACTACGAGCAAGAACGGGATCGGGGCATACTTCCGCGGGCCTAGCAGTATCAGAGCCATAGCGATCAGCATCGCTATGAGCATGACAGGGTGCAATAAGGTGGCAGCTGCGCCGCCGCCAAACGTAAGATTTGCTGGGGTTTCGGGTCCCAAACCTAGATCCTTACTTTTACTAGGGTAAACAAAAGTTCACTAGACTTGTTGGTTCGTCGAGACTTACCTACTCCGGACGCACTGCAAGAACATCTTTCTCTTTTTGAGACGCACCAATTCGATAGCTCGATGCCATCTCATAGATGAACTGTTTGTCCTTGATATCCAAAATTAAGTACCACACACAAAAGCAATAGAGTGCCAGTGTAACGAGGGTCATGCCAATATCCATCGCGCTCTTAATACTTCCTGATCTTATAACCAGCGTTGCTAGTCCCGTCAAAATCAACGTCGAACTTGGAATTAATAACCCTTCCTTCAAAAATTTCTTGTATGAGAATTCCACGGCTCGAAATACAATCCACCAGACGATGACTGTCTCAATTGCGCAACGGATGGTGTAGCTTAAAGCTGCACCGACAATTCCAAAATGCTTAGTTAACTCCCAGACTATTAAAACGTTTAGTGGCAATTCTACAAGATAAAGCTTAGCCAGCAAGTCAGGCCTGCCGACGGCCTCGATCAACGCGCCCGAGAGTGGGGCAAGTAAGGCAATCCCATAACCGAAAGCCAAGACCCGGAACGCTGGGGTGGCCTGAGCCGAAAAGTCAGCGCTGATCCAGAGTCTCAGGATTTCAGGCGCCCACACGTAGACAACAAATAGCATCGGGATTAGGGCCGTCAAAAGATAGCGATGCGCTCGAACGAAATAGACCTCGATCCTGTGCCAATCCACCCTGGCCTGCAGTGCGCTGAACGCCGGAAACAGCGTCGATGTTAAGCTGCTCGGAAAAAGCCCCAGTCGCGACAGCAGATTGAACGGAATGGTATAAAACGGGAGAAAGGCAACTCCAATGATTACGCTGACAATGGATTGATCGAAGTAAAGAATCAGTGGACCAATAACCGAAGCCAAGGCGACCCAGGAACCGTATTTAATCATCGTATATACGTGGCTTCTATAGCTTTGAGGCAAAGTCTCGAGGTTCGGAAAAGACTTCAATTCAGGTAAAATTTTGCAAGCTCCCCAATATGCTCCGATTAGATTCACAATTCGCAATGCGAATAAGCCATATATGATGATTAAGAAGTTAGCGCCGTATATTATCCCTAGCGTATAGACGCCGAACGTGAACAAATTGGAAAAGAGCCCTAGCCCGTTCATCCAATCGAAGCGCTGGCCAGCCTGAATTACTCCACTCATGGATCGAGTCGCAAAATCAATTGGGATCGAAAACGCGAAGACACGAAGTGTGAGAATGACTAAATCTCGCTGGTTTGGTGTAACGTGAATATATTTGACGATTACAGGAGCAGCTGTCCATAGAATCACGGCACCTAAAGCACCCATTACAGTTTGTGTAATCACGGCGGTCCAAGTCCACATCGATGCTTCGCGAGGCCTTCCAAGTCCTAATTCATGCGCCACATACTTCGCAGAAGCCCGACTAAATCCAAAGTCCAGCCAGCTAAGATTAGCAAGCACCACCCACGTGACGGACAGAACCCCGTATAGCTCAGTGCCAAACGTATGAAGCATCGGCGGCACAAAGATAAGGTTCAAAACGGAGATTAGAGTCCCGGTTCCCAGATTCAGAATGCTGTTACCGGCTAACAGCTTCCGGTGTACAAGTTTTTCGTGTCGACTCATAGATTTTTATTAGTAGTTTCGGCGATGCGATCCAAAGTGCTGTTTAGTTCCTCGCTATAGCGGCGTTTGTTGAACAGCGTTGAGGCCCAACGTTTGCCATTGTCGCCAAGTCTTCGAGCCATATCAGGGTGTTGGTACAAGTGAAAAATTTTGTCCGCCAAAGCGTCCGAATTAGCGACTTCGTAGATAAGACCGTTAAATCCGTCTTGAACAAGCTCTGGCGTGGCCCCCCCGGATGCGCCGATTACCGGTTTCCCGGCCAACATCGCTTCTATGGTTACCCGGCCGAAGGCTTCCGACCTCGAACAAACAATTAGAACGTCGGACGTTTCGATTTGCGAGCGTGCGTCGCGCACCTCGCCCGTGAAAGTTACGCTACCCTGTAACCCGAGTTCACAAATCATCCGGTCTAACTTTGCTCGATATCCTAAATTTTCGGAACCTCCAACGATGATTAATTCAGCATTTACATCTTGCTTTTTTAAGAGGCCGAATGCTCGTACTGCGTCTTCCTGTCTCTTCCCCTCAAACACTCCACCGACAATGATGCAGCGAAACGCACTATGACGAAGCGCAGTTGCCGCCTTCGAGCTGTCCGCCGACATGGGTAGGTGTTCAAGTTCCAGATGCATGGACGGATACACAACAGCTAGCTTGGTTGGGCTGATGTACTCTGCGTATTTCACAGCGAGGGCTTTGGAGACTACGATACATACAGACGATAAACTGCCAATAATTTTGCAGGACAGCCGTTCCCCGAAATAGAACTGAAAATCATGGTCCTCGCGTCCAAACTCGTGAAGATGCCAGACATGAGGCTTTGCTAAAATTCTCGAGGCGATCGCTCCGTGCCCGACATTGACGGTATTGCTGAAAACGATGTCACACTTCCAGATCGCGATTTGCTTAGTCGCGGATATTATCGCCAAGATAAATCTGATCGCGGCCTTCCATCTCTCCCAGAGCGAAGGCTTCTCTCGCATGGTCAGGGAAGTTGAACGAACAACTTTATGTACAATTCCTCTTCGTGAAAGTTCTTGAGCGAACTGACCTTCGGCGGGTATGAGAACGTTGCATTCGATTCCTCTTCCTTGTAATACATCGATGGTTTCTAGTAGAACTCTTTCAGCACCTCCCATTCTCGGACAATTCGAAACAAAACAGATCCGACGACCTGCCCATTTCCCAGCAAAGGTATTTTTCTCTGTGCCCCTCGCTTTAAGACTCGGTGCTAGGGTTGGCATCTGGCTTTTCAAATTCCCTGAGAAGTCGATAGCTATCCTCTTGCCGCAATGCGCCAACGGTCTTCCGGCGCAGGCGAAGATTGATTTCGTTCAACCGGCGCCGATATACGTCAAGATTGAATTTGGTTACGCGTATACACGTAGTGTGAACCGGAACATATTCTTTCCAAATAGTTTTAAGTGCGGTGTAGGATGCGTAAAATTCGCTGGGCATCACCAGGTTAAACTGAGTGTTGTGAATACAGAATGCCGGGATGGCATAGCTTTGCATCCCTTTTTTTTGCGCCGCTAGACAGATGTCCGCCCCATAAAAATGGAAATGCGGCAGACGCTCGTCAAACTTTAGGCCGGACGACTTGCGAAGAATCAGCACAATTTCGTCTAACGTTTGAACTTGTTTCGGACCCTCGAGCGGGTCGCCGATAATACCCAATCCGGTTGAGTATACGTATCCTGCCTCTTCGCCATTTGAAGTTTTGCCAAAAATCCCTAGAACGCCCCAATTGGGATCTTTTGTTGCTAGCAAACGGATGGAATCCTCCAGCTGGGAGAGCCAACCCGATGGAAAAATTATGTCCTGGTGAGCGAAGACAACCAGATCATTGACACTCTTAGACAAGGCGTCGTTGTATGCCTTGGCTGCAGAATCGAAGTTTTTCTGCAGCACGAGTTGATGTGGATGTGGAGTATTAAAGCAAGGTGAAATCATTAAATTCTTTTCGAGTACGAGCTTATCGTTGACGTTAGCGACAAACGTAACGTGCTTAGTGGTTAAGACTTCAGTCATGTTGCCTTGGCTAACCGATTTGCGTCAGGTTCCAGTTTATGATCTGAACGCTTAAGCGCGACAACTTATTTTAATTGTACGTTCTAGCCGGTCACTGAACGACAATACGTAAGCCGCTAGGCGGGTTAGGTGCTTGATTGGACGCGGAACTTGAGCTGGCAAATGCTCCTGCAGACCATGGACCACTGCCGGGACGCGGAACACCATTCTTATCGCGGTTTAGAGCTGCGATTCCCAATCCGCTTAGGTTTGCACCGGCACCGATGGCCGAAGACCCTGCTTGCGGTATGCCATTGGCATCCAACCCGGAAGTTGCGCTGTAAGAAGAATGCGACTCTTTGGATGTTATAACCCGCCAAGTAGAAAAACTGTTGGTCCCTGATCCATTCCAGGTCCATGCGTTGTTGCCACCAGCAATCGCCGCCGAATAAGCGTTATAGTCAAAGGCGTCAAGCATCGCAAGGTCGGTCCAGAGGAAAGAAACGCATCCAGTGACCACATTGTTTTCAAAGGTTAAATTGTGTTTGATGGGGTTGTAGTACCCAGTGCCATGATTGTAGAAAAATGCTTCAAAATTATCGCTGGGATTAGTGTCGGCACAGACGAACGTATTGTTATAGAAAGTAGCTTCCCCGGTGATGAAGGCGAATGCGTTACCGATAACTCTGTTATTCCCAAGCCACACGTTATTGAACCAAGTCTGACTTCCGCCAGGGAAATTGCCGTCGTGTGGACCGCCTTGCATTCCTTCTTCATAGACCCAAGTGTTGCAATTATGGCCACAATCACCGCTGAATTTATTGTTCCAGAAATTTCTAATACCGTCGCCGGTGTAGATGTGGATTCCGTCATGGTGATAGCTGTTCCATGTTGAATCCCAGTTCGCAAAATCATGCAGCCAGTTGTCGTGAAAATTCACAGTGTACGACGGCTGTTGTTGATCGCCTTCTAGGGCCATTCCGTGGTCAGCATTGTATATTTCGTTGTTGTAGACATTCACGGTGACGCCTGGGTTTGTGAACTGCGAAATGTCTATGCACCAATTCACATCGTGCATCACGTTGTGGTGGATAGAAATCGTGCTGTTTGCCTGAGGGAAGTTAATATACATACAGACGTGGTTGCGATCCGTAGAAGAATTGTCATTCACGGACGTGTGCTGGTACATGTTACGAATCAGTAGATTCTTGACCTCGACGTTGCCCATACCCAGCCCACGTATGGCGTCCGATTCCACTCCCGAGGGGGAACCATTGGCGGTGTTTTCGATGATCCCATTCGTTCCCCCAGCCCCTCCACCATCTAGTACGATATCGTGCTGGTAGTCTAAAATAATCCAAACACCCTTCCATACCGGAGCACTGAACTTTGCTCCTGTTTCCCATAAAAACGTGATCGGATTTCCGGGAGCGCCACTCCCGCGTGCGGTGAAACCGCTTGTGAACGTCCCGCAGAGGTGTACTGTAGTGCCAGAGCCAATTTGTGCCGCGCCGTTTCCCCAGTTGCCGCCATTGTCTAACCAACTAAGTGGGTGTACGTTATTGGTACAGACACCGCTTCCCCCGCCGTCCGGCGTTATATAAATGTTGCTCGCTTGCGCAGATGCGCCGGTCGCGGCCAGACCGCTTAGCACCAGCACTGTCAGCCCAACAAGAAACGCACGCTTAATTTCATTCAAAGACATTGTAAAATTCCAAAATTTGGTGTTACGAATCAAAACTCTCACGTTCCCTCTTTCGTGCCATTTATATGATGGCGGCGCCCCGATGTTTCAAACTAGCAGTGAGTTAAGGGGGCAAACAACTGACCTGTAGGCCAAACGAGGTTCAGGGAGGGGGACCTGTACCTGTATTTCTCACAGATGCCACTACAGCCTGATTATGAACCTTCCGCCCATTATTTCCGATTCAATTGGCACGATGCGGCCTTAAAGGTCGATAACGCAACAGTAAACTATATTGTATCATGCGTCTTTGTCGATTTGGTCTCAACGTAAGTCACTTCCAACCTTCCGACCCTGCGAAGCTGGCGCGTTGCATGAGCGACATATTGTGATGCGCGTATTTGTACAGCCATTGCGGCAAGTGCAACCAATCGTATCCGCCCTCGAGCTTCGCCCGCAGCAATGTTGCGTCGTCCCAGCTGTTCACTGGCAGGCGAGGCAAGTAGTAGTGATTATTATTCTTGGAAGCGCGGCCAATGATCGTGGACACGCCATTCTCGAACCCCAGGTTTTCCAGGATGCCTACCAGGAATTGCGTAAACGTTTTGTCTTCCTCGGGGAACGCAAAAGGATAAGAAAACGACTCCACTGGTGCGCCAAGTTTTTGTTCGATGGTTTCTTTCGAGCATCCTAATTCATATTCGATTTGCTCGGGGTTAAGTGAACGCAAATCCGGATGGCTAACGGTGTGCGAGCCAAACTGAATCCCAGCTTTGTGAAGTTTCGCAACTTCAGACCATGTCAGGTAATCCACGCCGTCAATGCGCACGGGCGAATTTTGAATGCGGTCGGTGGCCAGGAAAATCGTCGCGCTAAATCCGCACTGTCGCAGGGCGTCGAAAGCGTCAGTGTAAAAATCGCGGTAGCCATCGTCGAAAGTAATCACCACGGTTTTGGAAACGTCCTGTCCTGTTTCCATAGCCGTCAACATCTGCGTCAAATCCATGGTGCGATAGCCGTTTTGCCTCAGCCATCGCATCTGGCGCGCAAAAACTGGAGGCGAACAATTGATCTGGTAATAAGGGTGAGATTTTCCGAACAAACTATCGGAAACGCTGTGGTACATGAGTATCGGCACACGCGCCGCCGATACTGAGCGCATTATCCGCGCAAGCGGATGAGAGAGATACACCGAGGCCAGGCGGTCTATTCGCGGCATAAAAAACTCAGTGGAATACATTTGCATGACGCGCCCTCGGCGCGCAGTTAATGATGGACAAAGGTCTCAACGACGCTGGTTTGCTGCGCGGGGCGCTGCTTAGCGCGCGGCGCCGATTTTGGAAGTGGCAAATTCCTTGACGCTGGTGGTCACCAGAGCGAGTTGCTCCTGCTTCAACTGAGGGAACATCGGTAGTGAGACGATTTCCATCGCCACTTGCTCGGTAACCGGGAAATCGCCCTTTTTATAATTCAAGTGCTGATATGCCTTTTGCAGATGCAGCGGTATGGGGTAGTGAATCCCAGTTCCGATGCCTGCTTCCGCCAGATGCGCTTGAAGCGCTTCGCGATCGGCTACGCGCACGACATATAAGTGATAGACGCCTTTGGTCCACGCTGCTTCCACGGGAATCGTCACCGCGCCTTTTACCTCGGCAAATAATTCGTGATAGCGGTGCGCATGTTCACGGCGCGATTGATTCCACTTTGCCAAATGGCGCAATTTAACGGAAAGCCATCCCGCCTGAATGGAGTCCAATCGCCCATTGTAGCCTTCGATATCGTGATAATACTTTTTTGCCTGGCCGTGGTCGCGAATCATCTTCATGCGCTTGGCCATGGCTTCATCGTTGGTAGTGGTGGCCCCAGCTTCTCCGCACGCACCCAGATTCTTGCCGGGATAAAAACTGAATGCTGCCGCTAAGCCTATCGAGCCAGCCTTTTGCCATCTGTTTTCTTTCTTCGAAAAATACTCAGCGCCATGGGCCTGGCAAGCATCTTCGATGACCACCAGGTTGTACTTGGCGGCCAGCTCCATGATCGGATCCATATCTGCAGTTTGTCCGTAAAGATGTACGGGTACGATCGCCGCTACGCGAAAGCCGCGCTTCCGTTCGGTGAGTTTCTTGGTCTTGCTGTCAAAATCACAGTTCGTTTCCAGATATTGGCGCAGTTTCTGGGGATCCATCGTGTAGGTGGACTCGTCGATGTCCACGAAAGCGATTTGCGCCCCAGCCTGAGAGATGGCTTCCGTGGTGGCGATAAACGTATGAGGTACGGTTACGATGATGTCGCCTTCACCGATCCCGGCGGCCATGAACGCGAAGCGCAACGCATCTGTGCCGCTGTTCACACCAACGCAGTATTTGCTATCGCAAAAACCGGCAAACTCGCGCTCAAAATCTTCCACCATCGGTCCGCCGATGAAGCCTGCGTTGCTAAATGCCTTTTTCGCTACCGCCAGTAGCTCCGCTTCCAATTCCTGGTGCGGGGTCACCAAATCGAGAAATGGCACTTTGGTCGTAGAGGTCATCGTTACTTTTTCTCCTCTGAGATAAACCGCAGAAATTTTGCCGGATTACCGGCCACGATGGCATTGTCCGGGACGTCCTTGGTGACCACGCTGCCCGCGCCCACGATGGCGTTATTTCCTACCGTAACTTTGCTCAAAATTGTTGTGCCTGATCCTATTGAAGCGCCTTTACGCACCACGGTATTTTCCACTTTCCAGTCGGCTTCGGTTTGCAATTCGCCTTCCGCGGTAGTCGATCGCGGGTAGGCATCGTTGATAAAAGTCACGCTATGGCCAATGAAAACGTTGTCCTCTATGTTTACGCCTTCGCAGATAAACGTATGGCTGGAAATTTTACAGCGCCGGCCAACACGGGCATTTTTTTGAATCTCTACAAATGCCCCGATCTTGGTTTCGTCTCCAACCTCGCATCCGTACATGTTGATGAACTTGGAGAGCTTGACGTTTTTTCCGAGCTTTACATCCGGGGCAATGCATACGAATTCGTTCACAGCGTTACCGCCTCGCCTCGGTTTCGCACCGATTTATCAGCGGCTTCCAGGATGCGAACAACCCGCAATCCGGCAATGCCGTCATTAAACGGGTTTTTGTTTTCGTCGATGCATTTCAGGAAATAGGCGGTCTCGGCACGCAACGCTTCGATTTGTTCCACTTGCGGCGCCCACATGTCTCCCGAGCGGTAACTGACCAGCAATTGATGCAGGCTGCCGGGTTTCGACATGCTTACACCTTTGTCGTAAATCTTGATCTTTTCGTCGGCTTCCAGATCGTTCCACACCAGCATTTTTTTCTCGCCGCCAATCAGCGTCGTGCGGACTTTCACCGGAGACAGCCAATTCACATTGATGTGCGCGATGACGTGGCGGGGGAAATAGACGGTAATGAACGCTACGTCCTCGACGCCGTTCAGGTGGCTTTCGCCGGTAGCCACCACCGCGTCCGGCTTGTCGCGAATTACATGGTCCATGATCGACAAATCGTGGGGCGCGAGATCCCAGATCACATTCACATCGTGCTGAAACAGCCCAAGATTGACGCGCAGCGAATCGTAGTAATACAGATCGCCCAGGGCGCCCTCGTCCATCAGTTGACGGATTTTCTTGACCGCTCCAGTGAACAAAAACGTGTGGTCCACCATGATCTTCAATTTCTTGCGGTCTGCAAGTTCAATCAATTCTTCCGCTTGGGTCACACTGCAGGTAAATGGCTTTTCCACGAAAACGTGTTTTCCGTTCTCCAGCGCTTTTTTCGCCAACTCGTAGTGCGTCCATACAGGTGTGACCACCGCGATAAGATCTATGGTCGATGACTTTAAAACGTCGTTTTCATTTGTGGTAAACGCCATTCCCGGATGAGACTTGTGCAAACGTTCCTGGGTTTTGGGGTTTTTGTCGCAAACCAGAGTTACTTCGGAAGATTCATGAGTATGAAAATTGCGGACAATATTAGGACCCCAGTAACCATAGCCAATTACACCAATGCGGATCATACGGCTCCTTGTGGAAGTTCCGTCCCTCGGCGTAGGTGGCGAAGCGAGGGACGCTTGCCGGGGCGTGGGATTTCGAACGCTGCGACTCCGCGAGACTATTTAAAGATTACTGCATGCAGCCAGAAGTTAAGAGAGGATTTGATACCGACGTTCCTAACGGAAACCATCAGTGAGCGCCGTCGCCGGAGAAAACCGCTGACGGTGTTTGAACGAGAATTTTGAGGTCCAGCCAGATCGACCAGCCGCGGGCATATTTCAGGTCCAGGCGAACCATGTCGTCGAAGCGGGTTCGGCTACGCCCCTCCACCTGCCATAAGCCGGTAATTCCGGGCTTGATTTCCAGCACACGACGACGATGCCACAGGTCGTATGCCCGGAATTCATAAGCGATGGGCGGCCGCGGACCAACTAGCGACATCTCCCCGCGCAAAACGTTTAGGAACTGAGGCACTTCATCCAGGCTGGTCTTGCGAATGAATCTTCCGATGGAGGTGACCCGAGGATCTTTTTGGATTTTGAAAATGGGCCTCGTGCCGTCCGCGGCAGTTTCACTAATCTGCCCGGATATGAACTGGTTGACGTATTCCTGATGGATCTTCGCGTCGCAATTCGTATACATCGAACGAAACTTCAAAAAAGTAAAGGGTTGGCCGTACTGGCCAAGCCTCTCTTGACGAAACAAAATCGGTCCCTTGGAGGTTAACTTGATCGCAATGGCGATGGCCGCCAGCAAGGGCGCCGCAAACACCAGTGCCGTCGCACTCCCGAAAATATCCATGGCGCGTTTAATGCCGAATGCCAACTTCTTGGAATCTTCTTTTCGAGAGATGTCCGGGTACAAAGCGACGTTGCCTTCGGGGTTCGATTCGCTTTTCCCAGGTTCTTCCGGAAAGAAATGAAACGAAACCGAAATCTTCGAACTCTTTTCCTTGCCCACCGTGTGTTGAAACGAGGCGCGCAGTTTCGCCAGCAGACGTTCGTGAATGACTACTGGAGAAGTTTCTCCAAGTTCAGTGCCAATAATTCCAACCAAATTATTCTCAAGATACCAACCCAGAATATCGGTCTCACGGGTGGAATTCGTCAGCGCAACACCTATTTTTCCCAAAGTCCGATTCTTGTTGCCGTCTTCCAGGGCCCGCTTTACGTCTACCAGGACCAGAACAAAGCGCTTCTGGGCGCGTTCCGCTCGCCTACGCTCCAGGTACAACATGGACACGAACGCGTCTTCACTCAGCAAGGCGCGCGCCTCGTTTTGCGTGCTTGTAACTGGGGCGTTTTCTTTTACCTGAAGCTTTTGCGTAGCTACTTCACTTCGCAGCGCAGTCTTTAGTGAGCTCATCGTCCTTTTTTTCCAGTGCCTGACTGTCCCACTTCTAAACTTTTCAAGAACTCGCAGGTACTACGTGCGCCACGCAGGTCTTCGCCGCAGTCCGATGCTGTTTTTCCGGCGACACCGGCGTAAGCCACTCAAGCTCTACTTCCAAAGCCAACGAACGCTGTAACAATGTGACTGACAGAACCACGCGGTGGTTACCCTTAAAATTCACTAAGAAACCCTGTAGCCCCGCCAAAAGGCCGTAAT
>JGI12635J15846_10001763_pt1 | contig 18864 bp, 16 predicted proteins | sample BlaSpr_A8_OM2_M2_FD_15846 | JGI IMG/M metagenome (IMG submission 15846) | reverse complement strand
TTCTGCAGGGATTCGAACGCTTTCAGGTGGATGTGGACCTGGCCTTTGTCGTCAGCGGTACCGCGTCCAAAGAGATTGCCGTTGCGCACGGTGGGTTCGAACGGCGGCGAGGTCCAAAGATTGAGCGGTTCGGGGGGCTGCACGTCGTAGTGCCCGTAGAACAGGATGGTTGGCTTGCCGGGTGCTTCCAAAGATTCCGCGTAGACGAGCGGGTGGAGACCCGTCGGGACGATCTCGATGTTCTTGAATCCGGCGGCGCGGAGATTGCCCGCAACCCAGTCCGCGCCGCGCTCGATATCCGGTTTGTGCTCGCTCTTGGCGCTGACACTGGGAATGCGCAGAAATTCGTATAGCTCCGCCAGATGCTGGTCGCGGTGACCATCAATAAATTCAGCAAGCTTCATAAGAGGCCCTCAGGGAACATGAGTCCTTTCCAGAATGAATGCGCATAACTTGATGCGAATGTTTGCGGCAGCGGAATGATTGGGGAGTTGCAAATGACCCGCTGCCGCCGCTCACCTATTTTAGGGCCGCCACAGCTTTACGCACAAGCAAACGGGTTCCTGGCACTGGGCCATTTTCCTAGATCCCGGCCTTACGGCCATGCAATCCAGGCAATGGTAACTTGCGAGATCGGAACTTCTGAGGCAGCTGGATACTGGAATCCAAAAAGTGCGCGCAGCCTGTGACGTGAGGTACCTGGGTCATTTGAAGCTCTCAACGTAGGCGATCAGCGCCTTCAAATCATCTGGCGGCAGGTCCACCGGGGGCATGCCACCCGTGTTCATCAGGCTGCCGCCTATTGCCCGGAGGGCGCTACGTTAGCACTCACGAGCGAATACAGATAGAGGAGTATGCCAGCCGCGAAAAAGACGCCGCCCAGGCCGACAAAGACCATGAACGCAATCGGACCATGACCTAGCAGGCATAGTGCCTCCACCACCAGACCCAGAATCAAGATGATTCCGGAAAGTTGTAGCTTCCGCTCAAGGGGAGCTGTGCTGAGCATCAGTTACCTCCCTTCCAGAACTTCGCGTCTTTCAAACTGGCCACGTCGTGCACAACTCCATGGCAGCCACTCGAAATGCACGATGTCTTGTTCGCCTTCAGCGCGGGAAGCAAGTCCGGATCGGCCGTGTGCACTGCGCCTTCTTCGAAGGAGCGCGCACCGGCATGGCAGTGCAGGCACTCTCGGTTGTTGTACGGCTCGTAGAGCTTGATGTTCTCCGGGGCCGGAGGCGTTCCAAGGTAATAAACGTAAATATGTCTCAGCCCGCCCAGCTTGGCTTTGATCCCGCCAAACATCGCGTAATTCGTGTGGCATGTGTAACACGCTTCATTAGCAGGTACTCGATGATTTTGAAAATGCGCCGCAGCTAGGTGCTGGGGGTCGTCCACGCGCAGGCTCCTTCCGTACGGTTCCATGATGTGGCACGAAAGACAGAATTCAGTGCTCTTTGCGTGTTCCAGTTCGCTGGAAGTTCCCATTCCAAAGCAGAGAAGCGGCAGCGCAACGAGCGCCAGAAACGCTGTCATTTTTCCGCCGCGCGTTGAGGTAATTTGCGGGCGAAAAACAAAAACAGCTAGCAAGGCGACGCTGAATGCAATCAGCAACAGGATCAAAAACGTGGGCATTTATTTTGCCATGCTACGCATGTAAGCAACCATGGCCTTGATATCATCAGGCTTCATGCTCTTGCCGTACGCCGCCATCTTACCCTTGCCTTTGCTGATCGCTTCGCTCAATTCCTCATCGCTCATCTTCCGCACTTCTTCGGAAGCGAAGTCTTTCACCTTCATCGCCTTACCCGTAGCCGTCTCGCCTTTGCCGCCTGCGCCATGGCACGCTGCGCATTTCTGCTTGTATAGAGCTGCGCTTTTCTCGTCAGCCTTCGCTGGTGCGCAAAACATTGCCGCTACAACGAGCAAGCCAATTCCCGGAATGACCTTGGTAGTCCAGTTTCTTTGCATGAAATATCGTTCCTCCTTGATGGAATCCGAAACACGAACGGTCGTTGGCGCATGCCATTAGAAAGCGTATCGTACAGAAAGTGTGACGAGATTGCCTCGGAAATTTCGGGGCGCAAAGATGTCTTGTACTGCTCCCGCGGTCGGGTCCTCATGGTAACCGTAATAGTCCCAATAGGCTTTTCCCGTCCAATTTTTCGTGAACTGGTATTCCAGCCCGCCGAAGGGATGGAGCCATTTCGAATTGAGCGGCCCGGTTACCTGGTTCGGAATGAGCGCCTGCGGATCGAGGCGCAATTGCGACCCGGCTGTTCCCGTCAAGTTCGCGCCCAGCCGTGCCGTAAAATGGCGGAACGGCATGGCCGTGAAATCGAAGAATCCGTAATGCGATTTGTTGGTGTACGTCGACAGTTGCTGCGTCAGTCCCGGACCATTGGGGCACGCCTGGATTCCAGGACCGGGCTGCCCGGCAGCCACGCTGATGTAGCAGATCAGAATCTGAGAGAAAACGTCATTGTAGTCATAGCCGATTTCTATCCCCAACTTTTCCATCGGCTGAAGGATCGCGGAAATTCCGTAAGCCCGGTTGTGCTGCTCGTTGTTGATCGTTGTCTCGGGATTCCGTCCCAGCCAGACGTAGACCGATCCGTTCAAGCTCACCCAGCTTGCCGCTTTGTATTTGGCCCGCAAGCGGAATTCCTTGGTTTCGGTGGGGGTGATGCGCGTAAACGTGTTGTCTGCCTTGGCGATTTCCGCATCGAAGCTCACACGCAGATTATCGACCGGGCGCGCCCACACACCGACGACCGCGGCATTTTCGTGAATCTGAGTTTCCGCGCTGTCGGCTAGACCAGCCATGGTCAGAAGGCAGGGGCCGTTGGCGCCCACGTTATTGGCCACGGGGCACGTGCCGGTATTGTAGGGAGCAGGGGGTGTGCGGCCGTTTTGGAGATTCGGGAAGAACACAAAGATCCCGGAGGCCAAGCTCGCGTCCGCAATGGTGCGGCTGCGGTAGCGATGCCCCAGTCTCCCTCCCAACCGCGGCGTGAACTGATACTCGATCTCGGCCAGATTGGTCTTTTCGTCCTGTTTGAGGAAGTGGCTGACGCTCAAGATGCTGATATCCGGACCCGACGAGGCGCTGTGCATGGGCGTCCCTGCGAGACCATCGGATGGCGCGGCGCACGCCAGCGGCAGCGTGGCCGTGGTTGAAAACACATTTGCAGGCGTCAACAGGTTTGGACTAAAGAAGGTGCATTCCGAAGATAGAAACTGGACCGGATTGTGCCAGTTTGCGAAGTGGAAGGAATCCAGGAAGCTCAGGTTGCCGACGATATGCCAGGTCGCGCCGAAGTCGGCGGTGGCGGCGACGCGCCGGCCAAGCACCGGTCCGGTGAAGCTATCGTTGCGCAAATTGCTGCGCGATGTGCGCCCATTCAATATTTCATTGTAACCAGAAACATTGGTATCCCCACCCGAGTAGCCCACGCGCCCCGACAGGTCCAAGTCTTTCCAGTAGTTGGATTGCATGGTGAGCTGTTCGGTGGGGGTGTTCGTACGCGTCCTTCTCTGGTTCGAGTAGTTGAAAGCGGCGCTGCACAGCGGATTGACATTTCCTGAACCCGGAGGGGCCCCTCCAAAGGTGTTGCCGCAGGGCTGGCTCGCCCCGGCATTGAGGGACCAGCCAAGGTCCACTGGCGTTCCATTTGATAGGTGAAACAACGGGTTCGGGAAGGGATCGGTGATTCCCGTGTCGCCCTTGTAATAGTTCCAGATCTGGTCGTAGCTGATATTCGTGCGCGGCAGAAGCCGAAAGTCCACGCCCAGGCGGTAGGTGTTCACGGTTGTCTTGTAATTCTCGAGCAGAATTTGCTCTGTCCCCTCGTGGATCGAGGACAACCCCGGTCCCTCGACGGTGTTTCTTGAATACCCGAGGCGAAACCTGATCTTGGAATCCGGCAACACTAGCAGACTGTAGTCGCCCAGCTTGCGGCGCGTGTTAAAGAGGTGCGGCGACACGCCAAGGACGCAAGACGTGCAAGCCGGCGGGCCATATCCTGCGGGGCCATTGGTGAATGGTGTGGTGGGATTCAGCGGGTTCGCCTGCAATGAGTAGTTCCAGAAATTCTCGTCCTTCCGGAAGAGCGCGTCGACGCCATACCATTTGTTCTTACTGACCCGCAGCCGCGACACCATGTTCGGATCCCCGCCGTAACCGAAGTTGTTGAAATACAGCCGGTCAAAAAACGTGGCGTGGTGGTCGAGCGAACGCATCTCCGTAGTGAAGCCGAGCAGCCGCGGCCCCTGCTGCAGGTTGACGAACGTGTCGTAGGCCTGAAAGTCCCCGGAGAGGTTGGTGAAGCGCCCGCCAAATTCAATCGACTGCTTGATGTTGTAATTTCCCTGATCGACGCCCTTTTGCTCTTCTTCCTGCTGCGCCCTGGCAGCAAGCGGCGAGAGCAGGAGAAGGACGGCTGTCAAAAGAAGGCACATCGCGGCTTTCGAGCTATGCAACCAGTAGTTCCGTATTTTCATCGTCAGTCGCATCGCCGCATCCCTCATGGCTTGAACATGAACTGGTCCGTGTTTGAACCGTGGATTGCCGTATGGCAGAGAGTGCAGGCTTGGTACTTCTGGGCCTGATTGTGGAAACTGGGAGTGGGCGGCGCTCCCGGCCCAGTTGGATCTGCCGAGAAAGCATGGCACTCAAGACACAGCAGGTTTACCTGCGCACGCTTTAGCAGCCGAGCATTCGATGAGCCGTGCGGCGTGTGGCATGCGGCGCAGCCTTCAATCTTTACCGACTTGTGCTCGTAGACGAACGGACCGGCTTTGTCCGCGTGGCACTTGAAGCACACAATGTCCTGCGAAGAGGTGGCGCGCGCGGAGCGGGTGAGGAATCCTCCGTGCGGGTTGTGGCAGTCATTGCACTGCACCAATCCTTCGTTGACCCGATGATGGAACGTGCGGTTAAACTGTTGCTTCACTTCCTGATGGCAGCCGTAGCAGAGTTGCGGGGCCTTTTCCTTCATCAGGAACTGGCTTTCCTTGGCATGATGAGGATCGTGACAATCCGTGCAGCTTACGCCGTTCTGCAGGTGAGCTGACCGCGCGAAGTTACTGTGCTCCTCGCCGTACTGGTGACAGTCCAGGCAGCGCGCGCTGATCTCTGCCGCCGATGCGTTCTTGAAGGTGAATATTTTGGTCTTGTCCCCGCCGCCTTCCACGTGCGCTTTGCCCGGCCCGTGACACGCCTCACAGCCATGCCACTCTGGCCCTTTTCTCGTATCCAGAGTGGTCTCATAGTGCGGTGAATCTTCATAGTTCTTGTAGAAGCCCTTCGTGGGCATGTCTTCATGGCACGTCTTGCAGGTTTCCGCGCCCACGTACTGAGATGGATCGGTCGGTCGTGAATAGCTCTTCTGATCATTCTTCTTCCCCGACTGAGACCGGGGAGGTTGGCCGCCAAACGTATGCACGGCCGCCAGGAAGAAAAGAATGAGACCGAGAAGGAAGGGGAAGGTAAGCTCCAGCGGAGCAAGTCGCTTCAATGTTTCCTCCGCTCCGACAACCAAACGTGCAGTTTTCCCCGCATTCCCAACGAGACTACAAGCCGATCCGTACCGAATCTGTGACGGAAATCACACGGCAAGTGAAGCTCGGTTCCGCAAATCGTCGAAGCGGCAATCCGCTCGATGGCATCGCCCGTATCCGGGATGGAACTGCGCGGCTTGCTGCCCCATGCACGCTTGCCCGGAGGAGGATAGATCAGCGCTTTCGTGGCAATGCTGGTGCTTAGAGTTGCGACGCTAAAAGTCGCCAGCCCGAATTCAGCGGTTGTCATTGATAATTTCTCGAAAAGTGAATAATCGTAAGGCGATTCAGCATGGTGCAACTGTTCAATATTGTACATATTAAAGAACTTTAAAGAGAGACAGCCTCGCATGCTCTCAGTGGCCGATAGCTGCATGATGTAAGAGTTCAAACGCTATCGCGGTGACCGGTGTCACAGTTCGCTGTGACGCGCATCACACCAAGCCATTTTCCGTGGCAGGACGGCACAAGGCGCACTCGGTAAGTCATAAACTTGCTCCCGGGGATGAACATCGTTTTTTACGGTTGCGCGTGACGTGCATCACACAGTTATATAGTGATGGTTTCGTATAAGTATGCGACCGTCGAACGATGACTGGAACATGGTTCAATAAGGGACACAAAACGCCCGTCCATGAGAAGAGGGTTAGGCGTTACGGTCCGTGGGTTCCACTGAAGTGACATCCAAGTGAACTCCGGCGTCCAAACTGACGTGCTAAAGTTGAACTCGTGCGACCCGAGATCGAGCAAGTCATGGGACTGATCCAACGCAAGGACTCTAAGTCTTTAGAAGAAGCGCTGGCGTTGCTACAGAAAACAATTTTTTCTTTCAGCATGAAGGCGTGCGCGCAGCGGCAAGATGCGGAAGACACCATGCAGGAAGAGCTTCTCAAATCGGTTCCCAACCTCCCGAAATTCGACAACCCAAAAGCTCTCCTGGTGTGGCTTTATAAGGTTGCGAAGAACCATGGTCTGATGAGCCGGCGCAGGAGCAAATATGCTCCCAAGGAAGACCTTTCCCTCGACGAATTGATGCCCGACCGCCGGGAATTGCAAAAGCTATCAGGCAATCCCGATGGGACACCAGAGGCTTCTTTGTTGCGTGGCGAGAATACGAAACGTCTTCGGCAAGCAGTGCAAAAACTACCTGCGGAGTATCGGCTCATTCTCGTGTTGCATGACATGGAGGAGCTGTCCGACGGGGACATCGCTGAAATAACCGGCCTTCGGCTGGGGACAATCCGCGTGCGGCTACACCGGGCGCGACTCTTCGTGCGCAAGGAGCTAGTAAAACAGGACCAGCATCGTGTGCGCCATCAGACGGCGAAACTCGTTAGGGGAATACAACTCCCCGCACCGCCGCGCCAACGGCGCTGCAAAGAAATGTTCGCCGAACTCTCAAACTACCTTGATGACGAGCTTGATGATTCCCTTTGTGAAGAACTGGAAAAGCACATGGACGGCTGCGAGCCCTGCAAGGCATTCCTATCGAGCCTGGAGAAGTCGATCCAGCAATGCCACATGGCACCAAATGAGTCACCCGACCCGCGTATCGCTGCGAGACTTAGACACGAATTGATGGTGGAGTATCAAGAATTAATGAGGAAGCAGGCGTCCCGGCGGCCAGCGTCCGGAACCGCCCCTCAATGAATACCGCTTCGGAACACCCGTTCTCCAACGGCCCGGGGAAGGGCCCGGAGGGCAAGCTGAGCCAAGAGCCGCCGTCCGGTCTCATGCGCCGCAAGACCACAGTCATCGCGGCGCTTTCCATCGCGGCCATCCTTCTGCATTTGGTGCTTCGCTTCGGCTTCCACACCACACCGCGCACTTACCAGATTCCCTTGCTGGCCACGCTCGTTCTCGGTGGGCTGCCGCTTCTGTATGACCTACTTCGAAAACTCATAAAGCGGGAATTTGGTTCCGATCTGTTGGGTGGTATTTCCATCATTACTTCCATCCTGCTGGGCGAATATCTGGCTGGCTCGATTATCGTCTTAATGCTCTCCGGGGGCGAAGCGCTCGAGAGTTACGCGTTGCGCAGCGCCTCTTCGGTACTGGCCGCGCTGGCCAAACGGATGCCTTCGATCGCCCACCGGAAACGCGCCACGGAAATGCTAGATGTGGCACTGGCGGAGATTGCGGTGGGCGATACCCTCGTGATTTATCCGCACGAGATTTGTCCGGCAGATGGCGTGGTGATCGAGGGCCACGGGGTGATGGATGAATCCTATCTCACGGGCGAGCCATTCAAGATAACCAAGACCAGCGGCTCGACTGTGATCTCGGGCGCGATCAACGGCGAGTCGGCCCTGACCATTCGCACGACCCAGCGCGCGGCCGATTCGCGCTACGCGAAGATCATGGAAGTCATGCGCGAGTCCGAGTCCAAGCGGCCGAAGTTGCGGCGGCTCGGCGATCAACTGGGGGCCATCTACACTCCGGTGGCCGTGACCGTGGCCCTTCTAGCCTGGGTGATCAGCGGTGAATCGATTCGCTTCCTCGCGGTGTTGGTCATCGCCACGCCTTGCCCCTTGCTTCTCGCCATCCCCATCGCCATCATCGGTTCGATTTCCCTCTGCGCCCGCCGGGCGATTATCGTCAAGAGTCCCATCGTGCTCGAGCAAATCACCGGCTGTCGGACTGCAATTTTCGACAAGACCGGGACGCTCACTTATGGCGAGCCAAAGCTGACGGAGCAGCTCATTGCCCCTGGCTTTGCGCAACGAGAAGTGTTGACCCTCGTCGCGAGCCTTGAGCGCTACTCTAAGCATCCGCTGGCCCGAGCCATCCTCGTGGCGGCGAAGGAGAATGCGCTGCAGCTCCCGGAGGCCACGGAGGTGAGCGAACAGCCCGGCCAGGGGCTGCGCGGAACCGTTTCCGGCCATCATTTGCAAATCACGAGCCGCGGCAAGCTCACGGCTCAAGAGCTAGCTGGTGCCGATCAGCTCCCGTCGGTCGGCGGGGGCCTCGAGTGCGTGGTGGCGATCGACGATCGCTACGCGGCAGCCTTGCGCTTTCGTGATGCGCCCCGAGCGGAGAGCCTTTCCTTCGTGAAGCATCTGGGTCCCAAGCACCACTTCCGGAGGGTCATGATCGTGTCGGGGGATCGCGAGTCGGAGGCTCGTTACCTGGCCGAGCAAGTGGGCATCACCGAAATCTACGCCCAGAAGAGTCCGGAAGATAAACTCGCCATCGTCCGCAAAGAAACAGCCGCCGCCAAAACTCTATACGTGGGCGACGGCATCAATGACGCCCCGGCCATGATGGCCGCGACGGTCGGCATGGCAATCGGACAGAACAGTGACGTGACTGCGGAAGCTGCTGGCGTCGTGGTTATGGATAACTCCCTCAAGAAAGTGGACGAGTTCATGCACATCAGCCGCCGGATGCGATTCATCGCCATCCAAAGCGCGGTGGGTGGCATGGCGCTGAGCGTCATCGGGATGGTCTTCGCAGCAACCGGTCATTTAAGTCCAGTGAGCGGCGCCATCGCCCAGGAAGTCATCGATATTCTGGCCGTCTTGAACGCCTTACGGGCCGCCTTTCCTCCCAAAGTAATTCATGATGACCTGTGACGGAACTTTGGGGCTGGCCCGAGAAACTATGACCCCCTACACTACCCAGCCGTCCATCGACTGAGAAAAATAAAGCTTTCATCAAGGGGTCGAGCAGACCTATCTTTCGGACAATCCTCGGAAACAAATACGTGTCCCCTGGCCCCGCTGAGTGTCACCAGGAAAATCAATCCGATCTCAGACTTGCCGCGTCATGCGACAAACGCTTGCGGTGTTCGATAGAGTACAGCTAGCCCTCCTCATCTCCCTCACAATGGTGCAGGCGCCAACCTAAAGAGGACCCCAGGAAAGGCTACCTCCCTCCAAAATCCACCCCCGGACGAGAGGCAGAGTCACTTACAGCTGCAATCGGCGGTACTACGCAACAATTCATCTGTAACAGAACTGGTTCTTCTGCATTTATTAGTGTGGCTCTACGATACCGGGGGCCAATGGGAGGCACAAGTGATCACCTCTAAGGTTGTACTTACTCAACCATTTAGGCCGGAGCGGCAATTCACGGCGACGACCGGCAGCGAACACCACATGCTGCTCGACGACGCGGCAGGGGGCACGGGTCCCAAGCCGATTGAGTTAGTCGCAGCGGGGCTGGCCGGCTGCACAGCATTCGATGTCATCACCGCTCTTCGGCAGAAGTACCACCAAAAGGTGACCGGCTACGAGGTGCGAGTGGAAGCCGACCAGGCGGAACGCCCGCCCCAAGTGTTTACCTCCGTCCGCATCCATCACGTGGTCACGGGCTTCGAAATAGATCCCGCCGCAATCGAGGAAGCAATCCGGCTCTCCGAGGAGAAGTATTGCTCGGTGGGCGCGATGGTGAAGCAAACGGCCAGCCTGCACACCACCTACGAAATTGTCGAAGAGAAATCGCAATGGCTAGCGGCGACCCCTGTAACGGTACAAGGGTGAAAACTTCCCATGGGGATCTGCGGACGACAAGCCGGTGCCCCCGTTCGTCCATGCGTACCCAAAATCACCAGGTCAATCTCACACTCGCTTAATACTTGCTCGACTGGCGGCCAAACTTGTTCGCTGTACCGGCGGTGCCAGAATGAAAGCAGGAGATTGCGAGTGCAGATTTTCTGCAGGCCCGGCGGGGGGGAGTCGAGCGGGTTAGGCACCTGCGAGGTTTTCGAGGCCGGCCTTGTTCTTGATGATGACCGTGGAACCTTTGACCTGTAGGAACTGCTTCTTCTTGAAATCACTAAACAATCGAGTCACGGTCTCTCGCGAGGCCCCGATCATCTGCGCGATTTCTTCGTGCGTGAGGGTGAGTGTCATCTTTACCTCGCCCTCTCCTCCGTCATGGTCTGCGGAGAGATCCAGTAGGAAGCGGGCCAGCTTCTCACCTGCGGAATGCGAGAGCCCAATGGTTCTCATTTCCGCTACGGCCGAATGATAGGTTTCACCGAGCTGCTGCGCCACGCGCAATGCTGCTTCGCCGTGCTCGCCCAAGAAAAGCAAGAAATCCGCCCGAGAGATGAAATTCGCCTGAGTAGGCTCGATTACATCTGCCGTGAGTTCATAGGGTTTCCCTGTGACCGTCGCGGGCAGGCCCAGGACCTCTCCAGGTTCCGCGATCCTAAGAATCAGACTTCTCCCGTCGGCAGACGAGGTCGACAGTTTGACCTTGCCACTGCATAAAATGAAGACCCCACGCGGTGACTGCCCTTCTACAAAGAGAGTCGCCCCTTTCGGATAGGCCGCCGCGGAGGTGATGGCTGCTAGCCTCTGCACCGCTGGAGGGGGAAGATTGCAAAAGAGCCGATCCTCGCGGTGGGGGCACGACAAACAGCTTTCAATGATTTCTAGGCCGTAAGGGGCGCGCATATGGTCACAGTCCCGGAGTATACCCCCCTGCCTGTTTGCCACAAAATGAAACCCACTTGCCAGATGCATCCGTCCGCTAGCTGTCAGCGGCCTAGCAAGTCTGGCGCTTTGCGACTGGCCGGTGCTCGTGTAAATTCGGGACTCCATTCGTTCCCTCACCTTGGCATTCTGCCCAACACATAACAATAGGGGCTTTGTTCTAATCTCTCAGCTGATCTTGGCGGATCCGTATGCTCATTCAGAGTTCACCAGCTGGGCCGCGAGCCAGATGTAATAGTCTTTTCAAATTTGCGGTCATAAGATTGGATCGTGGCCCGACAAGGAGAGCTCTTTCTCTGGTCCCTCCAGTTAATGAGCGAATTCGATTCGGCACAGGGAGGGCACTGATATGGCTTCAGCGGCACCCAAAGGTTCAGCAAAGCCTTATGAATCTCAACAGCCTCTCTCTCCGAAGAAGAGCTAAGGAAATCCCTGAGACTAATTCCGTAAAACATCAATGAACAGGCTGTGCCCGGCTTGAATCGTTCCCGTCACTGTCGGGGAGAGCTTGCCACCACTTGGCTGCAAAACTGGCAGGAGGGAGATTTTCCTGTAGTTATTCGGAATTGCGCCACTTTTCGATGGTCTTCGCCCGCCCGTAGTTTGCCGGGGCCACTCGTACCTGCATCAATTCCCATTCGCTCTAGTGGGCAGGCCGGTCCACAACCAATTCGGAGTGTTCCCGCCGAAACGTTTCGGCAATGTGGCAGTTCCAGCAGACGGGCCGGTGTGTCCCCAACGCTTCCTGCAGCTTCTCGGCAGGGATCTCGTTCCACTCAACGGTCTTGCGCTCGTAATCGACCAAGGCAGGCGGATGATCGTGCCAGTGGATTTCTCCAAACGGTTTGTGGCAGTACACGCAGTTCTGTCCCTGATACCACCGGTTTATGATCGTCCAAACCAGGCAGGCCCTCGGCGCCTCTTGGATTTGTGCCAAACACTCTTGGCCGCAGGCTTCCCTTTCAGGCCAGCGCGAGCATTCACTCAACCTGAGTTGCTTGTCCCCAACTGCTGCTTTCAAGGCCACCTTCCCCGCACCAACTCGTACGGCTGCAGGCTTGTGCGTCTCAGGACATGAGACAAGCCGCTTTCCTCGAAAGTTTAGATACGTCCGCAGAGCGCGACGGAGACCTACGATCACAAAGACGGCGGCCGCGATCACCAAAGTAATAAGGATGTATTTCATGGGTCGTTCCTTCCCGGCGCAGGCTCCAAGGCAACCGGGGCCCAAGCCCGAAATAGCGCCATTTCAGCGACCCGAGGGAAGCCGATTGCAAGCGAAAGATGCCTCACTGAACTAGATCTTGGAGTGCTCCCCTGGGTCGCTTCCACACTCTTATAACTACATCCTTAGCTCTCCATTTGGCTGTGACGGCACTCACTCTACTGCGTGACGCTGGTCACTCAAGAACGCGAGCGATCCACCCAAGCTATTGAAAATATGGGAGTTAACAGCAGGTTGGCGACGCCGATCATGCAGCGGCAGCTTGCTTTGCGACGACTTGTGGATTCTGGCATCGAATGATCGTCCGGTGGGTTCTCACAACCTCGTCACCGGACAGCTCCGGTTCCTTCCCCAGACTCATGGGTTCCGCCCGCAGGAGCATGTCGTCCATCGAAATAACGCCCACGAGAGATCCTTTTTGAGCAATCACGGGAAGCCGGCGCACTTTCCCTTCTTTCATGGTTTGCAACGCAATATGGATATCATCTTCCGGGGCGCAGGAGTAAAGCTTGCCCAACATGACCTCGCCTACTGCGATATCGCCGGGAAGCCGGCTCCGCGTTCCAAGTGCGATACAAATGTCGCGGTCCGTGATCACGCCGATCACCTTTCCATTCGGTGCCTCGACGGGAAGAAATCCGCAGTTTGCATTCCACATCAGCTCCGTCGCTGAACCGAGGTTTGTTTCCGGTTGACAGTAATACGGGGTTCTGGTCATCACTTCATTTACTTTCATTGGAGTTCTCCCTCCGCTGGCTTTGTGCGCGCTGTCAATCAAATTAGACCCAGTTAAAGCATACCTCCAGCACCGAAAGAACGCTGTGACCCAGGTCACCTCGCGCCGTGACGTTTGTCACCGTCGAAGACAGCACAAGCGCGCGATAATACAAACGGGCCTGATCCTAGCAGTGAGCGGAATGCCGTGCTCGCTGAGTGAATCACCCCTCTCGCTGGGTTCCCATTTGATCCAAGACGCAAGTATTCGGCAGAAAGATGAGGCCCTCGCTGGCCCTCTATCGTTGTTTCCGAACAACCAGGAGGAGGCCTCGCAGTGACACAAACTTCCTTCACGCGCTGTTGCAGTTCAGCCAGCGAAGAGACGTTCATGATCGGAATTCCGAACAAGAAGTCTTGACCAGCCAGACCAAGATGAACATGGGCACAGAAGCAAGACAAGATTTTTAGGCTACACGGAATTGTAGGTTTTGAGGACAGAGAGCCACTGGCCGAGCGCGAGACTGCAACACAAAGACAGGGCGATTAACTGGAGAAGGGATTAGAATACTTTCGGCGCCGGTTGTGAAAACAGACGTTGTCAGCAGATAAATGAACTCAATGCTCGATTAACGGCGTACTCGTCGAAGTGAATTTAGCGAAACGAGCCCGAAGTCCCGTTGGAGGAAATGTGGTGCGATGGAGGATTGCTCTCGCTCTGATCTCCTCGAACGCCGTGTGGTCCCCGAGGGCACAAAGCCGATTCGTTGACATTTAAAAAGGTGGCCCCACAATGACCGCGGGTTGCTGTGAGACGGTAACGGATTGCGAGAATTTGTGATCCATGATCGTAGAAATGGCCGGTCATTGGTATTCTACGGGCGTTCGCAACATGTCAGTGACTGACGAAACGAGAAAGTTGCGAGTCTGGGACTCGATGAGCCCTACATGGTTCAGAGCTTGATCAACGGCCGCTGAGACTTAGCGAGCTCGGCAGATTCCGGCTTAAATTTGACACCCAACATTCTTTCTATGGTAGCGAACAGCTCGCTCGTTCGGATGGGTTTCGAGACGTAACCATCCATACCCGAGGCGAGGCACCTCTCCTGGTCGCCTACAAGGGCATGAGCCGTCATCGCAACGATGGGGATGCGTCCGCCAGTCAGTTTCTCTCTTTCGCGAATGGCAGCGGTCGCTTGAAAACCGTCCATCCGGGGCATCTGAATGTCCATCAGCACAAGTTCGAACCCTCCCGTTTGAAATGCTTCGACGGCAGCTTGGCCGTCCGGAGCCACGGTCACCGAATAACCGCGCTTCTCTAGGAGGCGCACTGCAAGAGTTTGGTTTATCGCATTGTCTTCGGCCAGCAATATACGGATACGCTGCTTCTCCTCTCGCAGCGTATGACGAGTCACTAGCGGCTCTGGTTGTTTCCGTGCCGTTCCGTCTAGCACCTGACAAATAGCATCGAGCAGTTCACCTTGACGTATGGGCTTCACCAAGTAGGCGGAGATGCCCAGTTTACGGCAGCGCGCGGCATCGCCTAAATGGGCAGCCGAGGTCAGCATCATGATGGTGGCATTCACTGATTCGGGATCATTGTGAATGTGCTCGGCAAGCGTGAAACCATCCATCTCAGGCATTTGGCCGTCCAGGAGGATCAGCGGAAACGGGTATCCTGCATTTTTTGCGACCTCGATTGCTTGGAGCGCGTCGCGCCCTCCCTCGACGGCAGTTGGCTTCATACCCCAACGGCTCAGAATTCCGTGGAGCACGCGTCGATTCGTGAAGTTGTCGTCGACGATCAAGGCGTGTAGATCTCTCAACCGAGCCGGCTCAAGATGACTCGATCGCGAGGCGGAACCTTGTTGAACACTGAGTGCAATGAGGAAGTGGAATGTGCTCCCTTTACCCAGTTCACTTTCGACCCAAATGCGTCCATCCATCATACCGACCAACCGGGCGCAAATTGTCAATCCGAGTCCGGTGCCTCCGTATACGCGCGCCATGGAACCGTCGGCTTGGGAAAACGCTTCGAAGATTTTGCTCTGTTTGTCGGCCGGGATTCCAACACCGGTATCCTTGATGGCAAAATGCAGGCGCACGGACTCCGGCGTTTCACTTTCCTTCTCCACCGAGACGAAGATCTCACCGCGTTCGGTGAACTTGATGGAGTTACCCACCAGGTTGACGATGACCTGACGGATTCGCCCTGGGTCGCCCACGAGCGCCTCCGGCACGTCGGGCTGCACCTCGTAGATGAGTTCCAGCCCTTTCTGATGCGCGCGGTAGCTCAACGCCTTCATGGTTTCCCCCAAGCTTTCTCGCAGATCGAAGGGGATCGATTCCATATCCAGCTTGCCTGCCTCTATTTTCGAAAAATCCAGGATGTCGTTGATGATGCTGAGAAGCGATTCAGCCGACAGCTTGACTAAGCCAAGGCTGTCGCGCTGTTCCGAAGTGAGATCGGTGTCCAAGACAAGTTCTGTCATACCGAGGATGCCATTCATGGGGGTGCGAATTTCGTGGCTCATGTTGGCCAGGAACTCCGACTTCACCCTCGAAGACTCCAGCGCCGCGTCGCGCGACTGCTGCAACTCTTCCTCCACCCGTTTCCGCATTGCTATGTCTGTCAGCAAAGTTTCGTTGAGTTTCGCCAGATCCGAGGTCCGTTCCTGAACCCGTTTCTCCAGTTCTCCGTAGCTTATGGCGGAAAACGCATTCAAAATTCCCATGATGAACCAGGCTGCCAAGACGCTGAACGCTGCGCGAAAAATCTGGACTGGAAGCCCAAACATATTTTCGAATGAAGTGTAATTAATGAATGTGGCCGGCGGGAAAGGCGCTTTGGGAACGATGACACCCGCAAGCAATGCATATACGAAAAAAACGACCGCCATTCCCCTCATATTTCGAAGTACCGCAGAGGAATTAATCTTCTTGATTTCACGGGATTGACTCTGCCGGAAGAACCCCGCCGCAACTAAGAGTGAACCCGGAAATGCCAGCAAATAACGCATAAGAACGCCGCTCGTTACATACCATTGATCACTCAGGCCGGTGCGAATCCCGTATAGGCTCACCAGGACCGCAAACAGTAACGAAGCAATAAGTGATGCGCGCTCCAGCCACTTGAACCTGGATTTGTCCAGTGCAACAGATCTGACACCAAACGCCAGAAGAAAGACAAAAGAACCCAAACCAAGGTAGAAGCCAATTATCCTGATAATTCGAAAGATAAACGGTGTCCAATATGATGCTTCAAGCGCGAGAAACATATCCGACCACTCACTCGCCCCATGAAGTAATCCAAAGCCGGCTAATAGCAACAGAAGACTTCGCAGCCTAAGAGTGCTGCGCTTGTCCTGTTTGAGTAGAATGGCCGCCCCAAGGAAGAAGAAAGCCAGCCCGTAGACGAAGAACACCACCAGCATGTGTTGGCCGGCGAACTTTGCTAGAGAAATCATACCGGCAAAAGACTCCGTAGCATTGAGGAAATACCCCGAGAACGTAGGGTTTTACAGGAAGAGGATTTTTTTCTAGGACGATTGCAGAGTCCCGTAAAGGCTCTTGTACTCGTCCAGTAGATAAGTGACACTTTACCTTTCCGCGGCTGTGTTTCCAACGGGTGATAAATTCCGGTGGGTTGATGTAGGCAATTGACTGGTGTGGCCGGACGCAGTCGTAGGTTTTCTTTCAGCGTTGTAGCTGCCCGGCTCAAAGCAGGCAAAATCCGGTTGAGGGCCACCAGCAAGGCAATAGCGCCACCGAAGACGCGAACGTGGCGGGTGGAGTTTCTATTCGTGACAGAGTCCTTCGCAAAATTGCCCATGACGATTCCTCCGCCGCAGGGGCGTTCAAGGATTTCAGAGGAGGGGGTCGTCACGAACCGAGGAAGGGAGTATCAGACTCGTGGCGCGGTTGTCCGCAAATTGAGTCTGGCGCATGCCAGCACGTCGCTGCAAGGGGTAAGAAGAAGAGGTATGCCACTAGGTAACCACGATTCAACCAGTCGTTGGTTTCTTCCCTGATTAGCATTCCGCGCAGCTGGTTCGAAGCCTGCTTGGGAGAGGTTGGAAGCTACATTTGAATTTTTCCGCCGATTGCGGCCGAGTGACGGCGTATCCGGAAACTACTGACTGCAGGCGAATGCGAGAGCCCCCTTTCGGGCCGACGCCCGAGCGCAGCAGTCGAAGTTGTCCAGAAGTCTCGATCTGGGAAGTCGAACCGGACATATCCAGTCTGGCCGACGCCCCTTGAGGCGATCGCATTATGTTTCGGCTGAAAGGGAGGGTACACCAGAGGTACACGGGAAAATGGACCTGAGCAAGCACATGCTTTTTCAGTCGGTTACGTTGGTAGGGCGGTGGGGATCGAATTGCTGAACTAATTCACTAAGTCCCACGTTTGCACTGTGCTACCCACAGCCAGCCAAGCGAATTGGAGCTAAGTTTCGCCAGTTCACAATCGGAAATGGTCCACAAACGTCAGTAAACGGGGTACTAGAAAGCCACAAGGGAGGCGGGATGAATATCGCTTGAGCTGGTACCGCTCCTAGCAGAGGTGTCTATTGACGGCTTTCCGCCAGGTTGCGGATGGGGAACACCTGTCCGGAGGGACAGATTGACGGTATGACGGGGGCGTTCGAAGATGGGAACTATGAGCGAAGTCACAGCAGCCTCCCCCCGGCGAAGCTCGCGCGTTTTTCATAAGATGCGCGTCGAAGCGCAGGGCCGCGGCCACAACGGAAAGAAGTTCCGCGAAACTTGCGAAACCGTGGTCGTCAACGGCCATGGCGGCCTCTTGATGCTGAAGCATGAGGTGGACAACGGAGAGATGCTGGTGATTACCAATCCGGAGACGCAGGAAGAGCTGGAATGCCGGATCGTTTACCTGGGCGATCCCGGGGAAAAGGGACAGCGCGTGGGCATCGAATTTCTCACGCCCGCGCCGCGCTTCTGGGGAATGGAATTCAACGATACCTCGCCGACAGTAGATTCCTCATCCGTTCACTGAGACACCTGGGGCGGTGATGCGTACGGGGGCCTGACTTCTCCGTTTGAAAAACCAATCGCCCAATCTCCACAGAAGAAGAATCCCGACCAGCGCTCCGTAAAAGAGCGGCTTGCGCACATCGGACTTCACCAACCAGTAGTAGTGAATGACGCCGCAGACAGCAGCCACATAGATGGAGCGATGGAGCAGTTGCCAGCGCTTGCCGCCGAGGCGGCGAATCCAGCCCGTAGTGGAAGTAATCGCCAGAGGGATGAGCAACACGAAAGCCGCGAAGCCGACGGTGATGTAGCGGCGCTTGGCGACGTCTCTCCACATGGCCGAAAGATCGAAGGACTGGTCGGGACCGATGTAGGTGAGGAAGTGCAGGCACGCGTAAAAAAAAGCGAAAAGGCCGAGCATGCGGCGAAAGCGGATGAGCTCAGGCAGATGGAGAAGTCTGCGAAGCGGGGTGATGGCCAGGGTGAAGACGAGAAAACGCAAGATCCAGTCACCGGTGGCGTGCTGAACGAACTCGACGGGATTGGCGCCCAGGCCGCCATGAAACGCGCGCCAGGCCAGAGCGCCAAGCGGCACGAGGCAGATCAAGAAAAGAACAACTTTGGTCCATTTGCTGGAGAGAAGTTTGCGCACGCGCTAATCCGGGCTCAATAATTTTTCTTCAGGTCCATGCCGTTATACAAGCTGGCGACTTGATCGCCATAACCATTAAACATGAGCGTGGGGCGCTTGAAGATTTCACCGAGGCGGCGTTCCTTGGACTGGGTCCAGCGCGGGTGGTCGACCGTTGGATTCACGTTGGAGTAAAAACCGTATTCGTCGGAGGCGAGGCGGTTCCACGTCGTTGGCGGCTGTTTTTCCTGGAAGCGGATTTTTACCAGCGACTTGATGCTCTTGAAGCCGTAT
>JGI12635J15846_10001762_pt1 | contig 18871 bp, 12 predicted proteins | sample BlaSpr_A8_OM2_M2_FD_15846 | JGI IMG/M metagenome (IMG submission 15846) | reverse complement strand
CTTGTTCTTGGACAACGGAGATACGGCGGCTGGGAATTCATAAATGATCGTTGGCTGAATCAGGTGTTCTTCAGCGGTGGCCTCGAACAAACTGGCGATGGTCTTGCCAGTTGGCTCGTTAGGATCAAATGCGATGTGGGCGTGGCTAGCATTGAAACGCCCCACTAATCGTTTCACTGCTTCAGCCGAGGCAAAATCGGCCATTTCCGGCTTCGATCCAGCGGCTTCCGGCCAGTAATGAATGATGGCCTCGCGCATGGTCATTCGACGCCAGTTCGCGCTGCCCCATTCGATTTCGTCTTCGCCCCACTTAGTCTTTGTCCCTCCCGTTACATCGATCGCCGCGCGTTCGATCAGCTGCTGCGTCAGGTCCATCACTCCGCGAAAATCCGTATAGGCCTGGTAAAACTCCAGCATAGTGAACTCTGGGTTATGGCGAGTAGAAATTCCTTCATTGCGAAAATTGCGATTGATTTCATAAACGCGATCGAAGCCGCCAACGACCAGTCGCTTGAGATACAGTTCCGGCGCGATTCGCAAATAGAGATCGACGTCGAGAGTGTTGTGATGCGTAACAAACGGCCGCGCCACTGCGCCTCCGGCAATCGGCTGCATCATGGGAGTTTCGACCTCGATAAACTCGTTGCTATCGAGAAACCGCCGCATGGACTGCACCAGCTTGCTGCGTTTCAGAAAGACCTCGCGGACCTCCGGATTCATGATGAGGTCGACATACCGCTGCCGGTAGCGGAGTTCGACATCCGTCAGCCCATGCCACTTCTCGGGCAACGGCAGAAGGTCCTTGGAGAGGAAAGTGATCTCGTCCACATGCACGCTGAGTTCGCCGGTGCGCGTGCGGAACAGATATCCCGCAACCCCGATGTGATCGCCAAGATCAAGCAGTTTGTACAGTTCGAATCCCTTTTCTCCAACCGCATCTTTCTTGACGTAAATCTGCAACTTCTGTCCGCCTTGCTGAATGTGGGCAAACCCAGCTTTTCCCATCAGGCGGATTGCCATGATTCTGCCCGTCACTCGCACGGGAACGCGGGAACTCTCTAATTCTTCAGAGGTTTTTCCGGCGAAATCAGCTACTATCGCGGGGACGGTATGCGTGAATTCGTAACTGCTGCGATAAGCGGGCTGCCCCAAAGCTTCGATCTGCTTCAACTTCTCGCGCCGTAATTCGTAAATTGTTTCGTCGAGCGCCACAAGGTCCTTTTTGCTGGCTGAGATTCAGATCGTAGACAGAAGGCCCGATTATAACCAAGCGAATGGCCGCATTGTTGAAGGAATGCATTTACTCATCCTTGGTCGTTGAAGGTCAACCCTCCTAGGCGATACTATCGGTACGCGAGAATCGAGGGCACGCGCATGACTCTAGCGTCGGAATCGTCTGCACCTGCGGCCGAAACTTTTACGGCTAGCCGATGGACGAAGGGCAATCTGATCTTCCCAACACGTATAGTTGTTACGCCTCAGCGGGTGAGTCGGGTCAAATCCCGCCTCTTTGGGAGCAACGACGAGAGCATTGCCATTCCACAAGTCGCCTCGGTCAAGATCGCCACGGGCATATTGTGGTCCGAAATTCGAATTGACTCGACCGGCGGCACCGATCCAATTACCAGCCACGGCCATCGCAAAAGAGATGCAATCCGAATTCGCGAATTGATCGAAATGCACCAGGCACAAGCGCTCGGAAGTTCTCGGGAACCGAACTTGCAACACTGACCATGCCGCCTATGAACGATGACTCAAACGAAAAGAGCACGTGGGTGCAACTCGCAAGATACAGCCAGTTAGCATTTATTTTCCCGGCCGCAACCGTCGCCGGATGGCTACTTGGCGCAGGTTTGGACCGCTGGCTGCATACGACTTGGCTCTACCTCGTCGGGTTGATATTAGGAATCGTCGCCGGTTTCGTAGAGTTAATACGCACCGCGATGTCGGATTCGAAGTGATTTAAGGTATATCCTCCCGTTTGGCTCAGGGCATTCGCTTATCATGCTCAATTTCGCGCGAAAATTATTGGCAGGGCGAAAGAGCAATGTCTTTCAAAGCTTTCACATCAATCGCCCTCTGGTTCTCCTGCAAAGCGATGACTGGGGTCGCGTGGGAGTGCGGGACAAGGAAGGCTATGAACTTCTTAGAGCCGCGGGAGTGCGGTTGGGGGAACATCCTTACGATCTTTATAGTCTCGAAACTGCGGACGATGTCTCCGCCATGCATGCATTCCTAAAGCGTCATCGTGATTCCACCGGTCGGTCGGCTTGTTTGGGGATGAACTTTGTCATGGCCAACCTGGACTTTAAAAAGATGTCCTCGGATGGATTCAGGGCACTTCATCTCTTGCCGCTGACCGAAGGACTTCCTTTACATTGGAAACGACCGGGACTCTTCGAGGCATATCATGCTGGCAACGACGACGGTGTCTTCTTCCCTTCTCTTCATGGGCTGACACATTTTTGTCAGCTTGCGGTCGAAAATGCTTTGGTGAAGAACGGCCCACACGCGGAACTCTTGCGACTTATGTGGAGCACAGAAACGCCCTACATTTACTGGCGAATGCCGTGGGTAGGATATGAATACAACAATCCAGAAAGACCGCACGCGGGATTTCTGCCGGCAAAAGTGCAGACTGACCTGATAGAAGAAGCAGCCGGGATCTTCAAACAATTCTTCTCCCGTGCTGCGATTTCGGCGTGTGCTCCCGGATACAGGAGTAACCGCGACACATTTGCGGCCTGGTCACAATGTGGAATCCGCGTTGCGCAAAACGGCACTGGAGCACCGTTACCCCCTCATATGGACGAATTTGAAATTTTGAACCTGCATCGGACTATCGACTTTGAGCCCAGCCAGAAAGATTTGCCCGTCGAAAAATATGTACAGCTGGCGATCGGTTGTTTTGCTCGCGGCATTCCGGCAATCATTTCGGTGCACTCCATAAATTTCCACTCTTCCTTAAAGGATTTTCGCGGACCTACTCTACTGGCATTGGACGAATTTCTCAGTGCACTCGAAACGAAATTTCCTAATTTGCTCTACGTCAACGACCGGGATGCGTACGAGATTGTTACAACGGGAAAGCTTCGCACCACTCGCGGTACGGTCTCTGTCAGGGTAGAACGGAGAACTGTGGCGACCAGTGCTGCAGGAGAACCTAGATGAGCACGGCGCAATCATTGGTGCTCATCACGGTAGACTGCATGCGCGCCGACCATGCTGGGTTTCTGGGATACGATCGTGACACAACGCCTTTTCTCGACTCGCTGGCCGCGACCAGCATTGTTTTCTCAAATACGATAGTGGCTGGAGTTCCGACCTATTATTCCCTTCCCGCGATTATGGCCTCGCGGCATCCCCTTACTTTGGGACGAGATGTCATCGGTATCGCGCCTGAGGAACCTACAATCGCGTCCACTCTTGGCCAACTGGGATACGCAACTGGCGCGTTCCTCGCCGCCAATCCTTATTTATCTCCGCGCTTTGGCTACAACGCAGGCTTTGACACGTTTCGCGATTTTCTTGACACGGAGATCGACGGTTCTAGCAACCTGTCTCCTTCGAACGGCCATCCTCTTCGCAGCCGCCTCAATGAATACTTGGCGAAAACCTGCCACAACCTCGGACCAATCGGTTCGATTTACGACGACCTCTATTTTGAATACTGCCAACGTGCGGCCGGGAGCGCTAATATTTCTTTCGATTCGTTACGACGTTTTCCTGCCGCCGATGTCCTTGTGGACGAGGCGACCCGGTGGCTCGATGGCCTCTCCGGAAGTCCATTTTTTCTCTGGTTGCACTTCATGGACCCCCATTCTCCCTACTATCCTCAGCAAGAAAGTTTGCAGTCGGCGGGGAGCACGTTGGATCCTTCGCGAGCACGTTATTTAAATTCTTATTGGAACCGCGGAGACATCGGCTCAAATCGTCTCACGCGACATCGGGAGGACATCGTCTCCCTTTATGACGCAGGTATCCGCTCGGTCGACGCGAAGATCGGCCGCTTCGTCGATGAATTGCAACGCCGCGGACTGTGGGAGAACTGTACTCTCGCGGTGACTGCTGATCATGGAGAGGAATTTCTGGAGCACGGAGGCCGATATCATTCGCCTTCCAAACTCACTGAGGAACTGATTCATGTCCCCCTCTTAATAAGTGGAGGCAAGGGGATTGAGACAGCGGTCAGAAAAGAGCCGGTTAGCCTTGTCGACTTGGCACCGACACTTTTTGATGCGATAGGCGTTCCGTCACCAGACACTTTTCGCGGCAGGAGTTTCTGGACCTCGCCCGTGGACGCCGACAGAAGCAGCCATGCAGCCATTGTCGAATCGGTTGGAACCTGCACGAATCCGTTCGATTCTCTGCAGCGGCTAGGCACGAGGGTCCTTGCGATAAGAGAAGCTGATTGCAAACTGGTAATCGATTTCGCTTCGTCGCAGGAGAATTTATTTGATCTAAAGAACGATCCGGGCGAGTTGCATCCACTTCGTCTGGAAGTCGAGAAGCCTGTCCGACGCCACATGCTGAAACGCGCGAGCGAGCACTTGGCCCAGTCAGTTGAATCGCGCAACCCTGCCCGACGCCTGGATGCTCAACTCCGCGACCTTCGGCTAGAATGGTCGGATTCCGTTGCCAGCATTTCCTCCTAGTATGGCGGTCTCTTTCGCGTCAGAAAACTTGCCTTCTTCCGGCGCTATCATGAACCCAATTCGGATTCTGGTAGACAGCTTGGCCGATGAGAACCTGACAAACGCGCAAATGACAAATGCGCGGGAGATCATACGTCGCCTGGACCCGGTCCGGTTTCATGTAAGCATCTTTTATGTCAATCGACCGGATCCGATGATTAAGATCCGGCCTAACACAAGATTGATTCGACTCCCCAAGCACGGACAAACGGTCAGGATTTTTCAGGAATTCGTCCTTGGGCATCATCAAATTCTCTTCTATATGAAGGCGGCTCCCGCGAGTAAGTTCTACATGAAACTTCGGCGCAAATGGAACGATAATCGCATCACGATTGGGACAGTTGAGTCTCAATCCGACGTTCGCAATGAGCCTACGATCAGCCCCGCAGGCATTAGCCTCTGGGAGAACACTGTTTTACGCTGTGAGTTCCTGTTCAGCAATTCGCAAGCGGTAAGCCGGAGCCTTGAGCGCGAATACGGATTGCCCAGCGAGATTGTAGCCACCGGGGTGGACACCAAGTTTTTTACGGCGGCGTGGGATCGGCCACCTAATACCAGGCCCCGTGTGCTGTTTGCCGGTTCATTGCGGCCGTTCAAGCAGCCGCACTTGTTACTGGAGGCAGCTGTCCATTTTCCCGAGGCAGACTACGTCATAGCCGGTGACGGAATAATGGCGCAAGAATTGCGCACTATTGCGCAACAGCGGAAACTTGCCAATGTCGTTTTCTCAGGGCCCTTAACGGCTTCAGCGTTAAGACGTGAATATCAGCAGGCAGACATATTTCTATTTCCGTCCAAGTGGGAGGGATCTCCGAAAGTTATTCTTGAGGCAGCAGCTTGCGGTCTCCCAGTGATTGCCCGAAAGGATTACTGCCCTGAAACCGCGATCGATGGCGAAACAGGGTATCTGGTCGGGTCCAATGAAGAGATTTATGAAAGGCTGAGAGGCTTGCTACAGAATCCAGAGCTTCGCCGGAAGTTGGGAAGGGCTGGGCGCCTGCTGAGCGAGACATTTGATTGGGACTTAATTACCAAAAGGTGGGAAGCGATCTTCCAGCGATTGATTTCGCGGAAGGTGAACGGGCGAACGGCGTGATTGCCTCGTTTCCATTGTCGGGAAAACCACTCGCGTCGCCTAAGAACGGGCTTCACGTCCTGGTGCTCACCCCCTTCTATCCGACTTCGACGGACGACGCAAAGGGTTGCTTCGTTGCCGAACCGATGGCCGCCTTGTCGAGGCTTGGAGTTGATAACACTGTCATTGCGGTTCAGCCTTTCTATCGCTCGCGCGCGTCTCTGAATCCGCTCACATTTCCCGCGCAACATACTCGCTTCATCTCGTTTCCCAGTGGATTGGGTCTTCCTACAGCGGGAGCATTTTTGTTCGCTAACCTACTGAGCACAGTGCGACGTTTGCACCGATTAAATCCCGTCCACTTGATCCATGCGCATGCTGCATTGCCCTGTGGTCACGCGGCCGCATTGCTGAGCCGGGAATTCGGAGTTCCTTTCGTGGTGACAGTGCACGGGCTGGATGCCTACTCTACCAAGCAGGTGAGCGGTCTCTCCGGCAACTGGTGTAGAAGGGTTTCCAAGTTTGTTTATCGTTCCGCCAAACGTGTGATTTGCGTGAGCGACAAAGTCCGGGATCAAGTACTCCAAGGTGGTCTGGATCGAGTGAATACTGAAGTTGTCTATAACGGAGTCGATCCGGAAATGTTTCATCCTCCGTATGACAGCGCCGAAAAGCAAACCATTCTTTGCGTTGGCGACCTGATACCGAGCAAAGGCAATGAACTTCTGCTTCGAGCTTGCGCGGCGGTAAATTCGAGATTTCCTGAAGTTTCCTGCGAATTTATTGGCGACGGTCCGGAACGATCGCACCTGACCAAAACTGCCGCGCAGCTACACCTCGGCGGTAAGACTCGTTTTTTGGGACGATGCAGCCGCAGACAAGTCGCTGATGCAATGCGACGGTGCACGTTGTTCGCTCTCCCCAGTGGATATGAAGGTCTTGGATGCGTTTATTTGGAAGCAATGGCCACAGGCAAAGCGGCTATCGGTTGCCGTGGGCAAGGGATTGAGGAAGTAATTGAGCACGGAGCCAATGGGTGGCTCATCGATCCCGGCAGCCTCCCCGGATTAACCGAGGGACTGTTTGAGTTATTGGGAAGCAGTCAAATGCGCTACGCACTCGGCGAAGCCGCGAGAAGTACGATTCTGCGAGATTTCACCCTCACTCATCAGGCGGAACGCCTTGTTCGAATTTATCGGGAGTGCGTCGAGTGAGTAGAAAACTGGCGGTCCTGACCGAAATCATCGCGCCATATCGCATACCCGTCTTCAATGCCCTCGCAAACATTGACGGAATCGATCTGCATGTTATTTTTCTGGCTGAAACTGATCCGTTTGTCCGCGAATGGTTGGTCTACAAAGAAGAAATCCATTTCAGCTACGAGGTGCTCGCTTCTTACAGAAGGCGCTGGCGAAAGCATAATATTCTCCTCAATCGCGGGATGAATGCAGCTTTGCGAAAGGCATCACCGGACATCATTCTCTGCGGCGGCTATAACTACCTTGCATCGTGGCAAGCTTTATTGTGGGCCGGCCGCAATCGGGTGCCGTTTCTTTTATGGACCGAGAGTAATGCAAAAGATTTGCGTCGGAAAACCTGGTTTGTGGAGTCTTTGAAGACCAGATTCTTTAGTAAGTGTGACGCTTTTGTGGTTCCCGGAAAGGCGTCCCTTCAATATTTGAAAAGCTTTGGTGTCGCTACAGAAAAAATATTTACAGCTCCTAACGCGGTCGATAATGATTTCTTCAGCCAGATGTCCGCCAACGTGTGCAACAATTCTGCGAAATGGCGTAAGGACTTCGACCTTCCCTGCCGGTTCTTTCTTTTTGTCGGCAGAATGGTCGCTGAAAAAGGCGTGTTTGATCTTCTGCTTGCTTATCGCAGGCTCGATCCCAGACTCAGACGTGAATTTGGATTAATATTCGTGGGTGATGGTGCTGCGCGGCCCGAGCTTAGCGAACTGGCCAACGAAGTCACCCCAGGCTGCGTTGGATTCCCCGGTTTTGTTCAACGGGAAAACCTGGCGGCCTACTATGCGCTTGCCGAGGCCCTTGTCTTCCCGACGCACGCCGAAGTATGGGGTTTAGTGGTCAACGAGGCGATGGCATGCGGCTTGCCAGTAGTCTGTACAGATGTCACCGGCTGCGCCGTTGATCTTGTGGAAGAAGGATGGAACGGTCGGGTCCTTCCTCCCCGAAACGTCGAACGATTGACGCAGGCCCTTGAAGATCTGGCGAGAAGTCCTGAGGCAACACGCGTCATGGGAGAGAATAGCAAGAGACGCATACAACGTTACTCGCCGCGCGCGTGTGCGGAAGGGATAGCTGCAGCCGCGGTTTCCTGTGCGCCTAAGTATGTATAGCTTGAAACTCGACCCACGAATCGTCGTGCCCGCTGCGCTGTGTGTGTTAGGCGTAGTCTATCTGGTGCTAGCGCGACCGGGTTATCTTACCAGCGTTGAGTATTTGGGCGGACTCCTGCTGCTCGAGATTCTAGCTGCGATTATTTGGAACTATCGTCAAACTTTTTTTCCCTTTCTGATCCTCACATTCCTGTTTGCTGGCACGGCGGTACCCTTGCAGGCGATGTGGACTTCCGCTCGATGGTTGGTGCTCGGCGTAGGCGTGCTGGCAGGCGTCTTTATTTACTTGAGGGACCAGTCTCATTCGTTCGGCTTTTTTCACCTGATCGCATTATTTTGCGCAGTTGCAGCGGCCACATCCGCGTTAGTGTCCCCTTACCCTAAACACGCGCTGCTCAAGGCATTGAGCTTATTCCTGCTTTTCACGTACGGCGCATTCGGTAGCAGGCTGGCGATCCAGGGAAGAGAAGAGAGGTTTTTCTCACGGTTATTGCTCGCTTTTGAAGCACTTATTTATTTTGTCGCCGTAGAGTATTTTATCTTTCACTCCCAGTTCTTTGGGAATCCGAACTCGCTGGGCGCCGCGACGGGCGTGGCCGTAGTACCACTCATGTTGTGGGGAGTTCTCGTAAGTGAAAGTTCGTTTGTTCGAGGACGCCGGACATTCGCATTGTTGCTTGCGCTCGCCCTATTGCTGACCAGTCACGCGCGTGCCGGTATAACCGCGGCAACAGTATGTTGTATTTTGATGTGCCTTTTGCTGGGGCGCTATCGGATGCTGATCAAAGGTTTGGCTATATCTTTGCTGATCGCAGTCGTCGTCGCCTCTGTTGAACCCCCTCCCGTGACGGGCGTGCGACCTTCACTTACTTCTAACTTCCTGTTTAAAGGAAAAACGCAAGCCGGAGTTCTAGGTTCTCGTAGATCGGTCTGGGATCGAACGATTTCTTCGATCCAGAAACATCCTTTGTTGGGCGGCGGTTTTGGTACGGCCGCCACGGAATATAACCCGATTGCCGATGACGTAGGCAACTTTTCTTCCAACATAGTGACGACCCATGAGCATGGAAGCAGCTATCTGGCAATTGTCGAGGGCGTGGGACTGATCGGAGCAGTTCCATTCTTTTTCCTTCTGGCTCTCACCATGATTAACCTCGTTCGAGTGTTTAAATGGCTCTGGCACTCGAAAGATCCCTTCTTGCCTGCCCTTCCTATCGCCGTTATTCTCCTCGCTGGCCTGATTCATGCAGTGTTTGAAGATTGGCTATTCGCTGTCGGGTATTACATCTGTATATTTTTTTGGAGTCTTGCATTCATGTTGCCAGATCTCATTCCTTCCCAAGCCACACCCCTCGTGGAGCATGCATTTCCTGCAATTCCTATTGCTTCGCCCGAAGCCACGTTCGCTCCTTCAAGCCATTGATGCGCCTCTTCCTAAACGGACTGGCTGCCAGCGCCGGCGCAGGCTTGACTTATCTGCGCAATGTAATTCCCGAAATCTCGAAACGGCGAGAAGTTCGAACGACTGTAGCCTTGGACTCCGCGCTACAACGCGAATTCGAGGGAATCGCAAATATCTCGTTTGTGAATTTGCCCAGTCCGAGAAGTACCATCCAGCGCTTCTGGCGCGAACAAATGCATTTCGGCAGGATCATAAAGGAGAACGGCGCCGACGTTTTGATCTCCGCGGGTAATTTTGCCCTGAGAAATTCTCCGGTGCCGCAAATACTACTCTCTGGAAATTCGCTTTACACGTCGACGGATTTTGTCGTAGACCTGCGCTGCAGGCGCGACTACCGCCTTTTGGCGGATACTTACCTCAAAGCGGTCTTCGCAAAACGTTCTCTCGCATGGGCCGATTGCACCGTCGCTCCAACGGAGGCATTTGCAAAAGAACTTGGCGTGTGGGCCGGTACCGCCGTGAGCGCCATTCATCATGGATTTAATCATGAACGGTTCTTCAAAGACCCCGGCCCATTACCCACCCGAATTCAAGCGAAACTGGACGAGGCCAAACCGGCTATCCGTTTGTTGTTTGTCAGCCACTATAACTACTACCGTAACTTTGAAACGTTGTTTCGCGCGCTGCCGATAATTCAGAAAAAATTGGAATCCCGGCAGGTCAAACTGCTTCTCACTTGCAAATTGACTTCTGGGGAAAATCCCGGAGCCTATCGAGCAGAAGCCGCCGCCGCATTGGTACGCAAATTGAATATTGCTGACAGCGTGATCGAACTGGGGACGGTTCCCTATGGGCTGCTGCACCATTTGTACCGCGCGTGTGACATTTATGTGACCGCGGCTTACGCGGAATCTTTCGCCCATCCACTCGTCGAAGCTATGGCTAGTGGATTACCGGTAGTTGCTTCCGACCTGCTCGTTCACCGGGAAGTATGTGGAGATGCCGCTCTCTACTTTGATCGTTTCTCTTCGGAGGAGCTTGCTGCTGAAGTTAAGCAAATCGCCGATTCTCCGGCTCTCGCAAACGGTTTGGCGGCGCGCGGCCTGGCTCGCTCGCAAGATTTCTCCTGGTCCGCTCACGTTGAGCAGTTGTTAGCGCTAGCCCGCTCTCTCCTGGATTCCTGTTAGTAAAATTAGAGTTCCTCTATAAGTAGGCTAAGCTCATCTAAGACATTGCCCATTGCGATAACATCGTCACCAATCAATCAGCGAGGTGTCTGAAACTTGAAACGATTTGCATATGCAATGGTGGTAACGGTCGCTTTTGTTAGTGCTCTCTTAGGGCAATCTTCCCAGCGTGCACGGGAAATTCCTCTCCCGAGCAGCAAGCGTTTGATGGTGCCCTTGCCCGGCCATACGGGGCAATTGAACGGGTTTCCATCCACAATTTCCCTGAGCCCGGATCGTCACTACGCTGCAATTATGAATAACGGCTATGGGGCGCAGGGGAGTGAGTCTCATCAATCAATCGCAATTATCGATCTCAAGACGAACGGGATTACCGATTTTCCTGAAACGCGGCTTCCTGAACAGGCCCATCAAAGCTATTTTCTGGGACTAGCCTTTAGCTCGGACGGCAATCATTTGTACGCCTCTATCGGCTCGATTACCGACCCATTGGGAGAAAAGCCAGGGGACACCGGAAACGGGATCGCCGTTTACAGCTTTCGGGATGGGAAGATCAATTGGGAGCGCTTCATTAAAATTCCGCCGCAAAAAATCGCACCCGGAAAGAAAGTTGCGTACGGCCTTCGTTCATCCGCGGACGGGACCGCGATTCCCTACCCGGCAGGACTCGCTGTGATTCCCAGCCCGGGCGGTCCCGACAAATTGCTGGTTGCAAATAATTACTCAGATAACGTTGTTCTTCTCGATTCCGTTAATGGAGCCATGCTTCAACGTTTCGATCTCAGCACGCACCAGATGATTCCATCGTCGTTTCCTTACACCGTTGTCGCGACTCACGACGGACGCCGAGCATGGTGCAGCCTATGGAACGCATCCCGTGTTGCGGAACTCGATCTGGAACGGGGAACCATCGTCCGCTGGATTTCGCTGTTTCAGCCGGAAGATCCTACCGCGCCAGGATCCCATCCCACCGCATTGCTGCTGAGTCCCGACGAGAAAATGTTGTACGTGGCGCTGACGAATGCAGACCAAGTTGCGCTAATAGACACCAGCACAGGGAATCTAGTCCACTCCTTGAGCACGAGTCTGCCAGGTCAAAAGAGTGCAGGTACTTCGCCCAGCGCATTAGCGCAATCCGAAGATGGCAAGCGTTTGTTTGTGGCTGATTCCGCCCTCAATGCAGTCGAGGTTATCGATACTTCGAGTCTGACAGGAAATGGAATCAGCTCTGGCCCTGCACCAGCAGCAGTGGGTTTCATTCCCACCGACTGGTACCCCGCCGCCTTGGCTACAGTCGGAGACGATCTTCTGATCGCGACCGCCAAGGGTCAAGGAACCGGACCGAACAACGGTCCCGCTGCCGCTTACGGCCCTCACGTCCGCAAGCATCCTTACATTGCATCGTTGCTTTACGGTTCGGTTTCTCGGATCAATTTTCGCACTGCCGAAACGCACTTGCCCGACTTGACGCGTCAAGTTCAGGAAAGCAATCTGATGACTTCGGACCCGGGTACAGTGCATTTTCAGCAAGGTTCGAATCCCATCAAGCACGTGATCTACATCCTCAAAGAGAATCGGACTTACGACCAGGTTCTTGGCGACCTGAAAGTTGGAAATGGGGATCCGTCGCTGACTCTCTACGGCGCCGACATCACCCCGAACGAGCATAAACTCGCGTTGCAATTCGGAGTTCTCGATAATTTCTACGATAGCGGTGAAGTTTCAGGAGACGGTCACGATTGGTCCAGTGCCGCCATCACTACCGATTACAACGAAAAAACCTGGCAAATCGTATACCGAAGCAAAGAGCGAACCTACGATTATCGAGGCATTGTCGCGGACGAGTTTCCGCTCGACGAAGGCGAACCGGACGTGGATGCTCCGGCAACCGGTTATATCTGGGACAACCTCGCAAGCCACGGACTGAGTTATCGCGATTATGGCGATTACATCGGAACGATCTGGTGCAAGGCGCCGAAAAAATCGGGCTCGTCGAAAGAGAGCACTCCGTCGGCCTTATTGGTGCAGTGCCCGCAACCCTTTGTCAAAAATGGTGATCTGCTGCCGAACAATGTGGGACAGCCTCACGGCTCAATTAGCAACTGGCCTTGGCACGTACCTCTGTTTTCCGGGGCCAAAGCGACGAAGGCGCTTCTCCGATGTCACTTCGATGCTTCATTCCCCGATTTCAACACAGAGTATCCCGATCAGCTGAGAGCAGACGAATTTCTTAATGAGTTTGATGGATTCGTGCAGGCACAGTTAAGTGGGAAGGCATCATCCGAGCTTCCCAGTTTTGTTTATCTTTATCTTCCGAATGATCATACGCACGGCACGACGGCAGGCGCGCCGCGGCCTGCCGCGTCTGTGGCCGACAACGACCTCGCTGTCGGCCGCGTGGTCGAGGCTGTCTCGCACAGTCCATATTGGAATAACACCGCGATTTTCATCCTTGAAGACGATGCTCAGGATGGCGCCGACCATATCGACGCGCATCGTTCGATCGCTTTTGTGATCAGCAAATACTCGCCGGGCTCCGCCGAGCATCCGTTCGTGGGCAGCCGCTTCTATACGACCGTGAACATGATCCACACAATGGAAAATTTATTGGGCCTGCCGCCAATGAACCAGAATGACGCTTATGCACCTGTGATGGCCCCTCTCTTCACCGGCCCCGGCACTCAGCCTGCCTATACTGCCGATTGGACTAACCGCGATAATGGATTGATCTATCAAATGAATCCACCTCACGGCCGAGGCGCGGAGACTTCCGCAAAACTGGACTTCACCCATCCGGATGCGAACAATCCCGCTGTGCTCAATGCAATTTTGTGGCGCGATCGCAAAGGAAATTCACCCGTGCCTGCACCAAGACACACTGTTTTCGCGGAACCCAAGACCAAGAACTCAAAGCCTGACAACGATTGAGTAGCGCCGCCCAAGTAAACGTGCGGCGGACGGTGGCGAACAAGCGACAAGTAGCATGCAAGCTAACAAGAAGAAAAATAGGGAAAACTCAGGAGGCACGCGATGTCCTTGCTGTGCGTACCGCAATCATCGCAGACTGGTTAGCTGCGGCAAACCGATCTTTCGGAGGAGGTCAGCGTAACGCGGATCTGAGCGCAGGGAATCCATTGTGAAGTCGGTCCGGATGGCGTACAGCCATGGGTCGTGTTCCAAGTACGCAGTGTCGAGCCACTGAAAAGCATGGTCCTTGTCCCCCAAATCGGCATATACCTCGGCGATTATGTAGGGAGAGACGTACTCGGTCTTGTCTTTACGTTGCGCGAGTAAAACTTCGATTACCCGCCGCTGGGAGGCTGGCCACCCGCCCGAGCGGAAGCCTGCATCCCTGGCGGCTGTGAGCTCGGCGTCATGCTTGTCGCCCGACAATTTCGAGAAGTTTTCAAATTCCTGGATGGCTTGCGCATATTTATGCTCGGCCCAATACGATGTTGCTAGACTTAAGTGCACCGCTGGAAATGTCGGGTTGTCATCAGCGACTTTCTTGTACATCTCAGTCGACTTATCAAATTGGCGGTCGTCGAGGTAAGCCTCCGCTTGCGCCATGCCGATGATGGCCGACAGCGGATCAAGCTGATGGGCCCGGTTGACTTCGTCGATAGACTCCTGTGCCCGGCCACCCAATTCGGCGAGGATTTGGCCAAACCACTGATGGGCCGAGGCGTCGCTAGGATCAAGTTCAAAGGCCTTTCTGAACTCCGCCTCGCTGCCGGAAAAGTCCCAATCGAATCGCAGCTTGTTTGAAGCCAGGTCCGCATGTGGACGCGCCAGCGTGGGGTCGAGTTCCAAAGCTTTTGTGGCGGCGGCATTCGACTTGGGTATAACGTCATGGGGGTCAGAGCCAAAATAAGGCAGTACGAGATAGGAATCCGCCAGTCCCGTATATGCCAGCGCATAATTAGGATCTTTATCGATGGCTTGATTGAAGTAGGAAATTGCCGTTTTAAGGTCGGCAGTCGTGCGTTTATTCCAGTAGTAGCGGCCTTTCACGTAAAGCTGATAAGCCTCCGGATTCTGTGTGCCCTGCTTGGTGACCTGTTGTTTTTCGGCTCCGCTCAATTTCGACCGCAGCTTGTCGGCGATGTCGCCCGCTATTTGTTGCTGCAAAGAAATAATGTCGGAGGCCTTGCGCTCATATTGGTCGCCCCAGATTTCCGTGTTGTCCCGCACGCTTGTGAGGTCAGCGCTGACTTGGAGGGTGTCTCCGTGCTGGACGACTCGGCCGGTGAGCAAGGCATCGACGGTCAAATCCTTCCCGACTTTTTGTACATCAACATCTTTACCTTTGTAGCGAAAGACGGAGTTGCGGGATTTCACTTTCAACCCTGGTACGTGGGCGAGGCTGGCAATTAACGATTCGGTGAGGCCATCGCTAAGGTAATCGTTGTCGGCGTTGCCGCCGACGTTGGCGAATGGAATCACCGCGATGGACTCGATTTGAGACGTGATTGCCTTGACGCGCCAATACCAAATCCCGGCTGCCGCCATCACGATTAACAAGACGACCATAGCCGCGATCCAATACTTGCGAGGCGAGACTTTTTGGGGCGCGGCTGGCGATGCAAGTGCGGCTCCGGATTCGGTTGCGCGTCTGAGGCGTTTCAAATCGGCGCGCAGTTCAGCAGCGGACTGATAGCGCAACTCGCGGTCTTTTTCCAGGAGCTTATCGATGGTCCGTTCAAGCTCAACCGGCACCGCAGGATTCAAACGCACGGGAGATGTGGGCGTCGCGTCCAGAATAGCTTTGAAGACGACTGCGGAACTCTCTCCTCTGAACGGCAGGGTGCCAGTCGTCATTTCGTAAAGTACAGCGCCGAAAGAAAACAGATCGCTACGGGCATCCAACTCTTTGGCGCGAGCCTGCTCTGGAGACATGTAAGCGATCGTTCCGAGCGTGGAGCCGGGACTGGTCAGATGCTCATCCGTCATGGCCGTCATCGTGTTCGCCGATGGAACCCGGCTGGATGAACTGGCTGGCGCGACCTTGGCAAGCCCGAAATCGAGTATCTTGGCGTGTCCGCGCTTGGTCACAAAAATGTTGGCAGGCTTGATGTCGCGATGGACGATGCCCTGGGAATGCGCGGCGTCCAACCCGTCGGCAATCTCAATCGCAAGCGATAGGACCGTCTCGTTCTCAAGCGGCCTTCCCGCTATGAGATGCTTCAGCGTCACGCCATCCAGAAACTCCATGGCAATGAACGACTGCTCGCCATGTTTGCCGATCTCATAGATGGTGCAAATGTTCGGATGATTGAGAGCCGACGCAGCACGCGCCTCGCGGCGAAAGCGTTCCAGGGCTTGCGGGTCGCGCGACAGTTCATCCGGCAGGAATTTGAGGGCGACGAAGCGGCCAAGCTCGGTGTCTTCAGCCTTATAGACCACGCCCATGCCGCCACCACCCAGTTTCTCGACAATGCGGTAGTGCGAGATGGTCTGATCGATCACTATAGAGATTCCAATCTTTCCGGTCGCCTCATCTTACGGACGGTACACCGGGGAGTCAACGAATGGCCGGGATATGTGTATACCGACGACAGAATCCCCCATTAGGGGCAATGAGGGTAATTGCTAATTACATCAGCAATCGTCTTGCGGCCTGAAGTATTGCGCAAACCAATTTATGACGTGGGTTTCAGCTACGTCCCGTCGAGGAAGAACTTGCGGGCGTAAAGTGGACAGTGAAGACGAAGCCGGGCAAATGAATCGGCACCTTGTAGTCAGCCGACAAATAGACTGTTGCCGTGATGCCAGTACCTCTGCGCAGTACGGAGACTTGATCTGGCGTGAGCTCAATTTCGTATTGTCTGGCGCACTTGACTACCGCATTACGGAAATCTTCGTCTGATTTTGGCACGGTGAGGCCGATGTTCGTACCGGACTGAGACGCCAGGTCTTGCATGTTCTCCCGCAGCTGGATGTTGGCCAGCTCAGATGCTCCAACCTGCCACCCCGCGACAGCTAGCACTGCAAGAACTGCAATTCCAATCGCGATTTTTGCTCTCCGCATAGCTATATTAGTGCGGTTCTCAATTTACTTGTGCTGCGGTTTTGCTGATCTTTGCGGAACGCTGCTCCAGTTGATCGGCTTCGTTGTTGCGTCCGAGCTGACGAAGCGCCTTCGCTTCATTGGTGATTGACTGAAGGAGATTGGGGCTATCTTCGCCCATTTGCTTTTCCATTATTGCGGTGGCCCGGTGCCAGCAGGGCTGCGACTTGTCGGCTTTGCCCAGGCGATCGTAAAGGTCGCACAATCCCCACAAAGGGTTGAGCGTCATTCCGTCATCGCCGGTTGCTTCGTCGGCTTTTACCGCGCGTACCAGGTAGGGCTCGGCTTTTTCGAACTGTCCCTGGGCCTCATACAGCCCGGCCAGGGTGCGCAGGCTCTCGGCCGTTGCCGAACTTTTTTCCCCATCGGTCTTTTCGTTAATTTCCAACGCTCGAGAAAAGTAACTCTCGGCGGAAGCGTAGTTCTTCAACCCGGCGGCAATAAACCCTAAACAGACAAGCGGATTGGTCATTCGTTGTGAACCGGGCCCGAATGTCTTTTCAATGATCGCCATCTGGCGATGGTAGGCCGCTTCCGCGTCGGTGTAATCCTGGCGAAAGGCGTAAGCGTTTCCCAGTTGGCCAAGGGCAACAATTAGATTTTCGTCGCCCGGGGGCAGGTGCTCAGCCAACTCTACGGCTTGTTTATATCCTTTCTCGGCGTCGCCGACTCGCCTCTCCTTCACCGCTTGGTCGGCAGATTGCATCAATGCCTGCACTTTTTCCAAGGTGTCAGGCGCATTGTCCGCGGCGCGCACATCGTTTTCCAAAGCTGCGGCTTCGGCGGACTTTCCAGAAGCTTTCAACGCCGCTACATGCTGGGCGAAACGGAGTTGTGCCGCCTTGTATCCTGTCTGCGCTTCGGTGCTGACTTCGAACGACTCGCCCGCCTGGTGCCTGCCGACGGCGCTCTCGCTCGCCTCGGTCAACGCGGCCTTTTTATACTCTGCAAGCGCGCCAGCCCAATCGCCTTTCTCTTCTAAAGCAGCCGCCAGCCCAACCACCGGCTTAGTCTCTTTTGGATTGAGGGACACTGCCTCTTTGAACTCGGCGACGGCCAGATCGTTATTACCTGAGGCTTGCAGGGATTTTGCATAGAGGTCGTGAATCCGCCAGTCGCTCGGAGATAAAGCCTCCGCCCGCTTTAACTCGGCGACGGCCCCGGCATAATCTTTCTGGGCCAGCAACACTCTCCCGATGTCTTGATGGGTGTGGGCCACACCTTCACCGAGGTTTTCGGCGAGCCGAAATTCCTCGAGAGCGGCGCCGTAGTTTTTCTGGCCTTCTTGTATCTTGCCAAGCCCAGAATGCGGCTCGGGGTCTGAAGGATCAAGCTTTGCCGCTTGGCGGAATTCGGCCTCAGCGCCCTTTGTGTCTTCCTCCAAGAGCAGCCCTTTGCCCAGGCATACGTGACACATCTCGAAGTTTGGAAAACGTTTCTCCAGTTCCTGCAGCTCCAAGACGGCTTCCCGCGCGTCGCGGCGCATCAGCACCGAGGCAAGATTCTGCCGCGTCATGGGATCGTTGGGATCGAGCCGCTTGGCCTCGCGCAACTCACGGACTGCAGAATCTATGTCATCTTTGTAATCGTACGCGAGCCCCAGATTCATATGAATGTCGGGATTATTGGGGTCGAGTGTGGCCGCTTTGGTGTATTCGAGGACAGAGTTATCGTAGTCATGCTGGTTATAGAAGAGGAGGCCCAGATCGTAGTGGACCGCCCCATAGTCAGGCTTGATGCGCAGCGCTTCGTGGTACTCAGACGCGGCTGCATCAAACTTCCCCGCGATGGAAAGAGCCAGGCCAGCATTCTTGTGGGCCTCAGCGTCGTTCGGGTTCTGCGCCAGCGCCGACTTAGCCTCACGCAGCGAGGCCTCTGAATCTCCAAGCCGATATAGCAGGTAACTGAGCTTACTGTGGGCGCAGGGAAAATCAGGACGCTGACCTAAGACTTCGGCATAGACCGTCGCTGCCCGCTGCCAGTCTTCCTGTCGGAGCAGCACTTCGCCCATGACGAAGCCCGCCTCTGGGGCCGCAAAACTGATCTTCAAGGCGGCACTCAGTTCTGCAGTGGCTTGATCA
>JGI12635J15846_10001759_pt1 | contig 18902 bp, 13 predicted proteins | sample BlaSpr_A8_OM2_M2_FD_15846 | JGI IMG/M metagenome (IMG submission 15846) | reverse complement strand
TCAGCAATCCGGTGAGCTCGCCTTGCGCGCCCGCGGCAGGTTGCAAGGTGATCGCGTCCATACCGGTGATTTCGAGCAGGCAGTCGCTCAGCGTCTTCATGATTTGCAAGGCGCCCTGCGAGATCTTTTCTGCCTGATAGGGATGGCCGTTGGCCAGGCCTTCCACGCGCGCCACAAATTCGTTGACGCGCGGGTTGTACTTCATGGTGCAAGAGCCNAGCGGATACATTCCCAGATCGATGGCGTAATTCCAAGTCGAGAGGCGCGTGAAGTGGCGGATGATTTCAATCTCNCTGACTTCGGGCATAGTGCCGAGGTCTTTTCTTTCTTGCTTACCCAGCAATTTTGCGGTGTCGACNTCGGGNACATCGAGCGGCGGCAACTTCCAGGCGGCCTTGCCGGGAGACGACTTTTCGAAGATCAATCCTTCGTTCTGGTTGACGTGGCGCGTGGCTTTGCGGGTGATGTGCTTTGTCGTCATCGCGTCACCTCTTCGGGTTCGGCATCTTTCGTTAGCAATGACCGTTCGCTCTCGGCGACGAGGCCGACTGCCGTATCGATCATCGAACGTGTGGTCAACTCGGTGCAGCACCAGAGCGCGGCGTTGCCGAGTTCGGGATAGAACTTTTTCAGCGGCAGACCGCCGACGATTTTGTGTCCCAGCAGACGCGAGTTGATGGCGTAAGGATCTTCGCTCGTCTCGGCCACGAACTCGTTGAATCTTGGCGCACCCGCGAACAGNACTTTGGCATGTTTGCTGAACTGGTCGGCAGCATACGCGGCTTTTGCCAGGTTCTGTTTTGCCANTTCCCGCAAACCGACCTTACCGTAGACGGTCATAAAGATGTTGACCATCAGCGCTACCAACGCCTGGTTGGTGCAGATGTTCGACGTCGCTTTCTCGCGCCGTATATGCTGCTCGCGCGTGGCCAGGGTCAGCACGAATCCGCGCTTGCCGTTCTTGTCGACGGTCTGACCGGCCAAGCGTCCGGGCATTTGCCTGACGAATTTTTCTTTCGTGGCTAGCACGCCGCAGTACGGNCCGCCGAATCCNAGCGGCACGCCGAACGACTGCGCTTCCATNGCTACGATGTCAGCGGTGCGCGGCGGTTCNACGATACCCAGGGANACGGCTTCGGCAATNGAGACGATNAATAGCGCGCCNCGCTTGTGGGCGATNTCGGCGATGGCNTCGACGTCTTCGATTGTGCCGAAGAAATTCGGCGACTGGACNAGAACGCACGCCGTGTCNTCGCNTACCAGTTTCTCNAGTTNTTTGAGATCNATCTGTCCTGAACTCGTGAAGCCGACNGTCTGNTGCGGAATCGCCTGATGGGTCGCGTAGGTATTGAGCACTTCNCGATATTCNGGATGGAGGTTGCGGGCGATGACCGCGGCCTGTCTGCCNGTGACGCGGACAGCCATCATCACGGCTTCGGCCGCTGCGGTCGAACCGTCGTACATGGAGGCGTTGGCCAGATCCATCCCGGTGAGTTCGGAGATCATGGTCTGGAACTCGAAGATCGCTTGCAGCGTGCCCTGCGCAAATTCGGCCTGGTACGGCGTGTAGGAGGTGAGGAATTCTCCGCGCTGCACCAGCGCGTCGATGACTACGGGACGGTAATGGAAGTAAGCACCGGCTCCGAGAAAACTGCTGTAGCCTTCGCCGTTTTCTTTCGCGCGCTGTTTGAACCAATCGACGATTTCCGACTCGGCCATCTGGCGAGGGACCGCGAGATCGCGCGCCAAACGATATTCGGCAGGAATCGGCGAGAAAAGATCATCGATGGAACGGATCCCGATTGCCTGTTGCATGGCAGCGCGATCCGCGGGAGATTTAGGCAGATATCTCATAGGAACTTTCTTTAGATGTAATCAAGAGCCGAAACGATTGTGCGGATGGCCTAATGCCCTGCCTCTTCGCTGACAAACTTGTCGTAATCGGCGGCCGAAAGCAGCGCATTCTGCTCTTCCGGATTTTTCGGTGTGATCTTGATCATCCAGGAGCCGTGCGCATCTTTGTTAACTTGTTCGGGCGCCGTCGCCAAAGCTTCGTTCACCGCAGTCACCGTGCCCGAGACCGGCGCATAGAGATCGGAGACGGCCTTTACCGACTCCACGGTGCCGAAGGACTTGCCGGTTGTGATCTCGGTGCCAACTTTGGGCAACTCGACAAAGACGATGTCGCCGAGCGAATCCTGGGCGTAGGTGGTGATGCCGATGGCGCCATCGGGAGTGATCCACTCGTGCTCTTTGGTATATTTGCGATCGGTTGGGTAGGGCATTTCGGCTCTTGGCTCCTGGCTTTTCGTTCTTACGCTTTTATGTTTTTTTCGGACGCTTATAAAACGGCGCCGGGACTACTTGCGCTTTCACGCCTTGTCCGCGGATTTCAACNAGCAAAGTATTTCCGATGGCGGCCTGCTCGGTCGGAACATAGGCCAGCGCAATATTCTTTTTGAGGAATGGNGCCGGCGAACCGCTGGTGACGTAGCCAATTTCTCGCCCGNCNGCGTCTAGAACTTTGTATCCGTCGCGCGCAATCCCTCGGTCGATCATTTCGAGNCCNACCAGTGTTTTCTTCAGGCCCGCGGCTTTCGCCTGCTCGAGCGCGGCGCGGCCGATAAAATCCGGCTTCTCCATTTTGCAGAAACGATCGAGGCCGGCTTCCCACACGTTGATCGTGTCCGAAATTTCATGTCCGTAAAGCGATAGATTGCCTTCGAGGCGCAGGGTGTTGCGCGCGCCCAAACCGCAGGGAACGACGCCAAAGTCTTTTCCCGCTTCCAGAATCTCGTACCAGACGCGCGCGCTGGTGTCCTCATCCGATGGAATGTAAATCTCGAATCCGTCTTCGGCGGTATAACCGGTGCGGCCCAGCAAGATATTTTTCAGACCGGACAAGGTTCCGCGCGTTACCCAGTAGAACTTCACGGCGCTTAGGTTGGCGTCGGTGAGCTTTTGCAGGAGGTCCACAGCCTTCGGCCCCTGGATCGCGATCTGGGTGAAATCGTCAGAGAGATGTTCGAGCTTGCAGTCAAACTGGCGGGTGTTATCGCGCACCCAGCTGAAATCTTTCTCGCGCGTGCCCGCATTGATNACGAGCAGGTATTCGTCTTCGCCCAAGCGGTGGACGATGANATCGTCGACGAAGGTGCCTTGGGGATAGAGGAGCGCCGAATACTGCGCCTGCCCGATGGCGAGTCGCGANGCGTCATTCATNGAGATGTGTTGCACGGCGGCGAGCGCTTCCCGTCCAGCCAAACGGATATCTCCCATGTGGCTGACGTCAAAGACGCCGACACCGGTGCGCACCGCCATGTGCTCGTTCACGATGCCGCAGCCGATCGATGCGGGGTATTCGACCGGCATGTCCCATCCGTTGAATTCGACCATCTTCGCGCCCATCTGGCGATGGACGGCGTTCAACGCAGTCTTGCGGACGTTCTTCGGGACAATGGACGGACTCGCTTCAGCAACGGACAAGGATAACCTCGGTCAGACTTTTCCTGGGCATTGACATTGCTTCGACAGTGGCTGGGCTGCCGAGCGTGGAACTGTTCAAGTTAACATTTTAAGTTAACATCCGGGCGGGAAGGGCGGCAAATCAGGGACAGGTGCACGATCTTTGTCCTCCAGGCCGGGAATCGAGAGCGGTCTCTGCTTCCCGTTTTCCTTGCGGATATAGACCCTGCGCAAAGAGGTTGAGCCTGATACTTGCCACTCTCGAGCCTCTCATGAAGAGTTTGGATGTTTCTCGCAGCGTCCCTTTCGTACATCCCATACGTGACGCCGTCCACTCCCGCGCTGGCTTTCTTTCGTCGACCTCGGAATGCTGCATACAATGCTTCGGGCGTGATCCATGTGAGCGATCGAGTAGAATTGTTGCTTCCTTGGCTAGTTCAGTTAGTCGGTCGAGTTTCGTGTACATAGTTCCTCGAGTTCGGTGTCTCGCCTATGTTTCCTTCAATAGGTACGTCACCTTGTTTCCCCCTTCCCTCCAGTGGGTTCCGTGGCCGCTCCTTTCGGAAACCCTGCGGTCCCCGACCTTCACCGGTACTATGGGACTCGCACCCGTTGGATTTCATTAAGTGGTTTCCCCTACCTCCTTGCTGGTTCCTCCACTCCCATACTTTTCCCACAAGGGTTCTTCCTTTGGGAGTTTGCGCGGAGTTGATACGATGATGAGTTCAACGGGTGCGCCCAAGGACCCAAGCAAGGAGCGGTAGAATGCGTGCTCATGGAGGATTCACATTGAATGCTAGGCGGACAATCTTTGAGCTCTATTTCGATTATATTCAGCACTACGGCTCATCTATTGCTCCGCGCTCACTGTTACGGCTTACCTCAGAGTTGGGCATCTCGCCAAGCGCCGCTCGTGCTGCTCTGTGCAGACTTTCGAAACAGGGCTGGTTGCAACGAAATACCGATGACGGGCGTGCTTTCTATCTATTGACGTCAGTGGGGCGCGAAAGATTGGAAGAAGTACGCCCTCGTATCTTTTCTCCGCGACATGCGACCTGGGACGGCCAATGGACCATCCTGACTTACTCCGTACCCAAGCGGCTGGGAAAACATCGCGACCGATTGCGACGCGAGCTGACATTTCTGGGGTGGGGATCGATGACCCCGGCGACATGGATAAGTCCGAATTCACTGGTTGAAGTGACTTTGCGTCACCTTTCCTTGCGAAAACTCGACCAGTATGTGCAGCTGTTTCGCGCGCGACAGGCGAGCGCCCAGTCGCACTCCGCACTCATCAAGCGCTGTTACAACCTGGAAGCGGTGCAGCGCCACTATGCTCAGTTCATCAAAACTTGGCGTGGATATCGAAGGACGATCGTTGCTGCCAGTAGTCCCAGTGACAGTACTTGTTTCGTCGCAAAAATGCGTCTTCTCTATGGTTTTGGAGATTTTCTTTACCTTGATCCTTTCCTGCCCTCAGAGCTCTTGCCTACAGGGTGGCTGGGTTATGAGGCGTGGCGCCTCTTTCGTGATGCGTATCTCTCATTGATGGAGCCTGCGCTGGCCTACTTTGAGAATTGTTTCGAGGGGCCGGTGAGAACCGCGCAGGAACAACGCGAAAGCCGACTGCGAGCCTTGGACCAGACACCTACCGAAATCTAATCGGAAGGTGACCAACGGCGGGGCGCCCTGGCGGTCTCTAAACTTGAATCCGCCCCTTTCTTATAGCTCCGCCGCGATCATGGTTTTAGGCGGGCGGAAGAATGTAATGAAAATCGGTTATACGTCCTTCCGGCGCGTCTTTGAACAGGACCTGGACACGCGTGCCCGGTGTCAGGCGTTCTGCTGCGCGCTCCACGTTGCTCAAATCAAGGCCGCGCACGAAATTGATCATCGCAGTGCTCACCCCATCCAACCGGACATATGCGATGGCATACGGCGGCTTAGGAAGATTTTCAAATTCAGCGGTGACTATGGTTGCAGCTTCGATCACGCCTTCGAGACCGGCTTCTATCCAGCTGTCACACGGTTCGAACGAGCGCTCGCAGTAGGCGCGCGGCGGTAAGAATGAGAGTTTGCAGTTGCTGCAATAGGTGGCAAGGATCTTCTTCTGCTTCAAGCCGTCGAAGAACTTGCCCGCAACCTTTCCAACCGAGTACTTGTAGCGAACGTGCCATTCACCGGGAATGACGTTCTCATTTCTTTCTAATTCCTGTTTCGGCATATGATTCCCACCTTATCCTTATCCTTATATATATCTATATATCGATTGCTTCTATACATGGTCGGCGCCGAGAATCGTGCAATTGACAAATTGAACCGAGCCGCCAATCGCCGTCGCAAGCGCGTTCTGGACGCCGGCAACTTGCCCCTCTCCTGCTTTGCCCATTACTTGCAAAGCGGCATCCGCCACACGCACCAGCCCAGTTACACCAATCGGATTACTGCATAGAGTTCCGCCGGAGGGATTGACGGTCAGCAGCCCCCCCATGTCGAAAGCCCCTTCGTCGCTGAGATTTTGAGCTTCGCCCCGCTTGCAGAACCCTAAAGACTCCAGTTGCGGAAATTGCACGGAGCTGAAGGGATCGTAAAGCTCGACCACCTGGATTTGCTTGATGGGATTGGTGATAGCTGCATCGGCGTAGGCTTCCTTACCGGCAGACACGAACTCAGCTTCGTCCGACAGCTCGGCGTCAGTACGGGGGCCCACCCTGTCGCCCATGAAGACCGTGCTGGTTGTCCCACCGATTCCGTTGATAAAGGCGGGTCTGGAACAGCGCTCTTTCGTTACCTCTTGGTTCGCAAGAACCAGCGCTGCGGCGCCCGCCGAGCGTGGGCAGATATCGAACAACTTATAGGGCCAGGACATCCGCGGCGAGTTCATCACATCCTCGACCGTTATGTTTCCTTTGAGATGCGCATACGGATTCTTGAGGGCGTTCTTGCGCGACCGCACCACCACACGTGCGTACTGCTCTTCGGTTGTGCCGTACTTATGCATGTAGCGCTGAGTCGAGAGCGCCGTCATGGTCACGGTGTTGAGAGCGAAGTCCTGTTCATAGAACGGATCCCAGATCAAATTCAATATGTGCTGGGCATCCCGGGTTTCGGTAACACGGTCCGCACCCACCACCAGCACGGTCCGATACATGCCGGAGGCGACGTGCGCGTATCCCGCATGCAGCGCTGAGCCACCAGTCGCGCCGCCGGTGTGCACGCGCATAAAAGGTTTGCCGGAAGCCCAGATCGAGTCTACGGCCCACTTATCCACATCGTTAACACCCATGAATTGTGTGGGCGCCATCGAAAATACAATCGCATCGATATCGGTGGGGGTAAGCCCGGCGTCGTCCAACGCCGCTTTAGCAGCATCCTGTGCCAACTCAACATAGGTTTTGTCATCGATCTTGGTTTTGAATACTGTTTCTCCGACTCCGATGACGGCCACTCGGTGCTTCGGCATTCGCTACACTCCCTCGAAAACTGCGATCGCGTTTCCCTGCTGTGCAAATCCGTGACAACCATGCGCTGCAGCCCGCTTAGCGCCCTTCACCTGCACGGCGCCGGCTCGGCCAGAGACCTGAAGCACAGCTTCGGCAGCGTGCACCAGCCCGGTGCAGAAATATGGGTTCTGTGCAAATGGCCCTCCCGACGGCGAAACCTGGCAGGTGGGTGGCGGATTGAGCACGCGTCGGTACGCCACCTCGTGAAACCCAGTTTGGCCATCGAGTTCGATGAGGTCGAGCTGGCTGCAATCCTGGAGGCCACTCATCGCGATAGCTTTGCGGAAGGTCTCCGCGAATCCATGGAGCTTGGACAGGCGCTCTTCCCCGAGTTGATAATCGTCGATTCGCCACGCCAGTCCTGACAACCGCGCCAGTGGGCGCCGATCGGGATGGTCGCTCAGCCATTTGCCGGAGCATACGACCATTGAGACGCCGCCATCGGTGACCGGTGCTTGTTGTATCTTGCGCAGCGGAACAGATACGTATGGCGATGCCTCAATCTCCGCCAGCGAAGGAACCGCCGAGCGCATTCCGCGTTCGTTCTTGCTCGCCTGCTCGTAACTGGCCTGGACCGCCACATTGACATCAGATTCGCAGATTCCATACGCGCCCTTGACCGCCCGCGCAAAGAGGCCGTCCGCAATGGAAGCGTTCAAGCCGATATCCCTGGTATAGAAGGGCTCGCACCGCATCCGCATCACGTCCTCAAATGGCGCTTTTGAACTCTTGTTCCAGCTGGAGAGAAGACCGAGATGAAAGCGTCCCGATTCAATCCGCAACGCCTCCAGACAAAGGCCGATCAGTCCGGAATCAGTGGTCTTGATTTCATCCTTGAGATACGCGCCGGCCGGAGCGGACAAAAGCATGCTCGAGATGCTCCTGCCGTCGAGTTCGTCGCAGGCAGCAATTGTGATGTGATCCAGTTCCTTGCGGGCGATTCCAGCACTATCTAGCGCCGCCTTCGCCGTGTCAAACACCATTTCCTCCAAGCGTTTATCCACGATCCATGGCGAGGGCGGATGCATGGCAAGGCCGAGAATGTAAGTATCCACGTCACCTCCAGTTCAACGATGGCCAGAACAAATGACGGCCGAAACAAATAATGGCCAGAACAGCGTCACCGGCCGATGATGCAACCGAGGCACGAATGCCCTCGGACCTGTTGCAACCCTCTCATGAACGCTCGCGTTTGCCAGTCGCAATTCGTGCTTCAAGGTCGGAATCTAGCTCGCACAATGGTGGGACGGGGAAGTGTCCCGCCATTGTGCGCGGCGAAAAGGCCGTCATGGGGTTGTTTAAAAATGTTTAAAACACATATTTCACACCGAACTGAATCAAACGGGGAGCCACAATTGTGGAATTGATAACCCCCAGACTCGGCAGATTAAGATATTCGCTGGGATCACCGAACTGTGCGTGGTTGAAGGCGTTAAAGAACTCTGCTCGGAAATCCAGTGCTGACTGTTCCGATAAGCCCCCCAACCGCGTCGTCTTGGCGATGGAGATATCGAAATTGTTTTGCCCGGGGCCGCGCATGATCCCACGGCCCGAATTGCCGTAGTCCGTGCCCGTCGTTCCTGGCCCTCCTATGGACACCACCGGTGGTGAGCAGAACGCCGCGCTGTTGACATAGTGATTCAGACGCTCCTTCACCGAACCTGGGGTTACCAGATCCGCGTTTGACATCCCAGGGCAAAATTCGGCACGGCTAGAATAATTAATGCCTCCGTAATACGCAGTCCCTGCCAAGTAATCAGTAAAAGTCAAAGGGTCTCCGCTTTGGAAAGTTGTTACACCCGAAATCGACCATCCCGTCAATGCTTTACCGGCTATGCCCTTGCCCTGCCCATATCCGGGGAACAGGTAGTTGTAAGAAAAGATGAGGCGGTTTGCACGGTCGAAATCGGCCGGCCCGTAAGCTTGTGCCAAGTTTGCGGGATTGTTGCTGTCAGCGCTCAGGTCGCCTCCCTCACCTACGAAATCTGTCAGCGTCTTACTGTGGGTGAACGCCGCCTGGAACATTAGACCGTGAGAGACCTGCTTCCGCACCGAAACTTGCAGCCCGTTGTAATTACTGTCACCATTTGCGCAGGTACAAAAAACACTCATCGGCCCAAAGCCGACCCATGGAACGCGCAGATACGCATTACCAGGCGTGTTGGTCGTGATGAGCGTTCCGTTTTGCGGGTTCGTGATGGGATTGGTTGGACTCGCCAGGGCGGGTACATTCTGAGCCTCTGTTGCCATCACCAGATGCTCGCCTCGGTTTCCGGTGTAGCCGACCTCCAACACCCACGTAGGCAAGAACTGATATTGGATATTGAGGCTTTCGTCGAACGTCCGCGGAGTCTTCCATGGGCCGAGGTACGCGTTCGTCTGTACTTGGGAAGGAGTCTGGGGCACCACGCGGGGGACAAAGCCCAAAGGAGGCAAGTTGGGCCATGGGACCTGGAACGTGGCTGCAGGTTGAAGCGAATTCGACAGGCCAACGTTAAGCGCAAGGGGAGGTTGGTAATTCAAGGGGAAGAAGAGCACGTTGCCGTTGGTTTCTTGATAGTAGATGCCCCATCCGCCGCGCACCACCAAATTGCTAGTGTGGAGCGGTTGCCATGCGAAACCAATCCGAGGCCCGAAATTGTCTAGCGGCATTGGCTCTTCTTGACCGTAAGGGGTCGATCGACGGGTTACACCTGGCGGCAGCGGACCCGGAAAGTTCGAAGCCACATCGAAACCGGCGAGAGTACCCCCCGGGGGAGGGACAGGAACCGCATTCAGGGCTTTGATGTTCAGATTCCCAACATATCCAAGCGCATCGGTCATACCGCCAAAGTACTCCCATCGCAAACCCAGGTTCAGTGTCAGCCGCGAACTCAGCTTGACGTCGTCCTGACCGAAGGCGGCAAAATCCCGCACTCTGAAGGAACCGTATACTCCGCCCGGCGCCGACTCACTCTCCAGTGGGCCCGAGGTTGAAATATTGCTCATCGGGTCTCCCGCCAGGGCCGTTCCGTTTTGCGTGGCGTTTTGTCCCAGCAGAAAGTCGTTAAAACTGGCAAAGGTGATTTCTCCGCGGGCAACCGCCGCTACAGACTCTACAAACCGGACGTCTTCTCCTTCAAATCCCACGCGAACCGTGTGAATCCCATGGTTCCAGGAAAGGTGATCGCCAACCATGTACGTGGTTGGTGCGGAATGACCATTATCGGAAGAGGCTCCGCCCAACGTAAAGAGTCCGTTGATTGCGATCTCGGGAAGTTCATTCAGCCATGCGTTTAACGGTGTCATGCCGAATTGTTGTGGCGTCGCGAACTGGAAGCTGCTGTCGTTCCAGAGCGAATGAGTAAATCCGCTCCTCGCTTCATTGACGAGATTGGGCGTAAGTATTGAAGTCAGCTTTACGACGCCGTTGAAGTTGTTGCTCTTGACTACTCCTGGATTGCCAGGCAGACAGGTAGTGCCACAATCGATGGAAAGCGTCTGCGGATCGCGGGAATGAAACACCCGTTCAGACAACGTGTTTCTGGGCGAGATGACCCAATCCAGGTTGACGAGGAACTGGTCTTCCAGGTAGGTCGAGGGCACGGTGAACAAGGAAGAGCCGCTCGGGTTTTGTGGATTGGGAATCCAATATTGCCCGGAGGGCGTCTTCTGCTGGAGGTAAGCCAACGCGACAGGATTGATGTTCGAGCCATCGCAGGCAACCGCACCCCCGTTGACTCCCTGACCGCCATTGACATTACAGAATATAGCTCCGTAAGTCGCAGCCGTCGCCGTGGCGCGATTCACTCCAAAGAGTTGACTCGGAAGGAACGGGGTTGATTCACTGGATGAGGATAATCCATTGGCTTGCCTCGTCCCCTGGTAAGAACCGAAGAAAAACAGGTGGTTCTTGATAATCGGACCGCCGACATCCGCGCCAAACTGATTCTGCCTCATCACGGCCCGAGGCAGGCCAGCCTGGTTGCCGAAGAAACTGTTCGCATCGAGAGCGGTGTTCCGTAAGAACTCCCAGGCGGCTCCGTGAAACGAATTCGATCCCGATTTCGTCACTACTTCGACGTTCGCCCCCACGTTCCGCCCGGAAGCCGCATCGTATTGAGATGTCTGGATCTTGAACTCCGCAATCGCATCAGGGTTGGGAATGGCGAGTTCGGCGTAAAAAGTGTATTCGGCATTGTCGGTGCCTGAGCCGAAATTGTTGGTCTGCTGGCCATCCATCAGAAAGTTATTGCCCGAGTAAATGTTGCCGTTTACGAAGAGTTGCGAGGATCCTGCCCCGAGGTTGGCAGCGTTGGTCACATCGCTGGTAACGCCGGCCGACAACGATAGCACCTGAGTGTAGTTTCGCGTGGTCAAAGGAATGGAAGTGATCTGCGTGCTACTCACCACGGTTCCCAAGGTAGCCGATTGCGTCTCGATCTGCTGAGTAGTCTCCGAGACCGTAACGGACTGGTTCACGCTCCCAACAACCAGCGCCGCGTCAAGCGTGTTGGTCTCTGTAACATTGACGTTTGCCGCAGGAACTTCCAGAGTCTTAAAGCCGTCTGCCTTAAACTCCACTTTGTACATGCCCGGCGTCAGGAGTGCAAAGGTATAGCCCCCGTTTGGACCTGTTGCTTCAGTACGAATCTGACCGGTCTGATCGTTCGTGATCGTCACGGTTGCCCCGACGATCACTCCACCGGAGGGGTCTTTGACGAAACCCGTAAGAGCTCCGGTGCCACCCGTCTGTGCCAAGGCGTTGGGATTGCAAAGAAGTGCGCCAAAGAACACACTGAAAAGTAATCGCCTCATTTGCCCCCCACCAGGGATGCTCCTCGCCCGTTGACTCGTCCGCCCCAAGAACGCACGCGGGCTCTGTTCGTACCATAAAGCCCTTAAGCGTATGACTTTTCTTGAGAGCACTTCGCTGCCGCCGCTTAATCTATCGACAAGGTAAGGACAATGTCAAGAGAAATTATTGCAAAATGTTATCTATAAGCGCGAGCATTGTAATATAAAGAGATTCGATGGTTCATCGCACTATGCAAACTTGGCATTGGTCTCCGAAACTCCAAAACACCTAGCTGTTTCTGCTGCAAGAGCGATCTCTCAAACATCATCGAAAATCGTAAGCACTGTCATCTCTAGAGCTCTTTTATGATCAATGTAATGCCGAAGAAGATATCTTCGAAGCAACGCTTTGCTGAAAATCTGCTTGGGCCCTGCAAAGACAAGCTCTAGCGTTAATCTGGCGACGCATTTGCGTCTTCCCTTAACGTGGTTATTCTCAGCACCGGGGCACTTTTGAGACTACTCAGACACAAGTCATGCTATTGGGCAGATTCATGCCCAACGAAGATACCCTTAGCGTTGAATGCTGCCTCACCCCCCTCACATCGAGCGTTCCCAACCCATCTTGACCATTGGGAAAGAGCCTCTATTTGTTCGATCATGGCGCTCATCGGCTGTAATACAATAAAAAACGACCACGGGACCTCGATTCGCAGTGTCAGCCACCCGATCGTTTTGCGAGTAACGAACTCAGTCAAAGGCCTTGCAGTGGGAGAAACATGACCATGGAGATCGCGGATAGTTTCTCAAGTTCGAGCGTCACTATCGATCTCAAGCACCATCAGCGAGATCGTTACGTTGCTTGCTGCGTACTTGACTGCAAGCCAGAGATTGCCCTATTGGACCCCGGTCCGTCTTCCACCCTTAGCAACCTGCTCCACAATCTGGACCGCATGGGCATCGGAATTTCCGACGTTGGGGCCATTCTCCTCACCCACATACATTTTGATCACGCAGGCGTAACTGGGACCCTCGTCGAGCTAAACCCCCGAATCCGTGTCTATGTCCACGAGAGAGGTGCCGCACACCTCATCGATCCCACGCGCCTGCTGAAGAGCGCTTCGCGTGTGCTTGGCGCAGACGTAGAGGGATTCTGGGGGCCGTTCAACGCTGTACCCGCCCGAAATCTGAATGTGCTAAATGGCGGTGAGGAAATCAAATTGGGAACAAGAAGATTCGAGGTCCTGTACACTCCGGGGCACGCGCCCCACCATGTCAGCTACTTCGAACCAGACAGCAGAGTTGCGTTTGTGGGTGACGCAGCGGGCATTAGGATTGCGGACTCGTTTGTATATCCTGCGACGCCTCCTCCCGACATCGATGTAGAGCAGATCAATACGAGCCTGAGTCTGATAGAAGCCTGGAAGCCACAGCGGTTGTTCTTGACTCATTTCGGCTTGGTAGGCAGGATCGAGTGGCATATGACGGAGTTTCGTGAACGCCTCCGATCTTGGAGCGAATTTGCTCGCTTGTCACTCGAACGACAAGAGGATGACCTACACCGCGCTCAAGAATTCTCGGAAATGGTTACGGCAGAAGTGGCTTCGCGCGCCTCCCAAGAGGAAGCCATCTGGTTCGAGCAACTCGTATCGTCTCGGCAAAATTGGTACGGATTAGCTCGCTACTGGCGGCGACAACGCGTTCCTTCAGCCACTACCAGGGAGTGAATCTCGTCTGCCGAGAAGAAAAACAGCACACCTGCTTGATTGAGCCCGCCCGCCCCGCAAACTGGCACCCAGTCGGTGCTCCCGGTTGGCTATTAAATAACGAGCACAGACCACAAATTCATACAGGATTATTCGAAGTTAGGAGGTCGCCTTTCCTGAAACGCGCGCAATCCTTCCTGAGCATCACGGCCGCGCACCCACTCTAGGAATGTATCTACCTCAAGCTCGATAGCTTCGGTCAACACTTTTTCTGAGCCGCAGTCGACCAAGTACTTCAGTGCCTTCAACCCTCCTTGGCTTTTTGTCGCGAGCCTTTGTGCAAACGCTAGACTCTGTTCTGCCAACTGAGGGAAGGGCACAGATCGGTACGCTAAACCCCAAGCGACCGCTTCCTGTCCGTCCAAACGGTCCCCGCTCAGCAACAATGCCAAGGCCCTTTGTCGGCCGATGAGCCGGGATAACCGTTGAGTGCCCCCTCCGCCCGGTATAAGTCCGAAGTTGGAATGTTGATCCCCAATTACTGCATTCTCGGCGACAATTACAACATCGCACGCTTGCATGAGCTCGAAACCACCAGCCAGCGCATAGCCTTGCACCGCAGCAACTACGGGAATTGGCGCTCGTTCGATACAAAAGAAAGCGCGGTTAATCTGTTCGATGAATTCGCGCATTTTCTGCGTCTCCGCCACATATCGCAAGTCTGCCCCAGCGCAAAAATGATCTCCGGCCCCTTCAATCAGGATGACGCGCGCCTGAGTTTCTAACTCGCGAACGGCCTGTTCAAGTTCAAGCACAACCGTGTAATTCAGAGCATTCAATACGCGCGGCCTGTTCAGCACGACGTGTCCAACTTCTCCATCGACCCATACCTTGAGTGTTTGCCATTCCCTATTCATCTCGCACTCCAATCAATTTCGAAGTCCGCGTGTAACGAAGCCATCCAAACTGTAGCCGGTCGGCTACAAATTGGAGCTATCTCCTTTCATGCTCACACATCGGCAGCCAGAGCGGTGGAAAACCCGATCCAGAGATGGTCGAGGCGCGCGACGGACCACTCCGAAAATCAGCGGCTCGGTTTGTCCTGCGTTGGCTGGGTACCCTCGAGGACGCGCCGAATCTTCTCCACAACCCCCGCATCCTCAAGGCCTGTCGTATCGCCATGCGCTGCGCCCGTTATGACAATCTCCTTCAACAAGCGCCGCATGATCTTTCCGCTGGAGGTCTTAGGCAAGACATCACTGAAGTAGATGAAGCCAGGCACGGCAATCTTGCCGATCACGGCTTCGATTCGTCGGCACACCTTCTCTCGGAGTTCTGCGGTGGGCGCGCAGCGAGTTTGAAGCAGAATGAATGCCACGGGTATGGAACCCTTGAGCTCATCCGGTACACCGACGACCGCAGTTTCCGCAACGCCTTCACACTCCATGATTGCGCTCTCGATTTCCATCGTGCTCAACCTGTGTCCCGCTACATTAATCACATCATCGGTGCGGCCAACGACCCAGAAATGGCCGTCTTCATCCCGAACGGCGGCATCGTACGTACAGTAGCATCCTGGAATTCGCTGGAAATATTCGCGAATGAACCGCTCAGGCTCCTTCCACAGACCGCGCGTCATCGCGGGGAATGGCGCGCGCACGACAAGATTCCCGGAAGTGTTCGGACCAAGAGACCTACCTTCGTCATCAACCACGTCCAAATGAGCACCAAGAAATTGACCGCCACACGAGCCCGGTTTCATCGGAGTCAGCCAAGCAGCGCCAGCCAGCGGACATCCCCCAAGCTCAGTCTGCCCCCACAGATTGTTGATATACGCGCGCCCCCTGCCAAGCTTCTCATTGGTCCAATGCCACGCCTCTGGGTTAAGCGGCTCGCCGAGCACGCAAATAGTGTCTAGATTAAGCACGCAAGCTTCGGCAAGCCGTTCACCATGCCGCATCAAACCGCGGATTAAGGTCGGTGCCGTCATAAGCTTGTTGACGTGGTATTTCTGCAGCACTTTATAGAAGTGGTCCGGTTGCGGCCAATCGAGCGCACCGTCGTAAAAAATCGTTGTCACCCCATTCGCCAGAGCCCCGACAATGCCCCAGATATGCATGGTCAACCAACCAATGTCCGCAGTGCACCAGAACACGTCGTTGGCATGATGATCCAAATGGTACTTCGCATAGATATAGGCGTTCACGAGAAAGCCTATCCCAGAGTGAATCACACCCTTCGGTTTGCCTGTGGTACCGCTGGTATAAAACACCAAGCCAGGTTCATTGGCTTCGAGAGGCTCCGCCAGACACTCTACACTCGCAGCAAGCATCAGGTCATCCCACCAAAAGTCCCGGCCAGACTGCATGTTCGCTGGAGTTCCGGTCCGCTTTACAACCGCGACCGTACGAACGCTCTCCAGGCCTTGAATAGCCTCGTCGACCTCTGCTTTAAGGGGAATCAACTTTCCGCGACGGCGGATCGCATCGGCGGTTAGGACTAGCTTTGGCTCGAAAACTTCTATCCGGGTTCGCAAGGCCGCTGAGGAAAACCCTGAAAAAATCGTGTTAAAGATCACGCCCAGACGAAAACACGCGAGCACCGCAATCACTGCCTCAGGCACGTTAGGTAAGAAAATCGCGATCGGATCGCCTTTTTTGAGGCCCAAATTAATTAACACGTTCGCGAAGCGGTTCACCTCGTGGTACAGCATTCGGTAGGTATAAAACTTTGTCTCAAAAGACTCACTTTCCCAGATCAGCGCGGTCTTGTTGTCGGCGCCCTGGCTCAAGTGACGATCGAGCATGTTGGCACAAGGATTTGCAATCCCACCACAGAAGTACTCGAAATGCGGCAGTTCACCTTTGCGGGCGGTGTGCCACGGCTTTAGCCACTCGAGTTCTGAAGCAGCCTTAGCCCAAAAGTGATCAGGATCCTCCAATGAACGTTCCAGCATGTTCTTAAATGCGGCGACGCTCCCTGCATTCGTTTTCGCAGCCCGGTCCGGATCGGGCATCCGCAGGGTGCTATTTCGGATCATCGCGAATTCAGCACCAGTTTCAATCATGGGGCCGCTCGATTCCAGTAAAACGAACTCTGCTTGGTTCAGGGCAGGTACCGGAGGAATCGATAAAAACGAAGAGCTCGACCAGCCTATCGCTTTGCCCGGAGTCAGGCGCGATGCTTACCGTTAAGCTGATGGCTCCAGGGGAATCAGAACGCTCTCGCGGCAATTCACACAATAGAAGCCCCGCAATTCTGCTGGTGTGATCGGACGAGGAGTAAGCAACGCCGAACCTGTTCAATATTCCTGGCACACGACTTCTCCCGCAAAGTCATCCAGATGCACCGGCCTCCAAGATCGCAGCGATCCAAGTTGATCGGAAGTGATTATCGACGAGCACTCATTGTTGTTGTTTCTGGCTGGCCGCGTTCGATTGTGGCGCAACCCGAATAACTCCGACATTACCCTCGATCTCCACTTTCGTTCCGTATTCTTGCGAATACTTCTGTTGTGTCTTCAGAATTGTCTGCGCCATCTCTGCCGACGCAATCCTCGGACTACCGCGGTCCGCATCTCGTCGTTCCCATCCCAACTCGATGGGATAGATACGAATCTCGGATAGTTGGTTCTTGTCGAACTTGGAAACAACAATCGCACTCTGATAAATGGGGGCGAGACCAACGTGGTTCCAGAAATTGGCAGCGAAAACCGCATCATCCGTGACGGCGGGATCCGAACTGTCTTCAAACTCCTCTTGCGAGGACGGCTGGACTGCGAGGTTAATCTCAAAGAACAGATCTCCGAGACTGTGAAAGATGGGCCTATTCTTGTAAATTTCAACGCCTAGCATACGGTGCGGACCCGTTCCCACCCATTCGTCCGCGCCGGCGTCAATTGCCTCCTTGGAGATTTTTGAGAGGAAGTCAGCCGGCGCCTCGTGAGCATGAATGGTCACAATCAGGAAGTCGCAATTCTGCTTTGCGTCCCGCACGCTTTGCAGGATTTCCCGTTCGTCTAACGGGTTCATCTTGTAGCTGAAACCGGGCTTGTCCCCAATTTTGTAGAAAGTTCCGAAGAGATAGAGCTCGTCCGGTCCAAGCTGAACTGGGAAATGGAAAACTGGCGCTGAAAGCGAACTGGCTGCGACCTTTTGGTTGAGTCCTGCCTCCGCGCCATACGCATAGGCGTCATGAATTTTACGCAGAGCGTCCATTTGTTCCGTAGTCACGTTGGTAAAGCGGACGACGCGCAAAGGATTAAGTCCCGGCCGGGCGGGAACCTTGCCATTTGCATTAATAGCAATTTGCTGTGGATCGGAGATGGACGAAGTCAACGATATCAAGCCAACTCGGCCCTTTGGGGTATCGTAGAATCTTGCCTCGCGCGCCAAGTCTCGCGTCTCCCCATCGCCTGCATGGATAATACCCGCGTCATCGAGCCAGTGAGCGGTCTCCCGCGCTCCGTCGATTCCCCAGTCACTCTGGTGGTTGTTCGCACGGCCCACCATCTTGATTCCCATTTCCTTCAAATCTTTCGCGACACCAGGCTCTCCATCCAGCGCCCAATAATGGCTGATTATGTTTTGGGGCACTTTATATCGGCGATAGTCCACGATTGCGCCTTCGAAATTACCCATGGCCATGTCGGCGGCGCCCAGAATCGCAGCGATCGGCTTGTTCTCCGGACTTTGAGTGGCCGGGTGGTTCAAGATGATGTCGCCCACCGAGGCAACTGTAAATCCGTCCGGAATGTTCGTGGAAAGTGTTTGGGAAGGATCCCGCCCTTGCTGCTGCGCCGAAACCACTGCCCCCGGGTAAAAAAAGAAGCCGACAGCTACGCAGCTTCCAACCAAACCGGCTGCAATGGAAAATCGCGCTAAGGCCCGATAACGCTGCATATTCACTCTCCTGTGTGGGACAACCGTTCAAAGTTCAACTGGAGTTATGTCGCGATCAGTTTGCGAGATCTGAGTTTCCGTCCGTGGCCTTTTTGCATCTTTGGACATGCAGCAATGCACAGACCCGCAACCTCAAAAAACCAAAACTGAAAACCGCGGATAGTCTAGCGTTGCACTTTGTGCGTGTCAATAACTATTATTGTAATATCGCGACCAGTAAGTGAGCATGTAGCGCGCGGTGCCGGCAGCGATCTCAACGTGTTGAACGTCCGCGGTTATCGGCCTAGGAAACGAGGCGATACAGGCGCGCGGTGGCGCTTTTGGCTATCTTCGACGAGCACCCGACCGACGCGCTCTGGTCCGCGATGTCGGAGCTTGCGGAATAGGACCATGCCCCTCATGCAAAACGCTTCTTGCAAATTTATCCGGAGCCGGCATGGCTTCAGTTTCGAGGACCAGGTAATTTGCCGCGACGCAGGCCCGAGAAGCCTGCAACTCTGAAGAAACATCTCGCCGCGAGCAAGCTTGAAAACTCAACGTGGTGCGGATGC
>JGI12635J15846_10001757_pt1 | contig 18913 bp, 17 predicted proteins | sample BlaSpr_A8_OM2_M2_FD_15846 | JGI IMG/M metagenome (IMG submission 15846) | reverse complement strand
CCGCCAGCAGCAATAATGTGTGTGTCCAGTCCTCCCGTTGTTGTACGTGAAGAACTCGAGGGTAGAGAGCGCGCAATTCGTCCGACTCGCGGGCGTCCGCCGGGATGCAAAGAATGATAGCCGCTTGGTGATCGAGCGAACGAAGAACCTCATGATATTTCCGGCCGCTGATTGGACCGACCACAATGAGGTCGTGCGCCGTTGCGTCGTAATTGCGCCAAAGCTTGCTATTCAAAACGGTAATGTCCGGTGATTTGCGTTGTGCCTGCCAACATCCGGCCACAATCCTTGCGAATTCGGTTTCATCAGTCAGAATCAAGACGCTGGCGTTCGGCAAAGGACAATCCATCCCAGAAGTATTCACCCGCAAAAGCCGGGGAAAATGTGTTGCACGCTACAATTTTTCTGCTTCATCCAGCGCGGACAGCAGCCGCTTGGCGCTGATTCCGAGGTTGACGGCGGCCTCGGTATCTTTTGCTTGCTTGGCAATATCCACGCGGTCCTGCAGCCGGGAAGCTTCCACGCGTCCAACGGCGAGGGCCTTATCCAGGGCAAAAGTGTGGCCTTTTTCTTTCGCATTGGTGGTGGCAGTGGAAACCATCGCTCGCGCCGCTACAGCGCGGCGCAGGTCTTCCGCGGCAACGCCGGTTTCACTCACGAATGCGGCCACTTCCCAAGATGACAACAGGATGCGCGTGTCGCCGAGTTTTACGGTGCTCATGGAGCGGCCGTGCAATGGCGGTGTTGCGATTAATTGCTCCCAGATCTTCTCCATGCACGCCTCGAAGTCCAAAGCTGGGGGTGGTTGGTCTTTCGGCGCAGCCTCACTCTTTTGCAAAATGTCAGCGGCGATCTCGTTACGGCGCGGGGAGGGTAGCGGCGCAGGGTCGCTGTCCGTTTTTTTCTGGGATTCAAGGCTGAATCCTTTTGGTGAGTCGATAACCAGCCGATCGGAGATTTTTCCAGCGCTCTTTTCCAGCGCATTTTCGACGTCGGCCCGCAGCCCAAGCAATTTTTCAAAAGCCTGGTTGACGGATCGCTCGGTATATTCTTTTTGGAAGGGTTGTTTCCATTCGTCGGCAAGTTTCTTAACTTTGCTTAACGGCTCGGCCGCGGACAAACCGGTGTTGCGGCAATCGATGACGCGAACATCGGATGATTCCAGCTTGGCTATGCCTGCGCGAGTAGCGATCAGGTCCGCGTGCATCAACTCAATGAGCGTGCGGCGCAAGATAAAATTAAAACGAATAAAAGCCAGCAGGGCCGAGGAATCGTAGAACATCCCGCCGGCTGCTTCTTTGACCCTGCGTCCCTGCTCGATGAAATTGGTTTTCAGGACTTCGCGCAGGCTTCGAAAGCTGTGCAGGGACTGGATCATGACTTCCAGAGGTTCACACCACGTCAGAGTCGCAGGCGCCACTTCACCGAGAATCGGCTTCATGACCTCGGCGACGTCTGGGGGCTCAATGCGCTTGTGATAAATCTTGGCCGGCGCGCAGAGGGCAAAATATTGCACCAGAAGAAAGTCGATCTTGTCGCGGTCGAAGGTGGTCTTGGTTGGTTTGCGCAGGTGTCGTTCGATGAGCGATTTCAAGCTGCTCTCGCTGGCGTTCATGGTGGTCATCTGCAAAAGATGACGCAATTGGTAGACGATGACACGCTGGTCCATGGAATCCAGCCAGTTCAAGACTTGGCTGGAGAGTTCGGGATCCGGAGTTTCCGGCAACTTTCGCTGCAAGAAGGGAATTGCAATGCCTAGCTGTTTGGCTAAGGCTAAATAAATCGGGAAAACGGAGACCGTCTCGGCCCACTGGCTCTGGGTCGTCTGGGCTGTTCCGGGCGCCGAAGGGGAAGTCAGATTGGTCATGAGTGGATCATCCAAGAGTTGGGACCGCGTAAAAATTTAACGGCCACGGCTTTTTGTCCGCCATGATATTGCACGGCAACTACGGTGGCGTCCGCGGTATCAGCTTTGCGGCTTCCTTCCAAGCGGACCTTGTCGTCGAATTCCAGTGGCAAGCTGGAAACCAGGATGGCATGTTCCAAGCCCGCAAACTCCACCACACTGGCTTCCCGCAGACGAGTTGTCCCACCGCGCAGTGCGGTCACCTGCACGGGTAAGCGAACAGCGGTAACTCCGGGAAAAAATCGCGCCAACTGCTGAGTGCAACTTTGCTGTTCCCGGATTACCGTGGGTTCGTCAAACTGTCTCACGTGGCCTCACCAGTCCTCGATTGCAACGTCAGATTCTTCGCGCAGGCTGCCAGGCGCAGACACACGAAGAATCCCGATGGAAGAGAAGCACGCCTGGCACCAAAAGAAATGGCGGTAAGTTCTAGCGAATCATCAAGAATCAATGGGAGTTAAGATTTAGAAGAACGGGGCGATCGGCTCAATCGTCTCAGGCTGAAACAAATCTGTCTCAGCCTCGCGTTCGTAGGTTCCGACGATCGCGAATTAATGAGACACCGTTTGCGGCTCTTCAACGTGAGATTCGGCCTTAGCGGCAATGTTGTAGCGCTTGAGTTTGCGATACAGGGTTGCGCGACTGATACCTAGCATCTTGCCAGCGAGCGCTTTGTCACCGTTCGCTTGTTCGAAGACGCGAAGAATCGTCATGCGCTCCATTTCCGCTAAAGCGGTGGTGGAAAGGGAACCGGCATCCTGTGACAGAGCCGTGCCGGAGTCGGATTGTTCGGTTCGAATGGACGGGGGAAGATCGGCCACGTCGATGGTCTGGCGATCGCCGAGAGTTACGGCGCGGGCCACGCAATTTTCCAGTTCCCGAACATTGCCGGGCCAATCGTAATGGAGCAGGCTTTTCATTGCCGCTGCGGTTACCTGAATATTCGCGCCGTGCGCGTAGCGATCCAGGAAATGATGCACCAGCATGGGAATGTCCGAGCGTCGTTCTCGTAGCGCGGGGATGTGCACGGTGACGACGTTCAAGCGAAAATATAAGTCCTTGCGGAACGTTCCATTCCGATAAGCGGCTTCCAGATCGCGATTGGTGGCCGCGATTACCCGTACGTCGACGTTCACCTTCTCGTTGCTGCCCACCGGGCGCACTTCTTTTTCTTGCAAAACGCGCAGCAGCTTGGCCTGCATCTCCAAAGGCAGTTCGCCAATTTCATCCAGAAAAATTGTGCCCCCGTTGGCGGCCTGGAAGAGGCCCGCTTTGGTTTTCATCGCGCCGGTGAAAGCGCCTTTTTCGTAACCGAAAAGCTCGCTTTCCATCAAAGTGGGCACCAGCGAACCGCAATCCACGGCCACAAAAGCGGTCTGCGCGAGGGCCCCGCGAAAATGGATAGCGCGGGCCACGAGTTCCTTTCCGGTGCCGCTCTCGCCAGACACCAGCACCGGCGTGCGGGTATCTTTGAGCCGCGAAATCATACGCAGCACATCTTGAATGTTGGCGGACGTGCCGATGATGCCATCAAGGTTCTCTTCGGTGTCAACGCGCTCGCGAAGGAATTGGTTTTCCGTTACCAGGCGAACTTTTTCGGCCATGCGTTGCAGCAACATACGCATTTTTTCAACGCGAAAAGGCTTCTCGATGTAGTCGTAAGCTCCCAGCTTCATGGCGTCTACGGCTGATTCGATTGAACCGTGACCGGTCATGATGGCTACTTCAGTACGCGGCAACATGGCTTTGGTCTGTTTAAGTAGCGCCACCCCGGTTTGCGTGGGTAGCTTTAAATCGGTAAGTACTAGGTCCGGGGTGTCCGCTTCCAGACGCGGGAGCGCGGCTTCCGCACTTTCCGCTTCGGTGCAGGAAAAACCCAGCGCCGTGCCGATGGTCATGCAAAGCCGGCGAATACTTTGCTCGTCATCTACGACTAACAAACGTGTTTTGAGATCGTCGCTCATGGTTTCCCGAAGGTCTTCTCCACTACAGACATTAACTGCTGAACACGGAAAGGCTTTTCGATACATGGCGTGCCGCTCTGAGCCAAGAGAGTTTGTGTTTCGCTGTTGGCGGTGTCGCCGCTGATCAAAATGATCCTGGTGCGGAGCTCCGGCCGGTTTTTCTGAATCCAGGCGTGCACTTCCGCGCCGTTCACTTTTCCAGGCATGCGAATGTCGGAAATTACGCCCGCGAACCTGCCGGCAGAAAGCCGTTTCAAACCTTCGCTGCCAGACCCAGCGTTGACGACCGCATAACCTCTGCGCTCCAACGCCGCACGCAGAAATGCAATTACCGAAGGCTCGTCCTCGATTAAGAGAATCGGGCCGCCGGTCCACAAGGTGGATTGTAAGCTCATCGACCGGCTTCTTTCGCGGAGACCGTCGGAGCGGCCGATGCGGTGTCCGCCAATGGAATGCGGACCGTAAATGTGCTACCGGACGCAGCCTCGTTGTTCCAGCACTGAATTTCGCCACCGTGAGCGCGGACAATGCCGTAGCAAATGCTCAACCCCAAACCTGTCCCTTTGCCGGCATGTTTGGTGGTGTAAAACGGATCGAAAATGCGTTGCGGATCGACGATGCCAGCACCGTTGTCGGTGATGTTCACTTCGATGGCGTGATGGTGATGACAGGTTCGAATGGTGATCCGCCCGCGCTCGCTGGATTCCTGGACCGCATCGTAGGCGTTATTCAAAATATTCAAAAAAACCTGCTGCAATTGCTGCGCGTCTCCCAGCGCCGGGGGCAAGGCTTCATCAAATTCTTCCAGCACTTCCACGCCATGACTGGCGAAATCATAGCTGCGCAGCTTGATGGTCTGGCGCAGTACATTGTTCACATTCACGAGCTCGCGCTGAACCGGGCGCTGGCGCGCAAAACTCAGCAGATCCTGCACAATATCCTTGGTGCGTTGTGTCTCCTGCAAAATAATCTGTAAATCTTCACGAGCGGAGGCCGGCACTTCGGGATTCTCGAGCAGCAAATCCGTAAATCCCAGAATTGCTGCCAGCGGGTTATTCACTTCATGCGCGACTCCGGAAACCAGGCGTCCGATAGTAGCCATTTTTTCGCTGTGGGCGAGTTTAGCCTGCAGCAACGTCGCATCGGTTATGTCGGTCATCACCACTACGACGCTGTTTACCGTTTTTAGTTCGTCGCGCATGGGGCTCAGACTGATGGAAAAATGTCCCATGGAACTGTCGCTGCGGCGCACACGAAGCTCGATGTTTTCGACTTGCTGCCCATGCGCAGTAGTATCGAGGGCGTCCTCAAAATCCTGACGGTGGCCGGGCTCAATCCAATCCACCAACCGGTGCCCAATAAGGTCGCTCTCCTGATAACCCATTTCATAGCAGCGGCGGTTCGCATANCTGATGAGNCCGGCNGTATCNAGCACCAGAATCATGCTTTGCGTAGTNTTCAGAATCTTCTGATTAAAATCNCGNTCGCGTTGCAACTGCGATTGAAATGTNCTTTGTTCGGTGACGTCCAGCATCAAGCCGCGAATCTGCACAATGCGGTCGCTGGCATCGCGCACGGCNGTGATGTTTTGCAGGGTGTGAAGAAGCGTGCCGTCTTTGCGCCGCAGGGTCTCCTCATAATTTCGCAAAACACCATATTGAGCNAGCNTCGANAGAAAGCGCTCGCGGGCCGCNGGCGCNGGATACAAATGAGGGCCCACATCGGAGCGCAGCAACTCGTCTCGTGATGCATAACCGAGCATGCGCACCATGGCGTCGTTTACGTCCATAAACCGACCATCCGGCGTAGCGAAGAACAACCCCTCCTGGATGCTATCGAAAAGCTCGCGGTAGCGGCGCTCCGCCTCGCGCCGGTCGGTAATGTCCTTGAGCACGTGGATGGTGCGAACGTCATCGTCGGTAAGGCCGGGGGTTCGAGAGGTGGAAATCAAAAAACTGCGATGTCCCGAGACGGCGACGTATTCTTCGCGGGCTTGCTTGGTATCCCGGCAAAATGGGCAGGGCAGGTCGCTACCCGCTTCCGCGATCTGCCGCAAGCTGGCCATCGCTTCACCGACCAGCGCGACCGGCGGCACGCCCAGATGCGATGACAAAGAGCGATTGGTGCGCACGATTCTCCAGCTGGGATCATGAACCACGATGTAATCGCTGATGGCGTCAATATCCTCGACCCATTGGCGCTTGGATCGTTCCAGTTGTGAAAATCTGCGAAAGTTTTCGAGCGAAAGCGCTGCGTGGCTGGCCAGCGCCTGCAGCACGCGGCGCTCATCAGCAGTAAACGGCGCTTTCTTGCGAATGAGGCACAGCGTTCCCAGACGTTCGCCATCACTGGCGGCAATGGAGACAAAGGCCACGGTAGGGCGATTGGTCTCGCTGGCCGTATAACTCGTGGCGTCGGCTGGAAAATCGCGAAATTGGAGGCCCAGGCGTGGTTCGCTGGCTGCGGAAACCAACCATCCGCGGCCTTCGTGCGAGAAGAGCGGCTTAGCTTGCGGAGTTTCGTAAAAATCGGTTTCGCGGCCGCGAAACACGAGCACCGCACCCCAGGCGGCATTCAACATACGCGCCGAACGTTGCGCGAAACGGTGCAGAAAATCCGGCAATTGACGCGACTGTGCGGCATCGACGGCAAGCTCCATGAGCTCGTCGGCGTGGCGCGCCGAGGACAAATCGACGGTGTCAGCCTTGCCTGCGCGGCGCGCAGGGCGACTTACGAATTTAGACTTCGTTCCACGCATGGGGTCAGGGGGATTGCGTGCGTCTCAACTTGATCGTTCCCAAGCACCACCAAGCTAACGGGGAGTCTCAATGTGAGTCAACCACTCTGGAGGGAGGTGTTTCTAGAATCGTCAATGCAAAACCTGGCGTATAGCTCAAAGCGTCTCAGCCTGAGACCTCAGTCACCAGTCACCCGCGTGATGAGACGATTTTTCGCCATGAAGAAAAAACCGTTCACCACGTGCTTCCAGATAACCCCCACAGTNCTCTATCACTTGAGAGAAAAATTTTGATCCGACGCCANTCTTCCCAAACACTCAAGCCGTGGCCCTGCACGTGCCTTTCTCTTCGCGGGGTTATCTCCAAATACGGGATGGGAATTCAATGACACCGGGCCAATGGAAAAAGCTGATGTTAACAGCGAGTGCACTCACTATCTTCAGCGCAGCAGCACTATCGGCGCAGACAGGCACCACCGATGAGAACAAGCGAAAGGTGAAAACCAAAATTGCTCCAGCTTATCCGGAATTAGCAAAACGGATGAGTGTAGGCGGCAAGGTGAAGATCGAAGTTGTGATTACGCCGGACGGTCATGTTCGGAGCACAAAAGTAGTCGGGGGACACCCGCTGCTGGCGCAGGCTTGCCAAGACGCGGTGAAGGAATGGAAGTTTTTGCCCGCACCAGAGGAAAGCACGCAAGTGGTCGAATTTAATTTCGTGGCTGCGGGAACTTAAGGCGAAAAATATCGGGCCGCAGCCGAACTTAGTTCAAAGCGCTTTCGGCAGAGTAACCGGAGGAGTTGGGTAATGAAGATCGGGAAGAAACTATACGTGGGATTCGGCGCGGTGCTGGCCGTCCTGGTGTTGCTGTTCGTCGTCAATCTCTTCGCTGGATTGCGTGAGCGTTCAGCGCGCCTGGACGCCTCTGCAGCTCTCGAAAACGTGCGCACCATTGAAGCGGTGCGTTACCAGATCATGCTGAATCGCCTGAACCTCAATAATTATCTTCTGAGTGGCGATCCCCGCGATGAAGAAAAAGTGAACAAAGGCCTAGTAGACATCGCCGACGCCATTAAGCGTGGGGAAGCTCAGGGAGGGTCCGACAACCTGAAGTCCGCGCTCATGCAGGTGGAAAGCACCGAAGCAGGCTGGGCCGACAACTTTGCGAAACCTCTGCTGGCCAAGCGTCACCAGGTGGATGCCGGTGACGCCACCGTCTCAGATCTCCAGATTTTCTATCTGCAGAAGGATCCCAGCTCATGGCTCACGAAATCCTCCGTGGTTCTGGATCGTACTAATAACGACATCAGCAAATCGCTGGACGAAACATCCAAGTCGGCTGCTGTGGCCAGCAGCGCGAGCACCGCAGCTACTGCAGGCGGTACGTTCTTCGCGATGTTGTTGGGATTGCTAATCGCCTACTACACTGCGAAATCCATTACCGAGCCGTTGACGCATTTGATTACCGTGGCCAGAGAAATTGCCGATTCCGGTGACCTCAATCAAAACATTGACATCCATCGCACCGACGAGATCGGGGCCCTGGCTACCACTTTTAACAATATGGTGGCGTACCTGAAAGAGATGGCCAGCGTATCAATGGCGGTTGCAGAAGGGGACTTGACCATTGAAGTTGCGCCACGTTCGAAGCGCGACACTTTGGGTAATGCTTTCTCGCGCATGTCGCATGGGCTTCAGGATCTGGTGCGCACCACGCGAGATTCCGCGGGACAGGTTTCTGCCGGTTCGAATCAGGTGGCGGGGGCTGCCGATGAGTCCGCGAAGGTCAGCGTGCAAGCTTCTTCGGCTATTGAAGAAGTTACCAGCACCATGCACGAAATGAGCATCAACGTGCAGAACGTGGTGAAAAATACGCAGGTACAGGCTTCCAGCGTTGCGGAGACCTCTGCGTCCATCGATCAGATGGTGACCTCCATCCAGCGAGTGGCCGATACCGCGAAAGTGCTGCTGGATATCGCCAACCGTTCCCGCGAAGAAGTCGTTACCGGCATTCAAACCATGGAGAAAGCTACGGACGGACTGAACCGCACCAATCACGCAATTCAATCGTCCGCGGAAATCATCAATATTTTGGGCCATCGTGCCGATGACATCGGAAAAATCATCGAAGTCATCGACGACCTCGCGGAACAGACTAATTTGCTGGCTCTTAACGCGGCTATCGAAGCAGCGCGTGCCGGTGAACACGGTCTGGGCTTCGCCGTGGTAGCCGACGAAGTGCGGAAACTGGCCGAAAAATCCACGCAATCCACCAAGGAAATCGCTGACCTGATTCAAAGCATTCAGCGTGAAGCGCGCCAGGCCGTCGAAAACATGGAGCGTAGCACGCGCATCGTGGAAGAAGGTCTAAGCCTGGGCAACGATCTTGGCGCCGCGTTGCACAAAATCGAGAACGTGGTTACCGAGGTTTATAAATTCTCTCAGGAAATTGGCGCGGCCACGAACGAACAGTCTGTCGGCTCGTCACAAATCGCGAAGGCGACAAGCCGGCTGACGGAGATTACTCAGGAAATCAATTCCGCGGTGGAAGAACAAGCTTCGGGTGCCCAAGCGGTCGTTCGCGCTATGGATAAAATGCGCGAATTGGTGCAACAGTCCGCATCCAGCTCAACGGAGCTTTCCGCAGCCGCCGAGCAGATGCTCAAACTCTCCCGCAACTTACTCGACAGCATGGATCGATTTGTTCTGGATCGCTCTGTGCATACCAAGGGACGCCGGAGCGAAACGCCTAGCGCGCGACGCGCTGGGGAATCCTCGCGGGGTTCGGAAGAATTCGAATACGCCGAACTCGCTCGTCCCTGAAGCGCCGGAGACCACGGGATGGAAAAAGATCTGCAGGTCGTAGGATTTCGCATCGGTAACGAAACGTACGGAGTACGTATCTCCGCGGTGCGTGAAATCGTGCGTGTTCCTGAAATTACCGCGGTACCGAGCGCGCCGGACATTATTGAAGGCGTCATCAACCTCCGGGGGAAAATTATTCCAGTAATGGACCTGCGAAAGAGATTCGGGCAGGTGTACACCGTCGCGGATAAGAAAAATCGGATTCTGGTAGTGGAGATCGATAACAAACTGATCGGGCTTATCGTGAATGCGGCATCCGAAGTTCTAAAAATTCCGCCCGCGGATATCGAGCCGCCGGGTTCGGTTTTTGCCGATGGCGAATCGGGATATGTGACGGGAGTCGGGAAATTGAAGGGGCGTTTGATCATTTTACTGGACATAACAAAGTTGATGTACCGACGCGACTTGCGAAGCCTTGAAGCAGCTGCCGAATCGCTGGCGATGTCGTCGAAGTAGTTTGGTGGTCGAGGCAAGAAGGCTTTTAGGAAAGGCTGCATAGCCGAAAATGGGAACGATCGTCGCACCGGTCCAACTTACGGAACCTGAATTGAAACTGCTGCAAACCCTGGTGTATCAGGAGTGCGGCATGTTTTTCGATGAACGGCGCTCACACTTCCTGAAAGACCGGCTGCAACGGCGCCTGAAAGTATGCCAGCTCGATTCCTTTTATTCTTATTACCGCCTGCTCACGAGCCGTGAAGGACGTCCGGAACTGGCACTACTGCTTGAAAATCTTACCGTCAACGAAACGAGTTTTTTTCGTAACCGGCCGCAACTTGATTTGCTGCAAAAATCCGTGCTCGAAGAGATTCTTCGCCGCAAGCAGGAACGCCGCGATTTTCATATTCGCGTGTGGAGCGCAGGATGCAGTGCTGGCCAGGAACCGTACTCGGTGGCGATACTAATCGCCGACGCCCTGGCTTATTACTATCTGCGGAATCCGCTGCCTTTTGAGATGCCTACGCCCAAGCCGCTGATTCCGCCTCCCTGGAAATTGGAAATTGTGGCTTCGGATATCAGCTATGCAAGTTTGCGCACTGGTCAAGAAGGCAAATATACAGGGCCACAGATGGAGCCGGTCGATTACACCTGCCGGCTGCGTTATTTTGAAAAAGTGGGAGACAAGTACGCCGTCAAACAGCAGTTGAAAGACCTGGTGCAGTTCGATTTTCACAACTTGAAAACGGAATTCCTTCCACGCCGCAACGACATCATTTTGTGCCGCAACGTAATGATTTATTTCGATGAAGCAGAACAGAAGCGGCTCATCGACAAGTTTTGGCATTGCTTGAATCCAGGAGGCTACCTGTTTGTAGGACACGCCGAGAGCCTGTTTGGTCTGACGCAAAAATTTAAAATGGTGCACGAAAATAACGGCACCGCATACCAGCGCCTGGAGGCCCGTACATGAGCCGGCAGCCTGAAGATCGCGGTGCTGAACTGCGTGCTCTTTTTTTCGAAAGCGCCTATGAATTGCTGCAAGCCCTAAATGAGGGCGGGCTGCAACTGGAGACGCATCCGGGCGATGAAGAAGTTCTTCGCGGAGTTCGCCGCGCAGTCCACACGTTGAAGGGTGATGCCGCCGCCTGCGGTTTTGCCCAATTGAGCGAACTCGCTCATGCATTGGAAGAAGTGTTAACGCCCGAGGTGGTGCTCTCGCGGGGAGCGGGGATTGCAGAGATCGTGTTGTCCGCCGCCGACATCTTTGGCGCCATGCTATTCGCTTACGAGCGTAGTTCCGAGCCGCCGTCCGGAATACACCTGCAAAAGATGATTCGAGACTTACTGGAGGGTCCGACTTCGAAAAAGGATCTGAACGCGTACGAGTCCCATGGAGCTGACTCGAAAATCGGAGCGAAGTTCGCCTGGACCGAATATGAACAACTGATGATCTCGGAGGCGGTACACCGCGGCGAGTCGGTTTATAACCTGGCGTTGCGTGTGGATCCAAAGAGCTTGATGCGCGCGGCTGCGTTTCAATTGATTCGCAACGTGCTTCATGGAAGCGGGACGGTAATTGCGCTGCGGCCGGAAGATAACATCGCCGCGGCCACCGTGGAAGTTGTCGAAGCAGCGTTAGCCACGAACCTCACGGCGGAAGTCATGGCGCAACGCTGCCGCATTCCTGCGATTGTATCGGACATCCGCATCGAGCGCGCGGCCACGGCGGAAACCGCCGAGCATGAATTGTTGGATGACCTCCTGGAAGTGCAGGCGAATCTCGCACATGCCGAACATCCCGAAGATCAGGCGCCTGGAGCGGGGAATGCGATTGGCACTGCGGTAACAGCCATAACCGAAACGTCCTTACGCGTCGACGCTGCAAGAATCGACGCAGTGATGAATCTGGTCGGTGAGCTGATTATCGGAAGATCGATGCTCAATCGCACCTTAGCCGAATTCGACAAAAACCACGCGCGCGATCCGGTAAGAACGAAATTGGCGGACGCCATGGCATTTCAAACGCGAGTTCTTGATGAATTGCATAAATGTGTGTTGAAGATTCGCATGGTTCCGGTCGAGCAACTCTTTCGGCGCTTCCCGCGGGTGGTGCGAGACGTCGCGAAACAGTGCGGCAAGGACGTGGCGCTGCAAGTCGCAGGGCAGAATACCGATCTCGATAAGGGCATTCTCGATTCACTGGCCGAGCCCTTGATGCATCTGGTCCGAAATGCCGTTGATCATGGCATTGATCCAGTCGATGAACGGGTGGCCGCTGGCAAACCTGCGCGTGGAACCGTTTTTCTGAATGCCTATCACCAGGGTGCGCAAGTGGTTATCGAAGTACGCGACGATGGCCGGGGCATGGATACGAACAAGTTACGCGAGCAAGCGGTCGAAAAAGCAATCCTTAAGCAGGACGAAGCGAAACGCCTTAACGAGCAGGAAGCTTTGAATCTGATTTTCGAGCCGGGGTTCAGCACTGCAGCAGCGGTTACCGAGGTGTCCGGCCGCGGCGTTGGAATGGATGTGGTGCGCTCAGCTATGGGGAAGCTCAAAGGCACCGTGCACGTGAGCACACAACTGGGCAAAGGCACAACTATTCAGCTGCGCGCTCCGTTAACGCTGGCCAGCATTCAGACGTTGTTGTTTCGCGTTGGCGGGCGGCTGTTTGCTGTTCCGTTGTCTTCCGTGGTGGAAATCACGCGCATTCGCGAAGACGAGATTCACATGGTGGATCAGCGAGAGATATTGCGCCTTCGCGACCAGTTGCTGACACTGGTGCGATTAAATCGTCTGGATCACATTCACGCGGTGGCTGCTTCGCCGAGTTCACCAACAAAGAAGACCCGTTTCGTAATCGTGATTGGTGCAGCGGAAAAGCGTTTCGGCCTACTCGTTGATTCTTTGGTGGGGGAGGAAGAATTGGTAATCAAAGCCCTGCCCAGCGACATTGTGTCCAGCGATCTGGTAAGCGGCGCGTCGATACTCGGCGATGGGACCGTCGTGCTGATTTTGAACGTACCTGCAGTGGTATCGCGATTCTCAAAGGCCCTTCCCATGGAAGCAATCGCATGAGCGAACGAATTAAAGTTCTAGTCGTCGACGACTCCGCGTTGATGCGCAAGCTCATCCCGGCAATTTTGACGCGTGACGCGGCCATCGAGGTGGTGGGCACCGCTATGGACGGCGCCTTCGCGCTCAAGAAAATCGAAGAGCTGCGCCCGGACGTGGTTACCCTGGACCTGGAAATGCCGCGCATGGATGGTATGGAAACGCTGCGGCTGATCATGAAGAGCGCGCCGGTGCCGGTGATTTTATTCAGCACGCATTCGAAAGAGGGTGCCTACTCAACATTTAAGGCGTTGGCATTGGGCGCAGTCGATTTCGTGGCGAAGCCGCAGGACGCGGCCGTCGGCCATTTGGACGCCATCGCCGATCAGCTTATTGAGAAAATCAAAGTTGCCAAGCGGGCCTCAGCCCATCGCTTGCCGCAAGCAGTGATCACGGAATCGCCAGTGGGTCTGAAGAAAAAGCCCGGGCTCGCTGTCCCGCCCAATCGAATCATCGCTATTGGTATTTCCACCGGCGGGCCAAACGCATTGCAGTTTATGCTTTCGCAGCTTCCCGCGGATTTTCCATCCTCGATTTTAATCGTGCAACACATGCCGGAGGGATTCACGGAGATGTTCGCACGGCGCTTGGACGAATGCTCGGCGTTGGACGTTCACGAAGCGCGCTCCGGTGATCTTCTTTTGGCAGGTCGCGTACTTTTATGCCCGGGAAATCGCCACATGATGGTCCGCCGTATGCCTCGGGGAGACATGGTGGTCTTGAACGATGCAGCGCCGGTGAATGGCCATCGGCCTTCCGTGGATGTGCTGTTTCATTCCGTGGCGCAGGAATTTGGCCTGACCAGCGTCGGAGTGTTGATGACCGGAATGGGTGACGACGGAGCTGCCGGGCTGGGGGCCATCAAGGCCGCCGGCGGAATGACCATCGCGCAGAGCGAAGAAAGTTGCGTAGTGAGCGGCATGCCGCGCGCCGCAATTGCCAAAGGTTACGCCAACAGGATTGTACCGCTCGACGGTTTAGCCGCGTATTTGTCGAGCCAGTACGGCACGGAAAAACCGAATTCAGACAAAAAGGAAAAAGATAAGTCGGAAAAAGCCGAGACCATTTCCGTTTCTCATCGGAACTGACACGGTCCCGGCTCAAGGAGACTCTTATGGCACAATTCGCCGCCCTTCATCGCAAAGACAATAAATCCGTCCGCTACCTGGTGGTAGATGATTCCGTATTCGCGCGCAAGAATCTCATCAAGATGATTGAGACTTTCGGCGGCGAAGTGGCTGGCGAGGCCGGCGATGGCCTGACGGCCATCGCGGAGTTCAACCGTACCAAGCCGGATATCGTTTTGATGGACATAACCATGCCGCAGATGGAAGGCATCGAGGCCGTGGAGCGCATCGTTCGCCAGCACAGCGACGCACGCATCGTCATGGTTTCCTCTGTTGGCTACCAGGAAAATATCCTGGCCGCTTTGCAAAAGGGCGCCAAACATTTCGTGCAGAAGCCGGTAAAACCGGAGGTGCTGTACGAAATTCTGCGTTACGTATTGAGTGATGACCCGGCTGCGGCTGGCGCGCCCGCAGTACTGGCGGGAGAACACGCATGAGAATGGAACTGATTCAACCATTCATCAATGCGGCGGACGCGGTATTTTCTGAATTGCTTCAATCATCCGCGAAGATACTCGATCTCACCATGGATGAAGACACGTATCGCCGTAAGGGTGTGGCTGCGTTGATCGCTATCAAAGGGGACATCGAAGGCCGAGTAATCCTCGATCTCTCGCCGGAAGTGGCCGTAAAAGTAGCCAGCCACCTTGCCGGAACAGAGCTTCCTGCGAGCGAGCAATTGGTGCGCGAGACCGTTTGCGAGCTGGCGAATATGGTTATTGGAAATTCCGTGACGCTGCTGAATGACCAGGGATTTCGCTTCAAGGTATTTCCGCCGGAGATTCATGCGAACGAAACCGGCCTTTCCAGTACCGTCGATACCGAAGCAATGGTGCTTGGGTTGGAAACACCGTGCGGGGAGATCTATTTGAATATTGCCATGCACTACCTGCATCGCCGCCGTCACGAACGGGAATCCGCCGCCGTGCTGGACTAATTATTTTTTCTGTGGGTGTGCCAATTTCCTGATTGTCGGTTTCTCTGCGGATTCAGTTTGAGCAAACTTCGGTGACAAACGTTAACGTGGGTTCAAATTTCCTACCTAGGTTCAGTGAGTCGCGCTGCAATTTATTTAATCTGTGACTGAGATTTCAAATCGTTCAATCAGCTCACCCGGACAACGATTTTACGTAAGCCGCGCCGTGTTTGAAAAGCCCCGCACTGGGTAGCGCCACTGAAAATACGATTCGAACGGGCACAAAAATGGCGCCGCTCCCAGGAGTAAACGGTACCGCGACCTCCACTCGAGAACCTTCCGCATATTGATTACGGCTGCGGAAACTCAGTCCACCTTTGGATAAGTCCTCACACACCGCAATTTCTTCCTCAAAGCCTCTCCGGCGAATACATGCCAGCACGCGGGCCTTAACGCGCGCGCGCTTTCGCCGCGGCACAACGTGTTGATCGATGTCTGCGACGTAACCTTCCACGGTCGGCGCGGGCATTTCGGATTGCGCTTCAATCCAGATGGACGGGGCTACGCACTGGCTGCAAACGCGGGCGACGCACTTGCGCATTTCGAAGGATTTAAGTTCTAAGGGGTTTAAGTACACAACTTCCCGGCGCTCGCAAAAACTACACTCCATCAACAAGCGCGCAATGGCTTCGTCGGCTTTATTGAGGGCAGGAAATTGAATGTCCCAGAAATCCGCACGGGGTTCCAAAATTTGAAACGCGTAAAGAAAGCCTTCGGGATCCTGGTCAATTTCGGCTACCACGCGCGCTCGTGCGGATTTCCAGACGTCACCATCCTGTTGGCGGCGCAGCGTCAGTTCCTGGCCGGCAGCCAGTCTCTCCGTGAGCCTCAAAACGCCACCGTTCTTGCTTACCAGCATAGTTGTGGCGGTGCGCTTGAACGTAGTTCCGTTGTTGCCGAACCACGATGCCTCTACGGGCATCCGGAAATTTATACGATCACTCTGTCGCAGCCCATCCGAGCGCATGTGTAGTTTTCGCCTGAGAGAGAGAAGTACCAAGGCAGGATAGCATCGGGTTTTGTGCTCATACCGGCTGGCTCTTGGACGCATTGTCGTAGCGGCTAATAACGCCAATTCATGGACAAAAACGCGGCCGACCTGGCGTGCTATTAGCTTTTTCGCAAATATAAGTCAGGAAAATTCCTGCATATTCTGTGGTTTAAGAGACAATTTATGTAAGCGAGGGATTTTCAGGGGCTGTGTCAGTTGCACAGACCTCATACGACTGTGAGTAATGTAATCTTCATGCAAGAACCATCGTCAACTGGCCCGTGGCGCTCGATCGCAGTGCGCGACCGGCGATATTCCATTCGTTATCCTTTTGCCGCCGACGCTGAATTACTAGATCTCGAAAGTGGCACGACCGTCAGCGGCGTAACTTCCGATCTTTCGATCGCCGGCGCATTTATTTGCGCAAGTAAGACTTTCAAAGTGGGATGCCGGATTCGCGCAACTTTGACGCGTAAAGATCAAGTCGTCGAAGCCCTGGCGGTAATTCGTGTTTTCAAACCGCGTATCGGTATGGGCATCGAATTCCTTGATGTGGAAACGCCCTTCGATCAAACACTGTTTCGTTGGATTGAGCAGCTCCGCCGCAAGTGACTCCGCCGAAAAGAACAAATAACCACCGGTAAACACCCGGTTCGGAAGCTGGCCCACGGCCCGCTGTGCCCTAAGAATCACGAGGCGCACGCTGCTGAGGCTCGATCATTCGCGGTCGTTTCGTTACTGGAGACCATGAATTTCCAATTGCTAAAACTATGGCCGTGTATCGAGCGGATGCTCACTTTTTTCGTAAAACTCGTCTTGCAACCGCAGGCTTTGATCGTCGGTTTGGACAGCGCGAATGGCTGTGGCAATGGCATTAATCCACGCGTTCATTTCAAATTCACCGAGTTCCCTGGTGGCTAGGGCGCCTTCGCCAGAGTAGTGATTGGGAAAGCGCGCGTACCACCAGATGCCGGTATACACATCGTTCGGAAGGTTCAGCCGTTTCTGGTCGGCGCCTGATTCACTGGTAGCGCGATCGAGATGCACAAGGTCGGGATGAGAAATCATCATGGTGGACGTTTCCGATTGCCCGGCGTGCATGTCCAACGCGTCTTTCTTTTGCGGTCCACCCTTCGGTTCCTCACGTCCCCATTGGACGTACACAACGTAGTCATGGGGCTTTTCCAGTTGGGATTGCGCAAAGAAAGGCAGCAGGCTTTCGTTTCCGCCATGACCGTTTACGATCAGGATTTTCTTGCAGCCGTTGCGCGCCATCTCACCGGTAGTTTCCTGCAGCAGTTTTAATTGGAGTTCTGTGCTGTAAGCCATGGTTCCGGGTTCATGTTTGGCTTCAAAAATCTGGCCAAAGTAATATTCGGGAAACACCACCGCATAATCTTTTTCCGCAGCATGCAGCGAGGCATATCGCACATTCAACAAGTCCGTACCCAAGGGAAGGTGTGGTCCATGTTTTTCCAGGATGCCAAATGGCAGAACGCAGGTGCCCTTGGATTGCTCGATGGCCCGCCTGAAATCGGCGGCACTCAGCTCTTCCCATTGGACGGAAAGCTTCGTTTGTCCATGTGCGCCGTACGCTCCCGCCAGCAAAGTTACAAAAACTGTGACTAAAGCTTGTTTCATGTCCCCTCCAGAAGAAAGGCATTCTAATGCGCGCACGGGCAGCGTGCACATTAAATCGATTTACCTTCGTTTACGAGGAGCTGCGATTTTATCCGCTTCTTTACTGGTACCGTTCCGGGCCACGTTCTTTTTTGGCACTCTGCACCGTCCGTTCGTTGCTAAAAATTGTGCCGCGGCCAATAACTCCTTGCTTTACAGGCTCCGATATTCGCTAAAGCGCGACTGGTTGGGCAGCTTCGTGCAGTGATAATGCTCAATATCCGCAGGTTTGCCGTCACTAACCCTTGGTGTGCAACTTCGGTAATGGGAGCGCCGCCCAAATGGTCCGGCTCCACACATTGGTAATCACATCCTTAAAGTCATACCGTCAGCGCCATTCATTCCAATTCCGAACTTATTTCTTCTGCTTTACCCTGGGTATGCTCGCAGCCTCGGCTGCCATTAGCTTCGCGAACGAAACTTCCCGTCGTGCCCCCGCTAGATTCATCACTACGGCGAGCGAGATTCGCTCCCTGACGATAGAGCAAGCCAAACAGGGAAGAGCCGTACACCTCACAGGTGTGATTACCTACTACGACCCCGAAGAACCCGACCTCTTCATTCAAGACGCCAGCGGTGGGATTTGGGTAAACCTCGAAATTGTCAAACCGAATGTGCCGCTCGGCGCTGGCGACCTTGTAGAAATACACGGAGTGACGGAGGCTCCAGACTTCGCTCCTCAGGTCGGCGGCCCGTTTTCAAAGTGATCGGACGAGCTCCGTTGCCGCCTGGCCGTCGGGTTTCCTTTGTAGAAATGTCGTCCACCCAGGAAGACGGCCAGCGCGTAGAGGTGGAGGGCATCGTCCATAAAGTTTTTAAGAAAGGTAATCGTCTATATCTAGAGGTGGCCACCGCCGATGGTCACGTAATTGGGCGCTTGCCTTTTTACAAACGGGAGGCGCCAACGGCACTGGTAGACGCGCGAGTTCGTATTCGCGGAACTTGTGGCGCTCAGTTTGCTTCTGCGAACCAGATAACCGGCGTGTACATTAATATTCCGTATGAATCAGAGATAGAAATTCTTCAGCCGGCACTAGCAGACCCGTTCAATGTGCCGACACGTGCAATTTCCGATCTTCTCAGGTTTAGCCTCGCTGGAAATTTGGGACAT
>JGI12635J15846_10001756_pt1 | contig 18921 bp, 17 predicted proteins | sample BlaSpr_A8_OM2_M2_FD_15846 | JGI IMG/M metagenome (IMG submission 15846) | reverse complement strand
GCCGCGGTGCCAGGGATCCTGTTCGCGCTGCTTGCGTTCGGCCTTCGCGAGCCGCTGAGAGGAAGCGCCGAGAAGATTGGCCACGCGGTGGAAAGGATCCACGAAGCGAGCATCCGCAACTTCGTCGATCTCTTGAGAATCCGCACTCTTCGCGCCACGATCCTGTCGCAGACCCTCCTCTACTTCGTCCTGGCCTCAAATGCGTTCTGGCTGCCGATCCTCCTCACTCGCCGATTCAACCTCTCAGTGGGCAAAGCTGGATTGCTGGCCGGAGTCGTGCTGGTGGCAGGCGGTCTGATCGGGACGTTGGCCGGCGGGTGGATAGCCGACCGTCGCGCAAGGAGCGACCCGTCCGCGCATCTCCAGGTCGGGATCGCCGGCTTTTTGCTTGGCGCGATCTTCATCTCAATCGCGCTGGTTGCTCCGCTCAACGTGGGGCCCGTTCCCGTGTTCGTGCCCGCGTTCGTGCTCGCCGTGGTCTTCCTCTACCTGTACTCCGGACCATTCACGGCCGTGGCTCAAAACGTCGTCTCGCCAGGCCTTCGAGCGAGCGCTGTGACGATGCTGCTCTTCATCTCACATGTCTTCGGAGACTCGCACTCGACTTTCGACGTCGGGTGGATCTCGGACCGGATCGGCAGCCTTCAGACCGCGCTGCTGATCACCTCGCCCACGCTGCTGGTCCTCGCAGCGATCATCGCGGCGACAGGTCTGAGCACAGTAAAGCGTGATGTCGAGATCATGGAGCGCGACTGGGCGGCGCGATCCGCCCTACCGGTCTCTTAGTAGATGAACCCCACGAGCCTGCCGCCCAGCTGACCAGGCTTGATCGTGCGCTCGTCGATCACGTCGAACGCGAGCCAGTTCATCTCTGAGACCACCCACGAACCGTCCGGGTTGACGGCTTCGACGTAAGCCACGTGGCCCGCCCAGCTCTCCCAGGTCACCATGATCGCGCCGACCTTGGGCGTCGGCCCGACCGGGTAACCCTGCGCTGAGGCGTTGGCGTACCAGTAACCCGCGTCACCGCGCCACGTGACGTTGCGCTTGGTCGCGACATACCAGGTGCACCAGCCGGCTGGGAAGCCGGTCGCCGGGAACGCTCCGAGGCAGCATCCGACGACGTGTGCGTTGAACGAGCCGCCGGTACCAGAGCGCGCAAGCAGCTGGTAGAGGGCTGGGGGCGGTGGGAACGCGCCGCCGACGCCGCCCGGAACCACAAGCGAGATTCCGGCCGTCAGCTGGGTGCTGCGCAGGCGGTTGAAGTCGATGATGACCTGGGGGTCGACCTGATATTTGGCGCCCAGGCTGTCGAAGGTGTCGCTGGCCGTGGTCGTGACGACGATGCCGGGAACCGGCGGGATGGTGATCTGCTGACCGGTGGCAACCGAGTCACTGGCGATCAGGTTGGTGTTCGACCAGCGGATCTGGCTCACGGTGACACCGTATTTGGCGGCGATCGTGGTCAGGCTTTCGCCCGCCGCGACCGAGTATGTGAGGGGCATGCGATTGATGGGCGCTGAGGTCGGAATCGAGACGGGCTTGATGATGGTGCTGTAGCGACCGAGCGACACGTCTCCGACCGTGCCGCCCTCACTCATGACCACCGCTTCGGCGTTTACGGTGCCCAGCCTGGAGGTCAGAGCCGAGGGAAAGTTGCGATCCATCGTGGCATAGCTCGAGATCGCGACCGCAACTGCGAGCACGATGGCATGCGTCAGATAACGATGAACTCGCAATTCCTACCCCTAAGAAGTCGAAATCGCCCCGGACTGGGCGACTCCCCTAAGACGGGCGCCACCGTACCAGAAGTCCGGCGAACCAGTCAACCCCGTAAGGCCTGGAACCGGGCACCAGACCAGCCTTGACCCGCCCGTTTCGCCGAACTCGATCCGAATACGAACGTTCGGCCTCCAGAGGCCCCTCCGGCGAACTGTAGTTCGGGCGCTCAGGCGCTGCCTGATTCGGCCGAGAAGGCGGTTCATAAAGACGTAGAACGCCAGACCCTCGCCGTACTTGCCCGAAACGGCCCGTCCTCCAGGATCAGCGATATTAAGAGACGCGCGCGCAATGACAACCCTTCACACGCCCGTCTGCCACCTCCTCGGGATCGACGTGCCCATCTTCCAGGCGGGGATGGCCAGGTACACGACGCCTCAGCTCGTCGCCGCCGTGAGCAATGCCGGCGGGCTCGGAATCATCGGAGGCCTCGGCCGCTCGCCGGACGAGCTGCGCAGCGAGATCCGCCAGGTTCGTGAGCTCACCTCGCGTCCTTTCGGCGTCAACCACGTCCTCTGCCAGCTCGACCCGGCGGCGTTCCAGGTCACCCTCGCCCAGCGCGTTCCCGTTCTCTCGCTGGCGTGGGGTCGATCGGAGGAGCTCACCTACCAGGCCCACGAGGCCGGTATGAAGGTGATCCACATGGTGAGCACGCCGGAGGAAGCCGGGCTGGTCACGAGCGATGGCGCCGACATCGTCGTCGCGCAGGGGACCGAGGGTGGCGGGCACGTCGGGATCATGTCGACTCTGCCGCTGGTGCCCCTGGTGGTCGACGTGGTCGGCAGCGTGCCGGTCCTGGCCGCGGGAGGGATCGCCGACGGGCGTGGCCTGGCGGCCGTGTTCATGCTTGGAGCGCAGGGCGCCCTCATCGGCACGCGATTCCTTGCCACTCCGGAGGCACACGGCAGGGGCCACTCCAAGGACGTGATCCTCAACGCGCTCGGCAGCCAGACCTCCGCGAGCACCTTCTACGACGAGGTCATAGGACAGGTCTGGCCCGGCGCCATGGTGAGGACCATCACTCATCCTCTGATCGAGCGGTGGGCTCAGCGCCAGCAGGAATGGTCCGACGCGGCTAAAGAGCTCCGACCATCGCTCGAAGCCGCAGTGGCCTCGGGAGACCTCGTCCTGGCGGGCGAGTCCGCCGGCCTCGTCCACGACATCGTGCCGGCCGGCGAGCTCGTGAGCCGGATCGTGCACCAGGCGAAAGAGCTGCTCGCGCGAACGAAGGACTAAGGGCCGCCCCGCACGTAGATCGTCTGACCCGAGACGAAGCTCGACTCGTCGCTGCACAGGAAGGCGATGACCGACGCGATGTCCTCGGGCTGTCCCACTCGCCGGAGCGGGATCTGCGACGCGGCGCCGATCTTGAACGCCTCGTAGTCGATCCCGAGGCGTTCGGAGGTTGCACGCGTCATGCGAGTCTCGACAAACCCTGGCGCCACAGAGTTGACGTTGATGTTGTACGGCCCCAGCTCGATGGCCAGGGTTCGCGCCATGCCCTGAAGCCCGGCCTTCGCCGCCGAGTAGTTGGCCTGCCCTCGATTGCCCAGTGCCGAAGTGGAGGACAGAAACACCATCTTTCCGTACTTCTGGTCGACCATGGACCGCTGCGCCGCCCGGGCGGTGAGGAACGTGCCCTTCAGATGTGTGTCGATCACCGCGTCCCAGTCTTCGTCGGTCATCTTGTAGAGCAGGTTGTCACGAGTGATTCCCGCGCACGCGACCAGGATGTCCAGCTTTCCGTACTCCTTGACCGTCCGCGAGACCATCGCCTCGACCTGGTCGCGATCCGTCACGTCGCATGCGATGGCAATGCCGTGAATCGGCGCCGCGACCTCCGTCGCCGGTGCGATGTCCATGTCGGACACGGCCACCTTGGCCCCTTCAGCGGCAAACAGCTGCGCGGTCGCCGCGCCGATGCCCCGACCGCCGCCTGTGACAAGCGCAACCCTGCCCTGAAACCTCATAGCGTCTCCGTATCGAGAGGCGTGCCGCCGTCCTTGCGCGGATCGGAAGCGCCGTGCAGAAAACCGTCCGATTCCGCCACGATCAGCTGCGGCCGGGCGAAGTACGAGTCGTAGTTCAGAGTCCGGCGGTTGACCGTGTAACCGCGCTTCTCGAGCTGCTCGCACACGATCAAAGGAATCCGCGCCTCCGCCTGGACCACGTCACCCTGGAAATCGATTCGCGGCGCGCTGACAGCTTCGACCGGCGACATCTGGTGGTCGATCACGTTGACCAGCACCTGGAGGATCGCCGTCACGATCTTCGTGCCGCCGGGCGCACCCACAACGACGCTGAGCCGGCCTTTGTCGAACACGAATGTCGGCGTCATCATCGTGACCCGAGTCTTGCCCGGCCGGACTGAGTTGGGCCGCCCAGGTCGTGGGTCGAAGCAGTTCATGTAGTTGTTGTAGCCGAACCCGAGGCCCGGAGTCACCACGCCGCTGGACGAGCCCAGAGTGTGCGTCAGCGACACCGCATTGCCTGAGTCGTCGACCACGCACACGTGCGTCGTGTCGGCCCGATCGTGGGCGCGGGTGCCGGCCGCAACGACATCGCGCGCCTTGGCCGCGTACTGCTTGTCGGCAAGCGCGCCCGTCGGAATGTCGACGAATTTCGGGTCGGCCAGGTGCAGCTCGCGGTCCGCCATCGCCCACGCCATGGCCTCCACGAGCACTCGTGCCGCCTCGCTGCTCGGCCATCCATGAGCTCGCAGGTCGAAACCCTCGAGAAAGTTCAGCATCTGCAGGAGCGTCAGGCCCCCGGCCGGCGGTCCGGCCGCGACCACCTGGCGGCCGCGATAGGTGCCTCTCAGCGGCTCTGTCACGTTGACGGCATAGGAAGCCAGGTCGTCCTTCGTGATGAAACCCCCGTTGGCCGCGAAATCCGAGGCGATCTCGTCCGCGACCTCACCCTTGTAAAAGATGTCCGGGCCGCCGGCGGCCAGGCGCTCCAGCGTTCGCGCGTAATCCGCCTGAACCATCCGCTCACCGATCGCGTAGAGCGAGCCGTCGTGCGTATAGATCGACCTCGCTTCGAGCGTGGCCTGGATCCGCTGGTGGTTCGGCACCACGTCAGGGCCGTAATCCGTGGTCCAGTAACCGTGCATGAACCCGGTGACCGGGAAGCCGTTGCGCGCGAGTGGAATGGCCGGTTCGATCGCCTGCTCCCAGGTGATTGACCCAAAGCGCGTCAGCGCCTCGTGCAGCCCCGCCACGGTGCCCGGCACTCCGACCGACTGGTAGCCGACGTCGTTGACCCAGCCGTCGAGGACGTACCCATAGCGGTCGGCGGCCTCGCGGATGAACAGGCGCTCCCACTGATCCTCGCGCGTTCGCGACCCCGCCGTGGCGTAGAACTCGAGGAGCGCGTCGCCGCCGGTGGCGCTGTGCACGAGCATCACGCCGCAGCCGCCGAGGCCGCACATCTGCGGGTCGATCACCCCCTGCACGAACGCGCAGGTGACAGCAGCGTCGACAGCATTGCCGCCGCGCCGCAAGACCTCGAGACCTATCTCGGCGGCTTGCGGCTGGGGGCACACGATGATCGCCATGTGAACGTAAGTTAGATCAACGCGTCAGGTGGTTGGTTCGCTAGCCCGCCCCGGGAAGCTCGATCGTGAAGGTGCTGCCTTCTCCACGAGCTGTCCGGACGTGAATTGTCCCACCATGGCGCTCGACGACCCGGCGCGCGATCGCGAGCCCGAGGCCGCTGCCTGAATCGCTTCGCTGAAAGCGATCGAACAGGCGCGGAAGGCGGTCGCTCTCGATCCCGGGCCCGCTGTCGATCACGTCGATCGAGGGCCCGACGGCTCCCCGCGCGACGCGCAGCCGGACATCGGCGCCACGCGGGCTGACCCTTACGGCGTTGTCGACCAGGTTGGCGACCGCCTCGCGCAGAAGGTCCTTGTCCGCGTTGATTCGCGCCGGCGCCGCAAACTCGGTCACGAGCCCGACCCCGGACGTGCCCGCCTGGGCAGCGTACGCACGCACCACGTCGGCCGTGAGCTCGGCCAGGTCTACGAGCTCGCGGCGGAGCGGGACATCCTCGTCAGCGTGCGCGAGAGAGCGCAGGCGTCCAAGCATCCGCTTCATGCGTTCCGCCTCCGCGACGCTGTCCTCGATCGCCTGCCCGGCCTTGCCGCCGCGTGCGGTCCGCCGCAGGATCGAGAGGTTGGTCATGATCGTCGCGAGCGGCGTGGCAACTTGGTGCGACACGTCAGTGAGGAAGCGCCGCTGCGCTGACAGGACGCCCGCCAGCTGCTCGTTGGCGTTCGACTGGGCCAGGATCGCCCGATTCATGCGGTAGATCAGCGGAAGGACGACCAGCGGCAGAGGCGCGGCGACCGGCGCCTGGATCGACAGGACCGCGATGCTGACCGCGCAGGAAGCAAGCGCCAGCGAGGCGGGCCACGACGCGGCTGCGGCCTGCCTGGCAAGCGCCAGATAAGGTCGCCCGCTGTGCAGAGCGGCGGGAATGACCGCCACGAGAAGGTTCGCAGCCACATATATGAAGGACGCGAGCGCTGCGCGGGCATCCTGAGCGGCGCCCGCGTTCGCACCGATCGCGCCCACCAGGGCGGCGAGCGACCCTGCCACGAGAACGTTGCCCGCGTTGAATACGCTCTCCCCCCACGATCGCCGCGCGAGCTGGTTGCCTGCCAGCACGCCGGCCGCCGCGGTGGCGGGCCCGACTCCAGGCGGCAGCAGGAGCACCGCGAGCAAGGAGGGCAGCGCGCCGAGGTTGACCTTCTGCTCCGGACCGATCTTGACCGGATATCTCTCAGCCAGCACGCAGCCGAAAAGACACAGCGGGACCATCACCCAACGCCATGGCTGGGGCGCCCCAAAGCCGCCTTGCGCCATGGCGGCGCCGGCGAGAACGACGCCCACCAGAGGCACGCCGACGAGGACCGCCTTCAGCCGCGTCGGGTAGCCGGCGAAGGCCTGAGCCACCGGTGCGTTCAGCTGGCCGGCACGTCGAGCTCGAGGGTCAGGACGACTCCTCCACCGGGAGTGCTCGCCGATGCAGTCACCTTGTACCGATGGTTCGTGGACAAGACGTTCGCGCCGTGGGCGCCTTGCGGGATCGACACGTGGACGGTGATCAACGTCCCTCCGCTGCCATCCGGAGCAGCGGTTGCGTCGCCGGTGACAAGCTTGGCGAGGTCCTTGTCGGCCATTGACATGGTGATCATGTTGTTGACGGTCAGATGGCTGCCTCCTGGCGTCACGACCTGGACCGGTGGATCGAAGGTGCACCACACCACGTTGGCCGAGGCGACCGCCTGGCCGGCAACCATCAGCAACCCCGCCGCCAGAGCTCCCACCGCGACCCCTCTTTTCGTCATGTCGAGACCTCTTCTTTTGCTTCTGCGATGAACCGGTAACCGACGCCACGGACCGTCTGAATCACGCGGGGCTCGCCTGCGCTCTCGAGCTTCTGCCGGATCCGCGAAACGTGAACCTCGAGCGAGTTGGATTCCGGACCGGTGGTCACCGCCCACACCGCCTCCGCCAGCTGCTCGTACGTGACGAGCTGGCCGCGGCTCCGCATCAGGGCCGCCAGCACCCGGAACTCGATGCCGGTCAGGGCCAGGTCCCGCCCGCCTCGCGTCGCCAGTCCCTCGCTCAGGTCAAGGGTGACGTCGCCGACCACCAGGCGCGAGCCGCCCTTGCCGCGATGCCTCCGGATCACAGCCTCCACGCGCGCCATCAGCTCCTCGAGGGCGAAGGGCTTGGCGATGTAGTCGTCGGCTCCCAGCTTCAGGCCGGCGATCCGATCGCTCACCGACGACCGGGCGCTGATGCCCACGAGCGCGGCGTCGGTCTCGGCCCGGAACGCCTCGAACACCTCAGGTCCATCGTTGTCCGGAAGCATCAGGTCGAGGAGCACCACGTCCGGGTTCCACTGGCGGACGAGCTCGAGTCCTCGGCCCGCCGTGTCGACGGCGCGGACCGTGTAGCCCTCCTCACCCAGGCCGGCCGAAACCGCCCGAGCGAGCCGGCGATCGTCCTCCACGAGCGCGACCTTCCAACGAATCGTCATCCCGGTGCGGGGCATTCTCCCATGGAACCTGTTGGAACTCATCGTGTTCTAACTTCCCCCGCAGGGGGAAGTCGGCGCCGTGCGCCGGATGGGGGGGCGAGCCCTATCGTCTTTTAACTTCCCCCGCAGGGGGAAGTCGGCGCCGTGCGCCGGATGGGGGGGCGAGCCCTGTTGAAACGGGTAGCAAAGGTCCGCTTCGTAACCTCGGGCTCAGATCGCCCGTTGCTAGTCGGCGTGGGCGCGACTCTATGAGCTCGTGGGCGCCCGCGCCGCTGCGCCGGCTGGCGCTGACGCTGGTCGCCCTCGTGGCCGTCGTGGTTCCAAGCCTGGTCACAGCGTGGGTGCTGACGCCGCCGGCAGCCGACGTGCAGCAGCGCGTGCGCGAGCGGACCGACACGCTGGGCGTGGTGTTGCTTCGGGAGGATGAGGTTCCGAAGGTGCTCGCGCAGGCTGTTGTGGCCACCGAGGATGAGAGCTTTTACTCACATCACGGCATCGACTCGATCGGCCTCGGCCGCGCGGTCCTGTACGACGCCTCCAACCTCTGCCTGTGCCAGGGCGGCTCAACCATCACGGAGCAGCTCGCCAAAGACGTCTACCTGGCGGGGTCGGACCGTGGCTACAACAAAGTGCAGGACCTCGTGCTGGCCCTGAAGATCGAGCAGGTGATCGGCAAGCAGCAGATCCTGGCCGACTACGTCAGCGTGATCCCGACAGGCCTGAACCGCTACGGCGTGACCGCCGCGTCATGCGCCTACTTCCACGCGCCGCTGAGCAGCCTGACGCTGGGCCAGTACGCCCTGCTGGCGGGCGTCACGCAGGCGCCATCCCTCTACGACCCCACCGTCGACTCCGCAGCGGCGGTCGCGCGCCGGAGCCACGTCTTATCCGCGATGGTCGCGGACAGGATGATCTCGAGGAACCAGGCGGACGCCGCAAACTCCGAACCCGCGCTCACGCCCACCGGACCAGGCTGCTAACTAGCCCAACCACGCCAGCGGCGACGTGGCGTCGAAGCCGAGATTGGAGGTCACCTGGATCGGCTTCACGACGGGAGCGACAGGCGCCGGTGATGGTGTCGGACTCGCAAGGGGTCCGTTGTGCGGCCCACCTGGAGTGGGTGTGGGCGTGGGCACCGGGCTGGGCGGTGGCGGGTTGTACGCGTTCTTCGGAAGAAACCACAGCTGGAAGGGGGCGGCCGGCCCGCCCGGGGCGAGATATGCAATTCCGCTGCCGTCAGGAGACCACGTCGGCTGAGCGACCAGCTGGTCGGTGACCATCGTCCTCAGCCCGCCAAGATTCGAGCCGTTCCAGGACGCGATGGTGAGGTATGAAACCTGCTTCTGGTAGGTGCAGATCATCGCGAGGCTGCCGCCATCCGGAGAGATCGATGGTTGAGCGCAACTGGCATCGGTCGACGTCAGAGCCCTGCCGGCGGAGCCGGCTCGGTTGGTGAACCAGAGCTGCCCCGTCCGGTTGCCGTTCTGGTCGTAGGTGTACTTCGTATAGATGATCCCGCCGGGAACCGGCACCGGCTGCATGTCGCCGCCCGTGTAGTTGTTCGCGGTGGTCCAGGCCCTTCCGTTTCGGATCGGGGCGCCCACCGGGACCGCCCACACCGCCATGTCGACGTCGAAGTAGCCGGCGCCCGCGTATTTGGGTCCGTCGTAGCTCATCCAGAGCGTTCCCTGGTCGGGGCTGAGCCTCGGATAGAACGACCACGCGTTCGCGCCCGTATCCCAGGCGTTGCGGGGCGACGCCGCGTTGTTCGTGAGCTGGGCGACCACGCCGCCGTACGGCGTCAGCACGTAGACGTCCGAGAAGAATCCCGAGCGCTTTACCGCCAGGAGATGGCTGCCATCGGGGTACAGCGCCGGTTGTGTCCAGCCGACCTCCGGCGTGAGCTGATGGAAGCGACCGGCGCTGAAGCTGTACAGGGCGCCGGCCTGCGCGAGATAGATGGTGCCGGGCAGCGTGAACCCCTGGGCGCGCGGAGTGGCCCCGGTCGGCTTCTGTGGCGGCGCCGTCACCTTCGACTGGCGGGAGCCCAGGTACACATAGGAAGACACACCTGTGACAGCCATGACGATCGCGAGGCCTACCGCGAGCAGGAATTTCGAGATCACGGGAAGTACTGGTGAACCAGCGGAAGGATCAGGCCCCAGTTCGGGGTGAGGCTGCCGCCGGGGGCCCCCGAGCGCGCGTAGGGTGGCAGGAGGAGGACCTGCTGGATGGCGTCCGGGTTGTCGAACGATGCGGCAAGCGGAATCAGCCGAGCCACCTTGTCCAGCCCGATGCTGGTCTTGAGCTCGCCTCCAATGGCGGTGGCGAGAGCTGGGACGTCCGAAGGTGCCAGCAGCTTGGCTTTCGCGCGGATTGCCTGGAGCACCTGCTGCTGCCGCTTCGAGCGGCCGTAGTCGCTCTGCAGGTCGCTGTGACGGGAGCGCACGTACTCCATCGCGTGAATTCCGTCCAGGTGCTGCGGACCGGCTAGCACCGCAACGCGCTGATAGTCATAGGGCGAGTTGCCATAGATGTCAGACGGGTAGTAGTCGTCCATGACCGGGTTGCTGGTGACGATGTCGATGCCACCGATCGCATCGATGACTTTGATGAGCCCGAGCAACCCCACCCAGATGTAGTCGTCAACGTGCACGCCGAAGTCCTGCTCCACCGTGGCGATGGCGGCGCCCGCCGCACCGTATGAGTAAGCACCATCGATCTTTCCAGAGCCGCCGGTGGACAGGTGAACATAGAGGTCTCGGGGGATCGAGAGCATCACGACCTGCTTGGTCGCCGGAAGCACCCTGACGAGGATCATCGACTGGGTCAGGACGTGATCCGCGGAGAATTTCGAATCGTCGTCCGAGCCGAGGAGCAGGACGGTGAACGCCCCCTGCGAGATCGGGCTCGGCGACGGCGAGGGCGAAGGCGAGAACAGGGCGCTGAGCGGCGAGGGTGAAGGGACGTTGGCCGACACGCCGGTTTCCTGGAGCGCCGTCGCCGCGGCCGGCAGAAAGTAGGCGAATCCACCCGCCACCGCCGAGAGGGCGACTGCAAGTGCAACAAGAGTGAGTGTGGTCAAAGGGCTCAGACGACCGCGCGATGCGCGCGCGCGGTGCCCCGGTCTCATACCGAGCGGCACAGGCGCGCATTGTACCGCGGGGCCCGGTTCAGGTTTGTAAGCGAGTTGTTAATACCCTAGTGGTGGGCGAGGGCCAGCTGGACCGCCTTCACGACCAGCAGCGCCACGGCCACGACCAGGTACCCGATCATGGTCAGCATCGCGATCCTTCGTGCGGGCGACCAGACCGGCCGTTCGAGCAGGGCGAGGCCGGGCATGCGCCAGTTCTCCCGCTCAGCGCGTGATACCTGAGGCACAGATGGGCCGCCCCTCGACGACATCCAGATCCAGACCCCTCCTCCCACCAGCGCTACCGCCATCACCGAGGCGAGGACGACGACCAGCTTCGTCACGTCGATCGAGGGGATCACGGTCGTCACCACGAGTACGAGCGAGAGGAGCAGCAGCACGCTGACGATGAATCCGGCGAGCGCGTTCAACCAGGCCTTGTTGACCCACGGCCCGAGCACGGCGCGGTCATTACATAAAAGGACGAGGAAGACGGTCGCGCTCGGGAGCAGGATCCCGGCGAGGGCCTGCACGGCGGTCGTGATCAAGCCGAGCGGGGCGCGCGGGATCAGCGTGATCGCCGCGGCCAGCACCACCATGCCCGTGTACGAGCTGTAGAAGAGCTTCGCTTCGCGCACTCCCCGATGCAGGGAGTGGCGCAGACCGAAGATGTCGCCAAACGCGTACGAGGTCGCGAGCGTGACGGCCGACGCACCGACGATCGAAGCATCGAACAGGAGCAGGGCGAAGACCGCGCCCACGAGGGGATTGACGTGCGTCGCCAGCCCACGGGCCAGGGTCAGGGCGTTGTCGAAGCGTCCGAAGTCGGCCGTTCCTGTGAACGCCGAGGCGGAAGCCATCATGATGCAGGCCGCGCCGATCACGACCACGAAGGCCCCGAGGACCGTGTCCGCCTTCTCGTAATCGAGCCAGCGCGGGGTGATCCGCTTGTCGATCACGTTCGACTGCTGAAAGAAGAGCTGCCAGGGGGCCACCGTGGTTCCGACGATCGCGATGATCAGCAGGGCGGCATTGGATGTGAAACCACCGAGCACGCTCGGACGCACGAATCCCTGCGCGCCAGCGCCGGGATCGGGGTGGCTGAGGATGACGAGCGGAAAGACCAGCAGGCTGGCCGCGACGAAGACGAACATGGCGCGCTCCCAGCGCCTGAAGTTGCCGGTCACCGTGATGCCGACGAGGATGAGGGCCGCGAGCGGTACGACCAGGTAGGGGCTGTACCCGAAGTACTGGCCGGCGTAGCCGATGCCGATGAATTCTGTGGCGATGGTCAGGAAGTTCAGCAGGAACAGGTCTCCCACCGAGAACCACGCCCAGAACTTCCCAAAGCGCTCCTTGATGAGCCTGGCGTGACCGACACCCGTCACCGCGCCCAGGCGCACCACCATCTCCTGGTTGACGATGAGGACCGGGATCAGCAGCACCAGCGTCCACAACAGGGAATATCCGTAGTTCTGGCCTGCCTGCGCGTACGTCGAGACGCCGCCGGCGTCGTTGTCGCCGACCATGACGATGATTCCGGGGCCGACGATCGCCGCCAGCGTGAGCAGCCGCCGCCGCCAGGTGCGCCGGGGGGCCACGTCGCTGAGCCGGATCGTCCCGAAGGCGCCGTGGATGTCGCCCAGGTGCGCTTCATCCAGCACCGCTGACGTGGGGGTCAAGCGCGAGTCTTTCTCAAGCGGCTCGCGCTCGGACACTGCTTTCTATACGCCGCTGCTGGCTTCGACCCGGTTGCGCCAGTCCTCGGGAACAAGCGCCTCCAGGAGGTCATCGACGGAGACTGCTCCGATCAGGTTGCCGGCGTTGTCGGTCACCGCCAGTGAGGTGAGGTTGTAGTCCGCCATCATCAGCGTCACGTCCGCGAAGTCGGCGCCGGCGCCGATGGTGCAGTTGGTCAGCTCCAGGTCTTCCACCTTTTTCGTCGGCTCGGCTCGTGCGAGATCCGCCAGGGCGACGCTGCCGACGAACTTCCCGTTCTCCTCGGTGACGAACACGGTGTTGAGGAGCTGATGCGGCGCCTTGTCGTCGATCCGGACCGCTTCGATTGCCATGTCGACCGTCGAGCCTCGCGCGACCCAGACGTAATCCGGGCTCATCATCCCGCCCGCAGTCGTCGGGTGGTACTGCAGCAGCTTGCGCATCTTGTGCTGCTGGTTGGGAGACATCAGGTTCAGCACGGGCAGGCGCCGCTCCTGGTCGAGCTCGCCGAGCAGGTCGGCCGCGTCGTCGGGCGCCATCTTGTCGAGCACCCGCGCCGCCTCCTCGTTGGAGCGCGTCTTGATGAACTCCGCCTGGTGCTCCGGGTCGAGCTCTTCGAAGATGTCGGCCGTGAGCTCGGCGTCGCCCTGGACGGCCTTGATGATCTCCTCGCCCTCGGCATGCGATGCGCCTTCGACGATGTCCGCGATCTGGGCTGGATGCAGCCGGCGCAGCCGCTGCAGCGGCATGAGCAGCTTGGCCGACGGCACATGCCCCACGAACGGCTGCACGTCTCTCCAGTCAAGAATCGCGTGACGGCGCAGGTCCGGGCGGCCGCGCCTTGGCACCAGCCTCCGCAACATCGCCTGCGGGCTTCGATCGATGCCCAGCAGCCGCCAGCCTTCCTCCGCGTGCGCGAGCACGAGATCGTGGGCTTGCACGATGCGGCCGCGCGCGACGTCGACCAGGTGGCGGCCGAGCACGTCGGCCGCAAGCAGCACCTCGCCGGGCCTGCGTTGGAAGGGCTGCGTCTGGATCGTGTGCGTGTTGAGGCGCATCGCGCCGGGCTCGAGCTTGTCGACCAGGTCGATGCCCACAAACACGTCTTGAGCCCCCACGCGCACTTTCAGCCCGGTGATTGGGGGATACCCGCCGCCTTCCGCCAGCTTGACGATGAAGTCCTCGACGCGGCCGACCTCGGCGCCCGCCGGGTTCAGCACAGGGCTGCGCAGCAGCTGCGTCAGCATCAGCCTTCGTTTTTCTCGAGTCTTACCCGCCTGGTCCACGTGTCCGTTCCTTTCCTGGTCAGTCATTTGAATCCCTAACCCCACGACCATGTGATGGCCGGCGCTTACCCATTATCCCGCCCGACGACGGTCGATTAGGATCGGGACCAGATATGGGAGCGCGGGTCGAGGGCTACCGCATGGAGCTGAGGGTGCTCCAGGACTGGGAGCCGTACCTGAAAAAGCACTCCGGCCTGCCCGGGGCGCGAGCCAATCTCGAGCTCGTGGAAGCCGTTGGAGAGGAGGCGGATGCCGACCGCCTGTGGCGCCTGTCCGCTTCCAGCGACGAGTTCCTCGCGCTGTGCGGCACGGCCGGGCTCGGCAAGGTGGCCCTGATGGAGCCGGCGACGGTCATGACGTGGCTGCAGGAGCTGGCCTCCGACCCTCGATGGCGAGTGCGCGAGGGCGTCGCGATCGCCCTCCAGCGCATGGGCCGCGAGGATATGTCTCACCTCCTCGCGGAAATGCAAGCGTGGTCGGCCGAAGGGCCATACATCCAGCGAGCTGCCGCCGCGGGACTCTGCGAGCCGGCCCTGCTCAGACATCGGGAGCATGCGGTGCAGACGCTGGTGATCCTCGACCAGATGACAACATCGTTGGCCGCAAGTCGGGATCGCAAGGACGACGGTTTTCGGGTGCTGCGGAAGGCGCTCGGCTACTGCTGGAGCGTCGCGGCCGCCGCGGCGCCGGAGAACGCCGGGCCGTATTTCGAGAAATGGATGCAGTCGACGGACAAGGACGTGGCGTGGGTGATGAAGAGCAACCTCGCCAAGGCGCGCATGGCCGCCCTTCGCGCCGAGATCGGAATGCCCGAGGCGGCGTCAACGCGAAAGGCTCGGCTCCCAGGTTGAATCGCTGGGGCCGTTAGGCCCCCGGATTCAAGTCTTTTGGCTCTCGCTGTGGGGGTCGTTCGGGTCCAGCATGAAGCGTGGAGCCGCGGGTAGAGATGAAAGCCGAGATCAAGACAATGACCGCCCTCGACGCAGTCGAGAAGCTCTCCGCGGATCAGTGCCTGGAATTGCTGTCCACACACGACCTTGGGCGCGTCGCCCTGGTGATCGGCGACCAGCCTGAAATCTTCCCGGTGAACTATGCCGTCGACCGATCGATCGTGGTTTTCAGGGTTGCGCCCGGCACGAAGCCCTCCCTGACGACGAACCACCGGATCGCGTTCGAGGTCGACGAGCTTGACTCGGGAGCGGGTATCGCCTGGAGCGTGGTGGTCAAAGGAAGGGTGCTCGACGTGACCACGAGCAAGGACCCGTTCACGGCATTTCTCCGGACCGCCGGCGTCCGGGCGGCGCCGCCCGGCGATCACCCGCTCTGGATGGCCATCTATCCGTCCGAGATCTCCGGTCGCCGCTTCCGTTTGCGTTAGGAGGTTCCCGCGCAACTGGCATGATGGGACGGGATGACGGACGCCGGCACACCTGATATCGCGACCCACAATCCGCTCAGCGCCGAAGAGCTGCGCCTGATCAACGCGTACTGGCGAGCGGCCAACTACATCTCGGTCGGCCAGATCTACCTTCTGAACAATCCCCTGCTGGCCGAGCCGCTGAGCCTGGACGACATCAAGCCAAGGCTGCTCGGGCACTGGGGCACGACGCCGGGCCTCAACCTGATCTACGCGCACGCCAACCGCGTGATCAAGAATCGCGACCTCGACGCGATCTACATCATGGGACCCGGACATGGCGGCCCGGCGGCGGTGGCGAACGCGTACCTCGAAGGCACCTACAGCGAGGTCTACCCGGACATCACGATGGACACCGCCGGGATGCAGAAGCTGTTCCGGCAGTTCTCGTTTCCAGGCGGCATCCCGAGCCACGTCGCACCCGAGACGCCCGGTTCGATCCACGAAGGCGGCGAGCTCGGCTACGCCCTCGTGCACGCGTACGGTGCGGCATTCGACAACCCGAACCTCACCGTCTTCTGCATAGTCGGTGACGGCGAGGCGGAAACTGGTCCGCTGGCAGCGGGCTGGCACTCGAACAAGTTCCTGAACGCGCGGCGCGACGGCGCCGTCCTGCCGATTCTTCATTTGAACGGGTACAAGATCGCCAACCCGACAGTGCTCGCGCGGATCCCCGAGCACGAGCTCCGCGAGCTGCTCGAGGGCTACGGCCACGAACCGATCTTCGTCAGCGGCGAAGACCCGGATTCTGTGCACCAGCAGCTGGCGGCGGCGCTCGACGACGCGCTCGACCGCGTGGCGGGCATTCAAGAGGCCGCCCGCGTCAACGGCGATGTTTCGCGCCCGCGCTGGCCGATGATCGTGCTGCGCACGCTCAAGGGCTGGACCGGACCGAAGATCGTGGACGGACTGCAGGTCGAAGGCACCTGGCGCTCTCACCAGGTGCCTGTCACGGACTTCAAGTCCAGGCCCGACCACGTGAAGATCCTCGAAGACTGGATGCGCAGCTACCGCCAGGAGGAGCTGTTCGACGCGTCGGGCCGCCTTGTCCCGGAGCTCGCCGCGCTTCCGCCGCGCGGAGACCGCCGCATGAGCGCGAACCCCCACGCGAACGGCGGGGAGCTGCTCAAGCCGCTGCGCCTACCCGACTTCCGGTCCTACGCGGTCCCGGTGGACAAGCCCGGCACCACGACCGGCGAGGCGACCAGGGTGCTTGGCGCGTACCTGCGAGACATCATCCGCGACAACCCGGACAACTTCCGGATCATGGGACCGGACGAGACCGCATCGAACCGGCTTCAAACTGTGTTCGAGGCGACCAACCGCGCGTGGGACGCAGAGCTCGTGCCGGGCGATGACCATCTCGCCCCGGACGGGCGCGTCATGGAGGTGCTGAGCGAGCACCTGTGCGAAGGATGGCTGGAGGGATACCTCTTAACCGGTCGCCACGGCCTCTTCAACTGTTACGAGGCGTTCATCCACATCATCGACTCGATGTTCAACCAGCACGCGAAGTGGTTGAAGATGACGCGACAGATCCACTGGCGGCGGCCGATCGCGTCGCTCAACTACCTGCTGTCGTCGCACGTGTGGCGGCAGGACCACAACGGGTTCTCTCACCAGGATCCCGGCTTCATCGACCATGTCATGAACAAGAAGGCCGAGGTCATCCGCGTGTACCTGGCGCCGGATGCGAACACGCTGCTGTCGGTGGCCGACCACTGCCTGCGCAGCCGGAACTACGTGAACGTGATCGTCGCGGGCAAGCAGCCCGCCCTCAACTACCTCTCGATGGAGGACGCGATCGCCCACTGCACCCGGGGGCTCGGCATCTGGGACTGGGCGAGCAATGACGATGGCAGCGAGCCGGACGTCGTGCTGGCGTGCGCCGGCGACGTGCCGACGCTGGAGATTCTTGCGGCCGCGGATCTCATCCGGCAGCACCTGCCGGAGCTGAAGGTCCGGGTTGTCAACGTCGTCGACCTCATGCGGCTTCAGCCCCCAGCGAGCATCCCCACGGATTGCCGGACGCGGAGTTCGACGACATCTTCACGCGCGACAAGCCGGTCGTGTTCGCGTACCACGGGTACCCGTGGCTGGTTCACCGCCTGACCTACCGGCGCGCGAACCACGACAACCTCCACGTCCGCGGATATAAGGAAGAGGGCACCACGACCACGCCATTCGACATGGTCATGCTCAACGACCTCGACCGCTTCCACCTCGTGATGGACGTGATCGACCGCGTGCCGAGTCTTGGCACAAAGGCAGCGCACATCCGGCAGCACATGGTCGACGAACGGTTGAGGCACCGCCAGTACACACGCGACCACGGCGAAGACCCGCCGGACATCAGCGACTGGACCTGGCCCTACTGACGATGCGGGTTCTGGTGGTCAACGCCGGGTCGAGCTCGTTGAAAGTCAGCGTGGTCGGTCCGGAAGACGAGGTGAGCGGCGAGCAGGAGTTCGAGGCCACCGGCGGCCAGGTCGATGGCGCCAGGCTCGAAGGAGCCATCCATGCGATGGGCGGTATCGAGGCGGTGGGCCATCGCGTCGTGCACGGCGGCCCGCGCTACCCGGAGTCAGTCCGCATCGACGCGGAGGTGATCCGCTACCTGGTCACGATCACCGACCTCGCGCCGCTCCACCTCCCCGCGTCGCTGGCCGCCATGGGGGCGGTCCGCGAGCTCATGCCGCGCATTCCGGCCGTCGCCTGCTTCGACACCGCATTCCACGCGCGCATGCCCGCCGCCGCCTCGACGTACGCAATCCCGTTGGAATGGCGGCAGCGATTCGGCGTCCGCCGCTATGGCTTTCACGGCTTTTCTCATTCGTACGCGGCACGGCGCGCCGCCCAGCTGCTGGGGAGCCCGGGAACGGGCCTGAAGGTCGTCACCTGCCACCTGGGGTCGGGAGCCTCGGTCGCGGCGGTATGGGGTGGGCGCTCCATGGACACGACGATGGGGTTCACGCCGCTGGAAGGCCTGGTCATGGCCACCCGTTCCGGCAGCATCGACCCGGGCCTGGTCCTGTGGCTGCAAAAGCATGCCGGCGTTTCCGCAGAGGAGATGATGGAGACGCTCGACCGGCACTCGGGCCTGGAGGCGCTGGCCGGCTCCGGGGACATGAGGCAGCTGCTGGAAAAGCTGTCGGCGGGCGACGAAGACGCGCGCCTTGCCTTCGATGTCTACGTCCACCGTCTTCGCGCGTGCATCGCATCGATGGCCGCGGCGATGGGAGGGATTGACGTGCTGGTGTTCACCGGTGGTGTGGGAGAGAACGCGTCGCCGGTGCGTGCCGCGACGGTCTCTGGCCTGCGGTTCCTGGGCGTCGAGATCGACCGCGAGCTCAACGCACACGTGGCCGCCGACGCCGACATCAGCAGTCCTTCGGCCGCGGTGCCAACCCTGGTCGTAAAAGCCCACGAAGACATAGAGGTGGCGCGAGAAGTGCGGCGGGTGCTATCAGGCCCCCCTCCCCCGCGCTAAGCGAGCGGCTGTCGGGCCCCCCTCCCCCGCGCTAGCGGGGGAG
>JGI12635J15846_10001755_pt1 | contig 18924 bp, 17 predicted proteins | sample BlaSpr_A8_OM2_M2_FD_15846 | JGI IMG/M metagenome (IMG submission 15846) | reverse complement strand
GCGAGGAATCTGCTTTTCCTTTGATAAAAAAGGCATCCATTCACTTCAGAAATAAAACCCCCTTGTCATTCCGAGCCCGTCAAACCGGCAGGCTGTAAGCGCGACGTGCGAGGAATCTGCTTTTTATAACTAACTCAGCAGACCGCAATCCTACTTTTCTTTATACATCGCAGGAAATTCTTCCCTCAGATGCTCAACTTTCGGCGCATCATTCATAGCAATGTAGGGATTGTCCGGATGAAGAGTAGCGTAATCCTGATGATAAGCCTCGGCCGGATAAAAAGCCTTCAGCGGGACCACCTGTGTCACGATGCGGCTGGAAAATACTTTCGCCTGCCCAAGCTGCGCAATGTAAGCCTCAGCAATGTGCTTCTGTTCGTCATTGGCATAGAAAATCACCGATCGATATTGATTGCCCGTGTCCGGCCCCTGCCGATTTAATTCCGTCGGATCAGTTGCGACAGAAAAGAACACTTGTAGAAGCTGACCGTAAGTGATCTGAGAAGGAACGAACGTGATTTTCACCGACTCAGCATGTCCCGTATTTCCATCACTCACGGTTTCGTACTGTGCGGTCTTGGCCGACCCTCCCGAGTATCCCGAGGTCACGTTGGTGACACCTTTCACATGTTGAAAAACAGCCTGGACGCCCCAAAAGCATCCACCTGCGAGAACGGCCGTCTGCTGCCCGGGGCTAGTTGCGACTGCGGAATCTACGACTGGACTCGGAACGGAACCGTGGGTAGCCGCGCTAGCCCATCTCCAACCCAATCCCACCGCAAAAAGGCTGATGACGATTAGGGCAACCGTCTTGTTAATCTTGCGTAGCCTAATCGTATTTAAATCTCCAGAAGTATTATTCATGTGGCAGACCCTCAATTGAGTGGATTCGGGCGGCCGTTGAAAAGTTGCACGGCGGGCCGAGGCTCGAAGTAATGGCGATTATTTGAGATCGATGTTCTCAGACGAGGCTTTGTCTCTATCTCTTGTCTCAGTCTCCAGGAAAATTGATACGGCCGCAAGAAATGCGACCGCCAGACTAAACGCCTGAAATTGCCGGATCGCGGTAACGACGGGCGAAGACACCACACCTTTAATCGGATTCAGGAGCAAGCCAGGGCACCATCCAGCCACCAAAATACGTTCCTTTCCTTTTGCCGCGACAAAGAACACAACGCAGAGCCATAGGACGTACCCATAGAATGCTGAATTGATTAACAGCTGCGCCCACCTAGGCAGCATAGGTAAATAGAAAAAAGGACGCCAATAATACGGAGCACTATAGAACGCGGTTCGAAAGCTAGCTGCTGTGACAAATCCCGTCAACACCACGGCGCCGATCGCAGTAAACCTATTGGGTATAAGGCTGGCTTTACCCTTTAGGGAGTCCATCGGCGTCACCTAACACTCAAATCCGCATAGTGCGCGAAATTAGACAGTGCCACCTGATCCCCACCGGGAATGTAGAACCCAAACTTGCCGCGAGTTAAATTACTCCCGCTCGCGGTGAACTTATCGAGCGCTACCCAGCCATCTCCTTTGATTTGGTGAACGATTTCGCCCGGCTCTACCCGAATTTGCAACGTACGATAACTCTTCTTTTCGCCCTTGTGGGGCATCTTTTCCTCGTCCCCTTTTTGCCCGTTGCGCATGACGGTACGGTAAAAGTATTTGTCGTCCATCTGAAATAAAACATAGTTACTGGGATCCGTGTAATTCACAACCCATTGCAGCCGGTGACCCTTAAGTAGCATCGCCGAAAAAACGAACGTACCCGAAGTCGGAGAAACGTCATACAAAACAAAATCGCCGCCCTTGTGAACAAACGCTCCATTCTCTTGAACCCAGCCTTCAGGCGCATCCCATTTAGTCATCCCGCTAGGCGCAAGGGGCAAGTTGACATTCTTGGACTGGCCCGCAATCACGTCTATAGAAGTTGTACGAACAAGACTATCGGAAGTCTTCGAGGTAAGCGTGTAGGAACCCGCAGGCAGGCTCAATGACATTCCGCTGTTTATCTTGGTCGGAGCCTCCCCAGTCTTGCCCAGAGTCACAACGGCATCCGGCGGCGTGTAAGTGATCTTCAGCTCACCGGGGGCGCCTTCCAATGCCACGTCCCCAGCCGCGAGCGACACGGTTGATCCAGCAACAAAGTGCTTTTTTATTTGCTTCGGCTTAAAACGGTCTTTCCGAAGCTCGATGACATGGTCACCTGGATTTACCGTCGAACCATTGAAAGTTCCATCTGCCTGAATTGTTCCAATCGGAGTTTGATCGACTAAGACGGTCGTTCCTGGCACTCCACTCTGGATCGAAAGCGAAGCCAGATGCGGAACCGCCTGAAGATTAAAAGTGAGCTTGGCCTGCTCCCCTTTTCGAATCCGAATCTTTTGCTCCGGAGTGTCTTGGAATCCATCCTTGGAGACCCGGACACTGTATTCCTTGGGGTCGAGATTCGGAATTGCTAACTGGCCATCTCGGGTCGGTTGGGGCTGTACCTTGCCGTTTAGAAATACTCTGACTCTGTCCTGCGATGTGACCACAGTCAGCGCGCCGACATTCTGTCCAGACTCAATAAAAGCGCTGAGAGCGGGCAGGGCTCCGACATCGAAGTTCAATTTGTACTGCTCACTGCGGTGGCTCAGCGCTAATTCATGTGTACCTGCCGAGATTGAGGGGACACTCAAACCTCCCTCGGGGACGGTGACTTTATTTTGTCCATCAAGGCTAACCTTGGTCTCGCGATCGCTGGAATAGAGCTGCAACTGCCCGTTCATGCTGCTCACGATTACAGCGAGTACGCCGTGCGCTGCAATTGGGCCCTGAAGCACCGGTGGGGTTCCCGCGTTAGTTGAGAACGCGAACGAAGCGCGCCCTCCTTGAGGTCCCTGAAACTTCAGCTTGTGATCGCCAGGAGTTATCTGATCAAGCGTCCATTGCGCATCCTTCATGTCCGCGCCAGGCTGGTCGTCGAAAAACACTTTCCCGGTACTTGCGTCCGAAGATAACTTCACAATCGGAAGTCCCGTCGAAGGTGCCGATGTGGATTGAGGTGGTTGAACAACCGGTTGCGTTTCCGTCGCGGGCGCCGCGGGAGCGGTCGTCGTTTCCGCCGGTGGCACGCTGGCACTCTTGTTGTGACTTCGAAAAATAAAAGAAACTGCCAGCACCAGCAGGATCACCACTGCCGCGACCGCCCCGATCAATATTCTTTGATGATCGCGGTTTTTCGGAATCTCGAATTTTCGCAGGTAGGCGGACCAAGCTCCGAACTGCGAGACTATCCGCTGCTGAAAGGAAACTCCGGATGTGGAAGCAGGAACTGGCCGTTTCGGCTGGGGCACAGGTTGCGATAAAGATGATGGCGGCTGAACAGGAGGCGCGGGAGGCGCAACTCCAGGCGGAGCCTCCGGAACCTCAATCGTTGCCGCACCGTCAAAAGTTAATGTCGCACTGTCATTGTCCGACAATATCCGGCTCGAACTCTTCCCGCTCAGCCTAGGAAGCGCTAACTGCTCCAAGAGACTATCCGCGGTCGACAACACTTCTTCGTCTCCCGCATACTTCTGCGCCATTGCACGAGCGCGTTCTGCAATGGACTGCTTAGCTGCCGCATCCCCAGAAGCCTCCGCTTCAGCGGCTATGCGCCTCAATTCCTCGAGGTCACGCCGTCGCGTCTGTCGCCGCTGTGTCTGAAGCTCCCTCTGGACGGTCTCCTGAATCTGAATCAATCGGGGCTCACGGGGATAGGCCGCTATTCCCTCTTCGACTCGTGCCTGTGCCCCGGCCAAATCGCCTGAAGCTTGAAGCTTCCGCGCCTGAGATACACATTCACTCACGAACGTTTCCCGCTTTTGATCCAGGATCAACGTCCGTATCGTCTTGGCCATCGGATGGCCGGGATTGAGATCAAGCGCCTCTTTGGAGAGTTTCTCCGCCTCACGCCAATCCGCTTCAACCATGGAATGCGCGTACTCAACCAGCGCGTTCGCCAAAATCGCACGTGCTATGGAATTGTTTTCATCCAATTCAAAAGCTTCTCGCAACAACTTGATTCCTTCGGCGGATTTCTGTTGCGCGCAGAGATCCTGCCCTTCGGCCATCAAGCGGTGGGATTCAGCTTTTCGCTGGACTCCATCCTGCGCGAGCTTTTCCAGTTCTTTCAATTCCTGATCGTTGGGGAATTGCGCTTCCGCGCCTTGCAAAAGATCGATGGCACGCCCGAAGTCGCTCGATTGCAAACATGCGTCGACCTGCTCGATGAACCGTGTCTTGGCTTCAATGCGGACTTGCTGTTCTCGCCGCTTCTGCAGTCGTTCGACCTCGAACTTCAATCCGGGATACGGACTGTAAATCGTCCGCAATATCTCCCAGTCATTCAGTGCGTCGCTGAATGCTCCCTCGCCCTCGTGAAGGTGCGCCCTCGCCACAATAGAGTTAATGAGGTCGCGCTTATCCTGCACCAACCGTAAAGAGCTCTCGAAGTGCGCCTCGCCGGGATAATGCCCCAGCGCCTCGCGAAGAATGTTCACACGTTTGTCCAAGTCAGGCTCAACTTCCACCTGCCGGTCAACAGTCGCGATGAAAGATGACAATTCCTGCCGTTGCTGCTCTTCAATGTCGTATTTAAGAGCCTGAAAAATTGCGTTGTTCGAATACTTGGACAGATACTCCTGACATACCGCCATTGCCTTCCGAAAATTGCGTTCGGTGAGATTCTGACGAACCTCTGCATAAGCAGTATTCATCGCATCATGCTCGGAACGCACTTCGTTGTAGAAGCTCTGGTAGGTAGTGCCGGTCTGGCGGCTGATCGAATCCGGTGCGCGACGATCTAACTCTAGGACGACCGCCATTTTCGTTAGTGCGCTGCTCACGTCGCCTTTTTGCCATGCATCCATGGCAGAGCGGTGGATCTGCTCTTTTTCCTGACGAAGTTTGTTGTATTCCTGCTCCTGGCGATCAACCTCTCCCAGCAATTGCAGCGCACGCGATTCTTTTGGCAACAACTGCAATACGTTCTGTAAAGCCTCGCGGGCATGGGCGTAGGCGTGATTGTCGATATGCTGCCGGGCCAACCGGTACCAATTGTCGACCTGGCGTTCGCTGCGCCGGTTTTCGATCTTGCTCTTCAGCGCAAGCGCGGTGGAATTGTCAGGCTCCATCTGGAGAACTTCCTGCAACTTCTGCAAGGCCAACGGGTCTTCGTCATCCTCGAATCGCGCCTTAGCCGCATCCAACAATTGCGCGATTGTCTTTCGCCGGACAGCACCATCCAACTGGCGTCGCAGATCTCCAATCGAGGTCTCCATGTGGCCTTCAGCTTCCAATTCGCCAAGAATTTCACCGGCAAACTGAAAGTCGCCATCCTCCAGCGCTTTGCTGGCCCGCTGCAACCGCGGCCTCGTTCGTTCCGGATCAAAAAACTCAATCGGCTCGTTCCTCAGCGCCTTGTTCAGGGTCTCGCCAAAATCCCGCGCGCTGGCAAAACGATGCCACGATTGCTTCGCCATTCCTTTATGCAGTACGCGGCTGATGGGTTGGGTCACCACCGAGTTGAGCTCGGATGCCGGTGGCGGTATCTCATGCAAAATTGCGTCCACAACCTCGTCGGCCCTGCCGCGCTGGAAAGGATGTCGCCCCGCCAGGGCTTCATAACAAACCACGCTCAGCGAAAAAATATCGGACGACGCCGTCAGCGGCTTCAACTGAATTTGCTCGGGAGACATATAAAGCAGCGTCCCCTTTTGCGCCCGCGTCGTATGCGTATCCGCCAGATGAGCGACACCGAAATCGATAATCTTTACCGAATCATCTTCCATCACGAAGATGTTGCTCGGCTTCAGGTCCCGATGCACCAGGCCTCGCTCGTGCGCCGCCTGAAGTCCCCTACAACTCTGCAAAATAATTTCAATCGTGCGTTCGACCGTCAACCTGTGACTCGCATTGCGCATGAGACTGTCGAGCGTCGTCCCCGGCAGCAACGGCATGACGAAGTAAGGCTTCTTCTTGCCCTCTTCCTCAAATTCTCCAATGTCAAAAATCTCAACGATGTTGGGATGGCTCATCGACGCGAGCACATCGCATTCCTTATAGAACAATTGGACAGAAGCCGGGTCGGGGATATCGAGGATTGTTTTAACCGCAACTTCGCGCCGCACAACAGGATCGTAGGCGCGATAAACCAGACCCATCCCTCCCTGGCCAAGAACCTGCCGCACTTCGTAACGGCCCGCTAATTTCTTGGATGAAGAAGGATTATCCATGACAGGTTCAGCCACTCCCGACGAGTGTCAATCTTAATAGTTTTGGCCGAAAAGTGAAGCTCAAAGGGGAGAACACTCTCGAGGGTGCCCCCTCCAAGCTCGGCTTCGGTGGGGGTTTTCATCCGATACTGACTCGGGGAACTAAAAGCTAACGGTTCCCCGACAGCGCTCTCCAGTATTCGTCAGCGGTCGTGCGATAACAGGGTAACTTGTTATTTCCGTTCCCAGGGCCCGGTGGCGGAGTGCCGGTGCCGAGTTGCGGCTCTGGCGGCGGCCCGTTTGCTTCCGGCCATGTCATTTGCAGAAGCGACTCATCACAACTTGGATCCCTAGTGACGTGTAGCTTGTAGACCTTCGAATTGTTAATGCCGTATTCAGAGAGTCGCGGCTGATAAGGAAGTGAGACAGAAACCAGTTTTATAAGCTCCGATCCCCCTTTCTTCAGCCGCCTCTCAGCGATAAAAACCTCATAGTTGGAAAAATAAGACGACGTTGGCAAGGCAAGCGCCAAGCCAATCACCCGGACCGGCAACTCTATGGTCGCGGGATCACTCGAATTGTTCATGGCAGGCGGCGGGGGGACTGCCTGGTTGGCGTCCATTGCGGCTGTGCTACCGCTTCCAGGGCTATTCGCGCCTCCCGCAACCGGCGACGGCGGAGGCGGTACAGGCTGCGCGCCAGTGCCCAGTATTGCGCTCATCTGTCGAGCGGCCGATCCGCCCGTACCTGAAACAACTGGCGCCGGGGGTACGGCTTGCGATCCTAAACCTGAGCCCATACGTCCATTGGCAACGGTGCCTGAGCCTTTTATCGATTGAGGAGGCGGCACCACTTGCGAACCCGCACCCGAGAGAGAGCTCCCCATCCCGGATCCAGTACGCGTACCTGCATTCGCGACAGTCGGTGGAGGCGGCACAACCCCGGCCCCCAAGGCAGCACTGCCCCGCCCGCTCGCGACACTTCCCGAACCTCTTATCGCCTGTGGTGGAGGCACAACCTGTGACCCTGCATCGGACAACGAGTTTCCTCGCCCAGACCCAGCGCCTGTACCGACATTTGCCACGGTTGGGGCAGGCGGCACAACCTGCGAACTCGCGAGAGGGCTAAATTTTGCAGATCCCCCCGACCTCCCGGCGCCCAGAACAGATGGCGGAGGAGGCACAACCAGCGCAATGAGACCAGAACTCACTCGTCCATTGGCGAGGCCGGCGGAGGTGCCCAAAAACTGTGGCGGCGGCACAACCTGAGCGCCGGACGATAACGCTGATCCTTTACGTGAGCCCGTGCCGGCGATTGACGGCGGTGGCGGCACAGCCAGAGCGACCAAGCCAGACGTCACTCGCCCGCCCGCTGCGCCTGTCATCGACTGGGGCGGGGGGACAACCGTCGCACCCGGACCAAGACTTGCCAAGGCGTTTCCCGAATTGCGTTGCTCCCGGACACTGACCCCAGGTGACGGTGCCACGATTTCGACATGGCCGAGGTTGACGCTCCCCGACTTCCCTGTCGCGGATCGTAGCGAAGGGGGCGGCGCAACCACCGCCGAATTCGGCCCAGCAACGGTGCGTCCAGACAAAAGCCCTCCGACCGTTGGCGCAGGCGCCACAACCGATGACAGAGGCAGCCCAGATCGACGGCCCGTCACCTGGCTAACTTCGGGCGCCGGGGACACAACAGACGTCGGCCCCGTGGGCACCATCGCCTGCGGCAGCTTTGGAGCAAAAAGCGGTGTCCTGGCCGATGCCGAACTTGCTATGGAATCCGGTCGCCCATCCCGATTTAATTTGATATCCGGTGGTTTGAGTTCAGTCTTTGCTTGTTCGCGGGCTACCTGCGTTGGCGATTGACGTTCCAAATTACGCTCGCGCTTCGTCCGCGGTCTCCCGGGTGGCCTGCTCCTGTTGGTTGGGAACGTCTTCGAAGGCATGTAATAACTGATAAACGACTTATGAGCTTCGATCTCGTGCCGGATTTGTTCCTGCCTGACCCAACTCTGCCCCACTGTCGCCACCACCGATATCAATGCCAAATGCAACAGCATGGATTCTATGAAAGATCCCCACGGAAGTCCTGTAGGAACAAATACATCGGTCCAAAACCTGCCAGGCTTAGACTTCGCAGGGTCAGGGGGCAACGGCCGTCTAAGAATTAGATCGGCCAGGTTCTGGAAAAACACCCGCGGGGCTGGTTCCAGTTCTAGCAGTAACCTGAGGTCGGGTGTGGCCTTGAGGCGAGTTTCCATCTTCGAACTCAAGAGCCCAACGCCTTGTTCCATAAGCATATTCGGATCGGATGGGGAAGGAACGGTCCTTAAATTATAGACCACCGCACCTGCCGGGCCTTGATTTCCTGTGAGTTTCTCAACCTTGAGTAACGATAGGAAGGGCAAGATAATCGGGCAGAATCGAATAGGAAAATAGCCAGCTCCGTAGGAGCGAACTAGCTTAGCCCCGGACAAAGTCTGGCGTAAAGTCCGAGGCAAGACAATGCGCCCAATGGGCACAATCCAAGCCTCTCTGTCAAACTGACGAAATCACTCCAGCAGGAACCTCGTCCGTCACGACGGTGAATTTTGTTAGTCTCGCAACTCCAAAGGACGTTGTAATCGCAACATCTGCCGCATCGCGGCCCGTTGCCATCAGTATCCTACCGATACGCCGCTGGTTGTGCCAAGCGTCGAAAGCCCACCAGCCATCTTCCAGATAAACCTCAAACCAAGCGCTGAAATCCATGCGACAATCCGCAGGTGGAACCCCGATATCCCCCAAATATCCCGCCGCATATCGTGCTGGAATATTCAAAGCGCGGCAGAACGTGATCGCCAAATGTTGAAAATCCCTGCAAACCCCGTTTCGCTCGGTGAATACATCCAGCGCCGTTTTTGAGGAACGTGCGTGATGATGTCCAAAACTTACTTTCTCATGCACCCAATCGCAGATTGCCTGCACCCTGCCCTAACCCGGCGGCACGTTCCCGAACAACTCGATTGCGATATTCGAGAGCCTCCCACACATCCGTAAGAACGAGAACGGTGCGCAACATCAAGTTTTACTTTCTCCGGAGGCAGCCTTTTGAGCTATGCCATCACTGTACAAAGTACTAATGGACAAAGCCACATATTGAGAAGTAGGATTCCTTCAAGTAGTGCTTTAACACTGCTGGTGCCCGGTCTAGCGGCGACGCCCTGTGGCTCGCACGATGGACAGTCTGGGACAAGGAGTTTGCCATGAGCCGAATCGCGAGTCTCTGCATATTTCTTTTGACAATTTTCACTTCTGGGGTGGTTCTGAGCCAGATAAACGGAGAAGCAACGATTGAATCCGGGTATGCCAGTACTTGGGTCGTTCCTCCGGGATCCTATGCCACTCCCTGGACGCCTCTGCTCTCAACACCGATCGTCTCGTTTGCTTCTCCTCAGCTCCAAGTTGGCGCTTCAAACGCTACTTATGGGAATGTGGCTGGCGCTTCGGATTCGGGTTCGACGTCGAGCACCGGAGCTGTTGGACGGTCATACCAAGGTCGCAAGTCTTCTGTTGATCTGGGTATCTCAACCTTCCAAAGTGACTACGGAGTAGCGACTCTGGCCGGAATCCATCGGTCTAGCAATTCGGCAGGCAAGGTATACACCAACCAGGATATTGAGCGTCTGAAATAAACTGTATTCGCTCGGAGTCCTCGTAACGCGTGGATTGGAAGCGTCAGGTGCCGAACCTCTCTGCGGCGCGAGCTTTAGCTTTCGCCGCCTCTTCTTCGCGATTCTTCGGCACGGCGTCAGTTTCGAGCGAGCGCAAGAGGCGAGTTGAGACCTCCGCGACTTCATCGACTGCTGTCAGAAACGCTCCTTCGTTTGTCCGCGACGGTTTGTTGAAACCGCTGATTTTTCTCACGAACTGAAGCGAAGCGGCTCGAATCTCATCGTCCGTGACGGGTGGATCGAAGTTGAAGAGTGTTTTGATATTCCTGCACATTGGAATGACCTCCGAATTCCCACGCGAGATGGGATCATTCGTTTGATGTTATGCAGGTTCTATTCTAAAGAATCAGACGTCGTCGGTGCAGGAACGCCTCAAACGCGTCCGAGAACCAACAGAATCACAACCACTAAGAGAATGAGTCCCACGCCTCCGGTCGGGTAGTAACCCCAGTCTCGACTATGTGGCCACCGTGGCAATGCACCTAAGAGTGCTAAAACTAAAATCACGATCAATACAGTTCCAAGCATATTTTGTTCCTTTCTCTAGACTCACGGTGCAGCCTCTCTCGAAGCTGCATCGGAAAGACGCCCTACATCGAAATGCTGATCGCAATTCCGACGTTCGGATACCTGCGGTTGTACATGTAATAGCCGTTATCGGCGTAGACAACATAGACATCGTCGTTGTCGTACCAGTCATTTCCCCAGTATTCCGGCCAGGGGTCAACCGCACTGATCCAATAGCCTTGGTACTGAAAGCGGGGATATCCACCCACAACCAGGAACGGAAGGCCGGAGATGCGGAACTCGTGATCCTGACCAAAGTATCCACGATAACGGTCGTCAGGAACGCGATAGCCGTTGTAGCCCCCCCGCTGTTGCCATGTACGGTGGTCGGAGTCCCAGCGTTGTGAGCCGTGCTGCTGCCAGGCGCTTTGTTCGACACGCTGTTGTTCCTGTGTACGCTGCGGGTATTGGTTGCCTCGCTGTTGCTGAGAGTACTGCGGCTGCTGTTGTTGAGCGTGCTGTTGTTGTTGAGCATGCTGCGACTGCTGTTGCTGGGCGCGCTGTGCTTGCTGCTGCTGGGCGCGATCCTGTTGCTGTTGTTGAGCCTGTTGAGACTGCTGTTGCTGGGAATGCTGCTGTTGGGCGTGCTGTGACTGTTGTTGCTGGGCACGATCCTGTTGCTGCTGTTGAGCATGCTGCGGCTGCTGTTGCTGCGCATGTTGCTGTTGGTTTTGTTGCTGTGCGTGCTGCTGTTGTTGCGGTTGCTGTGGTTGACCATGCTGCGGCTGCTGTTGCTGCGCATGCTGCTGTTGCTGGGCGTGTTGAGGCTGTTCTTGCTGCGCATGATCCTGCTGCTGGGAATGCTGCTGTTGTTGAGCATGCTGCTGCTCGGGCTTGCTCTGTTGTTGCTGTTTAGGATGGTCTTGCTTATCTCCCTGCTGGTCCTGCTGTGCATAAGCAGAAGCAGCTATTCCGAGAAGCAAAGACAGAATAGCGGTACTGACTATTCGAATTATTTTCATATGTGATGCCTCCGTTGCTGCGAGAACGACGCTTGCTTTCGCAAGTGTTGATGTGCCTGAACTGGCTTCCGCCGTCCCTTACGTCCCGACGTGAATCCGGGAAAGAGAATGGAACAGTCCAAAAATATTCAGGATCCACAGAACTACGGCAATTACCACGATGCCATTCAAGATTGACTTGATGGACGACTGCATTGGGATGAAGCGATTCACCAGCCACAGCAGAACACCCACCACGATCAGAACTTCCACTAGTTGAATTAAGGGCATAATCTTTGACCTTTCCTGGTTCGTGGGCTAACCCCCCTCATCCGTATGGAGGTGTTGCCCCTGGTTTTCGATATTCGAGAGCTTTTAGGGTCGAATCGTGTTTGCCGGAAGATTTTGCGGCATACACACGGATGAAGATTGCCGATTGGCTGGATGTGGCCGCTTCGCGGTGACTTGATCGGGCTGCGAGACGCAGCGACCTAGGGATAAGAGTTGCGAATCAGCATTCGCGACTCCGTGTACACACTCAGGAGAATAAATAATGACAGGCGCCGGCCTTTGGTGTCTGAGCAAAACTGCTCACGCCAGCGATTAAGAACATAGAGTCAGGAATAGTCAAAGGAGATCGTATGAGACAGGTTGCAAAATCTGTACCTGCTGGATCGCCTGCAAAGCAGGTTGCAGGCTTTATTGCTAAGTTCGCCCCGAAGGTGGCAAGACTCATACGTTCGACGCGGGCGGCCGTTCGTAGACGCTTCCCCACTGCGGTCGAATTGGTTTATGACAATTACAACTTCTTCGTCATGGGATTTTGTACTACTGAACGAGCATCGGACTGCATTGTGTCTTTGGCGGCAAACGCCAAGGGAGTTGGCTTGTGTTTTTATTGGGGCGCGACATTGCCCGATCCTCATAAAGTCTTGATGGGAAGTGGAAATCAGACTCGCTTCATCCGTCTTGAGAGTGCGGCGACGCTGGCCAAGCCGGAAGTAGAGGCCCTCTTAAAGGCAGCTGTGGCCCAGGCAAAGTCTCCGATGCCTGCCACCGTTCGGGGATACACAATCATCAAATCCATTTCAGCTAAGCAGCGCCCGCGCCGGATGCCTTCAAAGTAGGTTTAGGGCGAAGACGGGACCTTATTCCCTTTCGCATATTTTGCTACAGACGAGAAATCTCTTATTTACAGGGCTTTCCGCTTGCTGAGGCTGAAAAGTAAAGCATTTCCCGGAAAACGACGATGGACGATTGTGCATCCAATGCGCGCAACGGCAGGAAATCGACACTAAGGAGGAAAGATGAAGACTAAAGTCGGCTCGTTACTCGTACTTTTGTTCGTGTTCGCGGTGGCTGCTTTCTCCAGTCCCGCACAAGCAAAATCAAAGTCGGATGTAAGAACGATCACAGGGTGTTTGTCGAAAGGGGACAGTGCGGATGAGTTTCTGCTTACCGGAAACAACGGAAGCACATGGGAAGTCCGCAGCAGCGAAGTGGCTCTCGCGGATCATGTCGGGCACACCGTAACCGCAACCGGAGCTGTCTCCAATGCGACCATGCACAATATGAAAGAAGATACAAAAGACATGGCTGCCGATAGTGGCGTCAAGAAGAACAACACTGAGCACGGCCATATGACCGTTACGTCGCTAAAGCACGTTAGCAGTACATGCGAGAAGTAAGTTAGGTTCTTGTGAAGGCCCCTTCTATTTCTAGGAGGGGCCTTTCTTTGTTTAGTTTCGCAAAGAATGGGACATAGGTTTTACCGGTGGAGAAAAATCCGTGGAGTTGGGACGGGTCCCACGTTTGCCAACCCCGGGCAAACATGGGGCACCCCAAGATTTAAAATTTGCATTCCTTTCCCGAGTGGTAGCCTGCCCCTTTCATCTCTTCCATCTCTTGGATTTCGCCCCCCGACCCTTGGGCGTGTTTGAGAGCGCACACTTTGTGCTTTAACATCGCAGCACATGATTTCCCGATTTCGCTGCTGGTTGAGGGATCCGTTAATTCTGCTTTGTATCGTTGCGGGCCTGGGCGCATTCGTGGTTCAGTCTGGAGAACTTGGCAGCGCCGACACCATGCATCGGCTTCAAACTGCTACATCATTTTTTACTTCGCAGCCGGCGGTGTTTCCGCAAGAGTATCCCGAGTTCGGAGCGCACGGCCGCGGAGGCAAAATTTACGATTGGTACGGAATTGGCCAGCCGTTGCTGATGCTGCCAGCCGACATTATTGGCACGTATATCGAAAAGCTTCCGAGCTTTGAGGATTACAAAGGCAACGATCCGAGTGTGCGCAATATTTTTGTGAGTTACAGCACTAATATTTTGATTAACGTGCTGACCGCGTTGATCTGCTTCCGGTTTCTGCGCTTGCTGGAATTCAGTCAGAAACAGGCTGTCGCCGGAGTGCTGGCTTTGCTGTTTTCGACCACACATCTCCACTACACACAGAACCTGATGGAGAACAATTACATCCAGCTGCTGACGCTGGCGGGTTTCGCATTTCAATATCAGTGGCTGCGGACGGGGAGTCGCCGACAGCTTTTGGCGGGCGCGGCGGCTTTCGGATTGAATCTGTTGACGAGGCTCACCACTGGCCTTGACCTGCTTGCGGGAGTGGTTTTTCTATCGGTTGTGTTTTGGTTTGAGCATGGCGAGTCTGAAGAATGGTGGGCACGAATGCTCGCGTATGCAAAGACCGCAGTGCCAGTGTACGCGGCGTTTTTCGTGACTGACCGGCTTTACCAGTTCTACCGCTTCGGATCGTTCACCAACACCTACGTTCACTATTTCACCGTCGAACATCGTTTGCTTGATCCGTCGTTGCCGGCGAACTATCCGTTCGAGACGCCGTTTCATGTTGGGTTTTTCGGAGCATTGTTCGCGCCCGAGAAATCTATATTTCTGTTCGATCCGTTACTCGTGCTAACGATTCTGATTGCTGTCCTCACATGGAAGCGGTTGCCGCCGCAGGTCAAAGCTTATTTGCTAGCTGCATTTTTTCTGCTTTTCGCCTACATCTGCTTTTATGCGAGATACACGGTGTGGAGCGGCGACTTCGCATGGGGAGACCGCTACGTCTCGACCGCAGCTGAACTGATGGCCTTCATCTCGGTGCCGCTGTTGTTGCGGTATCGCCATGAGCTTGGAAGGGTGGTCTGGGTTGCTGGCGTCTCTCTGATCGCAGTCAGCACAGCGGTGCAGGTTGCGTCGCTGGCATTTTGGTTGCCGCTCGAAATTTATCAAATGGAAACTCTGGGACATCCTACGTTCGTCGTGGCGTTACGGTTGAAAAACATTGCCGCGTTTGCGCTTGGCAAAATGGAGGCATGGGGTCTCAACAATCATGCGATGAGGGAGGACCCGTGGGACTACGTCCACATCACGACGTGGAATTTTCTGCCGTTCCTGCTCGAGAGAATCGGGGAAGCTCCGGCGTGGGTGGTTAAGACTGCATTCGCCGTTTGGAGCGCGGCGTTGGCTGCACTCGCGTGGATTTTCGTCGGGATCGCAAGGGTAGTGGGTTCGGAATAAATGTTTCGATGAAATGGCGAAAAAGCGCCCAAGACACGCCTTGACAAAGCTTCTATGGTATCGAGGGGCATCCGCTACTTCACGTAGTCGATTTTGTAGTCCGAGTCCGGACATTTTACGATTATCGGCCCCATTAAGATTCCTCGCGGCCATCGCTCCGGGGTAAAACCGGTTTCTCCCGGCCCTCCTTCCCGTCCACGCCAGTCCTCGTGGAAGTCGAGAAAGGAGTCAAAATCTACCGTGCTCACCCCATCGTCGTCAATTCTCCATTGGCGCATTAACCATTTCCCCTTTAGTTGCTTAGTCTCACCGGAGGTTGTTCGCACACTCTGCACGAACGAATGATCCTGATTTAGCACAAGACTAACCGTGACGCACGGAGCCTCCGCGCGGTAGGTTCCCACAATGAACCGTTCGCTGGTGACGTGGCAGCCCAAACAGGAAGCGATCAGCGCAGATACAAGAAGAGTCCACCTCAACCTCCCTGTTTGCATATGTTGTTCTCCGTCCAAGTGAACGTCTGTTTAATCTTATGGTACGGCCCCGTTGGAACGTAGAGATTATCTCTTACTTCATTCGCGCTTGGGCCCCAGCAGCCATGCCGAGAAAAGGAATTGACCCTGGTTCTTCGTCTGTTGCGAAACCGAAATAGAGCCTCTTTGCTAGCCCATAGCCATCCTTAGTGCAACATCCCTCGGGGTATCTTACGGTGCGGGCAATATCTTGATCGTGTGCAGCCAGGTTTCTACTAGCTTGGGCCATGCCGTGATGGGAAGATCGGTGCGGCGAAGGCCGTAGCCGTGTCCTCCGTCGGCGTAGATGTGCATTTCGGTTGGAACTTTGGCGTTCTTTAACGCGAGGAAATAAACGGAAGAGTTTTCGACGTGTACCGGATCGTCTTCGGCCTGAAGAATGAATGAAGGCGGAGTTCGGCTGGTCACGTGGATATCGGTATTCGGTGCGAAGTGCTGATCTGCGACCGCGAGGTATCCGGGATAAATGATTACGGCGAAGTCAGGGCGGCAACTAAGATGATCGGCCGCATCGATTGAATCGTAGAGCCGCTGATCGAAGTGAGTGCTTAGGGCGGCGGCAAGATGCGCTCCTGCGGAGAACCCGAGAACGCCGATGCGGTGGGAATCGATGTGCCATTCCGCGGCGTGGGAGCGAACTACACCGAGGGCGCGCTGTGCGTCCTGAAGCGCCGCGGATGATTTGGGATATGGACCCGAGTCAGGAACACGGTACTTAAGCAGGATGCATGTAACGCCAATAGAATTGAGCCAGTCGCAAACCTCGGTCCCCTCGAGATCAATAGCCAGAATGTGGTAAGTGCCTCCGGGAAAGACTACGATTGCGGCGCCCGTGTTGTTGATCGTCGGCGTGTACCGCGTAATAGTCGGCGTGGACACGCTGCCTAGACGGATAACGGGTTTGCCAGCAACGAGGCGGTCCTTCGCAGTTGTCGTGTCGATCTCAGGGCCTGGATTCGGCTGCGAACCGGGTGCGCCGTGCGCCCAGAGGGGGATTGTGAGGTGTCCGGGCGCGGGTTGCCATGCTGGCTTCTGAGCGAATAGGTTGGCGGAGATGGCGGCAACTGCGGTGAGAAAAAGCAGATGCTTGCGCATCTACGCAAAATCCAGTTCGATTTCGTCGATGTAACACCATCCCCAAGTTTCTCCGGGCTCGATGGAGCGCATGATGGGGTGCTTGGTCGCGTGGAAATGTTTCGTAGCGTGTTTATTTTTGGAGGAGTCGCAACAGCCGACGTGTCCACACTCAAGGCACAGCCGAAGGTGTACCCAACGGTCGCCCATCTTCAGGCACTCTTCACAGCCTTTGGTATGCGGTTTGACGTCCTTGACTTGATCGAGATGCGTGCACTCAGTCACTTTTCCCTCCTTTAGGCTGTCGCAACGGGAGCCGCACTTGGAAGCGGGTTTCGCCCGGCTTGGAATCAAACGTAATTTCTCCGTGCTGGCTGTGTACGATGCGATACGCGGTGTCCAGACCAAGCCCGGTACCGGAACCAACGCCTTTGGTCGTGAAGAAAGGCTCGAATATATGAGGTTTCACGCTATCTGGAATTCCTGGGCCGTTATCGATGATTTCCACCAGAACCATGTCGAACTCTTGCGAAGTGCGAATGCGCAGCTCGCCTTTGCCGTTCATGGCATCAATTGCATTGTCTATAAGGTTCGTCCAAACCTGGTTCAGTTCGCTTCCGTGGGCGCAGATTTTTGGAAGAGTCTTGTCGTATTCGCGAATGACCTTAATTCCTTTTTTTAGGCCGAACTTCAGCATCGTCAGCGTGCTGTCGAGGCCTTGATGAACGTCGATCTCCTGTTCTGGCATCTGGTCCATGTACGAATACTCTTTAATGGCACGAACCAGCTCCGATATTCGCCCCGTCGCCGACTCAATTTCATTGGTTAATTTTTCTGCGCTCGCCGCGGCAACGACTCTGGCAAGGGCGCTCGGAAGCACGGCAGGATCAAAGTTGCTCACGAGCTTGCCGAGCGCGGCGGTATCGACATTCGCCTCGACTAGTCCTGAAGCGATCCTGGAAGCGTTGGGGGTGCCTCGTTGTTCCAACCAGGCAGTCATTTCTTCTTCACGATCGCTTTGCGCCAGCGAATCCAGAGGGGGAGCCGATGGCAGCTTTCCAATGACTCGATCTTCGAAGTCCGCAATCAGGGATCGTTGAGAGGGCGTCAGCGCGACTTCGTCGAGTTTGGCGTTGGCTGCACGTAGATCGCGAGTGCATTGCCGCAAGCCTTCAGCCGCACGGCGAGCTGCGGAGGCAGGGTTGTTCAATTCGTGAGCGAGCCCCGCGGACAGCTTCCCCAGCGCTGTGAGCTTATCGCGCTGCTGCTGGGCCTGGCTCTGGTTGCGGATGCGATCTGCAAGCACTCCCACCAAACGGGGTGTCAGCTGCGGAATTCGCTGCATCATCTCTGGAAAGCGGTCCTTATGAAGGCGCGCAATTCGGGTTGGCCCAAACGCCCGGGTGACCAGTGGAAAGACCGTCAGACGGGAAAACGGAAGCATGCCGGTTACTTGTCCGGCGCCAGCGGTAAACATGGGAGGACCCACGCCCGCACTCTCACGCCTTCCGCGTAATTCGCCTTCAAGTATCACGAACAGCGCATCCGCAGGATCTCCCTCACGTGTCAGGATTTCTCCCGAAGACGGGTGCAGATCTTCGGAGTTGGAAGCAAACCAATCAAGCTGCTCTTCACTCAGATCGGCGAAAATCTCGATCTTTCGCAAGGCAACTTTCAGCGGTTCGATTTCGCTGCTTGTCGATTTGGCGGGGGCGTTTTCGGGAGTCATGAAACCTTGCTCAGATATTGGTGTACGAATTGAATCGCAATCGATCCTTCACCCACTCCTGAAGCCACGCGCTTGATTGAGCCATGGCGCACGTCGCCAACTGCGAAGAGTCCAGGAATGTTGGTCTCGAGCAATCCAGGGTCACGCTCCAGCGCCCAGCCCTTGGGACGCTTGCCATCGCGCATCAAATCGGGGCCGGTCAGAACAAAGCCGTTCAAATCCCGCTCCACCATTCCTTCGAGCCAGGACGTCCGCGGTTCAGCGCCGATAAAAATGAATAAAGCGGACGCCGGAACCTGCGAGGTATCGCCGGTCTGATCGCATTTGATCGATATTGTTTCGAGATGATCCTGACCATGCACTTCCATGACTCGGGTGCGATATTCCACCTGGATGTTGCTTGTTCCTTTAATTTGGTCGATCAAGTACTGCGACATGGTTGTCGCCAGCGAATCGCCACGTACCAGCATGACTACGCGTCGCGCATATCGTGAAAAGAACATCGCTGCCTGACCTGCGGAGTTAGCCCCGCCGATGATGTAAATGTCTTCGTCGCGGCAGGAAATCGCCTCGGTCGT
>JGI12635J15846_10001754_pt1 | contig 18927 bp, 12 predicted proteins | sample BlaSpr_A8_OM2_M2_FD_15846 | JGI IMG/M metagenome (IMG submission 15846) | reverse complement strand
CTCTGATATCACGTGGCTTTCTTAACAGTGGCGGCGTAGCTCAGGTGGCTAGAGCGACGGTCTCATAATCCGTAGGTCCGTGGTTCGAGTCCACGCGCCGCCACCAAATCCCTGCGACTCGAACCCTCAGACCAATCGTCCATGCCTTATTGCGGGTTGGTTGGCATGCTTCCCTGGTTGCTACCCTGTGCTCCTGGAGTGAGTTGGTTGCCAATCACGTCGCCAGAAACGATCATCTCGACTCGGCGGTTCAGTTTGCGGCCTGCCGCCGTGCCGTTATCGGCGACTGGATCGGATTTGCCCATACCTTGTGCCGCGACGTTGTTCATCGAGACCCCCGAGCCGACCAGGTAGTCGCGCACGGCCTCGGCCCGCTTTTCGGAAAGCGTCTGATTGTATTCTTCACTGCCGATGGAATCGGTATAGCCCCCAATCTGCAGTTTCAAGTCGGGATACGCCAGCACAATTCCTGAAACCCTTGCCAGACGCTCGCGGGCCTCAGGTTTGAGCGTGTGCTTATTGAAATCGAAAAGCACATCGGGCATGCTGACGATCAATCCACGAGCTGTATCTCGGGTCTGCAATACCTGATTCAACTGCGCCAACAGCCGGGCACGCATTTCTTCTTTCTGCTGAACAGCTTCTTGTCTTTGGCGTTCCGATTCCTGACTCTTCAGTGTCGCTTCCTGCGCCTGGCGTTCGGCTTCCTCTTTTCGGCGAGCGGCGTCCTCCGCAGATTGACGCGCGGCTTCTGCGTCGGCCAGAGCTTGTTCCTGTTGGGCACGGGATGCCGCCTGTTGACGCTCTGCTTCGGCTTGGGCCTCCTCTGCTTGGGCGCGGCGGCGGGCATCTTCATCGGATCGAGCCTGGGCCTGCGCCTCCCGCTCCTGAGCTGCACGGGCGTCTGCTTCGGCCTTTTCCTGCGCCTCCTGCGTGGCACGTCTTTCAGCGTCCAGGCGCGCCTGTTCTTTGCGGCGCAGCGTTATAACGCGCGCGTCTTCCGCCATCTGAGTGGCACCGCGAGCAGCCGTCCCGATGGGAGTACGTCCCTGCTTGCGCTGCAGGTAATCTTCGGCGCGTTGCAACATGTCTTCAGCTTTCGCCAGGCTGTCGGCCGCATATTGCTTGGCTCCGGCAGCTTTCGCGATAGCCACGGCGTTGCGGGCTTCGAGCAAATCCAGTGGAGCTCGGGCATCCGCTTGTGTGGAGGGAAGTTGGTCGGCAGGAACGTCGATGGTGTACTGCCCTCCCTCGAGCACGTCAAACTTGGCGTCGATGGGTTCTTCAAATCCCTTAGTCTCCTGGCGAAGAATGTTCTCCGCCACAACCTTGTTGCTGGGATGGGTGACAGCGTAGTAGGGCTCGGCGGTTACGATCATGCCAAAGGCCTGCAGATCGGTGGTGACGTCGATCTTGTCTTTGCCGTCATCCCCCGGCAGAACTTCGCCTAAGTTCACCGCGCGGCCTTCGGGAGTAATGGCCCACAATACATAGGTCAGATACTGCCCCCCAAGAGCCGTCGCTGGGCGCATGTGGGTGAGTTCAGCATTGATGGCCAGCCGCCCGGCCTTGCCGTCTACTTTGGCATGACCTGCAATTTCGGGCATGAGTTCGGTGCCCCTGAAATCGACCATTGTAGAGCCGCCGCGGTGGCGGTAATTGACCGCCTTGGCGGTGCGCGCATACACGTTCACGCGGAACACCGGCATTTGATCGTTCTGCCCGGTATTCTGGTTCATCTGCTGAGGCGCTGCATCCTGCCCGGTTGCCGGGGCTTGGGCGGGGTGTGGATCCGCAGGATACATCGGCGCCGAGGAGTTGTCCTGTGCCAACATCAGGGCGGAAAGCGTCAAGCCTAGGAGGGGGGCGAAAACGATCTTCATCATGAGGCCATCCTTCGAATTTTAGTAGCTCTTGGATGAACGCCTTTTGGTGGGGGTTGCCGTTAGACTTATGTCGCAGGCAGGCATTTCCCTTGACTGGAGCCGCGGTTTCGCTCAAGGAGCTATTCGTAGCGCAGTGCTTCGATGGGGTCGAGGCGCGAAGCACGGAGGGCAGGAACCATGCCGCCGATCAGTCCGACCACAGTTAGAATCAGTGTGGCGATGATCACCGTGCTGGGCGCGATAATCAGACGAATGTCGCCGGACTCCGCATTGGTCGCCATCGCGCTATAAAGCGTAAGCCTTCCCACGGAAAGCGATACTGCGTAGGCGAGAACCACGCCCAATACTCCGCCAATAAAGGTGATGGTAAGGGCTTCTGCCAGGAACTGCAGCAGGATATCTCCGCGACGGGCCCCCAGGGCTTTCTCTACGCCAATCTCACGAGTGCGCTGCGTCACCGAAACCAGCATGATATTCATCAGGCCCACTCCGCCAATGCCGAGCGTAAGCGTGCCGATGAAGCCCAAAAGAATCTTCAGGCCGATGGTGATGACTTCGAACTGATGCACTTGTTCCATCAGGTTGAACACGCGTACGGCGCGGCGGTCGGTTGGATTGAACTTATGTTCGGTCGCCAGGATCGCGCGGGCAGACTGCTCCAGCCTTTCGTATTCCGGGGTCTCGTAATTGAACCAGATGGAATCGAGATAGTGAGTGTCTTTCAAATCACTCATGGTGGTGAATGGAACGTAAGCGACGCGGTTAATATCGTCATCGCCTTCTTGCATCTTGGGAGCAAGGACTCCAATTACCTGGAAGCTGAGGCCGTCAATGCGGATGCGTTCGCCTAGCGCATCGCGTCCGGAAAAAAGTTTTTCCTTGGCTTGTGAGCCGATGACGGTGACGCGCGCGTGTTGCATCTCGTCCTGCAGGTTGTAAAAGCGTCCCGATGCAAGTTTCAGAGCGCGGACCGAATCCACGTTGGGATAATCGCCGGTAACGTCAAAGGTGTAGGTTCGGGTGTCGAACTGAATGTTCGCCTGCTTGTCCACTTCAGGAGTGATGTGAGTGATTTGGGGAAGATTGGTGGTAAGCGTATCCACATCATCCAGAGTGAAGCGAATCTGCATTCCTGCTTTCTGACCGCCCGCTTGCATGGAACTGCGGCCGGGGACCAGAATCATCAGCTTCGTGCCGAAATTGGCGAAGATGGCTTCGCAGGCCTTTCCAAAACCGTCGCCGTATGCCAGCAGCATCACTACAGTTGCGATGCCCCATGCCATACCAAGCATGGTAAGCGCAGTGCGTCGCCGATTGTGGCGCATCGCTTCGTAAGCTTCCTGCAATAAATCGCGGAACATAATTTTTAATTCCTATTGCGGGCCAAATACACCTCAGCGGCTAAAGCCGCTATTGGTATGTGCCGCCTCACGGCGCGACTCGAAGCCGCGCCCTTTCAAAACACATTCTTCATTCGTCCGTTACTCTTGCCGCAGCGCTTCCACGGGCTGCAGCATCGCCGCTTTGCGCGCGGGATAAAGTCCCGCGATCACTCCTGCGACGGTGAGGCTTCCGATCGCCAAGATCGCCGTCGCCGGAACCAGTTTTGGAGGATCGAAGCCTCCTGGCCCTTGCTGCGTACCCAGAATTGCCATGAACCCGGCGGCCAATCCCATGCCAATCAGGCCGCTGAATAATGTAAGAATAATCCCTTCCAGAAAAAATTGAGCCAAAATGCTACGGCGCGTGGCGCCGAGAGCCATGCGCAACCCGATTTCTCGAGTCCGTTCGCTGACCGTTACTAGCATGATGTTGATCACGCCAATAGCGCCCAACGCTAGCGTGATTAATCCCACCGAGCCCAGAAACACATTCATGGCGTCGAAGATGCTGCCTACGGCTTCTGAGTTTCTGACGCTGTCCCAGCCTTCGAAAGCATCTTTGTCGTGATAGTCAAAGCCGTGATTGCGGGCTACGAGCTTGCGCACTTCATCCTGCGCTATCACATGCTCGGCAGTGACGCGCGGCTGATAATTGATGAAAGAAATGGAATTTTCCTGGTTTTCCCCTTTGAGGGGAAACAGCGCTGCCATCACGCGATAAGGCAAATATCCGCGCATGTTGGTGGAGTTGTCGTCCCCGCGTCCCACGCGCTGCACGGTGCCAATGACTTCGAAAGTAATGTCGTTGAGAATGATGGACGCGCCAACCGCAGGACGTCCGGGAAAAAGATTCTTGACTAGTTCGTCGCCCAGCACGATGACATTGCGCCGCTGAGATTCGTCCAGACCATTCAGCCAGCGTCCCTGATTGAGGGGAAGGTAGCGGATCTCGCTGAACTGCGGTTCCACGCCGGCAATTTCTCCATTCGCGCTGGCGAACTCACTAACGGCTCGCACATCCGTGCGAATCAGAACTGGAGACGCATTACGAACGTGAGGAGATTCCCGTCGCACGTCCAAAAAATCCTGATAGGTAAGCAGATACTTACGCGCGGAATTTAGATTTCCCTGGAAGGCAGGGGCGCGACCTGGGTAGATAAACATGATGTCTTTGCCGTATTGGGCGAGCTCGCGCTTGTTGCCGGAGCGAAAACCTTCACCCAGGCCGACCAGTAAGAGCAAGGAACCGACGCCCCACGCAATTCCGAACATGGTCAGAAAAGAGCGCAATTTGTGAGCCCACAAAGTGCGGAGAATCTGCACGAAGATGTCCAAAATCATGCGCATACGCTGTAATGATTCTATTACTTGACGGTCTTTCCGCGCTTGGGTTAGCGGGGAACGGCACGGCCTTCGAGATGAGTCCGCTCACCAGCCGCTTCTTGGGCTCCCGCCAAAGGGTTTCTAAAGTTTTTCAAATTAGGCACTCTCTAGCATTACTGAAGTTTGCCGAGAAACCTACAAATCGTTGTTACTAAACCTGTTAGCTAGTTATCCTTGAATACGGCGTATCTCGCGCTGAGGCACGAGCGGATACCGCCAGATAAAAATGTCCACCAGCGCACACTCGTGGAAGGGCCTACCCTTTGGCGCCAGGGCTTTCGTCGGCTTGGTGATCGCCGGAGGCATGGCGGCGTTGCTCGAGGGTGCGATACACCAGAGCAGCAAGAACATTGCCGAGTTCATTTGTTACCTCGGTATCGCGATCCTGGCATCGCGGCTGCGCGTCATTCTGCCCGGCGTTACGGGCACCATGTCCGTCAATTTCCTGTTCATCCTGGTAGCCATCTCCGAGCTCAGCTATTCAGAAGCGCTGACCCTGGGCGCGGTCTCGATGCTGGCTCAGAGTTTGTACCCCGCCCGACCCACTGCTATCCAACTGGCGTTTAACGTGTGTGCGGGAGCTTTGTCGACCGCCTTTGCCTACCTGATTTATCACTACCCTCTAGCCAATCAATTGATTGAGAGCCGGCCGCTGATTCTGTGCCTGGCGGCGACAACCTATTTCATTGTTAACGCGGGCTCGATCGCGGCGGTTATTTCCTTTAGCGAAGGAAAACCGCTTAGTCGCATCCTGGTGGATTGCTATTTCTGGTCATTCCCGTACTACCTGGTCGGGGCTGGCATCGCCGGAGTGATTAGCTGGTTCAATCGTGAATTCAATTGGGAAACATCTCTCCTCTTCGTTCCTGCTATTTACCTGATCTATCGCTCTTACCGCTTGTACCTCGGGAAACTCGAGGACGAGAAACGGCATGTAGAGGAAATTGCCGACCTGCACCTGCGAACTATCGAGGCGCTTGCTTTGGCGATCGAGGCAAAAGACCAGACCACACACGATCACCTGCAGCGCGTTCGGATCTACGCCATCGAGGTTGCTAAAGAACTGGGCATGACCGGCACTGAGCTTGAGGCGTTGCATGCGGCGTCGCTTCTGCACGATATCGGTAAGCTCGCAGTGCCTGAACATATCATCGCCAAGCCCGGGCGACTCACGCCGGAAGAGTTCGAAAAGATGAAGATTCACACGGTGGTGGGCGCGGAAATTCTGGAACGAGTTCGCTTCCCCTATCCGGTTGTGCCGATCGTGCGCGCTCATCATGAAAAATGGGATGGCACTGGTTATCCCTACGGATTGAAGGGCGCGGAGATTCCTGTCGGAGCGAGAATTCTTTCGGCCGTCGACTTTCTGGATGCGCTCGCTTCGGACCGACAATACCGGCGCGCCATGCCGCTCGACGAAGTGATGAAGCGGTTGGTAGCGGAATCCGGGAAATCGTTTGACCCTAAGGTGGTGGATGTCCTCAGGAATCGTTACCGAAGCTTGGAAAATTTGGCCCTGGCGCAAGCGCGCCATGGCGGCAGTCCGGCGCTTCCGTCTGAACTCAAGATGACACAGGGACAAGTTCCGGCGGCGGGCTACGAAAATGCCGCGGTCCTCGATGCGCCCGGTCGCGAAGCAACGTTTCTGTCTTCCATCGCCGCCGCGCGCCAGGAAGCACAGTCTCTGTTTGAATTGAGCCAGGACCTGGGGGCATCGCTCAGCTTGGGCGAAACGCTCTCCGTCTTCTCGGTAAAACTTAAGCCGATGGTCCCCTACGATGCCATCGCAATCTACGTTCTTCGCGATGAAGTCCTCACGCCGGAATACGTGAATGGCGACAACTATCGCCTGTTTTCTTCTTTGCGAATTCCGTTGGGGGATGGACTCTCCGGCTGGGTCGCGCAAAATAAGAAGGCAATTATCAATGGCAATCCTTCGGTTGAGCCCGGCTACCTGAACGATCCCGACAAGTTCAGCACGCTGCGTTCCGCCCTGGCGGTGCCACTGGAAGGAGTGAACGGCGTTACCGGAGTTCTCGCTCTCTACCGCGCGGAGCGGGACGCCTTTACGTCTGACCACTTGCGGTTGCTGCTGGCGGTGAGCGGCAAGATGGCATTGGCCATCGAGAACGCTTTGAAATATCAACAGGCGGAAAGTTCGGCCACAACCGACTATCTGACCGGCCTGCCCAATGCCCGATCTCTGTTTCTGCAATTGGACCGTGAACTGGCGCGCTGCAAACGCGACAAAGAATCGCTGACGCTAATGGTCTGCGACATGAACGGCTTCAAAAAAATCAACGACCGCTTCGGCCACCTGGAAGGCAACCGCGTGTTGCGACTGTTCGCACAGGCGTTGAAAGATAGCTGCCGCGAGTATGACTACGTAGCCCGCATGGGCGGCGACGAATTTGTGGTGATCGCTCCGGGCCTGGGAGTCGAGGCCGCCACCAAGAAAGTCGAATTGATTCGTCCACTGGCGCGGCAAGCTGGATTCGACGTTTGCGGAGAAGAGATTCTGTCGTTAAGCGTGGGCGTGGCGGTCTCGCCCGACGACGGCAATGACGCCGAACAGCTTCTTACTCAGGCCGACCGCCGCATGTATATAGAGAAGCAAAAAACGCCGACGCAAAAAGATCAACGGCTGCACACCCGCATGAAGTGCCGCCTTACCATCGAATTGCATCCGCAGGGCGCCGCGGCACCGGTCTTCGGCAACGTGATCGACATTAGCCTGGGTGGCTGTTATGTGGAGACCAGCGCAATTCTAAGCCCCGGTTCAGTGCTTAAGATGGTATTTTCCATCGATGACGGCACTCTAACCACGGAAGGCACCATCGCCAGAATCCATCCCGGCTCCGGGGTAGCAGTGCAGTTCAAAGAGATGAGCCGCGAGTCGCGGGAAAAGATGTACCGCATCCTCGAATTCGTGCAGAGCAAAACCACCCTCTACAACGATCGTTACATGCAAAACCTTTTCAAGCGCTAGAGTTTTTTCCCGCAGCGCGCGCTTGAAGCCGCTCCCCACCGACCGTACACTGAACATATGCACGCTCACGTTCACGGCGCCGGGAGTCCCAAGCGAGTCCTAAAAATTTCGCTGGGTGTGACCGCGGCCTACATCGTGTTGCTGGTAGTAGCAGGCATCCGCGCCCATTCGCTGGCTTTGCTTTCTGAAGCCGGACACAATCTCTCCGACTTCCTCGCTCTGCTGATCTCTCTGGCGGCGGTTTATTTGCATTCTCGTCCGGCCAGCTCCACTAAGACTTATGGCTATCATCGCGCGGGAGTGTTGGCCGCGCTCGTGAATGCCGTCTCCTTGGTTGCGGTCGCATTCTTCATTTTCTACGAGGCTCTCCACCGCCTGCAGCATCCCGAGCACGTTCAAGCTTCAGTGATGATGTGGGTCGCCGCGGCAGGTGTAGTGATGAATGGCGTGATCGCTCTGTTGCTGTATCGCTCGGGTGGCGACGTAAACATCCGCAGCGCGCTGATGCATGAAGTCGGCGACACGCTTTCAACCGCTGCTGTCATTGCCGGGGGCTGGGCAATCTTGATCACGGGCGATTCCTGGATCGATTCTGCTCTGTCCCTGGGAATCGGAGTGCTGATCCTGTGGTCCGGATTCGGCATCGTGCGTGAAACTCTGAACATTTTGCTGGAAGGCACACCGCGCGGGGTGAAGCTGGAACTGGTCGAGAGCGCGATCCGTTCGATCGACGGCGTCAACGACGTGCACGATCTGCACTGCTGGAGCATCGGATCGGAAACTCGAGCGCTCTCTTGTCACATCGCGATTGCCGATATTCCACCCTCGGTCAGCGAACGCATCCTGCGCGACGTTAAAGATTGTTTACACGTCCACTTCCGCATCGACCACACCACGATTCAGTTCGAGCATGTGCAATGCGAGGTGGCGCATGGGTGCGTGATTCCGGTGGGGGAGGGCGAAGAGGATCATCATCACAGGTTGTAGTGCGCGATTCTTATGTCAGCCCCAACAGATCACTCTCCGACTGATGCGAAGATTCGACGAGCCAGAGCGCACGTTTGTGAGCTCGAAGATAAGGCCAAGTCTTTTCTCGCGTCAGGTCCGTTCGAAGTTGCTCGCAGGGTGGATCCAGAAACCCACGAGGCCGTTTACTACGCGGCACGGGTAAGAGAGGTGCCTTTAGAAATCGCGGTAATTACTGCAGATGTGCTGCGCAATCTCAGAGCTTCCCTTGATCAGCTCGCCTGTGCGTTGGTTATAGCAGGGGGCAACTACCCGACTCGGAACACAGGATTCCCAGTTTTTGCTTCTTTGGGAGTCTACAAAGACAAAGCCGGCGAGAAAGTTCGAGGTATGGGACAAAGCGCAATCGACCTAATCGACGCCATGAAGCCGTACAGGGGCGGAAACGACGTACTCTGGCGACTCGACGCACTGAGCAAAATCGACAAGCGCCGTCCACTAGCGATTCGGGGGCTGACGCACCGCTTTCAAAGCGTTACGCCGAATGTCATAGCATACCTTCGCAAGACCTGGGGCGCTCGCCCCGGTGCATGGCCAGCACCCGAGGCAGCACCCGAGTCATTGATCGAACACGAAAGGCGGCACTTCCCGATCACCAGTCTCGATGTCATTTTCCTTGATACGTCGGGTTCGAACAATCAAGCGACCTTCGCCTTCGATCTTGCAATTTTCGAACAGACAATCGGGGCGGGGCGTCTTACGCTCATCGAAACTTTGAAGGAGATGGTGAGCACCGTGGAAGGAGCCGCTGCTGAGCTTGAGCCCTGCCTTACCTGACTCCTTTTCCATGCTGGCCCCGGTAAATCTCCCCTGCCCGCTCAACCGTATCCGCCTCTTGCGCCGACTTATCCAGCCTAAGCCGCACGATCCGCGGAAAGCGCAAGGCATATCCACTCTCGTGCCGGCCGGATTCCATCATGTTGTTGAACGCGACTTCCAGCACAATCTTCGGCTCCACCGTGCGCCGGAAGCCTTGATCTTCAATCGTGTGATCGAGAAACCATTTCGTCATCTCGGCAATCTCGACGTCGGTCAGCCCTGAATACGCCTTGCCAATATTTACCAGCCGATCTTTGTTCGGATCCCATACGGCAAATGTGTAATCACTTAGCACGCCGACGCGCTTGCCATGCCCGTACTCGACAGCGGTCACTACCACGTCGAGCGTGGCCAATTCGCGCTTCATCTTCAACCAGGACTTCCCGCGCTTGCCCGGCGTGTACGGCGACGCAAGATCTTTAATCATCAATCCCTCATTGCCCCGAGCCTGCGCCGCCGCAAACAACGTTTCCAATTCGTCAGCCGACACCGCGCGAAACACAGGCGCACGAATAATGTGAGTAACGGGTTCTTCCTGATCTTCAAACGCCAACTTCCCCTGCACCCCGGTTTTCCTCTGTGCTTGTCTGTCTCCTCTACGGTTAAGGTTTTGAATCATCCCGTCCAAGACCCGCGCCCGTTCCCGCAGCGGACGATCAATCAGCAACTCCCCGCCCGCATACAACACATCGAATGCCACAAAAGCCACCGGAATTTCGCGCAACATCTTCTCACTCACTTTTTTGCGTCCCAGCCTCTGCTGCAGTATCGAGAACGGACGCGCCCGACCCAACTCTGCAGCCTTCGCCTCCGCCTTATTTGAGAATTGTTCATCCACGACTGCAACGCTGCCTGGAGTCTCCGGGGGATACTCCCATGCCACAATCTCCCCATCGAGAATCGCGCCGTCTTCCAACCCCGCAACTGCATCCGGCAATTCCGGAAACGATTCCGTAATCTCGTCTCTCGTCCGGGAGAAAAACTTCACCTCGCCGCCGGAAATGTGCGCCTGAGCTCGAATGCCGTCATATTTATCTTCCACCGCAGCCTCGGCGAAATAGCTCAGCCCTTCTTCCGCCGATTCAACTGGACTAGCTAGCATGAATCCCAATGGATGAAACATCCTCAGCTTCGCTTCGGCCAGCCTGTGTTCAACCGCCAGCCGCAATGTTTCTCCGATATCCCCTAACAACATGTTTGCCCGCTGCACTTCCGCGAGCGTGCTGCCATACGCTTTCGCAATCGCCTCTTCTACCAGAGACTCTTTCAGCCCAATCCTTAGATCACCGGTCATGATCTTCACAATGTATTTCGCTTCAAGCGGTGTGGCCCGTTCTAGTAATTCGCGAACCAGAACCGTCTTCGCCGCCGGCCCACGCGCCGCTGCGATCTGACGGAAAATTCTGCCCACTTCCAAAACGCCTAGATCTTTTGCTGCTCGTCCGGATAGAACCTCACCAGCCACGGCTCCCAGATCTCCATGCTTCCGGTAAGCCTCCTTGAGCGCGGCTTCGCCTTTTCCCGAAAGTTCCTCGACAACCCGCCACAGGAGCGCTCCACCTACCTGCAGCGTAGCTTCTTCCCAGGCGGGAAATGGCTTGCCCGACAGAAACACCACGGACACCGCAGCCTCGTCAGTGGTGCACGACTTCAGGTAGTCAGCCACTATCGCGGTCTTCTGCAACTTCTTGGTGGTGGAGGCGATGGCCTCGCAGGTTTCTGCCAGCTTGCGCATGAGGATTTGAGATGCGACCGGGCTGAGGATAGACGAAAACAAGGCTTGCCATAAAGCCTGCCGCGTCTGGTGCTTAGCAGTCGTGGTGTTGCACCATAAGTTGGCTTCCCCTGTGATAACCTACTGTTTGGCGCTTTTCGGGCCTCCGGAGCATCTAAACACCGTGCGTTCCCTGCGAAATCTAGTGCGTTTCCTCGTGGCGGTGCAGCTCTTGCCCGCGCTCGAAAGCGGCGAAGAGACCCTCGTCGGCGGCCAGGCCGTGCTCGAGGGCGTGATGATGCGCTCTCCGCATGCCTGGGCTATCGCCTGCCGCAAGCCTACAGGCGAAGTGGTCACCATGAGCGAACCGCTGGAGCGCCCCTCCGAAAAACATAAGTGGATGGCATGGCCAATTGTCCGCGGCGTCATGACCCTTGGCTATGCTATGACGCTCGGCTACCGCGCCCTGCGCTTCTCCGCGAACGTGGCTATCGAAGACGCGATGCAACGTGACGACGCTCCTGTGGATAAGACAAATGTGGAGACGGGCGCCTCGCCCGTCCCGCCGAAGCGAGGCGAAGCGGAATCCATCCGAGCGGCATCGATCGTATCTTCTCCGCCCAAGAACGAGACTCGCGAAAAAGCCGCCCTCAGTGGCTGGCTGGCCGCGGCGAACGTCGTCATCTCACTCGCTTTCTTCATCTTCATGTACAAGTACCTGCCCCTTTTGGCAGCTACAGAACTAAAGAAAGCAAACCCTGCGCTCGGCGGACAGATCATGTTCAACCTGGTCGATGGGGCAGTTCGCCTGATCTTGTTCCTGCTCTTCATCTGGGGAGTTTCATTGTTCCCCGATATCCGCCGTGTCTATCAATATCACGGCGCGGAGCACAAAACTGTTTTCGCCTTCGAGAATGGTGATCGGCTCAACACCGCGGCCGTACAGAAATATTCGACCTTTCATCCGCGCTGTGGCACCAGCTTTCTGATGACGGTGATGCTGATCTCGATCGGCTTCTACATGCTGATTCCTTTCACCACATTCTGGGCGCGCTTCGCCTCGCGCATCGTGCTGCTGCCAGTAATTGCTGGAGTTTCATACGAAATCATCCGCTTCGCCGCCAAGCACCGTGGCTCGCTCTTTGCCTTAATGACTGCTCCCGGCCTATGGCTGCAGCGCATCACCACGCAGCCTCCGTCCGATGAGATGGCGCAGTGCGCCATCGACGCTCTCGACCAAGCCATGATTCTCGAAAAGGACCACGGCGGCGATTTGGTCATTGCCTAGCGGCCCCGCCGCGAATACTTCCTCTCTCGATCCGACTTCACTAAAATGCCGTAGAGACGCAGCCTGTTACGTCTCTTCTCTCCGCGACCACCGGATGCGGCGGCACAGCCGAGACGGAGCAAGCTACGTCTCTACGAAGGAATTCGATGTTTGAACGACTAGACCAAATCGAAGCCCGCTACGAAGAACTAACGAACGCCCTCGCCTCGCCGGATATTGTCAACGACTCGGCGAAATACCAGAAGACGGCGAAAGCGCACAGCGAAGTTGCGCCAATCGTCGAGAAGTACCGTGAATATAAAGATCTGACCCGCGGTATCGCTGAGAGCAAGGCCATGCTGGCCGAGGAAAAAGATCCGGAGATGCGAGCCTACGCGCAGGAAGAGTTGAACAAGCTGGAGCCGCGCGTGTCCGCGATCGAAGACGAATTGAAAGTCTTGCTGCTGCCGAAAGATCCTAACGACGAGAAGAACATCATCCTTGAAATCCGCGCCGGGACGGGCGGCGACGAAGCCACGCTTTTCGCCGCTGAGATCTTTCGCATGTACACCCGATACGCTGAAACTCAGCGGTGGAAGGTCGAAATACTTTCCTCGTCGGAATCCTCGGCTGGCGGCCTGAAAGAAGTCATCGCCATTATCGAAGGCCACCGCGTCTTTTCTCAGCTCAAGTACGAAAGCGGAGTCCACCGCGTGCAGCGCGTACCCGCCACCGAGCAGCAGGGTCGAGTCCACACATCTGCCGTGACCGTCGCCGTGCTTCCCGAGGCGGAGGACGTCGACATCAAAATTGAAGCGAAAGACTTGCGCATCGACACTTTCTGCTCGTCCGGTCCGGGCGGCCAGTCGGTGAATACAACTTACTCCGCCGTCCGCATCACGCATATTCCAACCAATACGGTGGTTAGTTGCCAGGACGAGAAATCGCAGATCAAGAACCGTGAGAAGGGTATGCGCGTGCTGCGCTCTCGCCTCTATGAGATCGAAATGGAAAAGCAGCAGCAGGCGCTGGCTAAAGAACGCAAGGCCATGGTCGGCTCCGGCGACCGGAGCGAGAAGATCCGCACCTATAACTTTCCTCAAAACCGCCTGACCGATCACCGCATCGGATTCACCATCCACCAACTCGAGGCCGTGATGGATGGCAAACTCCAACCGCTGATCGAAGCCCTTACGACGCACTATCAGGGAGAGAAGCTGAAACAGGAAGCCACTACAGTGGCATAAAGCTTCCTGGGGATTTCCTTCGTGTAGCTTCGTGCCCTCTGTGGTGAAATAAACTTCGTGCACCTCAAACCAGCTCTAAATTCCGCAGTGACCCAGCTCACCGCGGAGAATGTTCCCTCCCCACGCATGAACGCTGAACTTCTGCTGATGTTCACCCTGGGCTGCGACCGCNCGTATCTNTATGCGCATCCCGAGCGAGAACTCACCCTTGATGAACACAGTCGCTTTAGCGAAGCACTCGCCGAGCGATCTCGAGGCGTCCCCGCGCAATATATTACCGGCCATCAGGAATTCTGGGGGATGGATTTTATTGTTACTCCCGCCGTGCTGATTCCACGCCCAGAAACCGAGCACGTGATCGAAACGGTGTTGGAGTTTGTTGCCGGAATACCTACATCCGACATTCCTCTCCAAATTGTCGACGTTGGCACCGGCTCGGGCTGCATCGCATTAGCGCTCGCCAAAGAATTGCCCAAAGCTGAAATCCACGCGACCGATATTTCTCCCTCAGCCCTCGGAGTCGCCCGCATTAACGCAGCCCGCAATCAACTCGAAACCCGAGTCCATTTTCGCGAAACCGACTTGCTCGCGGGATTCCCGAGCGACTCTTTCGATTTCGTGGTTTCCAATCCTCCGTATGTCGGCGAGTCTGAGGAAGATTCGGTACAGCTGGAAGTCCGCAAATTCGAGCCGCGCAATGCCGTCTTCGCCGGCCACACCGGAGTCGAAGTAATCGCGCAACTGATTCCGCAGGCTGACGCAGCCTTGAAGCCCGGTGGGTGGCTGGTCATGGAAATCAGTGGAACGATTGCAGAAGATGTGAAGCGGCTGCTCGCTGGGTGGGAAGAAATGCAGATCGTCAACGACCTTCAAGGCATACCGCGAGTTGTAGCAGCACGCAAAATGCGGTAGCGGTGAAAGTTTTCGAAACTTTCTCTACAGCTGCACGCTGGCGGGCAGAATCTCTTCAACGTCAACAATCTTGGTTGGATACTTTCCGGTATAGCACGCCGAACAATAGGAAGTCTTCTCTCCATCGCCGCAGGCTTTTTTCAGTCCTTCCAGCGAGAGATAAGCGAGAGAGTCGGCGCGGATGTACTGGCGAATTTCGTCGACCGACTTATTGGCGGCGATCAACTGATCTTTCGAAGGCGTGTCCACGCCGTAATAGCAAGGCGAAATCGTGGGTGGGCAAGAAATTCGCATGTGCACTTCCTTCGCCCCAGCGCTGCGAATCATGCGAACGATCTTTCGGCTGGTGGTTCCACGCACGATCGAATCGTCAATCAACACAACACGCTTGCCCTCCAGCAGCGAGCGCACCGGGTTGAGCTTCAGCTTCACGCCAAAATCGCGCACGCTCTGGCTGGGCTCGATGAAAGTGCGTCCAACGTAGTGGTTGCGGATCAGGCCAAAGCGGAACGGGATTCCGCTCTCGGCCGCATAACCCACGGCCGCAGTCACTCCTGAATCCGGTACAGGCACGATCAGATCGGCCTCCACCGGCGCCTCACGAGCTAACTGGCGCCCCAGTTCTTCTCTGCTGGTCTGTACCGCCCTACCAAACACCACGCTATCGGGTCGAGAAAAATAAACATGCTCGAAGATACAGCTCGATTGCGGGGCGCCCGTTGCATAGAAACGCGAGGTGATCCCTTCTGGCCCCACGACGACTAATTCGCCCGGCTTTACGTCCCGCTCGTAAGTAGCGCCAATCAGATCGAACGCACAGGTTTCCGAGGCAAAAACGATAGTGCCGCGCGTCTGCCCTCCCGTGGCCGGAATGCGTCCCATGGCCAGCGGCCGGAAGCCACGCGGATCGCGTGCCGCAATGATGCGGTCCGGACTCATCACGACCAGTGAAAACGCGCCTTCCAATCTCTGCAGCGCATCCGCAATCGCCTCAGGCAGAGTATGCTCGCGGGAAAGAGCAATCAGATGCACGATCACTTCGGTATCGCTGTTAGTTTGAAAAATCGACCCTTGCCGTTCGAGACGGCTGCGAACATCGGTTGCGTTGATCAGGTTCCCATTGTGCGCCACGGCAATCGACCCTTTGTTCGACTGCACCAGAATCGGCTGCGCATTCAACAGTGCCGAATCACCGGCGGTCGAATACCGAGTGTGCCCGATCGCCAGCGTGCCGCGTATTTTTGACAGCACATCTTCCGTGAAGATGTCGGCGACCAGTCCCATGGCCTTGTGGACGCGCGAAGTCAGCCCGTCGGAAGTGACAATGCCGGCTGACTCCTGGCCGCGATGCTGCAGAGCATGCAAGCCCAGGTAAGCGAGCTTCTCGGCCTCGGGATGCGCGAAGATTGCAACTACGCCGCACTCGTCGTGGAATTTATCGGAAATCAGCATTTAGCAATTAGCCTTTGCTCTTAGCCCAATCATTGCCGTTCATGATGCTTCGACAACATGATGTAGCCGCACTCAATCTGCCGCAACCAATTCAGGATCACTCTTCAATGTCGATTCCAACGCAGATTCGTAAGATTGGCTCAGATCCGATACATTCGCGGAAACAACCATGCGCCCATCGAGAGAAATCTCAAGCCGCTCCGCCGTCGTTTCACCCATAATGTCCGTGGCGATGCCGTGCTTCTGCGCCACTTGTTGGATTCGCGAAACCTTCCCCGGGTCGCAAGAGAGTACGATTCGGCTCGCATCTTCCCCAAACAGCAGGTACTCGGCTGGTAGCCCGTTGGACATCAGATTCACGCGGGCACCTACCCCTTTGGCAAATGCCTTCTCCGCCAACGCCACGGCCAGCCCACCCTCCGCGCAGTCGTGCACTGAATCGACCAACCCTTGCTGAATGATTTCAATAACCGCTTTCTGCAGAGCCGCCTCTTTCTCCAGATCAAGCTCTGGAGGATATCCCCACACGGCTCCGAGAATTTCTTTTGCGTATTCCGACGATCCAAACTCACTCTCTACATCGGTGATATCGGCCTCGTCCCCGGCACGCAATAGCACGATCGTGCGTCCCTCGGAGGCAAAATTCATCCTTGCAGCCTTGTGCACGTCCTCGAGAATCCCGACCACCCCAAGCACCGGCGTGGGATAAATGCCTTCGCCCAAAGTTTCGTTGTAGAAACTGACGTTGCCGCCGGTAATTGGAATTTCCAATTCTTCGCAGGCTTTCGTAATGCCATCGATGGTTTGCGAAAATTGCCACATGATATGTGGTTTTTCCGGATTGCCAAAGTTCAGGCAGTTGGTCGCTCCCACCGGAGTCGCGCCCGAACATGCCACTTTGCGCGCGGCCTCGGCAACTGCATGCATCGCGCCCAGCCGCGGATCCAGATAGCACCAGCGCCCGTTGCCATCGAGTGCCATCGACAGGCCACGCTGCGAACCCTTGATGCGAATCACGCCCGCATCACCCGCTCCTGGCGCTTCCACGGTGTTCGTTTGCACCATGTGATCGTACTGCCGCCACACCCACCGCTTGCCGCAGATGTTCGGGCTGGCAAGAAGCTGCTTCAAACTGCCGGTAAAGTCGGTTCCCCTGTTTAACTGAATGTCGTTCGGTATCTCGCGCGGCACCGGGGGCTCCCAGCGCGCCAGGGGACGTTTGTACACAGGGGCTTCGTCGGTGAGCGCCTGATTCGGAATCTCGGCTACCACTTCGCCGTGGTGCAGCACGCGCAATCGATTGCCGGCCGTAACCGTGCCGACTTCGACCGCATCGAGCCCCCACTTTTCAAAAACGCGGAATACTTCCTGCTCGCGGCCTTTTTGCGCGACCAGCAACATGCGTTCCTGCGACTCGCTCAACATAATCTCGTACGCAGTCATCCCCGTTTCGCGCTGCGGCACGCGATCGAGCTCGATCTCAATCCCCACGCCGCCGCGTCCACCCATCTCGCAGGTTGAGCAGGTAAGTCCCGCCGCGCCCATATCCTGAATGCCGACGATTGCTCCGGTCCGCATGGCTTCGAGACAGGCCTCAAGCAGCAATTTCTCGAGGAACGGATCGCCAACCTGCACGTTAGGACGCTTCGCTTCCGAAGCCTCACTGAATTCTTCGCTGGCCATTGTCGCACCGTGAATGCCATCGCGGCCGGTTTTTGCGCCCACATAGATCACCGGATTCCCTTCACCTGCGGCGCGCGCGTAGAAAATTTCATCCTTGCGGACCAAGCCCATGGCAAAAGCATTGACCAGCGGGTTGCCGGAATAGCATGGTTCGAATTTGGTTTCACCGCCCAGGTTAGGCACGCCGAAACAGTTGCCGTAAGAAGCAACGCCGCTGACCACCCCTTCCAGAATGGAGTGATTGCGGTGGACCTCAGCTGGGCTCGCCACCGCCCGTGTGGAGACAGCCGCCTCGGCTGTCCGGCCTGGGCGAAGCCCGGCCGCAGGTGCAACAGAGATGGGCCCAAACCGCAGCGAGTCCATCACCGCCACTGGTCTCGCACCCATGGTAAAGATGTCGCGCAAAATACCGCCGACACCGGTAGTCGCCCCTTGAAACGGCTCGATGAAGCTGGGATGATTGTGCGACTCGATTTTGAAAGCGCAAGCCCAGCCTTCACCAATGTCGATGATGCCCGCGTTCTCGCCCGGTCCCTGCAGCACACGTTTGCTGCGTGTGGGCAGCCGCTTCAGATGCACGCGCGACGATTTGTAAGAACAATGCTCGCTCCACATCACGCTGAAGATGCCAAGCTCCGTCAGCGTGGGCTCGCGTCCACTAAGCAGCTGCTTTAATTTTTCGTACTCGTCTGAAGTGAGGCCGTGCTGCCGGAGTATCTCCGGAGAAAAGGCAGGCGTCGTAGTCGTGGTCATGGGGAAACTCTATTGTCGCATTTACCGAGTCCGCTGGGTAGGGCCACGAGCAGTCTCTTCGGGGGGGAATCGCCGTCTGTCAAGGAGCTACCAAGCTGCCGCTTTCCAAGCCTGAAATCCTTCCCGTAAGATGCCATCCAGATGAAATCCATCATCGTAGGCACGGCCGGGCACATCGATCATGGCAAAACCGCGCTGGTAAAGGCACTGACGGGAATCGATGCCGACCGGCTTCAGGAAGAAAAACGGCGCGGCATTACCATTGACCTGGGCTTCGCGCACATGGACCTGTTTGCTCCCAACGGAGAAATCCTGCGTCTCGGCTTCGTCGACGTTCCCGGACACGAGCGCTTCGTGCGCAACATGCTGGCCGGTGTGGGCGGCATCGATCTCGTTCTGCTGGTGATTGCGGCA